>Ga0209123_1000059_pt1 | contig 187455 bp, 175 predicted proteins | sample BarGraIncu00431A_FD_184500 | JGI IMG/M metagenome (GOLD analysis project Ga0209123, IMG submission 184500) | Arctic peat soil microbial communities from Barrow, Alaska, USA - Barrow Graham LP Incubations 004-31A (SPAdes) (version 2) | ecosystem: Environmental > Terrestrial > Soil > Wetlands >... | reverse complement strand
GATCACCATTAGCGAGGATGAGACTGTTTTGCCAAGTGTCCTGAATGGGCGTACCACTTCCAGCGTAAGGCAGGGATGGAGCAATGACATTCCAATTACCCCCGATTTTCTGACCTGTGCCGCCTTCCAGATACAGCCCATAAATAGTGTTATTTTGATTTTTCCCTGAATCATTAATAATACCTTTGCCAAAGCTACAATCAATATTAGTGAATACGTTATTTTGACATTCATAGGTAGGGCCTGTCAGTTGAAGCCCATACGTATTCCCATCACCAAAAGCTGTTACGTTATTAAAGTTATTCTGGTTGATATAACCGCCTGTAACATCCAGTACAATGGAGTTGGCTACGATATTGTCAAATTCATTGTAAAGTAGACCTAAGGCGTTGGCACCGGCGAGTTTCAATTGATATTTCACTTTTACGTCGGTGAATTTGGACTGATAGGATGGATAGATCATTAAGTTATTACATACAAGCCCCTCTATATTCGCGAAATGAATATAGTCTTTTGGTGTTGGGCTATTGAAAACTACATCCCCATTGAGCACCCCCTCACACAAAAGATTGATGGTGTTTGTTATGGTTAACCCTCCGGAAATATTCCAATTTCCCGCCGGAATGACTACTTTCCCTTTTGGAATGGCCCAACTGCCTTTGCCAACAACAGTAACTAGCTCTGTAGGCATGGAATTAATGGCTGCTTGTATGGCATCTGTGGAGTCATACTTTTCATAGCCAGGTTCGTCAGTGCTATGGGCTCCAAAGTCTTTCACGTTGACAATACTAACATTTTGATCCTTTGGTTGACTGCTTTGCCCGTCTACAAAGTTTGCACTGCTAACAAGGGATGTCTTGGTAGCCGACCCCACATTGGCATGGTCTAAAAAGACGCCTGGCAATATTGAGCTAGCGGCGGCGATCGTTACCGTTGCCATTATGACTGCCGCCACCACATATATCATTTTCCTTGCCATCTATGTTGTACCTCCATAATTATTTACGACTTTGGTACGTCCGTCTTAATCCTTCTGCTAAATCCATCATTGGCTTCCAGTTCAATTTTTGCGTCGCCTTGTCATTAGACAACATTGACCGGTAAATATCCCCCTTACGTACAGGAACACAGACTGTCTCTACGGACTTACCAGCTACCTGTCCAAAAATAGCCACAAGCTCATTCACACTGGTCTCAATCTTGGTACTCACATTATAGACAGTATTCACATGGGGCGTTAGTAATGCCTGATAATTGGCATTCGCCACATCCCCAGCATAAATAAAATCTCGTGTTTGACCACCATCACCAAAGATCGTCAGGGACTTGCCTGCGGAAATAAGTCGCGTGAAAATACTAACGACTCCCCCTTCACCGCCATCACCTTGACGTTCACCATAAACATTGGCATAACGGAGTACCACATAGTCTAGTCCATAGACTTGATGATAGAGGGCCAGATATTTTTCTACCGTCAGCTTACTGAGCCCATAAAATGAAGTGGGTATGGTCTCGGTCTGTTCCATAACAGGCAAACAATTTGCATTACCATAGGTAGCTGCCGTCGATGAGAACACCACACGTTTTACCCCAGTATTGCGGCAAGCTTCCAGTACATGTAGCGTACCCAATATATTAACCTGGCCATCATAATCCGGCTTTTTCAATGATACAGGTACCATAGTTTGGGCGGCTAGATGAAGGACAGCATCAAATTGTTCGGCTTTAAAAATAGTCATTAACTCATCACTACAAATATCTATCTCCATAAAGCGTACATCCGATGGTATATTGCCTCTAACCCCAGTACTAAGATTATCAATGACTACAACCTGACAACCTTCCTGTACCAATTTCTCTAGGATATGAGATCCGATAAAACCAGCTCCACCCGTAACTAACACTTTCAAAATAAAACCTCCCTATAACCTTAGTAAAAAAGAATACTTAAGCCATTGCTAAGTATTCCTCTAATGCTTCTCGCCAATTCCTCATGGGGTCGCCAATTGTCATCCTGAGCATATAATTATCCAGGACTGAACATGCTGGACGCTTGGCTGGTCTTGGAAATTCTGTTGTCGTAACTGGAATCACGTTGATGCTCTTACCCGTTTGCTTAAAAATCTCTTGTGCAAAATCATACCATGAACATTGTCCCTGGCATGTGGCATGATAGGTGCCATAAGCATCCGTATTGAGTAGTTGAAAAATTGTCTTGGCTAAATCTACCGTTGACGTCGGTGTCCCAATCTGATCATTAACCACTTTTAACGAAGTATGATCATTGGCAAGTTTGAGCATGGTTCTGACAAAATTATTTCCATCCCCATATAACCAAGCTGTGCGCAAAATATAGTGTCTGCCCAGAATTTGGCGCACTATTTCTTCCCCTTGGAATTTGGTACGGCCATATACCGTTTCAGGATTCACTGGATCAGATTCACGATATAAGATGGCACCATTCCCATTAAAAACATAATCCGTACTGACATAGACCATCCTGGCGCCTGTTTCTAAACAACCTGTCGCGATATTTTGCGCTCCGATGACATTTACGCGAAAGGCTCCATCGACATCTGACTCGGCACCATCTACATTGGTATACGCAGCACAATGAACAACGGCCTGTGGTTTTACTTTACGAAAAAAGCTTGCCACGGCCTGACCATCTGTAATATTCAAGGTACCCGAATTAGTTAATATAAGCTCATGATTCTGCCCTTGTTTAGTAATCTCTCTGCCTAATTGACCAGTAGCGCCCGTCACCAAAATTCTCATGTTTTTGTCCCTCCATACTCACTAAACTTAGGTAAATGTATGGCGGGAATATCTTTCAGTCTGGGATATACTTTGTCCTTAGCTGACAGTTCTACATCTTGCAATGGCCATTCAATACCAATATCAGGATCATTCCAGAGAGCCCCACCTTCCGCCTCAGGCGTATATACATCAGTACATTTATAGGTAAAATATGCCGTATCGCTTACCACACAAAAGCCATGGGCAAACCCTGGCGAAATCCACAACTGACGATGATTTTCCCCAGTCAGTAACACACCTACCCACTGGCCAAACGTGGGAGAGCCAACTCGTATATCGACGGCTACATCAAACACGCTCCCTTTTACAACGGATACTAGCTTACCTTGTGCATGAGGATATTGGTAATGTACCCCTCGGAGTACACCCCTTGTTGAAAAAGAGAGATTGTCTTGGATAAATTCTTCCTTAATACCCACGGCTTCATACCGAGATTTGTGCCACGTCTCTTCAAAGAAGCCTCGTGAATCCCCAAAAGCCTTAGGTTCAATAATGACCACACCGGATAATTTTGTTTCAATCACTTTCATTGGTCTCACTCCTATCACAACATCATTCTAGAAAAAAAATGTTACTCTTCTTTCGCTAAGTGCAACAGATATTGCCCATAGCCATTTTTACTCAGATCATTGCCTAAAACCACCAGCTCATCTCGTGATATATAACCCTTACGATAAGCAATTTCTTCTGGACATGCTACCATTAGGCCTTGCCGATCTTGTATGGTTTCAATGTAGTTAGCGGCTTGCAATAAGGACTCATGGGTACCCGTATCAAGCCAGGCATAGCCACGGCCTAAGGTTTCAACTTTAAGGGTGTTTTTTTCTAAATAAAGACGGTTTAAATCGGTAATCTCCAGTTCCCCCCGGGCCGATGGTGTAATTGATTTGGCCAGTTCCACGACTTGCTTATCATAAAAATACAGTCCTGTCACCGCATAATGGGATTTAGGTTTGGTGGGCTTTTCTTCTAAGCTGATGGCCGTGCCGTTGCTATCAAACTCAACGACCCCATATCGCTCAGGATCACTTACCCAATAGGAAAAGACGGTTGCCCCCTGTTCTTGACTGGCCGCTTCTTGCAGTTTTTGACTAAATCCATAACCATAAAAAATATTATCACCAAGCACCAATGCACAACTATCATTGCCAATAAAATCCTCACCAATGATAAAGGCTTGGGCCAATCCATCTGGACTGGGTTGTACTGCATAGGATATGTTAATCCCCCACTGCTCACCCGTACCAAGCAAATCGGAAAAATTTTCCTGATCTTGAGGTGTTGTGATAATCAAAACATCTCGGATACCAGCTAACATCAGCGTGCTTAAAGGATAATAGATCATGGGCTTATCATAGACAGGCATTAATTGTTTACTCACCGTTGTTGTTATGGGATACAGACGAGTGCCAGACCCTCCAGCCAAAATGATTCCTTTAGTTACTGCCATGTTAACTTCCCCCCAATTTTTCCATCATAACGGGCGCCAAAGCTTCCCCACCGCCTAATCTTTGACGGCGATAACTACCATCCATAACTCCCTGGCACCACACCTGATTGTCTAGGTACCACTCAACGGTTTTTACAATGCCCGTTTCAAAGGTTTCGCTTGGTTTCCAACCTAATTCTCTGGCAATTTTAGACGCATCAATTGCGTACCGCATATCATGGCCTGGACGATCTTTCACAAAAACAATCTGTTCCCGATATAACTTACCATCCAAACGAGGTCGTTTAACATCAAGAATATGGCACAAAGTATCGACAATATTCATATTGGTTTTTTCGTTATGACCACCGATATTATACTTCTCACCAGGGATGCCTTTTTCTAATACTGCCAAGATAGCCTGACAATGGTCATCCACATACAACCAGTCTCTAATATTGTTTCCTGTACCGTATACTGGCAGCGACTTCCCCTCTAGGGCATTCAAAATCATGAGGGGAATTAACTTCTCAGGAAACTGGAAGTGTCCATAATTATTGGAGCAATTTGTCATTAATGTGGGCAAACCATAGGTATGATAATAGGCCCCCACCAAGTGATCGGAAGCTGCCTTGGATGCCGAATAAGGTGAACTTGGTTCATAAGGAGTTTTTTCTGTAAAGTATCCAGCATCGCCCAAAGAACCATACACTTCATCAGTGGATACATGTAAAAAGCGGAACTGTCCTTTCCTAGTTTCGTCAAGCTCACGGTAGTATTTACGCGCTACTTCTAGTAAGGTAAATGTACCATTGATGTTGGTCTCAATAAAAGCCCTTGGATCATCAATGGAACGGTCCACATGAGATTCTGCCGCAAAATGCACAATGACGGCAGGTTTATAGTCAATAAATAACTGTTCAACAAATGCACGATCGCAAATATCCCCCTGAACAAACCGATACCTTATATCATTTTCAATATCTCTAAGAGAATCTAAATTCCCTGCATAAGTCAGCTTATCTAGGTTAATAATATTAATGTCAGTACCTTGATGTAAAGCCATTCGAATAAAGTTGCTACCGATGAATCCGGCCCCGCCAGTTACTAAAATATTCATAACATCACACCTTTCTATTAATATAAATCACTCAGCAAACTCTTCTACAAAAAGAGCATCATAAACCCATTGTTCCAGAGAGTACCGGTCATAGATTTTTCCATCTAACTCTTCCCATGGTTTCTGGAAAAAGCCATCATCAATGACTGGATGCTCTCGGTTGATCACATAGATATTGTTTTCTGAGTAAAAGTCATAACTTTTTATCTTAGCATTCGTAGTGATTAATTTCTTTTTGGCGCCAATCATTTCAATGGTCCGCATGGTCAGGCCAGCCTGCTTGGCATGATGGATATCAATCATAGAAGAAATCGTCCCCAACCTCGCCAGTGTTTCCGTAGAATTCAGAGGCTTAAATTGCATATCTCCCATCTTTGCGTAGCGAAAGGAAAGGTCTACTAGTTTTCGAATCATAAAAAATAACTTCCCGGGAAAATACAAATAATAGTACACTTTGAGCTTTTTTTGTACTAAATCACTGCGAATTTTTGTCAGCAGTGAATACCGATCACTATGTGTGGTGCCGATAAAACCAACATCATATAAACAACCTTGTTGCTTTTTTGCAACGTCCTTATATTCGTCCGCATAAAAGAGGGGTCTAAACTTAATTGCCTCATATTTTTTACAATCTTCATCATCAAAACTACTGATATGATCAAACATATCCTTAATGTCCAGGATATTTTTCATATTTGAAAATGAATCCCACATGTATAAAATAAATTTAGCTTTTGGATGCTGATCCTTTATTTTTTCCATCAGTTTGCGATTAATGGCTTCGGGAACAATAAAAAATACGGTATCATACTCAATATTTTTCACGCCCTCAAGTATATCTTCATAATAAGAGTTTATCTTGCTCTTTATGATATTTTTATTAATTTTGATCAAGACTTTCGTCAGAAAACCATTGTCTGGCCTTGAATCATAATAATGGACTTCGGCCCCTAGCTCGATCATCTTCTCTTTTATTTTCATTTCATAACCAAAAAACTTCGGAGAAAAGAAGAGAATTTTTTTCCCAGTTAACTCATTCATGTCATTGCCCAACCCTTTCTACAACATCACTCTCTCCCAACATCCTGTTACATCATTATATTTTTTTATAACCTTTGCTGGTGCCCCTACGGCGATTGTATTATCTGGTATTGAACTACAAACCACACTATTAGCCCCAATGATGCAATTTCTGCCCACAACCGTTCCTGGTAAAATAGCAACATTATCACCAAGCCACGCATTGGCTTTAATCAATACTGGCTTACAACTAAGCTTCCGATCTTTAACGATTTCCACCGGGTTACTTTGCTTTTGCCCAGTATAGCTACCATGGGTGCAATCGGAAATATATACCTTACTAGCAATTAGCACGTTATCTTCAATAATGACCGAATGGATGGCCGTAATATGTACATAGTCATTTATTTGCACATTTTTCCCAATCTTTAATACCCCTCTCCGCCCCTCCGTGGGGTAGACTTCCATCCGACAACCAGTGCCAGCCGTAAAGCCGTTTTCAATACTGATATATTTTTTCCCTCGTACATCCATGGGAAAGCGAATGAGACGAGCCTCTCTAAACATAAGTTTTGTCCTGATCATATGGATCAACATGACCATACTTTGAAAAATTCCATATATTTTAATCTTCTCTAACATGATTGGCTCTTCCTTATTTCTGTGATGATAATCCGGCGCACATACTTAACAAGGGAATAGAGAGTGGCAATTCCATAAATAACGGGAGATATATAGTTTGATTCATAGGCCATGCGCAAATTTTTCAGTTCACCTTTTTCCATCTCTTTTAAATTGGCACTCAACCCACTATGACCAAAACCAGGTTTTCCATCGCCAAACTCCACTAACCCTTCATTCACTAAGATACATTTGTAATGTGCTGCAATCCGGATAAAGTAATTTCCTTCCTCAGCATGTGTCTGTTTACTATTGAGGACTCCGACAGTATCCAAAACTTCTTTTCTAATAACAACTGTTGATGTCTGAAAAAAATTATGGAAAATTAAATTCGTCAATTTTATTTCCGTATAATAATCAAATTTTTTAAAGAAGAATCGTTCAATGTGATCATCATTAAGATTGGAACCAACCAAACCAACGTCTTGAAACATGTCAAAAACATTCATCTGCTTGTCCATCTTATCGTTCTTCCAACTGTCATCAGCATCTAAAAAAGCGATAAACTCGCCCTGAGCATTCTCCAAGCCTGTATTGCGGGCTGAAGCCGCGCCGCCATTGGATTTATTTACAACCCTAACCATTTTCTCTAAATTATTTTCCATTATATATCGGCTGATCATCACTTCTGAATCATCAGTAGAGCCATCATTCACCACAATGATCTCAATTATATTTTTATAAGTTTGTTCCAGCACTGATTCTATGGATTTCAGAATTGTCATCTTTGAATTGTACATAGGAATAACCACTGAAACTCTACCCATTATAGTTCGCTCCTTTAGCTAGCGTTAATGTTCCCAACTCACTTGTTCTTTTAATACCTGTGCTGGATTTCCGCCAATAATTGTGTGGCTCTGGTCAAATCTCCCTGAAAGAGTGCTATTCGCAGCCACTACGATCTCGTCGGCGATCAATGTCCCTTTCAGAATGGTACACCGACAACCAAACCAAACATGATTACCAATGACTATTTCCTTAGGGGCATTGGTAATACAGCCATTTATTCTTATTTTATGAAAGTCTGTATCTAAAAACAGATTTTCCCATGATACCAGTACATCATCACCAAAAGTAATGGCTTTCTCACAGACAACCTGGCTTTCCGCAGTCATGGCAAAATTATCTCCCAGCGTTAGAATCCCGCTGACACTGATTTTTGAGCCATGACCAATATTGGCGTTCCCTTTGAAGATCACTACTCCAGAAACCAACCAAATACTACGCCGCTGTTGATCAAAGATACCAACATTACCAAATCCAATGCGTATCATACCAAATTTGGCCGGCTTATCAAGTCGTATATTCCCCCCCATCTCGCTCAAATAAAGTCGATGGGAAACCAGAATTGGCAATTTTATAGCCTCCGTAAACCTTAGATACTTGAAATTGAAATATAAGGTTTTAGGCAATCCTAACAAATACAGCCACGCCATAGTAAAGTGGCTCATAAAGTACCCTCCAAATTTCACTATAATGTAGTCTATTGAAACAACTTAAAATTAAACTCATAGTTAATATTGTTTGCGGAATAATATGGATGCCAAATGCCCTCGGGATTGGTTGGTATATTCATAATGGTGTATAGGAAAAATACTCCTGCGAACAAACAGAATCCCCATTTAGCAATATTGCTCCATTGGCCCCTCGTAATGGATTGAACGGTAAAACCAATGCCAAGGATATAAAAAACTTGATAATACAACACCGTTCTATATAATGGGGCGGAAAACATAAGTAAATTCCCCAATACAACACTGAGCGTACACATGTTGAGCACAATACGAATTTTTTTATTCCCACCCAACCCATGGCAATTTATTAAAATCAGTACCCATATGAGCCCTAAGGCGATTTCCTTGACTCCCGAAGAAACAGACGATGCTTCTCCTATATAAATTTGTAAGACGGGCAAATTCACTAACCCAGAAATCCCAGGCAGTACTTTTTCCGTTACATGACCGATACTGAGCAGACTACTGACAACAACGGCGCCCACATGCCAGCTAGGTTTATACTCTCGATTCACTAAAAAGTAGGCTACAATAAATAACATTGCACTGTAATGTACAGTACTGGCTACCGCCACAACCACAAGATATTTCAGGAATTTGTGTTCTACAATATATTTACTACCCCAAAATAGAATACTAATGGCCAGCGCTTGCCTGATAATGCCCAATGAACTCCAATAGAACATGGGGAGTAGGGCATACATGACGAGGGGAATGGCTAGTTTGTCGGTATAGTAAGCGCAGCCACGATATATGAAAAATAATGTTAAGAGAGAATGGAGTAGAAATAACCCTTGAAACGCAAACCCCATACTATTCAATACATTAATAAACAATAAAATAGCAGGCTCCAGCAGAAGCTCAAATCCATCAGGATTACTAAAGATATTAATGTAGGATTCATAATCCCAGCCAATCATATATCTAAAGCCAGCAATGAATAACAACCAACCAACAAAAGCCATCTGAAAATACCGTTGCTGGGGCGGTGACATGCGACTTTCTAGTACCAAAAACAGATAGCTTATAGCGACAAAGAGAACCCAAAAAGCCATATATTAATCACCTGCTCCAGTTACTAATTGATTGACCCATTTATCTACATTCCCGGAATCCAAAAAATTATTTTCAAAAAACGCTCTAGCCTTCCCACCGTATAGGGAACAAACCTCATCATCTTTAGCCAACATCAATATCTTACGGTAAAACTCACCGGGCGAGTCAGCGACGACTAAGGGTTGATCTGCACAATCAAATCCTTGTACCCCTTGTCTTGTTGTAATGATCGGCAGACCATAAGCCATCAGCTCTAAAATCTTCATTTTAGTCCCCGACCCTTTCAGGATGGGTATAATGGCAAATTTAGCATTCTGAAGTGTTTTAGATAATTCACTACTGGATAACATGCCCGTAAATTCCACGCTGGGATATTTTTTAAATTCCTCCCGAATTTGTGGCGGTATTTTGCCAGTAATTTTTATTTTAAATTCTGATAAATCCCTAGCTAATTCATCATGAATGGCTTCTAACAGCCATTTCATTCCATGATAATTAGGAAAAAAAGACATTGATCCGTTAAAAACCATATACTTTTCTTGTACATTGCCCTTCCATCTGTCCACAATATCTGGTAGCAGTACTGGCACATAGGAGACCCCAGGTATTTTCAGCTGATTACGAATGTACTCTTCATCCAATTTAGAAATGGCTAGCACTTGATCGACTTGCTCTAACACTTTTTTTTCATAGTTTTCTAACTTGCCCACATCAATATTCAAGATGTTTTTTAGCCAAGACGGATATTGACTATATAATTCTTGTAGCAAAATACTTTCTACATTATGGGCTAAGTAAACTACTTTCACCCCAAGGGCTTGCAGCCCCTCAATGTCAATGAGTTCTGACATATAAGGATACTCAATACAAACGATGTCGATCTTGTTATGATTGATATAGTTCATGACCCAGTCTTTTTTTTCATTGGAATAAAAAATTTGTGCACATCTTGGCCGTGGTCCACACAACCAGTTCAGCCCTTCGGTGAATTTTTTATATACATTACGATCCTGAAAATTTGGATTGTATCGTTCGATAATCTGCAAATCTTGTAAACGTTCCTTCAGCGTCCTATAAGAATGATCACCCAAATAGTGTGACGGCTTGGTTTCATCAACATTGACCATGATGGAATAGGTCTCTACGACTTTCCCGATTGCCATAATGGGATAATACTGGGCCTGTTTCCCACCATCCGTAGGCGGGAAACACAACTGGGGGGTGATAAATAGTATCTTTTTCATAAACGTAATCCTTCCCAGAAAGCTCGTTGCTTCAATCTGTATTTATCACCTTTTCCTAACATCCCATCCAATAGCAACTTACATTGAGTACCGGCTAAAAAAAGGAATGACAGGGGGAAGCTAATGTGCTTTCTGATAAAATACACTTTATTACGCATATAATAGTTAAGGGCAAAATTCGACTCTCCCCCACCCGTTAAACTGCTTACTTTATGCTTCAGCGTTGCCAAGGGATAGAAATAGAGTATTTGCTTATGCTGCAAGGCTCGGATACAAAAATCCGTATCATCATAATAGACAAAATATTTTTCATCCATTAAGCCAACTTTTTCAAACACGGATGGCTTAATTAACATGCAACAAGTAGGAGCATATTGGATGACTCTCGGCTCACCAAATTGCCCCGAGTCCATTTCATTATAACCTTCATGAATATTGACGTACGTTTTCACATTATCAAAATGACCGCCGGCAAACCAAATCTTTTGAGGCTGATCATAATAGAATATTTTAGGAACTAACATATCACACTGATTAACATCCATACCACTTACTAATGTGCTAAATAACTCTGGCGCAAATTCTATATCATTGTTAATGAGTAGCACATGGGTACACGAATCCACCAGTGCCTGTTTAATACCTTGATTATTACCAGCTGCCACGCCTATATTTTCTTGATTGTTGATAATCATCATGGAAAGTTGCTGTGTATAGGGTGCTAATTTTCGCAACGTATCATCACTCGACGCATTATCGATCACATACAGAACATATCCCTGCTGGGACTGGCTAACCAGTGATTCCATAAACTCAGTGATTACGTCGCTACTATTATAAGTAACCGTCACAACACCAATCTTAACGGTATTATCCATGCATGAGTCCTCTATCGCGCATTTCCTTTAGAGATTCCTCATACTGACCGGCAACGACGGATTGGGAATTGGCCCAACTTAAGAATAACTGAATGCCTTGGACAAAGGTCCACTGGGGCACAAAGCCGATCACATCCGTGGCTTTCGTCAAATCCGCAATATTATGGCGGATGTCACCATCACGGAAGGCACCTGTAACGGAAGCCTCCGAACTGCTGTTAAAAAACTTGATGGTTTCCTGCACAACCTCAAGCACCGTTGTTGGCTGGCCACTGCCTACATTTAAGACCTCCACACCATGAGTTTCAGGAGAAACGCAGCGCCATACAGCATCCGCAACATCATCAATGTACACAAAATCTCGACTTTCTTGTCCATCTTCAAACACATAAATTGGTTCATTCGCCCGGGCCAAATTGGAGAAAATGGCTAGTATTCCGGTGTACGGATTTTTGAGTGATTGACCTGGTCCGTACACATTCTGGAAACGGAGTGCAAAGGCGTCAATCCCCAACGTCCTGCCGAATAATAGTGCCATTTGCTCTTGCATTTGTTTTGTCAAACCATAAAATGATGATGGATTAATACGGGACATTTCATCCGTAGGTACCATCTGGCAGTCTCTACCGCAAATTGGGCACAGGGGTTCGAAACGCCCTTCCTTCATGTCGGCAGTCCGCCGATTTTCAGGATATATGATACCATGCTGAGCGCAGTTGTATTTACCTTCTCCATAAATGGCCCGTGAGGAGGCAACTACGATCTTTTTCACCTGGCTGGTCTTGTCATTGACCAAAAAATCCATTAAGATGGCTGTGCCCTTGACATTGACTTCTTCATAACGTTCCACTTCATACATGGACTGTCCAGTGCCTGTTTCCGCTGCTAAATGGACAACGACCTCTTGGCCGGCAAGGGCCCCCAGAAAAACAGTTTTATCACAAACATCACCCACAATCAAACGAACTTTCCCTTGTAAGTCACTGACTAGTGACTTATTATCACCATGAATCTGCTCACTAAAATTATCCAGGATTGTTATCTCATAATTTTCTTTCAGCAATCTCCGTGCCACATTGCTGCCAATAAATCCGGCTCCACCAGTAATTAAAACTTTCATCAAAATCACACCTTTTCCCAAATTTTTGTTAGCCTATTATAACGTTTTATGATCCGCGCTGGGCTACCTGCCGCAACGCAATAATCAGGAATATCCTTTGTCACAACGCTGTTGGCACCGATGATACAATGCTTACCAATTTTTACGCAACCCAGAATGGCCACATTCATGCCAATCCATGATTTTTCCCCAATCACAATGGGTCCTTTGACCGTTAACTTACTGAGATTGATGTTATGAGCAACATCTTCATAGCCATGATCAAAATCAAATAGACTCACATTAAAAGCGCAAAGGACTCCATCTTCAATGATAATATGATGGGCCGATGTTGCATTAAAACCATAATTAATATATACGTTATTCCCGATAGAGATTGTCCCCTGATGATTGACCCCTTGATAGGCACCGACACAATACAACGTGCTATTAGGTTCGATGATCACATGATGACCAATGGAAATATTCAAGGGGTTGACTATTTTGCTCGGGCTGTAGATGACGGTTTTTTTGCCGATATGCCCCCAAAATAGTTTTTTCCAACACTGAGTATGAACCTTTGTTATATGATAGTTAAGTTTAGCAACCCATTCATAATACATTGTCGCCCGCCTATTTCCTTATTTTTTCCCCTTACAGTCTTGCTCCTGAGTCTCTGTGATAAAGTTCTCAATATCATGCCATAGTAGCCAATTTTTCTTCATCCAAGGTATATCTTTATCCCACCACCTGAAATTCAATAAATATTCGATTTGAGCCGTCTCAAATCGATATTTTATGAGCTTGGCTGGAACCCCACCGACAATTGAATAAGGTAATACATTTTTGGTAACGACGGCTCCCGCCGCCACAATAGCGCCATCGCCAATGACAATACCATCCATAATTAAAACATGGGCACCAATCCACACATCATTACCAATGGTGATGTCTTGTGATTCGGCAAAATAGGATTTGTTGGCAAAGCTGGTTGGCAATAATTTTGTGTCCGAATAAAACATGGGATGAATGGTAACAAATTGATTGGATGGATGATTTCCCATGCCAGCCCTAACTCCAGGGCCAATGGCGGTAAACTTACCTATTTTTGTCGAATTCAATCTGCTGTTTTCTTGGATATAAGTAAAATCCCCTACTGTACTATGATTGATTTGAACATTCTCAAACAAAATGACGTAACGCCCCAAAATGCATTGTAAGGCACTGGCCATGTAATAAAGTTTGACAGTAGGATACTTAGCTTTGATGCCCATGGCATGAATCAACCAGTGAGTCCATTTGAAGACAGGATTTTTTATTAGTAGTTTCCACATCCATAACCAACCCTTTTTTACTTATTTTCATTTTATTCTCTGCCATCGACTGGTAAAGCCATTAAATAAAAGTAAATAGCCACTGGCGAGTGTCATACCTAATAAATTAATGAACAAAAATACATAATAGGATTGTCCGCCAAAATACAGGAAATACAGCAAGGAACAAGCAAAAACAACAAAGGATTGAATAATATATCCCCACAATATTTTAATAAACTTACCATGGGCTAGTAGTAAATAATAAATGGGAACAGCAAATAAATTAATTGTAAAACCCACGAATACAATCCGGAAAGAATCATTGATCAGTGGAAGGTAGGCCGATGACAACCATAACTGTAATATCGTACTGGAAAATATAAAGATTACACTAAAGACTGGAACAACTGCCGCGAACAGATACTTGTAAATTTTCCTCAGTACCATAAACAGGTCTGGGGTATTTGCCTTTAAGGAACTAAATTCTGGCACCAATGCTTTAAGTCCTAAATCAAACAATCCACGAATCTGAAAGCCCAGCTTAAAGGCTAAATCGTAACAAACCACTTCCGTGCTGCCAATATAGCGAGAAATCAATATTTTTCCTGCCGGCAGAAAAAACAAATTAATGATGGATGATGTAAACATAATCACACTATTATGAAGAATATCCTGAACAACGACCTTGTTAAAGTAAGCTAGCTTAAAGGGGAAATACCCCAATATCCGATAAATATAATAGAGTGATATCATCATCACGCAAACAGTTCCGGTGAGTGTGCCAAGATATAGCCCCATAAAGTCAAATTTAAAATAGACTAATAGGATTGATAATAAGGTTCCAAAAAAGGTACTGGCTGATTGGAGATAATTCGCCACATCAGCCCGACCAAGGCCAAATAGTATTCCCAGAAACAATTCTAATAGTATCAATAAAAAAGATAATATTAGAATCTTGTCATACATCATGGTAAACAAGGGAATATATTCAGGTACAATATGGATGAATTGTGGTGCAAAGCTTTTAGCTAGCAGCAAAGGAGTGCCCAGTAACAGTACAAAAGCACTAATCAGCAGTAAACTGGTGGATACGTATTGGCATAACCGTACTTTATCTTGCTGCCCCCTGGCCTCAGCCACATATTTGATGATGATGTCGCTGATACCAAGATTACCCAGTCGACTAAAGTCAATGATGACTCCTAGTAGGAGCCAGATGGAATATTTATCCACACCAAAAACCTGGAGAAAATAGCGATATGAAAAAAATACGATGATGGTATTCACGAGTATTTTCAAAGGTCCGGAGCACACATTTTTAATGAACTGATGTGAAAACTTATGTTCTGCCATACTTTTCCCAGGGAATCCCATCAAACGTCTTCCTTGATATCATATCGAGACAAATCAGTCTTGATATGCTTAATTCCAGCACCTTCCGTACTGCTTTTGGTCACTAGCACCCTTACGGTTTGTAGCATAACGACCAAATCCGTCAGTACATTACATTTTTGTATGTAAATCAAATCATAAACCAATTTATTATATGGAGTGGTATTATACTTACCATACACCTGGGCTAAACCCGTAATCCCCGGTTTAACGCTGTGACGGTAAAAGTATTCAGGAATTTCCTCTTTGAACTGTTCCACAAAAAACGGTCGTTCGGGTCTTGGACCGACAATACTCATATCACCAAATAACACATTAAATATTTGTGGCAATTCATCCAGCCGCGTAGCTCGCATAAAGTGCCCCAGCTTAGTAATACGAGGATCATTGTCTGTGGCCAGCACGGGTCCTGTCAGCTTCTCGGCATTGTTACGCATACTGCGGAATTTGTATACTTTAAATTCTTTTTCATCACGACCCGTACGAACCTGACTAAATAGGATGGGTCCATGACTATCTAGCTTAATGGCCAAAGCGACCAATAACATAATCGGCCAGGTCATCATAAGGGCTGTGGCCGACACACCAATATCAAGTATACGCTTTAGCGACCGTTGTTCCAGACTGGGTCTTAGATTTTTAGGACGAAAGATTGGTATGTCATCAATTTTATCTAGTTCGACGCCACTACAAAATAAACCATATATATCGGGAATTAATACAACTTCTTTGCCAATGCTATTACAAAAGTGTACGATCTTCGCTTTCCCTTTGAGACTCATGTCGGAGCAGATAATGACTTCATCAATATCATCGGCCGTTTTTTCCCATGGTTCAGTCCAACAATCATTACATATGTAACGCACTTTGCAATTAAGCTGGGGCTGTGCACTCAGCTTGTTGATTACGCTAATGCATTCCTCTTCATTACCGATTAGCAGAGCATCTTTCCGTACAACAGCCGCCTTTTCAGCGCTCCAAAATAGGTATTTCCAGCTACCAATTAAGACAAACTGGAGCACCGTTGTCAGAACTAATACGCCCCGGGAATAGCTAAACTCCCGCATAAAAAAGCTCATGGCCATCATAATGATGAAGAGATTAAACAGCGCCACCGCCAGGCTTAATATTAATTCACTAAACTTTTTTCGTGTTAAGGAAAATAAGCCATTAATATTAAAGAGTACCCCCGCGGCAATGACCATAACAGGTAGCATCACATAATACTTTGTGACATCTTGGGGCTCAGTATAACTAAAGACGATCATCACAGCTAAATGGGTAGCTAACATGAGCAACACTAGATCACCTATCAATAATATTAGCTTTCTTGACAATGGAAATCTTTTTTGCACAAAGGCCACCTCACTTTTATTTCACTATTTTTTTATTATTACTACCATAATAATAGTAATAATAGGCATCTTCTTCTTCGATCTCTACACGATTGAGTATTACGCCGAGGATGTGTCCCTGGGCCCTAATGAGCAATTCTTTGGCCTTTTGCGCCATTTCAGGGCGGATTGTATCGGAATTGACGACCAAAGCAATACCATCCACTCTTGAAGCCAGTACACAGGCATCCGTAACGGCAATCACCGGGGGTGCATCAACAATCACATAGTCGGCTTGGGTTTTAAGATAATCCATTAATTTCTGCATTTTGACAGAGCCCAATAGTTCGGAAGGATTCGGCGGAATGGGACCGCTGGTCAAAATTCTGAGATTTTCAACTAACGTCCCTTGAATACACTCATCGACTGCCACTTCTTCCACTAAAATATTGGTCAGTCCCCGATTTTCTTTACCAAAGATCTTATGTAAAACAGGTTTTCGTAGATCGCAGTCCATTAAAATGACCTGCTTACCAGACTGAGCCAAAGCCACCGCCGTATTAGCAATGGTTGTGGATTTCCCTTCGCCAGGACCAGAACTGGTAAACATAATGGTCTTTAGCTCACCATCGGTTTTTGAAAACTGAATATTGGTCCGTAATGTACGATACGCCTCAGCAATCGGGGATTTGGCCTGTTCATGTACAATAAGCCTGCGTTTATCAACCATCCTTATGTCCCCCCCTTGGTCTTGCCTCTGACCATTCGTTTACATTTAGCCCACAGTCCGTTTTGTTCTGGCAATTCAGTGTTACTATCAAAATGAGGAATGCTCCCCAATACTGGAAGATCAAGATAATTCTTAACGTCTTCAATGGTTTTCACTGTTTTATTCATGTATTCCAAGATAAAGGCTAACCCTAGACCGATACATAAACCTAGAATTCCAGCAATCAGCACATTCAGGGTTTTGTTGGGGCTAATGGGTTTAATGGGCGCTACTGCCACATCAATGACCTGGACATCGGTCGGTTGCATAACTTCACTAATCCGGGCTTCTTCATGGCGTTTAGCCAGCATGACATATATTTCTTGGGCTACCATGGCGTCACGCATGACCCGGGCCAGTCCTTGTTCCTTGGCCGGCAGTTTATTGAGTTCTTTTTCGCTCTCAGCGACAACGCTACCAATGGCCACCTGCTGTGCACTGCCAGCGGCAACTTCAGCTTCGGCTTGTATTTTGCCCTTGAGCAAAGCTACATGCACCGGATTGGTGGAAGGAGAATCCGCATTCACCACACGGGTTGCTTCAGTACTTAGCTTATCCTTTGTTTCTTCAATGGCTGCGCGGGTAGCCATGACCTCTGGATGCTTATCTGTGTACTTTTGAGATAATGTGACTAGTTGCACTTCTAGCTCAGCCAGTTTGCCTTTGTACTGTTGGATGAGAGGGCTGTCCGCCACAAACCCTGGTTTTTCTTTGCCTAACTGATCATCAGCACTACCCACTTTGGCCTGAGCCGCGGCCAGTGCTACTTTATTTTCGGCTGACACCTTATTGATCATGGCAAGGCTGTCCACAATGGCTTTAGTTTCTTCCGTTGGGGCGGCAATTTTTTCATCAGTTTTATATTTTTGTAAAACCGTTTCCGCTGTTTCCAGTTCTTTTTTTGAATCCAACATCCGCTCACCGATAAACTGACGCACTGTTGACTGTTCAGAGCGCACCAGCAAAGTCATTCTCTCGTTAAAGGTGTCAATGAGGGTATTGGCCACCAACTGAGCTTCTTCTGGTGATTTTGCCCTTATTTTAATGGTTAATAGTTCACTTTCTTTTTCAGGTAGAGTCGTTATGCGACTGACCATTTGTTCATACGTTGGCATAACTTGCTGATCACCTTGGGTTTTATCAATAACCTTGTCGATAACCGTACGGCTTTTTATAATCCCGGCATAGGTCGACATTAATTGCTTAGTATTATTATTGGAACCCGCTGGCAAATCTTGCAGCAGAGAGTCGGCAAGTCCTTTAGGTTGCTTAATGCGTAGCGTCGTTTCCGCCTCATAAGTCGGGGGGATCAGGAAGCTAACGACCACGGCAATGGCAACTAGCCCTACAAAGATACTGATGATTAAAATCCAGCGTTTTTTTATGATTTTTAAGATGTTTTTTATATCTCCAATTGTCTGCTCCACTTTGTCCCTCCACTTTCAAAAATAGTCTACCGCCCGGTTCTTGCTCTTATAGTGCGGCTTTTGCTAACGTTAACTGATATGCGCTTGCAACGATACTAGCAATGTTGATTTGTCCATTATCCGCTAAATAGACTACATCCCCATCACCTAAGGCATAGTTTTGTGTCATATCACCTTTTTCCCAGATATCCATCAAGTTGACCTTTATGGGTGAACCTATCTGATCTTTACGAATAATAACCACTCGTTTTTTGGCAGCTTCATTGGTATAACTACCAGCCGCGCCAACGGCATCAAGCAGGTTGTGTTGTTTCTGCAGTTCGTACATGCCCGGTTTGGCTACCATTCCCAAGACATAAACCCGGGTGGTATGAAATTTGAAAACATTGACAGTCACTTGAGGATTTTTCACATACTCACTGAGGCCTGTCGTCAGTTGGGTGGTCAACTCCGCCCCGCTCATCCCTGCGGCTTGTACCTCTCCCACCAGAGGAAAATTCACTTTCCCATCCGGTCTGACGACTAATTCTTTGCCCTGTAGGTCTTCAAAACCCCACACCCCAATGGATAGTACATCCCCTGCCGCTAGTTTATAATCTTCCGCCCCAGCAACATGAACTGTCATACTTGCTATAAATAGCGTTAGCATTAACATGTGAATCACTCGTTTCATTGTTAAACCTCCTTCGCGTCATTTTATGCGATTTTATGTATTTTTTTGTCGAATAGCTTCTAAAAAAAAATACAGCCTTACTCTATTTGATGCTGTTCAATTAAATTTCTTATCATTGAAACTTCATCATCAGATTGATAACAGTCAAACCATTATCGATTGACTATTTAGTCAAGTATCTTTTTTAAAAAACACTCTTCATGCAATTGAAATGTCGATCGAGAGTGTAAGCTATTCATAAATCCACCCCTTGTTTTTGCGACTCGTGGGCAATGGACTAGAACTCATTTGTTCTTGCTATTAACTTATGCAAGAAATGTGCCAAACCATGAACCTTGATTTGTGAACAAAGGGCCTGATGTCTTTTTTTATAATGAACTGAATGGAATAACAGAATCGTGCAACGTTGTACGAAATGGGGCAAATCATTTGACTGGTCTTCGTAATCTACAATATTATGGAAAAGGAGACCTTGGCAAGGTCTCCTTTCTCCATTTATAATTCACCTTTTTAACACCACATTAAACTCATTGTAGCACAGATGCAGTTACACAACAAGCCTTTTTCCGACTTAATTCGACATTTTAATCTATAACTTTACATTTTATCCTTGTTCTTCTATCATTTTACACTGTAAAAAACCAGTACATAACGCCACTATTTACTGCACTTTATAAAACTGATATGTCACTGTCTGACTCAGTTGAGCTGGTCCTTGCCGATCCTTTTCCCATGTTTTGAATCCTACATTAAAGAGATGGGGACTGACTAATGCTTCGGTCTGTAAGTGCCATGGTTCTTCGTTCATAACAACAACTAAATCATGACTACCTGTCTGCCCCCAAGACGATCGACGATGTTCGTAATAATTACGAACTTGACCATTCACCCAATAAGTGCGAAGACGTTCTGCCTTGATTTCGCCAACTAGTATCCCGCCAACAGGAGCTTTTTTCTGAATACCACCCATCGTGCCAGACACTAATGGCAACTGCATCGCAAACCCCTGGGGAGTACGATCATAGTCAAAGGCTACTTTACCCATGGCTTTGGACACATTATTGATAGGGATGGTGACCATTATGCCCGTATAGGCTGACTGGTTATGTAATTTTTCATAGAGAAGTCCTGCCGTATAACCTGCACCATTTGTCCCCACGTAAACACTATAACCATTCTCTTTCCGGCCTAAAGGTTCAGGACGCACTGCCAAACCACCGATGTGTGTTTCAAAATGTATGTTACCTAGGTCCTGGCGATAAAACAAATAATTTTCCAATAGATGGCTACCGCCCTCCCTGCCAAAACCCCAGTTTATACCACTGGTATGTAAACCGAGTCCTGATTTATGGGCATAGTCCAGGGTTAAAAGTTCACCACTATAGTCTGTTTTTGGTCCACCTGTCAAATCACCAAGTGCAGGCACTTGATCAAAGACGGCAATCGCATCAGGGTAGGGAAAATGGAGATACCTCATATTGCCAAGGCGCAAGCTAGCACTTAAAGTCCCTGCGGCACTAGTATGAAAGCCATAGCCTTCTAGATAGTTTTCATCAAATTGAGGGTGAAAGCCAGTTAAAGTATCTAACTCCTGGTTAGAACGCACTACTGTATGCCAACGCATACCTGGCGCTAGATCCATATCACCCCGTAGCTGTAGGTTGCGCATTTGGAAGATATCCTTCCAGATAAATACTCCAACACTGGCATCCCAAGTGCCTTTGCCGGCACCGATGTAAGGAAATGACCAGCCTGACTCCTGGGATATAGGTTCTGCTGTTTGAGCATCACCACTTGTATACGGTAACATAAGGAGCATTAATAATGACATCATTCGTTTTTTTATACGATTAATTATATAACTCCCTCCTTTATTGAACATCTTTTGTGATTGTACCTCATTCACATTATACATTATTCGACATAATATGCTATAAATTTTTATCTTGTTATTTTTTTCGACATAATATAGTATGAAGGTATGGATTTTACTATGGTATAGCAATTTACATAAATCGCAAAAAAAGGAGATATTTTTCTATGTTCAGAAAAAAATCTCGGTTATTGGCTTCTTGTCTACTGACTTCAGCCATGCTCAGTGGGGCCCATACTGCTTTCGCTAGCAATGATATTGATGTTAGTTATCGCTACTGGAAGCCGAGTATCAATGACAAGGTCGGTCCGGTTGCACTAGGGGGGATAAAGGTGGATTGGTTAGATGCCAAACAACAACTTGGCATTACCGACCACCCCATCAGTAATTTTCGTCTAACCTGGCACTTGAATAAAAGTAGCAAGATACAAATTGATTCTTTCAGTGATTCTTTTAGCGGTACCGCAACACCCAACTTTAGTTTTAACGGCTTCAATGTATCCGCTGGCACTTTTAAAACAGATGTGGACGTAAAAGACCTGCAAGTGGTCTGGGCAAAATATACCAATGAATATGCTGGTGGCAATACTCGGCGTGGTTATATGCTAGGCCTTAAAAATGTGCGCGTTAATGTTGTATCAAATCAGATTGGCGGTTCCTTGCAAGTGACCAAAAATTTTAACTTGACCTTCCCAACAGCTGGACTTTTCTTTGAAACTGGCCTTAAGAGTCCCATAAGTGGCTTTGCTTCTGTAACAGGATCATATATGAACAATCAGAAATATTTCTATGACGCAGAAGTTGGCGCCAAAGCTTTTGTCGATAAGAAAAAGACCCTTAGCGTAACAGCCGGTTATCGCTATCTGACAATCAAGTCTGAGCAGTCTACTTGGGAGAAACTAAATACGACAATGGATGGACCTTTCTTCGGCGTCGAAAAGAAGTTTTAGAGAGCATTTTCATATCTCCCAATGACAGAAACTGAGTACGTTATATAACATCAAGAAAGACGCTAGAAGAATTCTTCTAGCGTCTTTCTTGATGTTAAGGATGGCGAGTTCCACTTTCAGTACTCATATCAATATCATGTCCATAGTTTAGTCAACCACTTCATCATTCCACTATTTTTCCTAATGGCTTGAATGTCTTTGATCTCAACTCTGTCTACGTCCCGGCTATGAATGATCTGATCTGGGTTGACTACCAGTAGCTGGTGAGCCCGTTCTGGTCCAATCATTTTGGTGATCTTACCAACCGCTGAGGTGAGGTCGGTATTCCGACTCCTGATGCTGTGAGCATCTGAGCCAATGGCGTGTACCATCTGATTGGTCAGTAGCAGTTCGGCGGTAGCCATGACACGTTTGCCCATGAGTCCTGTAATGCTTGTGCTATTCATCTGGGCCAATATCCCCGTGTTAATCCATTGTGCCAAAATCTCCGGTTTTTTGGCTAGTTCGGGGTGCCGTTCAGGATGGGCTAAAACGGGAGTTATGCCCCGGGTCTGCAGTGTGAAAAAGAAATCCTCAGCAAAACTAGGAATATGGGTGGCTGGCAATTCCACTAACAAATAGCGTCCACTATTGATACAATAGGCGCCCGGGCCAGTTAATCGATCTAAAATATCACGATACATGGCAACTTCCCCCCCTGGGAAGATAGGTATATGGTTACCAGCTTGTTGGGCTGCCGCTTGCAATCTCTCACACTCTGTCAGAATTTTATCCCAGGCAGGTAGCCATTCACCTTCGATGACATGGGGAGTGGCAACAATGCCTTTTGTACCATTTTCAGTGGCCATGTGTAACATGGCCAAGGACATTTCCATGTTTTTGGCGCCATCATCAATGCTCGGTAAGATGTGGCTATGTAGATCATACATTTCTTATGTACTCCTTTTTTCGATAAGCGCCAACAACTCCCCAGTCTTCTGCTCCACAAGCCCAGCGTCCCCTCGGCTCTCCACATTCAATCTCAGAAGTGGCTCCGTATTAGAAATCCGCACATTAAAGCGCCAAGTAGGAAACTCCACACTTAGTCCATCCGTATGATCAGCCACAGCACCATCCACCACAAACTTGGCCGCAATGGCCGCCAGTACCTGCTGACCATCACGCACCGTCCGGTTGATTTCACCGCTGGCCGGAAACTTTGTTATACGATCGGCCACTAATTCTGACAAGGCTTTACCCGACACACTTAGATTCTCAGCCACTAATAACCAAGGAATCATCCCACTATCGCAATAGGAAAAATCCCTAAAGTAATGATGGGCCGACATCTCCCCACCATACACGGCGTCCTCACTGCGCATGCGTTCCTTAATGAACACATGGCCAGTCTTACTCAAGATGGACGTCCCACCAGCCTCTTTGACCAGTTCAATGGTATTCCAGGTCAGACGAGGATCATGAATAATCTTGGCCCCCGCATAACGACGCAAAAATGCCTGAGCCAAAAAACCTACGATATAATACCCTTCGATAAACTCACCTCGTTCATCAAAGAAAAAACAGCGATCAAAATCTCCATCCCAAGCAATACCAAAATCGGCCCCACTTTCCCGCACAGCCTGGGCAGTGGCTTCACGATTTTCCACTAAGAGTGGATTTGGAATACCATTGGGAAAGGTGCCATCAGGCTCATGATGGACTTTAATAAATTCAATAGGCAGTCTTCCCTCTAGGGCATCAATAATCGGCCCTGCGCAGCCATTACCAGCATTGACGACTACCTTGAGAGGTTTTAGTTTGCTAACATGAATATACGTTAGCAAATGCTGAGTATATTCTTCCATAATATCGTAAAGATTACAACGTCCTTTGGTGATACCTAAACATTCCTTAGGAGAAAAGTCCCCAGTGACCACCAAATCTTCCAAGGCCCGTAGCTCCCCATCACCACTCAGAGGTATTGATCCTTTGCGAACCAGCTTCATGCCATTATAATCCATAGGATTGTGGCTAGCCGTCACCATAATTCCCCCATCAACACCCAGATGAGAGGTGGCGAAATAGATCATCTCTGTACCACATACGCCAATGTCCACCACATCACAGCCCATATCCATCAGCCCTCTTATCAAGGCTTTGGTAAGGCTATCACTGGACAACCGCACATCCCGGCCCACTACTACCTTGCCAGCTGAAAACAATTGGACAAAACTCCATCCAATCCTGTAGGCCATTTCTTCATTCAGTTCATCAGGTACCCGACCACGAATATCATAAGCCTTAAAAGCATTTCTCTTCATCACATGATGTATTGCCATCAAGCCGCACATCCCTTCGCATCTACCATTTAAAAATTATCGTTACTTCTATCTGCTAACGATAACTATCTTTAACTACCTTCGTCAAAGGGCAAAAGTAATCCTGCTAATAAAAATCAGCAGTTCTTTTTTACTCTCTCCCATGTTTATCATCAAACCGTACAATATCATCTTCCTCTAGATACTTGCCATTCTGCACCTCAATGATCTCCAAAGGTATCCGCCCAGGGTTCTCCAAACGGTGTTTAGTGGTCATAGGAATAAACACACTCTCATTCTCATGAACCATATTGACCTCATCCCCTAGTGTCACCCGCGCCGTACCACCCGTGACGATCCAATGTTCACTCCGATGATAATGCATTTGCATAGTCAGTCCCTCGCCAGGGTTAACAATAATTTTCTTCATCTTATAACCAGGCCCGCCCCCTAGTACCGTAGAGCTACCCCAAGGTCGATACAATGTGGTATGCTCATCAGCCTCACGACGGCCCCGTTTTTTGAGTTCATTCACTAGATCTTTGACCTTTTGGGACTCACCTTTTTTGGCGACAACAATGACATCATCCGTCTCCACGACGAGCAAATCTTCCAAGCCAATGCCAGCAATCAGACGACTGCGCCCTAGCATGAGGGTATTGGTGCAATTAATAGGTATACAATCTCCCTTGACCGCGTTACCATCTTTATCTTTATCCAGCACATCATAGATGGCATCCCAAGACCCAATATCATTCCAATAGGCGGGCAACGGAATGGTCACTACCTTCTTCGACTTTTCAGCGATGGCATAATCAATGGAGATATTGGGCATATCTTCAAAATGAGCCAGGGTTTCAACATAACTATGATTGATCAACCCGAAAATTTCAGGCTGATAAGTCCCCAGTTCCTGCATAAAATGACCAATGGTAAAAGCAAACATCCCCGAGTTCCAATAATAAGTACCGGCGGCCACATACGCCTCCGCCGTCTCCTGATCCGGTTTTTCCTTAAAAGACTTGACCATAAAACCTGAACCACAAGCCGCGCCAGCTTCAATGTATCCATAGCCAATCTCCGGTTTATCAGGTTTAATACCAAAGGTCACAATGTTCTCTTGCTGAGCCATGTCTTCAGCTTGCCGCACAGCTTGGACAAACAGCTCCGTTTGCTTGATGATATGATCCGAAGGTGTGACAAACAAAACTTCATCCTCACCCGCACCTAGTTCATCTAGACAATACCGGGCGGCCAAGGCAATGGCCGGTGCTGTATTTCGCCCTACTGGCTCCAGCAAAATATGAGCACCTTCTGCCCCGCAGGCCACCAGTTCCGCTTTCACGTGATGAATATATTCTTTATTGGTGACAATCACCATATCCGTGGCTTTAGCCACCGGCATAAAACGTAGCACCGTTTGGGCTAGCAACGACTGATCGCCACCAATTTTCATAAACTGTTTTGGAAAACAAGTACGAGACAATGGAAATAGCCGGGTTCCACCACCACCTGCTAAAATTATGATTTTCAAAAAAATACCTCCTATCGCTCTACAACTATAACTACATTATACCAACAACCCCATAAAAATCAAACTATCCTAGCACGTCCACTGAAAAAGGGAGTGAATTTCGTTAAGAAATCCACTCCCTTTGGGGTGACAACATCGTCGTTCAAATTATAGATTGGCTTCTTTACGCAGAATTTCAGCCTTATCCGTATGCTCCCACGGCAAATCAATATCCGTACGGCCAAAATGGCCATACGCCGCTGTTTGACGGTAAATAGGACGACGTAAATCCAATTCTTTAATAATCCCAGCTGGACGCAAATCAAAATGTTTATGAATGAGTTCAACAATCTTAGCTTCCCCGATTTTACCCGTGCCGAAAGTTTCTACCATAATGGATACGGGATGGGCAACACCAATGGCATAAGCTAATTGGATTTCGCATTTATCAGCCAAGCCGGCAGCTACTACATTTTTAGCAACATAGCGAGCAGCGTAGGCCGCCGAACGATCTACTTTTGTACAATCTTTACCTGAAAAGGCACCACCACCATGACGGGCCATGCCACCGTACGTATCAACGATAATCTTACGGCCTGTTAGGCCAGCATCACCTTGCGGTCCACCGATGACAAAACGACCTGTGGGGTTAATGTAATACTTGGTCTTTTCATCTAATAACTCTGCCGGAACAATAGGTCGAATGACCTTTTCAATCATATCTTTTTCAATTGTTGAGAGCTCAACGTCTGGGCCATGTTGGGTAGAAATAACAATGGTATCCACACGAAGGGGTTTACCATCTTCATATTCTACTGTGACCTGAGTTTTTCCATCCGGACGCAAGTAATCCACTTCATTGGTTTTCCGAACTTCAGCTAAACGACGGGCTAATTTATGGGCCAAAGAGATCGTCAACGGCATATATTCAGGGGTTTCGTTGGTTGCATACCCAAACATCATTCCCTGATCACCAGCACCGATGGATTCAATATTATCAAGTTCCCCTTTCTTAGCTTCTAAGGATTTATCAACACCCATAGCAATATCAGCTGACTGTTCACCAATGGAAATGAGCACTCCACAAGTATCTCCATCAAAACCGAACTTTGCTCGCGTGTAACCAATTTCTTTAACTGTCTCACGCACAAGTTTCTGGATATCAACATAGCAGTCGGTCGTAATCTCGCCCACAACATGTACTTGTCCTGTGGTAACAAGAGTTTCACATGCTACCCTACCCATCGGATCTTTAGCCATAATTGCATCAAGGATACTATCTGAAATCTGATCCGCCATTTTATCCGGATGGCCCTCTGTCACTGATTCTGAAGTAAATAATACGCGTTTTTTCTCCATCATGTATACCTCCCAATTTCTAATAAAAATAAACACACTCCCTAAGGGAGTGTGTTGTGCACTTCACTCTCCCATCTTGCGGTTAACCCGCAGGAATTGGCACCGTTTTTGGGGTTTCCAAATGGTTGCCGTGGTTTCATAGGGCCAATCCCTCCACCATCTCTTGATGAGTATATGAAATTTTTTCGCTAACTTTCATTCTAAATTATTTTATCAACAAAATCAATGTTTTTTTGACATTTCCTTTGTCAAGAAACAGCAACTTCATCCTCTTCTACGCAAAACAAGTCATCTGTTGCAATCTTTTTAGAAAGATCCAAACAAGTATTTTCGCTAGTGCCAATGGTCCAAGCGGCCACTCGAGTCCCTAAGATAACAGCTTCTTTCAACGGCTTTTCTTTAATTAATCCCATGACCGTTCCTGAAAAAAAAGCATCGCCCGCCCCTGAGGAATCAATCACAGGTACTGGAAATACGGGCTGGTAACCTGCCGTTTGTCTGTTCAAATCATAATATACACAGCCATTACCACCAAGGGTAACTACCATGTTTGCCAGACCTATTTTCTTGACAAAAACACCTAATTCCACCTGCATCTCTTCCATGGATAATGCACCAAAATCAATGCCGAACAGTCGCCCAGCTTCCACGTGATTGCAAATAAAACAGGTTAAATCCGATAATATATCTCGATTTTTCAAGATTACATCTAAATTACCTGGGATACCATAGATAGGTTTATGATGTTCTTTAGCCAGTTGTATCACCATTCTGGTAATAGCCGCATTCAAATCAAGTTCTAGAACAATATGGCTGGAGGACTTTACAATTTTCCGGCCTTGCTCCTTAATCAATTTTTCTAAACAAGCAAGATCAGGCATTTGGGAAACCGACCCGGCCAAATCACCCTGCTCATTTAAAATAGCTAACCACATACCCATACCACACTTATCGACCTGGGCAACGAAATCCGTATGGACACCGGTGCAAAGCAGCCTGTCTATCACTTCTTTGCCAATCCCACTCTGATCAACTGTGGAAACAAAGCTGGTTGGCAACTGTAGATTCCCCAAATTTTCTGCTACGTTACGCGCTACACCCCCATGGACAAATTGAATATCACCCAAATTTCTCCCCAAAGGCTGATAATCCTGTTTGGCAAAACCTTTACAATCTATGAAAATAGTACCGATGACAGCTACATTAATCATACCAGCAATTTTCCCCTCTCACTCTCTAACATAGGTTCTTGGCTTTGGTTAAAGCCAAGAACCTATGAATATTTTTAGTACTCGCCTAAGCTTTGTTTAAATAATGAGCCTGTTCGGCGGTCAATTCATCGATGGCGAGACCCATCGCTGCCAATTTCAGATTGGCCACACGGGCATTTAATTCATCAGAGACCTTATATACTTTTGATTCCATGGATTTGTGATTATTAACAATTTCCAATACGGCCAGCGCCTGCATCGCAAAGGATAAATCCATAATTTCCGTAGGATGTCCATCACCAGCAGCCAAATTTACCAAGCGTCCTTCGGCCAAAAGATAAATTTTTCGTCCATCACTCATCACAAACTCTTCAATATTTTTACGCACCACGCACCGAGAAACGGCTAGGTCCGCCAATTCGTCTTTATTAATCTCTACATCAAAATGACCAGCATTAGACAATATGGCACCCGTTTTCATCACGGCAAAATGCTCGCGGCGAATCACGTCTTTACAACCTGTTAAGGTCGCAAAGATATCCCCTTGTTTTGCTGCCTCAGCCATGGGCATAACTCTAAAGCCATCAAATACGGCTTCAATCGCCTTGATGGGATCAATTTCAGTAATGATTACATTAGCTCCTAAGCCCTTCGCCCGCATAGCCACACCTTTGCCACACCAGCCATAACCTACAACGACTACCGTCTTGCCAGCCACTGTCAGGTTGGTCGTACGCATAATACCATCCCAAGTCGACTGTCCTGTACCGTAACGATTATCAAATAAATATTTGCAATAAGCATCATTAACAGCAATCATTGGAAATTTTAATTTCCCTTCAGCTTCCAAGGCTTTAAGACGAATGACACCCGTTGTTGTTTCTTCCGACCCTCCCAAAATATTGGCTGCCAATTGGCTACGCTCACCATGGAGCAAAGCCACTAAGTCTCCACCATCATCCACTATAATATCAGGTTTGGTGTCCAAGGCTAGATGCAAAAATTGTTCATACTCTTCCCCAGTACAATTATACCAAGCAAAGACTTGTACTCCCTGATCAGCCAGTGCCGCCGCCACTGGGTCCTGGGTGGAGAGCGGATTACTACCAGTGACAACCACCTCAGCACCGGCATTTTTTAGCACGATGGCCAAATATGCTGTTTTAGCTTCCAAATGCATGGTAACAACAATCTTTTTACCTGCCAAGGGTTTGGTCTGGGACATTTCTTCATTCATGCCATTTAATATGGGCATAAATTTTCTTACCCAATTAATCCTATCATGCCCTTCAGGAGCTAAAGCACTGTCTCTTATCATTGATTTCATAAATATTATCCACCTTTTGTTTAATTTTTAATATGCTCTTTCAAGTTCTCCCAAATAATTACGTTGACATCTATTTTTCCAAATACTCTTTAAGGGCATCCTGCCACTTTGCCATTGGATCGCCTACCGTCATACGTAGCATATAATTATCCAATACTGAGTGTTTTGGTCTTTTAGCTGGACGAGGAAATTCGGAAGTGGTTACAGGTACAACTTTAACATCTTTATCTGCTTGCCTAAAAATCTCACAGGCAAATTCATACCAGGAGCACTGTCCCTGGCAAGTTGCATGATAAGTACCGTAGGCATCACTTGCTATTAACTTGAAAATTGCCTTGGTAAGCTCAACCGTTGATGTTGGTGTACCCACTTGATCATCAACGACACGCAATGTATCATTGATCTCCGCCAACTTAATCATCGTACGGACGAAATTATTGCCATCCCCATATAACCAAGCCGTACGGACAATATAATGTCGACCAAGAATTTGGCGAACCATTTCTTCTCCCTGCCATTTTGTGTGACCATAGACGCTCTGAGGATTGATTGAATCACATTCACGATATGCTTCTTGTTTTTGACCATCAAAAACATAATCAGTACTTACATAGACCATCCGCGCCCCTGCTTCTAAACATCCGGCAGCGATATTTTGTGCCCCCACCACATTAACGCGGAAAGCAGCATCCATATCGGCTTCCGCATCATCTACATTCGTATAAGCTGCACAGTGGATCACAGCCTGTGGCTGTACCTCACGAAAATATGACCGCACAGCTTCTCCGTTTGTAATATCAAGAATGTCCGAATCTGTTAATACTAGTTCATGCTCATGACCCTGTTTAGCAATTTCTCGGCCTAGTTGTCCATTCGCACCTGTTACTAATATCTTCATTACATCATCCTCCCATTACCGGCAAACGTTCCGCAACCACATCTTTTAGTCTTGGATACACTTGATCCTTATCTGACAAAATAATATCTTTCAATGGCCACTGGATACCAATGTCGGGATCATTCCACATAATGCCCCCCTCAGCACTTGGCGTATAGACATCCGTACATTTATAGGTAAAATAGGTCGTTGCACTGAGGACACAAAAACCGTGAGCAAAACCTTGAGGCACCCACAACTGTCGATGATTTTCACCGGATAAATTCACACCTACCCATTGACCAAATGTTTTTGATCCAACGCGGATATCCACTGCCACATCAAAAACTTCGCCCTGTACGACGAACACCAATTTTCCCTGGGTATGGGGATGTTGATAATGAAGTCCCCTGAGGACGCCCCTAGTTGAATAGGATAAATTATCCTGGACAAACTTACCTTGTATACCAATCGCCTCATACTTTTCCTGTCGCCAAGTTTCTTGAAAAAATCCTCGTTCATCACCAAATACTTTTGGCTCAAGAATAAGCACGCCTGGTAACTTTGTCTCAATAGCCTTCATATTACCACTCCTATACACTATAACATAGCTAAAAATAGGTCTGTCCCTTGACAGACCTATTTTACTTTTCGTCAGCTAACTGTAAAAGATATTGTCCATATCCATTTTTCTTCATGGCATCACCTATTGTAAATAAATCACTTTGAGAAATATATCCCATCCGGTAGGCTATTTCTTCTGGACATGCCACCATCAACCCTTGGCGTTCCTGTATCGTAGCAATATAATTTGAGGCCTGTAACAAAGAATCATGAGTACCAGTATCTAGCCAAGCATATCCACGACCTAATGTTTCAACTCTCAGTGCATTCCGCTCCAAATATAAACGATTTAAATCGGTGATTTCTAATTCTCCTCTAACCGATGGTTTCAATGACTTAGCAAAATTAACCACACGTCCATCATAAAAATATAGACCCGTCACTGCATAATGGGACTTGGGCGCTACGGGTTTTTCTTCTAAACTCACAGCCCGACCATCTACATCAAACTCAACTACCCCATAACGTTCAGGATCCTTTACTCGATAGGCAAAAACCGTTGCTCCACTCTCTTGCTGAGCAGCTTGCTGCAATTTTTGACTAAAACCATAACCATAAAAAATATTATCCCCCAAAACCAGGGCACAAGGGTCATTACCAATAAATTTTTCACCAATTAAAAAAGCCTGAGCCAAACCATCGGGACTAGGCTGGGTTGCATAAGATATATCAATGCCCCACTGTTCACCGCTACCTAATAAGCTGCGGAAGCTATCTTGTTCATGGGGCGTGGTAATCACTAAAATGTCACGAATACCAGCGAGCATCAGCGTCGTCAATGGATAATAAATCATTGGTTTATCATAAACTGGCACTAATTGCTTACTAACTGATTTCGTTATGGGATAAAGGCGTGTTCCTGAGCCACCTGCCAATATAATGCCCTTGGTCACTGCCATTTTATATTCTCCTTCCAACGCCACTGTCATTGCGAGGCACCGAAGCAATCCCCTTACTCCCCGCCTCCTAACCTTTCTCGTCGATAACTACCATCCGTCACCCTTTTACACCAGTCCGCATTATTTAAATACCACTCCACCGTTTTAACAATCCCGGTTTCAAAAGTCTCTATCGGCACCCAGCCTAACTCTTTTTGAATCTTAGAAGCATCAATAGCATAACGCATATCATGGCCTGGACGATCTTTAACAAAGGTGATCAGTTCACGATAGGATACTCCATCGCTGCGAGGACTTTTATCATCAAGAACATCACACAAGGTATGCACAATACTCATATTGGTTTTTTCATTATGCCCACCAATATTATATTTTTCACCCGGCAATCCTTTTGTTAACACCGTCAAAATTGCACGACAATGATCTTCAACATAGAGCCAATCACGGACATTTTGACCTGTACCATAAACAGGCAATGATTTTCCATCAAGTGCATTTAAAATCATCAGTGGAATTAGTTTCTCTGGAAAATGATAAGGACCATAATTATTGGAACAATTGGTCATGAGAGTTGGCAACCCATACGTATGATAATAGGCCCGCACTAAATGATCAGCAGAGGCTTTAGAAGCTGAATAAGGAGAATTAGGAGCATAGGCAGTTGCTTCGGTAAAATATCCTGTCTCACCAAGGGAACCATATACCTCATCAGTGGAAATATGTAAGAACCTAAACGTCTCCTTAGCCTCTTCTTCAAGACTTCCCCAGTATTTTCTTGCATTCTCTAATAGAATAAAAGTTCCATTAATATTAGTCTGAATAAAAGGTACAGGACCATCAATCGAACGATCTACATGGGACTCGGCTGCAAAATGAATAATAGCATCAGGTTGATAGTCAGCAAAAGTCTTCTCCACCAAGTTTTTATCACAAATGTCACCATGAATGAAAGTATATCGACCACTGTCGTCCATATCTGCTAAAGAATCTAAGTTACCTGCATAGGTCAATTTATCTAAATTAATAATATTTATTCCCACATCTTTTATTGCAAGGCGAATAAAATTACTACCAATAAAACCAGCTCCACCAGTAACAAGTATTTTCATTTTACAACCTCCATATTAACAAAGGGTCAGCAATAATGTTCTTTAAACCACGCATATGTCTGTTCAATACCCTTTCTTAGTGGGTTCTGGGCCTGCCAACCTAATGCATTAAGTTTACTCACATCAAGACGTTTTACTGGTGTACCATCTGGCTTACTGGCGTCATATATAACTTCACCTTTAAATCCAGTAACATCAGCCATCAAACTTGCTAGCTCTGCAATCGTAATATCACTGCCTGTACCAATATTGACAATCTCACGATCACTATAATTCTTCATTAGGAAACAACATGCATCTGCCATATCATCTACATATAAAAACTCACGGCGGGGTTTACCACTACCCCATACAGTAACAGATGTACTACCCGTTTCTTTCGCCTCATGAAACTTACGCAGCAGAGCAGGTAGCACATGTGAACTTTCTAAATCAAAATTATCATTGCTGCCATATAAATTAGTGGGCATTACAGAGATAAAATCATCACCATATTGCTGCCGATATGCCTGGCACATCTTAATTCCAGCAATCTTAGCAATAGCATAAGACTCATTCGTCGGCTCTAGTACACCTGTCAATAGATATTCTTCTTTTAGCGGCTGTGGTGCGAATTTTGGATAAATACATGAACTACCCAAAAACATCAATTTATGTACGCCATACTGATGTGCCGCTTGAATTACATTATTTTGGATCAACAGATTATTATAAATGAATTCGGCAGGAAAAGTCTGATTGGCATGAATTCCCCCCACCTTAGCTGCTGCCAAAAAAACATATGCTGGACGTTCGATATTGAAAAATTGATCCACTAATACCTGCTCGCGCAAATCAAGTTCTTGACTTGTACGCTCAATAATATTGTTATATCCTTCAGCTCGCAATCGACGGACAATGGCTGAGCCAACCAAACCTCGACTACCTGCTACATAAATTTTATCATTATAATCCATTAGTGTCCCTCCTGACATTTAAAATAAAAATATGCACTAAACTACTCATTAAAAGAGTTTATACGATAACCGTGCTCTTGGCACAATACATCACGTTCAGCTGATTTTAAATCTTCCTCTACCATCATGCAAACAAGTTCTTTCAGCGTAGTCTTAGGTACCCATCCCAATTTTTCTTTAGCCTTAGTAGGATCTCCCAATAATAATTCCACTTCTGTCGGGCGGAAATAGCGCGGATCAATTTGCACTAATACATCACCTGTAACCGCATCCATCCCTTTTTCACCAACACCAATTCCCTGCCAAACAATATCAATTCCAACATGTTTAAATGCAAACTCGACAAATTCACGAACTGTATGCATTTCACCAGTAGCAATGACAAAGTCTTCTGCCTGCTCCTGCTGTAGCATCAACCACATGGCTTTTACATAATCTCCAGCATAGCCCCAGTCACGTTTTGCATCTATATTACCCAAATATAGGCTTTTTTGCAATCCCAACTTCACCCTAGCTACTGCTCGGGTGATTTTACGTGTAACAAAGGTTTCACCACGAACTGGTGACTCGTGATTAAATAGAATTCCATTGCATGCATACATGCCATATGCTTCACGATAATTTACAGTAATCCAGTACCCATATAACTTAGCTACGGCATAGGGACTACGTGGGTAAAAGGGTGTTGTTTCCTTTTGTGGAGTTTCCTGCACTAACCCATATAACTCACTTGTAGATGCTTGATAAAACCTAGTCTTCTTTGTCAATCCCAAAATACGAATAGCCTCTAAAATACGCAATGTTCCTAAACCATCAGAATTAGCCGTATACTCAGGTGTTTCAAAAGATACCTGTACGTGACTTTGCGCCGCCAAGTTATAAATTTCATCAGGTTGTACTTGCTGAATGATACGAATTAAATTCGTGGCGTCAGTAAGATCACCATAATGCAGAAAAAAATTAACATCCTTCTCATGAGTGTCTTGATATAAATGATCAATCCTATTTGTATTAAAAAGAGAACTACGGCGTTTTATACCATGTACAACGTAACCTTTTTTCAGTAAAAACTCCGCCAAATATGCTCCATCTTGCCCAGTAATACCAGTTATTAATGCAACTTTTTTCATAGTATTAACCTCTTTCCACAATATTCTGTCAATGTTTCTTTTCTAATTTATTATTAATAAATTGATTTACCATACTTTCTATTTGTTCTTCAATAGAGTATTTATATTTCCATCGCGTATGATTGATTAATTTATCATTACTTACTATTAAATTACCATAGGCTCTTATATATATATTGTCAAATTTTTTAATTTTTCTTAGATAATTTAGAATAGTACTCGAAATTTTTATCACTAATAGTTTTTTTCTCATATAGTATGCAATTACTTCAAATAACTCTCGGGTAGATACTGCTCTATTTTCTGATAATATAAAAGTATTATTATTACAATCCTCATTTACGATACAATAAATAATGAAGTCACAAAGATTTTTTAACCCAATTACGTTTCTTCTATTATCTTGTTTACTTAAAGGAATTGGCATACCGTTATATACCAATTTCATCATTGTCAATAAATTCCCTTTTACACTGGCACCAAAGACTAGTGTCGGTCTTATGATAACATATTTTAATCCATCCTTAGCTGAAGTTGATATTATATGCTGTTCTGCTAAGTGCTTTGATTTTGCATAACTTCCTTGTGGTTTTGATATATCACTTTCTTTAAAAGCTATATTTTCAATACCATCGCCATTTACTTTAATTGTGCTTAAAAATATAATTTTTTTAACATTAGCCTTTCCTGCATCTTCAACTAATCTCTTTGTACCTTCACTATTGATTTGGTAATACTCATTATTAATATCATCATTATCTATATAATTCATGTCATGCACTTTTGCTGCTAAATGAATAATGATATCTATTTTATTTAATATTCCTGACCAATCAGTTTTCCCATCAATACTTGCTAGTAATATATCGTGATCATAAATAACTTCATTATCACGTCTTACGACTCTAAACGTTTCAATTTGATGTTCATTTTTTAATTGTTCAACAAGTTCATTGCCAACAAAACCAGTTGCCCCTGTAATAAGTACTTTTGTCATACAGCCACTCGCTTCTTAATAAACTGTTTTATTTTCAGACATTTATAAAACAAATATTTAAAAATATTAAACGAACCTCCATTTTCATTTATGGCTATTTGCATTTCTTTCGTGATTGTAATTGTACTCATAATACCTCTATTGCTTACGCCGCCCTGTCGCATAATAACCATATATCGATCAATATACAAACTCTTTAAGCAATGTTTTTCTAAGAATCTATACATAAGCTCGACATCAGCTGCAATTTTAAAATCTGTTCGATACAAACCATATGTATCATATAGCTTTTTCTTGCAATAAAATGTCGGGTGTCCCGGTGTCCAACTTTTTTCAAATAAACCTGTTTTAAATTGTTCTGATACCCATCTTCTAGTAATTTTATCATTTTTCTTGGAATCAATATATATTATATTCCCATACACGCAATCTATATATTGATTGTCAAATTCTTTTACGATATCAAACAATACATGATCATCATAATAATAATCATCTGAATTCAAGATACCAACAATATCTCCTGTCGCCATCTTTATACCTTTATTGATTGCATCATATATGCCATCATCTTTTTCTGATATCCATACATATTCCAGTCCATTCGCCCTAAATATACTCTCATATTTTTTGATGATTTCAACGGTATTATCTGCTGACTTTCCATCAATTAAGATATATTCAATATTTCTGTAATTTTGTTTGAGAACTGATTCTATTGTATCACAAATAGACTTTGAACTATTATAGCAGACTGTAATGATTGATACTTTCAATTGCTTTCTCCTTTTATGATTTTTTCATATATTGACATTTGTAATTTAATTATTTTGTCTTTAGAATACTCTTTTGCCGTATCCAGTGCATTTTCAACTAATTTTTCATAGAATTCATACTGATCCGCCTTATCAATTGTACTTTTTAATTCATCCACATTATTAAGTAAAAATCCATTGTATCCATCAACAATGAAATTCTTTCTAGTTCCTATATCTAATCCAATAACCGGTGTACCCATTTGAAACGCTTCAATTATTGTTAAACCAAATGTTTCATACCATTTAGATAGTTGAATTAGATATTTTGACTGCATTAATATTTTTTTCACTTCGTCATTATCTAAATTCCCCAAATATTGTATATTTTCAGAAGTATTCTCATTAATATAATTTCTCAATGGGCCATCACCAATTATGGTTAATTTTTTATCTATTTTTTTCCAACTTTTGATTAAGTTTACAATGCCTTTTGCTTCTTCTAACCTTCCTACAAAAACAAAATCTGATTTATTGTTGTAATCAATCAAGATATTCTCACTATGGGTATTGAAATTCGGTTTAATTAGTATTTTCCCCTTAGGTATGTTGAATTCAATAAGTTTTTGCTGTTGAAATTCAGTTAATACAAAAAAACAATCAATATATTTAAATGAATTTATTCTTTTAAAATTATAAAAAGCCAACGCAGCTAAAAAACTTTGTATTTTTGAATTTCTATAGCAACCATAATTTACACCACTAAAATCAAATTTTTTTTGTATACATTTTTCACAAATACCTATTCCATCTCGATACAATACACCACCAATACACCACCATCTATAATTATGTAATGTATGTACAACTTTCGCGCCAGCTTGTTTCGCACCTTGAAATATGCTTGTTGATAAAAGTGGAAAGAAATTATGGATATGTACAATATCAATATTATGCTTTTTAACTAGATCAAATATATTTTTTTTATGTTTTCTAGAAAACAACATATTTTTTATTAAGCTCATGACTGTTGCATTATCATTGAATTCTTCATACCGAAATACATTATCTTTACCTAATAATTCAACCAAAGCATCGAATTCCCGTTTAAAAACTAAATCCTCTCCGCCGATTAGATTTGACCTGTAATTATTGTGAACAACTAATATTTTCATTTTAGCCCTCTAACATAAGCGTTTACTTGCTCATTATCTCTGTCACTAAAATTAATTTTACTTACATTTATTTTATACTCATCATACCTGTTTTTAATATCATTAATAGCCTCCAATAAGCATTGATCTGTCGTCTGTTCTAATATGATACCATTGCATCTGTCTAAAACTAATTCACTGGCACAACCCACATTTTTACTTACAATAACAGGTATATTAAAATAAAGAGCTTCATCGATAACTAAGCCCCAAGGTTCAGAATTTGATGGTAAAATAAACACATCATGCTCAAGATACATCTCACTGATTCTTTCATTTGCTACATGACCAATAAATTTAGTATTGTGGCTTGCTCTTATAGCCAAATCCTCTTTCATTGGACCGTTTCCCACGATTGTCAAACTATATTGGCTATTCTTATTAAAAAAATCCACAAGAAAGTCCAAATTTTTTTCTTCTGAAAGCCGACCAATATATAAAAACTTATTTTCAAATTTTTTCGCTCTTTTCGAGTAATTTACCCTATGAAAAATCCCCACACCCTTGGTATATACTATTTTATTTTTGTAATCCAATTTTTTTAACAACTCAGAATGCAACTGTCCAGATGGAAACGCTAAGCTTATTCGCTTAAAAAAAACTTTTTTTAGATTCTTTTTAATAAAATTCATACTACTCTCAATTGAGGTCGATTCAACAATTACACCATTTTTAACTTTTGAATTAATATAAATACATAGCCAATATTCAATAAAATCCCATCCACCAACAACAATTTTCTTGTAATTTACTCTAAATAATAAATTGATTAATTTTATACAACTAAAAAAACTGTTTTTTTCTTCAAAACTTCCTTTATTTAATATTTCATAATCAAAATTTTTATCGCCTTTAGTAAAATCTTCTGTTCTAATAATAGAAGATTCACCAATAAATATTACAAGTATATTCATCTTTTTTGCTAATTCATTATATAGATTTATTTTATAAAACGATGGTAATGGTGTTACAAACACATAATCATATTTCATATCTTATCCTTTCTACTTGAGACAAATTGAACTTTTAGAAAAACGCACTTTTCTTTAGTCAATAATAATAAAGATAAAAAAACTAAAGATATTAAAAACTTAAGTATCCATAAATCCGAAAAGAATTTATTAACTACAAGGTGTGCAATATTATTCGTATATACATGCGTACCAAGAATGAACATTGTATTAGTAGCCCATAACTTCACTATTTTAAATTTCATAAAAAAACGAAACCATATAGAAATTTGAAGTACAATAAAAATAAGCAAAAGACTATAAAAAAGATTATAAATTGGATTTTCAAAATATCGGTGAGCAAGATCTAGTGCGGGATGTTTAATTAAAAGTAAAGTTATCATAGAAGCAATAAAAACCCATTTATTATTGCTTGAATTAGAGAATATTTTATCCGAAATAAACACGGAAAGAACACACCAAATAATTGACAATAAACCTATATCTAAACAAAAAGGTAACAGTATTTTACTATATGAAAAATAGAAAAAAAGAATTACTCCCATAATAATAATAATTGCTTTATTTTTGATGTATTGAATAAAAAAAGCAGAAACCATTTTCGTCCAAAATAATGCTGGTAAAAACCAAAGAACAAATCCGTAGTGATTCATGTGTGGCATATCCATCCAATAAAATAAACCCGCTAAAATATCAAAAATTGACTCTGGCATTCGATTGGTAAAATACCTCTTCAATAATTCAATAATTATTCCTAATATGCCGAACATGAAATATGGTATAGCTACTTTTTTTAAATTTTTTCTAAAAAACTGCCATAAATAATCATAAACATTTATTACATTGTTATTAAAAAAGCAACCCGCTAAGAAGAAAAAGAGAGGCATATGCCATGAAAAAATAAAGCTTCCAAATGGATTAGCAATATGTCCTAAAATAACGGCTAAAATACCAATTGTTTTTGCAATAAAAACAGATTCACTTTTGATTTGGTTCATCGATTGATTCATACTAAACCTCAATACTTTTAAATTTTCAATAACTCTTCTTCAATTTTTTTAATTTGTATTTTCCAATCAAAGTTTTTTGCTAATTCCCGGTTATCAGTAAACGATTTATTATATATAATATTATAATTATCAATTACATTTTTCATCTGATTAGCTAAATCACTTGACATTGAATCACAGAAATATATATTTTCTATGAACTTTTCATATCCAGGAAAGCGTGTAGAGATTACAATTCGACCAGATGCCAAATACTCAAGAATCTTCGACGGAAAATTATTATCATTTTGCGGTAATTCCATATTTCGGGGATTAACAAGTATATGTACATTACCTAATAAATCCATATAATCTTTTTGACTAATAAATCCAAGATAATTTATTCGAACATCTTGCTTTTGCATATCAACGATTTGACTTTCATATTCTCCCCGACCAGTGATGATAAACTCAACATTTGATTCTTTAATCCCTTTAATGGAATCCAATAAGATATTTATTCCTGTAACTGTATTTAATGTTCCCGAATATAAAATACGAATTTTATTTCCAACTCGTTGAGGTTGAAAATCCCTATAAAGCTCAAAGTCGATTCCCCCTTCCATAACTATGCTATTTTTGTATTTATATCGATTATACAATTTTTCTGACAAAAAAACTAATAAGTCAAATTTCTCAAAGTCATGAGAAATTTTTTTAGCTAAAAATTTTCTTACAGGATTTGAATATTCTTCCGGTTCTGTATGATCCGCTACTATTAAAACACTTTTCACTCCAGTTATCCGAGACAGATAGGGTACCATAAAATTGATATAATAGTAATTATATAATAATATAACTTGATTATTATTTATTGCCTTACATAATAACAATATATATTTTAAAAAAGAATAAATACGAAATGAACTTGCACTTCGTATAATATAAAGAATTCCTTTCTTTTCTAATGCAGAAGACATTTTTTGAATCGTTTCAGGTTCAATAGGATACCCAATATATGTTAATATTTGAATCTCATTTTTTCTCGCTAAATTTTTAATAACTTCTTTTTGAAAATTATTGCCAGCTTGTGAACTATATTTGTAATGTTCAATCAGTTCTTCAGGTATATAACTTCCACAAAATAATATTTTATTCAAATCTAATCACCAAATCTTCCTATTGTTTATTCTTCCTCAAAATAAAAGTTACAAATTAGACTTTAATTTGTCACCCCGACACATATCCATTATTGTTTTTTCTTATCACACTATTTATCTTACGAGAAAGATAATATGCCCATAATAGGCTTAATATTATGTTTGAATTAAAGAACCATGCATCTTGGAATGAAAAAAATGTCGCGAAACACGCCTGGGATGCTATTAATATACCTGTCAACCCTCTCTTCACATAGACAAGAAAAAGATATTGCGTGGTCGACATTAACAACGCACTCGTTAGCCAAACATTTTCCCTACCGAAATCAGCAACCATTCCAATAATAGCTGTCCCTTGAACCCAACCTATTCTCATATCATTATCTTGCAGTATTTGCCGATTAACAAAATCCAACTCAACAACAGGTTCCCACGCAACACCGCCAAATGACAATATTTTCCCCATAAAAGGAAAGAGAACTTGCCCATATCCACGCTTATTCTGATCAACAGTGTCCACTAATGGTCCCAGCGCTGCAGCCGGAAGGGCCATATACGAAGCAAATTCGGCAGGAACCCAATAGGATAAATGATTATCAGGGCGTGAATCAAATGGATCTGCAGCTCGCCACATATGCATTATTTGAAATAGTATCACTAATATAGCGAATCCAATAATTGCTTGTTTACCAAAATTTTTAAATATATATGATATGGGCGCTCCCTGAGCCCTATCTTCAAGCAGAATCAGCCTGCCAAATATATATAATCCCGCAAATGTAAATATGATTATTCTAGACCCTGATGATATTGATGCAAATATTAGAGCGACTATAATCCCAATCAATAATTTGTTATCGCCACGAATATTTGCACCCGCTCTGGCGCCCAATGTAACAGCAAATACCATATAAAGTGGCAAAGCCCAAAAGGAAATTCTTGTAAGAATACTTTTACTCTCAAAAAGATAGGCCTGTCTTACTTGTTGATAAAAATCAGCTACAAATCCAATAGAACTAATTCGTTCAAGTAAAACTCCACCAGTAATGAGTGTGAGTGAGATTATAACCCATTTCGCTACTGCATAATAAGCTTCAGACTCATAAATCGCTGGTCGAATTACTTGCTTATCACCTTTAGAAATCATTTTTAACAATAGTCCACTATAAGCAAATCCAATTAAAGTGCCTAAATGAGCCTGAAGGATAAGTTCACATCCCAATAAAGTAATGGGAGGAAGAACATCCAATGCCGTAGTAACTAAGTTGGCGATGATTGCCATGATCCACACGCCCCAGTAAAAAAGGCAAGGGGTAATCCATCGATCAGTTAGTAGCTTTGTCGATATCATGGATACCATCGCAATACAAGTCGTTATGAGTAATAATGTTTCTTGTGTTAAATAATTCATTATCTTAAAGCCCCTTTAACAGGATTACACTCCATAGTTTTTATATACTATTTTAATTATAACGTTGGCACTTCTATTTTTTTGACTACTTTCGCTGGATTTCCTGCGGCAATGCAATATTCTGGCACATCCTTGGTAACAACTGCATTGGCAGCAATAATAGCACCATTGCCTATTTTGACGCCCTTCAATATACAGGCCCTTTCACCAACCCAGACATCATTTCCTATTTGAATTGGCTTAGTTACTGAAAAATACCGATCAGGTTCAATTCCTTGATCGATAGCAAGAATAGTCTGCTGCCTACGAACGTAAGGATCAATAGGATGTTCATTAGTATCACTAATATATACATCCCTAGCAAAGATACAATATTCGCCGATAGTCACTGAACTACATGAAATAATCTGGGTGCGCAAACTAAACCACGAATTATCACCTATAAAAATTTTACCATTTTCATAGCACCGCAACTCGGCTTGCAACAAACTTACATTATCTCCAATTTCGACTCTATTGTTTGTTGATTTTTTTTTATAAATTATGGTCTGTGGACCACATGAAAAATTAGCTCCCACTCTAGCTTGTGTCATTACACGTCTTCTTGCAAAGGCTTCTTTTATATAATTTAATACTCTGTTAAAGTACATATTGTCCTCCAGAATAGTATTTACAACTATTATCCTTACAGATGATCAATCCTCATATAAAAATTATTTACAAAAGATTTTATACAATATTCTATGTTTCTTCATGTCATGTTCATTTAATATTATTATATACTGGACAGGAGCTAATATAGCACCTGGCAGCATACTTGCGACCGTCGCAATCACCATACCATTTAAGCCATATAATTGCATTAGATAAATCGATAACGGAATATTTAAGATCGTTATCAAGGGAACCAAATATAAAGATAACCGTAGCTTTCCAGTTCCATTTAAAAAGCTTCCATAATTATTATTCCAAACAGAAATTATAGTAAATAAGCCCATTAACCAAATAAATGACATTTCAACTTCTTCCGCATGATCTCCTATCCAATAATGTAAAATTAAAGGTGCTAGTATACATAAACTAAATATACATAAACTAATAGGTATCATAAGCAAATTCATTTTTTTCATCGTACTACGTATCCATTCACTATCACCTTTAGCATAAGCGTCTGTATAAGCAGACCAAAGAGGTCCAAGTAAGATACCATGCGCGAATGTTACGATACTAAAAATCTTATATACAATACTGTATGTAGTTACATATTTAGGACCCATAATTTGTGTAATCATAACATTATCTTTAGCGAAGAACATCATCGTAGCCAATTGAATAATAAAAAATTTAGCACTAATTCCAGTAATATCTTTTACTTTTTCCCATCTGAAAAAAGGCACTGCTGGTCGTGCTTCAGGTTGATCAATATAAAATTTCCAACTAACAACAATATTAGCTATTATTAGAGAGAATCCATAACAAAATGCTACTAATAGTAGACTACTTCTGGTGGTCAGTACTAAAATATATGTAAATAATAAGGCAAAGCCATTAGCAATAATTTGATTAACTCCAGTTAAAGAAGATTGCTGATAAGCATTCATAACTTGATTTATTAGGGATAGCAAAAAATTAAAAAACAAAACAAATGAACTTAGCAACATAACATTTCTTAATTGTTTATTGTCAATACTACTCACATTAAATATGTGTTGCCAATCCACAGAGCTAGCAAAAATGACGAATAAAAGATATGCAAAGAATACAATCGCACCTATAGCAACATAAGCTGATGAAATATATTGTCTTACTGCTATACTATTACCTTTTGCCAAGGCTTCCGAAATTCGGTTCCGCATACCGTTGCCAAGTCCCATATCAAAAAAAGATACCCAAGACAGGATCGTCAAGATAGTCATCCAAACCCCATATTGTTCTTGTCCCAAATATTTTAACGTCACAGGAATTAATAGAAAATTAAAAGCTATCGCCAAAAGTTTAAATATAAATGACAGCCCTATCTGCTTCTTTACATTTGATGTCCGCGATAAATCATTCATAGTGGAAACATCTGTTGCTTTCAAACTAGGCCACTTCAACTTCATTTAAACCTCACTTACTGATGTTTATAGCACAATTTATTGCTTCCAATAACCTATCACCTAAAATTTCCAGACGAGCATTACCTTTAGCGATTAATTCTTCCGCATTGGCTATTATAAGTTCATTGTTTTCATTTTTGCGAATTAAAGTTAACATTTTATCCGCCATATCTTTTGGCGATTTCACTTGAAAAAACAATATATTTTCTTCAAATATCTCTTTATTCACTGGAATATCAGACACAATTACAGGAATCCCCAAAGCTATAGCATCATATGTCGCTCCACCACCTGGCCCCCCCTCAAACAAGGTTGGCTGAAGCACACCAACAGCATTACGCATAATTTGAATTTGATCCTCTTTAGAAATATAACCCAAAAATCTGATTTTATTTACTAAGCCTAATTTTGCGATTTTTTCTTGTAATTCATTAAAATAATTAGGAAATCGATAATCATGGGTATTACCAGTACAAACTATTTCATAATCATCGATACCTTCTTTATTTTGCAAAATAGCTAATGCCTCAAAAGCAGTACTATGGGACTTATGAATCCAAAATTGATTGGATATCATAAAATATTTTTCTGGTAAATCGTATAATTCAGCTATATTTTTATCATTAGCAAACCATTCTTTAGAAGGAATCGGTGCAAAGGGCAAGTTATATACTTGCGTTTTAGTTTCAGGATAATATTTACAAATATCATCCTTTACATCTAAAGCATTCACAATAACAGCCTTAGCATCAGTTAACATCACTGTAAATTCTTTATTACGATTTTCGATCTCTCGATCCACAAAAAATTCTGGATAGTATTTGTGTTGAAAATCACATAAATATCCTATCCATGGATAAGGAAACTCCTTCCCTAATGAGTCAATCGATGGTAGTACAACATCAGCACGGATTCTTTGTAAAGCATCGATTAGCCCAACCCTTGAGTTGAGGTAATGGATAATTTCAACATTATCTTTAAAACAGCTAAATGAATTTATAATTACTTGTTTGTCGATAGAGTGCATTTTAACATAATAAGGACGTTTTCCATTTAGTATATCAACTAACATTTTCTTAAACGGCCGTAATTGATTTTTTATATTTATAATCAATTGGCTTTCCTGAGGAATTAAAAGATATATTTGCAAATTTTCTGTTTCACTTTTCCGTGATAATGCATTAGTACAATTTTTCAGAAAATCTACCCCTCCACCCCATGAAATAAAACCACTAGACAATATCGCTATTTTCATCTCATACTCCATAATATAGATTACTTAATTTTCCGAGCTGGGCTCCCAATATAAACTCCTGATTCAAAAATATCGTGAATCACAGTAGAATTAGCTCCTATAACCACATTTGAAATTATCTTAACCTTATCTACTACCGTAGAACCAGCACCAATAAAAACATTATTACCAATGATCACTCGTCCCGCTACCGTCACATTTGGTGCAATATGAGAAAAATCTCCAATAGTCACTTCATGTTCTATAATAGCTCCAGTATTAATAATCGTATGATCAGATATATGCACACTAGGTCCTATGTAAGCGAAATGAGCAATGAAAATTCCTTGCCCAATTTGAGCTCGATCACTTACATAAGCTTGTTTCGAAATAATATTAATAAATTTTATATCCTTAATATTATCAGCACTTTTTTTTCTGGCTAAATTATCCCCGATTGCTAGAATACCATTTAAGCAACTATTCTCAATTGGATTTTCAGTAAAAACAGGTTGTCCGTAAATTGTTTCTTTTGCTTTTGCATTATTATCGATAAATATGAATTCACTTTGTCCATTAAATAACGCAACATCTGCAATACTTCTAGCATGACCACCACAGCCAAAAATAGCAATCATTGTCATATACCTCAAATTGTATTTTTTTCATCAAAAAACATCGTAATCACATTGCAGATGTATCGTATTTGTTCTCGTGTAAGTCCTGGCCAACTAGGTAAATTAATTCCACGCCATCCTAGATTTTCCGCTACTGCATGTTTTTGATATTTACTAGCATACATGGGCATAGTATGTACTGGATAAAATAGTGGCCTAGTTTCTATACCATTTTCCTCTAAATAACTACGTAATTCATCTCTCTGTTTACTTTTAGGAACTAAAATGGAACACATCCAATAAGAATGAACTACATCACCAAATTCACCATGAAACTGTACAGGAGTATTAGCTAAAAACTCTCGATACCAAACTGCAATTTGTCGTTTTTTTTCTATAAAGCCATCTGCCTGCTCTAATTGTGCCAAGCCAATTGCCGCACAGATGTTGGTCATGCGATAGTTATATCCAATACTATCATGCCAATATTGACGATATTTGGCCAATCCCTGCCCCTTGAGATGTATGGCACGGTCAAACAAAGTATCATCATTGGTAACTACCATACCACCTTCACCAGTGGTAATCGTTTTATTTCCATAAAAGCTAAAAGTTGCTATATCACCAAAAGTACCCACATGTTGATTTTTATATTTACTACCAAACCCTTCAGCACAATCCTCAATTAAAAATAAATTGTGTTGCTTTGCAATATGCGATAGCTCTTGCATTTCACAAGGATGACCATATAAATGCACTGCCATTATTGCTTTTGTTTTAGGTGTAATCTTATTAATCACATCCTCTGGATCTATCTGCCATGTATCGGATAGTGAATCAACAAATATAGGTGTGGCACCAGTATATACTACAGCATTTACAGAAGCTATATATGTTAAGGTTGGTACAATCACCTCATCACCTTCACCAATACCTAATGCAAGCAAAGCTAAATGCAATGCCACCGTTCCATTACTTACAGTAATAGAATGTTTACATCCGATATAATCCGAAAACCTTTGCTCAAACTTACAAACAAATTTACCTTTTGAAGAAATCCAACCTGTATCCAAACATTCATTAACATATTTTTTTTCATTTCCTGACAAAATAGGCTGATAAACTGGAATTTTATTCATTTTTTCTCCTCACCACATATTACTCCCATCTGTACTACCTGAAATGTGAATTCTATCAATCCTTATGCTATTGCCCGTTACTTTTTTTCTGCATGCTATGTCTAACAAATGCTAACATCATACCTAATAACAAACCTACAATACCACCAGTAATATAAATAGGTTTAGGTTTAATAGGCGTAACAGGTAATGTTGCCTCACGAAAAACCTTAGTTGGCTTTAATTGTAATTCTATCGTTGATTTCTCTTCTGTTAATTGTTTTTCCGTATCCATTCTCCTTGACTCCGCTTTGGACTTTTCTAAGACTATTAGCATTGCTGAAGGGTCCTTGGCATTGACGTTAGTACTTAAAAAATTACTATAGGTATTAATTTCAATTTCTAAATTTTTCATCTGCTGTTCTAAGAATGCTAGACGTTGTTGATGTGCAACTAAATCTACATTGTAAACTTTATCATGCTCTTGAACGATCTGCGCAACTATAGTATTTAAAAGCTTTTGAGTTTCTTCCGCTCCATTGCCAGTGGTTTTCAGAATAACTACATTATTAGCTGCTTTTTTATCAATTTCAACAGTTGATAAAAAAGCTGAAGAATCGCTAATTTGATTACTTTCTTGTAAGCGTTGTACGAATAATACAGGTTCTTCAATTTGTCGTTGTTGTATTTGTCCTTGTAGTCCTTGTTGTCCTATTTGACCAATTGCAATAACAGCTCTACTTTCATAAACAGGCTTTGTGGTAGCCATCATAGCGACACTGATTGCTAAGCATATTAAAAAGGCACCTATAATTATTTTTTTTTGTTGCTTTAATATAATAATTTTTTCTTTTAAGTTTATTTCATCACTAGTATTATGAGAATCAGAAATATTGAGTGGATCTTTCATAATGCCTCCTATAATTTTATTACCATATTTTTTTAATTATACCTGTATAAGATTTCAATGTAAACATATACATACAAATTACTTTGTTAGTCTACAATGACTAACAAAGCAGCTGTGAATGTCAATGAATTTCTTTACCACTTGATGCTGAATTAGTTTACCAGTAGTGATATTGAAAAAGTTTACCATTTATGCAGTTTTGACAATGAAAAAGTTTACCACTTAGTCCTTAAGTATAGGGAAATACTGATGATGCAGTATTCCCCTTGTGGTTAGCTTTCTTGATTAGAATGCTCTGCTCTATAAGAATTGTCGGAGTTCATATTTAACACATGAGATTTGAATGTCAAACGGTCAATTAAGGCTGTCACCATTGTTGTATTTTCAAACATCGTAATCCAATCTGAGAATTTTAAATTTGTAGAAACGATAACACTACGACGTTCGGCTCTGTCAGCAATGACTTTGAATAATAATTCTGACTGATGACGGTTAAAAGTAAGGTAACTGAGCTCATCAATAATCAGTAGGTCCGTTTTTGAAAGTTGCTTTTCTATCTTCATGAGTTTCTTGTATTCCTGAGCTTCAATGAGTTCATTGGAAAGATTTGCTGCTGTATAAAACTTTACATTCATCCCCTGCATACAGGCTTTGATCCCAAGGGCAATACTGAGATGTGTTTTCCCGGTTCCTGGATTTCCGATCATCACAATGTTCTGCCGTTTGCTGACAAAATCACAACTAGCAAGTTCATGAACAAAAGCTTCGGTAAAGTGTTCAAAACGACTGCAATCAAGCTCGTCAATGGTTTTCATATAGGGAAAGTTTGTGGCTCGAATCTTCCGTTTTTGGCTACTTTCCATACGGGAATCAAGTTCCATTTTCATTAGAGCAATCAAAAAGTCTTCATAGCTTTTGTTGCTTCCCAGCTGGCGTATGACATCGATATAATGATTAAAGGCGGGTAAACGGAGCTGCTTCGCATAGAGTTCAATGGTTTGGCTAGTGATATTGCTCATTGATTTGCTACCCCGTACTTCTCATCATATTTGGTCAAATCGGTTTTGGTAATTCCAATTTCATTTTTAAGATATATGACAGAAGAGGTAACTGGTTCATTCAAATAAGTTCTAACCATATCAACTGTAGGAACGATATAACCGGGAATACGATGCTTAATAGCAAGTATCCTTTCTTCTCCATAATCGACACATAAACGAAGAAGTTTAACCATTTCTTTGTTGCCGCCAGGCAATTGATTTCCCCAGTCCAGCAGTTCTTGGGTAAGCGTTTCTTTGACGGGTCTGGCATTCGATACGGAGCGTGGTTTTCGCTCTAGCAAATCAATGTAATGTTCTAGGCGATATTGAGTATTCCCACAGCCATATTGACGGAAGTAAGTGGCAATCACTGATCCTTGATGCAGGATGCAAATGTTATTTGCATAACCTTTTACTGTAACATCCTTCCTCAAATATTTTGTGGGGACGGAGTAATTGTTTTTTTCATAACGAACAGTAGAAAAATCATCTACCTTGGCCATGGCGGTTTTACTCGTATCAAAACGATATCTTGGAATTGTGTTTAAAAAGTTAGTTTCTTCCTGGTACATGACCTGAACAGCATGTTGGCGATGAGCTACTTTGTGTTTTTCTCGATAATTGATACAATCATTCCAAAGTTTACGATTAAGTTCCTCGATGTTATTCACTCTAGGAACTGGTACAAGAAAATTTCTTCTAGAATAACCAACTAGATTTTCTACCAGGCTTTTCTCATTACCACTCGCTGGATTGCAAAAGTCCAAAGAAAAGGCGTAATGGGCGCTAAAAGAAAGATATTTATCCTGCGGTTTTGCGTGAATACCGAATCCTTCTTTAACGGCAACCTTAGCATTATCAAAGATTAAACGTCTTGGCGTACCGCCAAAGAAATCAAACATAAGTTGTTGTGCTTCTAAGAAGTCTTCTTGATTGGCGGCTTTGTACACTTGGACAAAAATATCACAGCTATAGCACAAGCGACCACAAAAGGTATATAACTTAGTTCTTTGGCCGTCAATGTATACGGTCGCCTCACCCCAATCAATTTGAATCGCTTCGCCAGGGGCGTAAGAAAGAGGGACACTGCTCTGTGGTGGAACGATTCTTTCAGCTCGAAGAGAACTAACTGTTGCACGTATTGTGGAATAGGAGCCGGTGAATCTTTTTTCAGCGATTAAACGATCATAAATTTTCTTTGCCGTATGTTTTTGTTTTTTAAGATTTTCATCCTCGTCTTCTCTAAAGCAGCTAAGAATGAAAGCTTTGATCTTATCGGTAATGACATCCGGTTCTCTCTGGTAATTTTTTCGTACTTCGGGGTGAGTGGCACCTTCGCAATATTTTTTAACAGTTTGTCTTGATATACCAAGGTCTTTTGCGATTGAACGCATGGATTCACCATCTGAATAACGGGTACGGATAGCTGAGTAAATGTCCACTTCAATGATCACACCTTTCATTCCTCCCTGCAAAACATTTGATAATATTTTACAGGATTTTTGTGATAGGTGGTAAACTAATTCAATGTCAATATGCCTTGAAGTGGTACACTTTTATAGTATCATTCACAAGCAGCTTTCATCTGATCGTCAATATTTCTCCCACAGTTAATTCGCCACCAGGTTTGTTACTCATAAGTGGTTCTCTTATTATTATTGGGACAAATATAACCGAAGTCACATCACAGAAGTACACGTTTAATCATTCATCTTCTATAAATTTTCTATATTTTTTTCAATACATCCACTATGTAATTTTTCTCGTTATCTGCTAAGATGGTGTTAAATGGTATAGATAGGATTCTCTTTGCTAGACTTTCTGTATTCTGCAAGTCATTTTTTTTCTCATTAAAAGTTGAAAATGCTTTTTGCATATGAGTTGGGGTAGGATAATGGATTAAAGTGTGTACTCCTGCCTCCTTCAGCATTTGAATAGCATTGTCACGCTTAGATTCATTCGGAAATGCAATAACACATAAATGCCACCCTGGTTTACAGTTATCAGTCACGTCTTGGAATTCAAAATCACTTTCTAGTAATTCATCCCTATAATATTGCATTATTTTATTTTTTCTTTCATTCCAGTCACTTAAATACTTTATCTTGACCGTTAAGATACTAGCTTGTACTTCATCTAAACGACTATTCAATCCATGTGGCATGATAGCACTATAACGATCTTTCTGTCCATAATTTCTCAGCATACATAACAGTTCATACTTATCTTCATTCTTGCAAAATACAGCACCACCATCACCTAAAGCACCAATATTTTTGCTAGGGTAAAAACTAAATGCGCCGAAATCTCCAATGGTTCCAGCCTGACAACCATTTAAATAAGCACCTTGTGCTTGAGCAACATCTTCTATAATTGCTATATCTTCCCGATTACAACCAGTAATTATATCTTTCAAACTGAAAACATCTACCATATTACCATATAAATGAACTGCAATAATAGCTTTGGTCTTAGCAGAAATTTTATTATACACTTTTTCGACATCCATAACCCAAGTCTTATCATCAATATCAATAAAAATAGGCGTAGCACCAATTCCAACGATTGCAGCAATCGTTGGAATCGCAGTGTGAGAGACCGTTATAACTTCATCACCCGACTTAACGCCAGCAGCCAATAAAGATAGAACAATCGCATCTGTACCGGAGTTGCATCCGATCACATACCCCTCTTGATCGGGGACTAAATGTTTTTTCATCTCATGCTCAAAATTTACCAATTCATTCCCCATTATATACCATCCTGAATCTATAACTTTATCGATAGCAATACGGATTTCTTGGTCAATTTCTAAATTAATTTTTCGCAAATCTAAAAACGGTATTGACATCATGCCATTATCCCTCCAGGTAAGATTCTTTATATTTTTTATAATAGTCAATCATTAATCTTAAGCCTTTTTCTAATCCAACCTGCGGTTCCCACCCAGTATCGTTATGAAATTTTTGATAACTCCCATAGAAGTCACCAATATCAATTTTTTTTCTTTCTTCAGGAAAAGGAATCAATTCAACAATACCTTTTCCGCTATATTTAACTAACATATCAGCAATTTCTTTTAGATTAGCCTTTTCTCCGCCAAGATTATAATATTGCCCATAACACTTTGGTGTAATGGCCGCTAAGCACAATGCCTCTACGACATCATCAACATATGTAAAATCGCGTATTTGCTCACCCGTACCAAAAAGCTGAATTTTTTCTCCCAAAATTGCACGATTTACAAACCAACCAATAAAGCCCTGTCGAGCGTTTTTTATCAATTGTCGCGGACCATATGTATTGGTCAGCCTTAATGAAACTGTAGGCAATCCATAAACTTTCGAATATAATTGGTGATATTGCTCTGCAGCTAATTTATTTATACCATTAACATCAGGTGGATTTATGGGATGACGTTCATCAACGGGTAAATATTCAGGTGTTCCATAAAATTGGCGAGTACTTGTATATACAATAACAGCACTTGGTGACTGACACCGACATGCCTCTAATAATGAAAGTTGTGCCTTTACATTTATATCCAAATCTAAAAATGGATTAACCATACTATCCTGGTGACTCACTTGTCCAGCTAAGTTAAAAATATAGTCTTTTCCTTTGACCAAGTAGGATAGACTATTATTATCTCTCATATCTGAGAAGTTTATAACAGCTTTATCCTTTATCAGTGTTAGATTAAATAAATTACCACCATATTCAGGTAACATTGAATCCAAAATAGTCACCTTTGCTCCATCTTGAACCAGTTTCATTGCTAAATTACTACCAATAAAACCAGCTCCACCAGTAATAAGAACCTGTTTATCTTTGAATGACATTATATATTCCACTCCATTTTCTTCTATACTTTCTAACTACATTCTTCCAGTGAGACTTCTCCTTCTGAATTCCCCCCAAAAAGGATGTATCCCATTGTTCTTGCACTGTTCTTAAAGTATCTTGCAATGTTTGCAAATAAGGCGAATAAATATAATCCACAGCTTGATTTTGCAATCTATACATTCCCATATCAAAGCAATGAATTGACAACCATTTTAAATTATGAAAATGATAAAAGACGACATCGCTCTTATTGACCTTAGGTCCCTTTTCAATTGTATACTGTTGAATATTCCATGGAGCAACACCACCGCCCACATTTTCTAACACATGCACACAATCAAAACGTATTAGCCAATCATCCAAGTATTTCTGATCTCCAAATTTTCCATCTTCATGTCTGTCAAAACACCATTCCAAGCACCTATCTTGCCACCACTGTAATACCTTGATACTATTCGCATTATTTAAGAAAGTCATAAATTGAACACAATAAATACCCGCGGTTACAGTTTGATCACAGTCTGGAGTATAACGGTGCTCAGTTATCATAACATCTTTCTTTGATGATTTAAACTCATCTAATAATATCGCTGGTTTATTAAAGAAATATAAGTCGGCATCTAAATAAGTTACTTCAGGCAATTGGAAATTGTCTAAAACATATCTAATGACATGGGATGTACATGTCCAGCAATATTCCCCTTTTGTACGCGTTTGTTTTACTTTTAGCAAATGGACATTCTCGAAAGCATTTAAAGAAATAATTGTTATATTTTTCAAATTTAATTTACTTAAGATATCAAAAGCCAACTCATCGAAACACACTATAAATAATTCAAATTGTTCATTGACTTCAACTAATGAGTGATACATAGCCAATCCACGTGTTAGATAATTGGAATCAAATAAAGTACAGAAATAATTCATCGTTACATACCTATACTTCCTTAATTTTTAATAACATTCCTTTATTCTGTGCTATAGTATCTTTTAGATTCCACGTTTCAAAGGAGTCCCATTCAAATACTATATCATATTTTTCTTTTACAACATTCAAAAATTTAGTATGATTAAAAAACCAAGCTGGATATGAAGCATTATAAATTTCACAAGGTACTTTTTGAATTGTAATCCTATCCAAATTATCAAAAAATGGAGTTCTATCAATAATAATATATGGAATTTTGTGTGTAAATAGTTTTTCTAGATATTCATATGGCTTATCTAAGTATTGAATAACACTAGATAACAATAACACATCTTTTTTATGTACTTTTAAGCACTCTTCCATGGAATAGAAAAAATCTATAGGTTTTTCATTAAAATATTCCATTCCACATTCCACAAAATTTGATTGCTCTACTATACTCCACTCCACATACTCCAAAATATTAAGAAATTTTCTACACTGGAAATAAGTACTACCAAGCGAACCACCAAAATCAATTATTCGTAATTCATTTTTGTAAATGCTTGATACGTACATTAAAGTTGATAATAGAGGAAAATTATAATCTTCTTTATTAAAAATAACCGAATCTCTTTCAAATAATGCCTCTCCATTTTTAACTTTTAAAATAGAATTCTTAACTCTTTCTATTATTAACCCAGTTTCATATCCCGTACATTCCTTTAATGCATCACCCCAAAAAGAATAATTTCCAGTGAAAGTATTTCTCTCATTAAAATATTTATAAATATTAATGATTAGCGGTGGACAAACTAATTTTATGCCATTTCTTATTTTATTCATTATTAATCTCCCAATGATACATTTTCATATATAATGATGATATAAAATGCATTATATACAATATTTTACAAATGTAATATTGTATATAATGTACTCTTTAAAATATAAATTTACTACATATGTTACCCACTTATTTCTTCTTACACCTTAATCTTTTAACTCTATTAAAAATTTTATTTAATAAACTAATCGAATTATTCTTCCTAAAAAACATTTGTATTCTAAACAAAGATTTTTCATTTTCTTTAATTAGCTTTGGAAAATATTCAACGACATTGTTATTTAAAATAACACTATAACAATTTGTATCATCACAATGAACTCCAGTATTATCACACCCAATATTTTGCACTAATGATTGTCTAGGATATAACGCTAATCCATCACGTCTAAAAACACTAGCGCACCAAAAAATAGCCCATGTATAAATTTTACCGGATAAGTTTGCTTGTACCTGCGACCAAAAATCACATGAGCCATCAAAATTAAATCGGTAAATATCTTCCTCGGAAAACTCTTTAACTAATTTTACCGGATCTCTTTCGAAATATTTCCATCTATCTTTCCAAGTAGCCCACCCCCAACAATCTGGTGCTCTAAGAAAAAACGTTTCTGGCAAATCCTCATATTCTATTGGATACATATATCCGGCAATCTGCATTACTTTTTTTTCAGCATCATAAATATTCAATGCATCGTTCATATATTTCAAAAAATATTCGGTTGTAACGATATCATCTTCAAGTACTATAATTTTACCATATTGATTAACAATATGAGTTACACCATCAATAATACTACGAGCCAACCCTAAATTTTGATCTCGTTCAATGATAGTAACTGCTGTAAAGCCATCAACATTTTTTATATATTCACGTACTTCTTGTACCTTTGTAACAGCATCTTCATTTTTAGGTGCATCAGAATAAATAAATAACGCGCTTTGTGTTGCATACATATTTTTTTGTAAAGCTTCAACTGTTCTTTTAGTATGATCAAGCCTATTGTATACAAACAATACTATCGGGGCAAAACACTTACTATCACTTACTATTTCATGTCCCCATGCCGTAATATTCTCCCCCAACTTCCTCAACCTCATCTCTTTTATAAATATTTCTAAAATCAAAAAACTTATTTCCAGACATTAAGTCCATCACTTTTTCTAAATTTAGATTTCGGAATTGATTCCACTCTGTTAATATTACTAGTGCATCCGCTTTATGGACAGCATCATATTCATCCGATGAGAATCTCACATCATTATTCCAAAGAGCTTTAGTATTCTCCATCGCCTGAGGATCAAAAACAACGATATGTGCCCCATGAGTAATTAACTCATTAATAATTACAATCGATGAAGCCTCTCGCATATCATCCGTATCGGCTTTAAAAGCGAGTCCTAAAATAGCAATGCATTTATTCTTTATATCACCATTAAAAGCTTCAATCACTCTCGCTGCAGTATACTCTTCCTGTTGCCGATTACTAATAATTGTTGCCTCGAAAATCGATAATGATAAGTTATTTTTATTCGCAATTGCAGATAAAGCATGAGTATCTTTGGGAAAACACGATCCGCCATAACCTAGACCAGGATGTAAAAACTTCGAACCAATCCTTCCATCCTTACCCATGGCATGTGACACCGTTTGGATATTCGCCCCTACTTTATCACACTGACGTGCTATCTCATTGATAAATGCCACCTTTGTTGCTAAAAAACAATTGGATGCATATTTGATCATCTCTGCTGTCCGTAAATCAGTAAAAATAAATGGGACTGAGTTTAAATATAATGGCCGATATATTTTTTATAGACTCTATTGGACGAATACTTTCTGTGCCAATAACTACCCTATCTGGATGTAAAAAATCATACAATGCTTTACCTTCACGTATAAATTCAGGATTAGACACTACATCAAATTCAAACTCTTCCTTGTTATTTTTCTCCACTAGTTTTCTTACTTCTTCATTCGTTCCAATGGGTACTTCAATCGCCCTGCCGCTACATTCTTGTCAAGAACTTCTTTCATGCCTGTTTCATAAATTGGCATGATCCCACTCTGTAACATCTTAATCTTATTTTCATCAATATCTAGTCCCAATACATTGGATCCGAAATCAGCCAGACCAATAGCAGCTGTTAGCCCAACATATCCAGTACCAATGACGGCAATTTTATACAAAATTACTTCACTCCTCTGATAAGCAAACTTAAGAACAAGACTTTCGTAATCATAAAAAAAATTCCACCACCCATGCTGCCAATATTTAGAAGCTAATATGAAACATCAATGCTGTCACGAAACAAATTACTCTATTTGCTTTAAAATTTCTTTAAAAGCCTTATATAAAAGTTCATTATTCTTTTCATGTGTATACCCCTTTACGACTACTTCATATCCACACTCTAAGACACCAGTATATGCTTTATTCATTAATTCATTATGTTTGTTCTCTAAATCTTTATGGGAAATCCTATATGACAGAATTTCATCTAAACTTATGTTCCTTGTATACTCAAAAACGCCTGGTAACCGCCTATACCATGCCAATCCAAATACCAAAACATTTTTCCCTCCAGTAATAGCCTCCCAGCCAGCTGTCCCAGAGATTGTAGAAACAAATTGAGAATTTTTAATAAGATCATATGTATTATACTTCTTCCCTACTAATATGACTTTAGGAATTAAAGACAACCTCTTAAAAAAATTTTCCTCTCGCATATAGTACGTTTGTTTTGGATTTTCTTTGACATAGATTTTCCATTCATCTGGGATCATTACTTGCAATTTTTCAAGTGCTAATAATTGATCACAATATTCCTTTCCCAATGCCGATGTAGTCATTTCTGGCTGCAAATGTAATGGAAAGTAAACATAATTAGAATCTAAATTCACTGTTTGCTTAGAATAATGATTTATGTTAAAATCATATAATTTTCTACAGTATAAATTTCTAAATTTCATGAAAATCTTATTATAAATTTTTATAATTATTCTATTATAAAGATCTTTTTCTTTATATTCATTTATTTTTTTTGCGAAATAAATGATCTTAGTAACGCTTTTGCGAAAAACTAAAATTAAACTTTGTATTGTCTTTCTATCAGATTTTTTATTGATATCTTTCATATAAAATAATTCTTTTTCATATTTTTTTTCAATGACAACTTTTTCTTTGGCATTATTTTTTATTGTCTCAAAAATACCGATGTCATCTATTAGAGAAAAACTCCAGAATTTATTTGTCATTGGACTCTGCATGAACATTATCGTCTTAATTCCCATTGCATCCGCCACATTTTTTGCTATGGAATCCATTCCAAAATGAGGGATATCTCCCCAAATAATAATCTCAATTTTCTTTTCTTTGAATAAAGAATAATAAAAATTAACCCACATATTAAAAACATTCACAGATTCGTATATCGGAATATCACCATTTCTGGCAAACATATCTAAAAAAATATATAAATTCTTATATATTTCTAAATAGATTTTTTGATCACAAATTTCATAGTGCTTTTTTAAAATATCAATAGATAATAACTTACTGTAATCGTGTGTAATTACTCCCATCCCATTTTCTACACCTAACCAAGCTTTAATATCAATAATCTTTTCATGTTCAAGCGCAATTAAAGCATTTCTTGCATTATCGTTAGATAATGCAAATATAGCTACATTTTTCATATTACCTTCCTTAATAAATTCTATATATTTGTTTTAATCGTTTTTATTATAATCTCAGAAATTAATAAATTATTTTTCTTTTTTTCTTCCATAGTTTCAAGATAATCCATCCAAACTGTCGTTCCTAAAAAAAGGAATTTTTCTAATGCTTTGAAATATATTTTCAAATCCCTATGTGTAATCATTTCTTGATTACACTTTAATATTTTTTCTATCGCCAATTTACAATCTACATTATTTCTAACGCAAAAAGTACCTGGTGCATACTTAGTTAAATAATTTCCAAACATCAAAAAAGGCTTTCCTCTAAATAAACCCTCAAAACCAGCCGTTCCTGTTACCGAAGCTATAGCTACCGCTCCATTAATTAATTTATAAGTATCTTCTTCTAAAGAAATAAGCTTAACGTTTTTCAAGCTTAACAGCTCCTGATAAAAATCATTATTGCGTGTTAACTTATACATCTCACTTATTTTAATTTGCTCAGGATGTTCTTTAACATATAAAAAATATCCTTTTGGCAAATGATAAGATAATAATTTTACCATTAAGAGCTGATCTGTAAATATCCCTCCTAGTGGAGATGTTGTTAATTCTGGTTGCATGTGTAGCGGAATATATATATATTTATCTTTAGAATTATAACTACTTACATTCCTATTATAAAAATCAAATAAAATTTCCTTCTCCCTAAAATCATCATCCCAATTTATTCTTAGATTTATTTGCTTAGATTTATTAATATCAAAAACCATTATATTTTTTAACAACATCAATAAAAAGAACATTCTTTTTTTTATTGTAAACAACTTAGTTTTGATTTTATTTCTATTATAAAAATCTGTTTCTTTTAAGCTAAACTTACTGTTTTTTATGTAAAAAGGCGTTATGTCATTTGACGGATTAATATACGTATCAAAATATCTTTTAAAATCATTTTCTAATATAATTTCATCATCCGTATTATTCTTATAAATTTCTCTTAATTTATCTTGAACTTGTATTAACCCTGGACACTGTTCATTAATATCTTCAATAAGATATGAGTATTCCTTGAAATGTGAATATAATATTCCTATAAATTTAATTTTTTTAATCTTACACAAACAATAAATAATATAATCGTAGACTTCATGCGGAAAAATTCCATAAGAAAATACATCTATTTGCAACTTATCTAATGCATAATTCCAAAAACGAAGATGTTCATAATATATTTTTCGTCGACTATCATAATCCTGAGGATAACACCTATCCATCATTTTAAAAATATCTACCTCATTAATAGCCATTTTTCTTATTATTAACTCATCCAAAGGTGGGCATTCATTATAGAAATCTATACTTTTATAATTTCCATCAATCATATCTTCATGATTGAAAAAATAATTATATGATTTATATAATTTATATTCGTCTTTTTGATGTATTCCTACACAAATTTTAGGCTGACACTTTTCAATTACTCGATTGATAATCTCACTATTATTTCCAGCAAATAATATATTCATCTTGAACTTCCCTTTCATTTAGTCTGTATTTATATCTACTAAGCAGTACTCGTTTTTCAATATGTCTATTAATATTTCTTCTGCAACACTACCAATAATACTACAATAAAACTTGATTTTCACTAATCAATCAATAAATTCATCTATAATATTGATTGATTTATCATCTTTTAAAATAACTTCCAGCTTACAGGTGTTCCCCTTTTGACATCTTCCTTAACCTTTTTTCCAATAACTGCATCATAATACTTTGGCGATAAGCCTAATCCTGGTCTTATCGCACGCATATTATTTTCCTTAATCATATCGCCAGCTTCCAAATCTTCTGTTATATATAAACTCCGTCTAAATTGCAGAGATTTTTTTTCTTGTTTTCCTACTTCATAGCTAATATACCCAATTGCCTGCCAAGCTCTATAAGATTCAGCTACTAATTGAGCCATTTCCTGTGGTTCCATTGAAAAAGCAGAATCCACCCCACCATCTGCGCGCGAACTCGTAAAATGCTTTTCAATTACTGTCGCACCTAAAGCAATACTTGCAACCGACACTCCAATTCCTAATGTATGATCCGATAATCCAACTTCACAATTGAATAATTGTTTCATATGCGGAATCGTTAATAAGTTCGTTCCCTCAGGAGTTGCAGGATAACTACTTGTACATTTCAATAAAACTAAATCTTTACATCCTGCTTCTTTTGCAGTTCTAACTAAATCTGAAAGTTCGGCTACTGTTGTCATCCCTGTTGAAACAATGATTGGTTTACCCGTTGCTGCAACTTTTTTAATTAATGGCAAATCCGTATTTTCAAAAGAAGCTATTTTATAACAAGGCACATCTAATGATTCCAAAAAGTCAACCGCCGTTGCATCAAAAGGCGTACTAAAGCCAATTATACCAAGTTCTTTACACCGTTTAAATATTGGTTCATGCCATTCCCATGGTGTATATGCTTGTTGATATAGTTTATACAAAGAAGTACCTTGCCATAAACTAGTTTTATCTTTAATGAAAAATTCTCTTTCATCTATATCTAATGTCATTGTATCTGCAGTATAAGTTTGAAGTTTTATTGCTTGTACTCCGGCCTTAGCTGCAAGTTCAATAATTCCAAACGCTCGCTCTAAAGATTGATTGTGATTGCCTGACATCTCTGCAATAATAAATGGTGGGTTCTTCCCTCCCCATAAACAGCTTTCTGTATTCTTATAACTCATTATTAATCACCTTTCATCATTAGCAATCTCTATATATTTTTTAGCCTTGTCCCATTCGGTTTTAAATAAACTAAATAATATTAAATCATAGTACGTGCCGCTTCTATATATTTCTTCTTTTAAAACACCAGTTTCCATAAACCGCAATTTTTTATGGAATTCCAAGCTTTTCGTATTAAAATCAAAGACTTCACTATTCACCTTGTGTAAATTATATTCGCTAAACATATATTCGAGCGTATAATATGCCATTAATGTGCCTGAACCTCTAGGGGCAGTAGGTTCACCAATATAAAATCCCCACTTACATTTATGATTTTTTAAATCAATCTCTGTAAAGGATACTATACCGACTTTTTTTTTATCTATACTAAACAGAAAGAACTCTCTATCATTCCTATTCTGTAAATTTTCGAACCAATTACAATGTTCTTGCCAAGATATAATTTGATTGTTAATCATATTATATCTAATATTTTCTAAATTTCGCCATTTAAAGACTAATTCTAAATCTTTTTCGCAGATAAAATTTAATTCAAACATAAAAATACCCTCATTATAATTTCATTCAAATAATTGGTTTGCCACTCTAGCCTTATCTAATCTTCCAAACAATCCACATGATTTTTTTACTATATTTTTAACATATTCAGAATCAGTACATAATTTTACAATACTATTTTTTAACATAACTCCATTAACATTATCTTGAGTACCAATATATTTAATTATTCCATATTCATCACAATCTTCGCTAATCTTAATTTGATTTTGTGCAATTGCAATCACAATTGTTGGCAATCCCAAAAAGCATCTTTCCCAGGTTGTACTGCCACCAGCACCAATTCCAAGATCAGCCTGATTCATAAACGCTGCCATATTATTCACCTGACATAAATAATTCATATTTTTATTTTGATTACAAAACCATTCAATAGCATTCTTATTCTTATTGCTAGAACCAGCTACTACATTAACTATGATATCTTGTCTATTTAATTCTTTTAATACCTCCAAAACCTTCATTGTTTCATTAGTCAAATCACTGCCACCAAAAAACACTAATATATTTTTTATAATTCCATCACGAATACGCATTTTTTTTCGTGCTTCGTAAAATTCTTCGCGTAATAAGACATACTGCGGCCCCAGCAACAACTGACAGTTATCGTGAACTAATCCATGATAACGAGTATCCATATCACTATAATAATTTTGGTCCAGTAAAATATCACAATTATGCTTACGATTAGCTAAATCATCTATCACCATAATTTTCCCAACATATGGGCGAATAATATTCTCCCACTCTTCATCAATCGCATAGCTATCAATAATTAAATAATCTACGTCTAAATCAGTTACTAAAACTTTCGTTTGTTCTGCATCAATCTTAGGTTTCACTGTCAGCCACTTTTCATAAGCAATTAATTTTTCATCTTCATCTTCTCGTGGTAACAATATTAAATCAAAACTATTTTCTTTCACCAACGAGCTTAAATTGCATTCTAAATCACGGCAAACAAATAAAATCTTGGACCTATCTCGCAATTGATTTGCTAATGTCAAACAACGCATCAAATGTCCACTACCGATCTGCGTCGATGAATCCACACGAAATAAGATTTTTTTCATCAAATCAACTCATTTCCGTACGCTAATCTGTTTAATATTTTTATTAATCTCATATAATTGGTGTTTATCATTCATCACTTTAATAACTTCATTTAATGTAAAATCATGAGTTCCTTTATATAAAATATCATATATCTTAGAAATCAACGACCAATCTTCTGGAGTGTCTAGTGTAAAACGATACTTGGAATAATCATTATTTATTTGATATCTTAATATTTTTTCATAATTTTCGTAAATATATGGAGTTACATGTTCTCTTTGATAATCTTCTTTTGCATTGTTATACGCTTTCTCAAGTTTCTCAAAAGAAAATATTTCTCCACCTAATCCCAAAGGAATATGACTACCTGTTGCAACAATATCATATTGATTTTTATTATATACTAAAATTTGTTTATCGATAATCTCCCAATCAACAAGTGGATTATCTGCACAAATTCTCACTATATCTGTTAAATTATATAAACATGCTGCACGAAAAAATCTCGCTAAAACGTCTGCATTGCTACCTATAAAACAATCTACACTATATTTTTTGCATTCATCCACAATTCTACTATCTTCAACATTTTCACTAGTAGCTACTATAATTTTATCTATATACTGTGATTGTTTTAATCTAGTCAAAATATGCCCCAAAAGTGTTTTGTCTACTAATGGTTTTAAAACCTTTCCTGGCAATCGAGTCGACCCCATACGAGCTTGAATAATACAGCCTATTTTTTTCACCATGAAGTCCACCCACCATCAACAGCAATATTTTGTCCTGTGAGATAACGACTAGAATCTGATACGAGAAAAACAACAATTCCCTGTAGATCGGATGGTACCCCAATGCGTCCCATTGGATTTTTCGCACATAATCTTTTTACGAACATTTCATTTGTTTGTACGGTTTCGCTCGGAAAAGTTCCTGGTGAAATTGCATTTGCCCTAATGCCTATGTTACCATAAGTAGCGGCTATATACCTAGTAAACTGAATAATTGCCGCTTTTCCTGCGCCATAATTAGCCGGATTATCATAACCACTATCTCCATAAATAGATGGATCAGGCGCAACCACCCCGTACATGGAAGCAATATTGATAATATTTCCTTTATTTAGATGTATCATATATTTCAAAGCTACCTTTGTCGTACGAAATACTCCATTAATTGTCCCATCAATACCTTTACACCAATCATCATTTGAAATGTTCTCAACTCTTCCTGCCCTACTATATGCAGCATTATTAACTAGTACATCAATGCTTCCTGTTTTTGTATAAATATATTCAAAAGCTTTATTTATCGACTTTTCATCATCAATATTCACACATAAACCTTCACAATTCGAATTGATATACTTTTCTTTTAAATACCTTGCATAATTACTATTTTTTTCAGCATTACTTCCCACAATAAAAAGATTTGCACCAAAAGCAACTAACGCTTCACTCATTGCTTTACCAAGATATCCTGATCCACCAGTAATAATAATCGTTTTCCCTTTTAAATCAAACATAGATTGAATCGACATATATCTATCACCACTCAGCCCTCTCATAAAAAATTCAATTATTATTCCAAAGACTTGGAGTAATAATTTTTTTCCCTATAGCATTAAAGCTTTCAGCCAATTCACTATAACACTCTGCGAACTCATCAGCTCTCTCCAAAATTAATAAATTGTTTTCTAATTGTTTCTTTGTCTCTACCCCAAAAACCACTTTGTCAATTTTGGGATGACAATAACTAAATAATAAAGCTGCTTCTATTTTGGAATAACCGTATTTCATAATGATTTCATTAAATCTTTTTAAATATGGTTTAGCTTCGCTTAAATAATCAGGGACTTTATTTAAATCCATTAATAACAAGCCTTGTAAAAATGAACTTCGAGCAAATATCTTAATATCATTCTTCTTCGCTATATCAAAAAAATTTGTTTGATCTAATCGTTGATCAAATATATTATATGGAATTTGAATATAATTGACTAAACCACTTTTAACAACATCAAGTGCATGTTCTGTTTCATAAACCGACACACCTATATTTTTCACAAGTCCTTTCTTTTTACAGAATTGCAAACCTCGTATTATATCCTTATTATAAAAATCATCTGCAGTATGTAATAAAAAACCATCTAAAGATGATAAATTTAATTTCTTTAAAGAAAGTTCAATTTCTTTTTCAATTTCTTTTTCAGCATTAGTATTCATATCTTGTATAATATTAGGTCTTAGTTTTGATATAACTTTTACATCATATTGTCCTATACAAAAATCGCCCAAAACTTTCTCTGCATCACCATAAATACTAGCTGTATCAAAATAAGTGATTCCACTTTTAATGGCAGTTTTTATAACAGAAAAGCTTTCTTCCTCAGTAGGCTTACGACCTATTTCATTTTTAATTCCATAATGTAATCCAAACTGAACTGTTCCTAAGCACAATTTATTTGGCATTATTTAAGACTTCTCTCAAGCTATCTACAATACAATCCTGCTGTTCATTTGTCAAATCAAAATAAAGAGGTAATGTTAATACTTCCTTATAATACTCTTCACTCACAGGAAAATCACCTTTTTTAAAGCCTAGTTGTTGATAATATGGCTGTGTATGAACCGGTATATAATGTAAATTCAAATTAATACCTAACTTACGTATTTCAGTAAATATTGTTTGTTTGTCAATCTTTACTTGATCTAAATTTAACCGAATTACATATACATGCCATGAAGAATTGCTATCTGACTGCTGATAAGGTAATTTAACAGGTAAATCTGCTAATAATTCATTGTAACGATTTGCTAAATATCTTCTTCTATTTACAAATTCATCTAGCCGATCCATCTGACTGTTCCCCAAAGCAGCTTGCATATCAGTCATGCGATAATTGAATCCTAAATCGATTTGCTCATAATACCAAGGACCATCAGATTTATTTTTCATCAATTTTTCATTACGAGTAATACCATGACTACGGAATAAAATTAATTTATCATACAAATCTTTATTATTGGTAAGCACCATGCCACCTTCAGCAGTAGTAATTATCTTCACTGGATGAAAACTAAATACTGTCATATCAGAATAAGTACATGAACCTACTTTACGATCTTTATAATCACTACCGATAGCATGAGAAGCATCTTCTATTATTATGAAATTATACTTTTTTGACAATTTATGTATTTTCCCCATTTCACATGACTGACCTGCAAAGTGAACTGGTACAACTATCTTTGGTCTTATTTCGCTATTTTCTAATTTCTCAGCAAGTTTAGCTACACTCATATTATAGGTATAATTATCAATGTCTACAAAATCAACATCTGCGCCACAGTAGCGACCACAATTGGCTGAAGCTACAAAGGTGTTGGGTGATGTCCATAATATATCACCCTTACTAAGGCCTGCTGCTAGGCAAGCAATATGAAGTGCAGAAGTAGCATTGGTTAACGCTACGGCATATTTAGCGCCACAATACTCTGCGACTTTTTTTTCAAACTGTCCAATAGCAGGCCCTTGTGTAAGAAAATCTGATTTTAGAACCTCTATTACTGCTTCAATATCTGCTTGATCTATATCTTGTTTACCATATGATATCATTATTTATTCATCTCTCTTAATTCCTCTATTGTTAAAAAGTGCGGATTTGTTCCAGAGTTATATTCGAAATTTTCAATAACTAATTTACCAACTTCACCAATTGCATTTTTTGTATAATCAATTTCTCGTGAGAAATTGATAGTTGGCTTAATTATATAGTGATCTTCAAATTCTAAAGTAAGATAATAACTATCAAGTGGGCACATAATCTCATGAAGTTTTTCGCCGGGACGAATACCAATAATTTCAGTTTTAACTCTTGGTGCGATTGCTTGTACCAAATCTAGAATACGCATTGAAGGGATTTTGAGAATAAACGTTTCTCCTCCTTGCATTCTTGAAAAATTCTTTAATACAAAATCCACGCCGTCCTCTAGTTTAAGCCAAAAGCGAGTCATATCTTTGTGTGTAACAGGCAATGTGGTTGCACCATCAGTAATTAGTTTTTTGAAGAAAGGTACGACTGAGCCACGTGACCCTACCACATTACCATAACGAACCACTGAAAAACGTGTTTTTCTTTCACCGACTAAGTTATTTGCCGCTACAAATAACTTATCTGAAGCTAATTTTGTCGCACCATAAAGATTAATTGGATTAGCCGCTTTATCAGTAGATAAAGCAATCACTTTTTTCACATCACATTCAATTGCAGCATTAATTACATTTTGCGCACCATTAATATTTGTTTTTATGCATTCCATCGGATTATATTCTGCTGCCGGAACCTGTTTCAATGCTGCTGCATGCACTACATAATCAACACCATACATAGCTTGTTTAAGACGAGCTTCATCACGAACATCACCTATAAAATAACGCATTGCACTACTATTAAAAATTTGTTGCATTTCAAATTGTTTCAATTCATCACGTGAAAAAACAATAACTTTTTTAGGTTGATAACGGTCTAAAAGAATTTTTATAAATTTTTTACCAAAGGAACCTGTTCCACCTGTAATAAGTATTGATTTATTATTAAACATATCAATTCTCCCAATAATACAAAATTATTCTATTACTATTTTAAAGTAGTATATGAACTAAAATAAATATTTAACTGTTTTTTACAGACTACAACTTCTACCTCATGCTTTTCCTTGGGTGCTTAAACAGCTTAAAATAGTCTATATATTATTTGTTTTTTAATTCTTCTACACGTCAAGAACTTATCTTTTTAAAAGTTTCTGAAAACGCATCCGAAAATGGTTTTAATGCAATTTGAGCATCTGAATTCTTTGTTAGTATAAAAGCATATTCATAAAAATTTTCTGGTTTTTTATCAATATACTTTTCTGTTTGAAAATCTCCTCTTCGCAGAAAATATGCTTGATGCTCTATAGATATATTATTCGTTTTTAATTGTTCTAACATTAATGAAACATCAGTAAAATAATTGTAATGACCTTTCTTACGTGCATTTACTTCTGCCAACATAGCAATTTCATCATCAATATAATAGTTATTATTTTTACCTGTAATTAAAGCTTTCCCTCCAGATTTTAAGACACGTAATAGTTCAGCAAGTGCTTTATCCTGATAGCAGGCATCAAATACTCCAAAGCAAGCAATAAAGTCAAACGTATTATCTGCAAACGGCAGTGATTCGCCCTCACTAACAAATAATTGCTCTGATAATTCAGGGTAAAGTACTTTACTCTTCTCAATCATTGCTTTTGATATATCAATACCATAATATTGAGCTTTTTTATTTTTAAAATAATCATAAAACCGGCAGAATCCACAACCAAAATCCAATAAGCTCTTTTTTTCGGTAACATTTAATAAATCAAACCATTTACATACTGTTTCATCACCCGGTGTTTTACAATCATCTTTATTAATCGATTGTTCATCACCATTACTTTCCATTACTTTTTGTTCCCAGTATTTCAAATAATTTTCATTCCAATAATCCGTTCGATTCATATTCACCAATCCTTACTAATTTTTGTATTTCCTGCCTGATCTAAAATCGTCAGATGTCCTGTTCCTTTAGATGAATTAGTTGCAACTCCAATTAATTCTACATCTTCAATTGGAATACTGTGTTCGTCAAAAGTATATGTCCACGAGCGTTTCGGCACTTGGAAATCAAAATTTTCCATAATATATCTTTTGCTTTTTGTTTTAATTGCCAAAAAAGGCTGTGGACCAAAAGTATCTATGTTAGATTCAACTAATAGTTTTTTATAATTTCCCTCAGTAACAATTTGCGTTTTTAGCTGTATCTTTTGCATATTAACTCCTAATATAGATTTCGCAGCTTCATATGCCCCCGCATTTATCCATTTAACATCTTTATACTTTTTACTAGCTTTTAATATCATTTCATATACTTCTTCAATATCCGGTATCATATTTCGCCAATCATGGTCAGCAAAAGCTAAAATTGTATTTTCCCCTTGATCTGCACGTCTAAACGCCAAATCCACCTCATCTTGTGTCAATACGCGAGTTCTAGTCCCCACATTTAAGCAACGGAAAATAACTCTATTACAATTCCCTTTAGCTTGATAATCTTCATGGGCTGGATGATAATACTCCCAATTCGCTACCGCCCTTCTCCAATCACCAAATCTACCGCCAATTAAATCAATTTGTTTTTTATCATCTTCGGTTTCTTCGATTGCTTGGTTTGAAAAATCAAAGGGAATATACTGTTCCAACAACCAATGACTGTCTGGACGCTCAGTATCAAAACCAGCTCTAAAACAAGTTGGGAAATATGCCTTATCTAGTAATCTTCTTGTCAATGACTCAAAGATATGTGGAGAATTCAAGAAAGAAGTGGCACATTTATGTGCTTCTTTATACGTAGACATCGGATGTGCGTGCCAATGAAATTCATCTATTTTATCGTTAAGATGATTTATCGCATAATATTCTTGATAATGATCATATATATTGTGATATCCTAAATCACGTCTCCTAGGATTTATTTCAAAGTTTACCCAGTCCATAATGAACCAATTATATTTCCATCCATTATGAAATGAATCAGAAAATTTCTCTCTATACTCTGAACTTGTCATCACATCAAGCATTTCATCAATTTTATTCCAGGTATCTTTATAATCTAAAAAGCGTTTCGAAAATATCTTGCTAGCAATATCTTCATGCCCCTTTAAATCTAATTCTTTATTTTGTATTTTCTTCAAATTTTCCATTGTTGGTTCCAATTTAAATCCTGTCATATTTTCAATTCGTATAAATGTTTCTAATAAAGACTCATACAAAGGCCCCTCTGTATCAATGCAATGGACAATATAAACTTTTTTATCTTCGCACAAAATAACTTCTCCCTTCTTATGCCAAACTATCTCACCAAGCAGTCCAACCGCCATCAACAACTATATTCTGTCCATTTACATATGAAGATGCATCAGAGGCTAAAAAAATCAGTGCACCTACCATCTCATCTGCATTGGCCATTCTACCTAATGGAACTTTATTACTATATTTAGAATCAAATATTTCATTTTGCCCTGACGATACGCCACCAGGTGTCAATGTGTTGGTTCGAATTCCCTGATTCCCCCAATAAGTAGCCATATATTTAGTCATTGCAACTACTGCACCTTTTGTGGCGGAATAAATTAGCGGCGTATTGATTTCACCGCCCATTTCTTCATACCATGAGCCTTCATAAATACGTTGATCTGGACCAACAATTCCATAAATGGAACTTATATTAATAATATTTCCTTTTCTTGTTTTCGACATATTTCTTCCTATTTCTCTACTAGCTAAAAATATTCCTGTGACATTAACGGAAATAATTTTATTCCAATCATCAAGAGGGAACGATTCAAGAGGGGCGAAAAAGTTCTTTGATTTTGTTGCAGCATTATTAATTAAAACATCTATCGCACCAAATTCATTGATTAATCCCGCGGCCCATTCTATCACCGACTGTTCTTGACTTAAGTCTACTTTTCTACCATAAGCCTTAACATTAGTTTTTGTTGTAATAAGCTCCGCTAATTCATCGCATTTTTTATCATCCAAATCAGAGATAATAACAGTTGCTCCTGCTTGAGCAAGTCTTTCGCAATATAATTTTCCTAATATTCCAGTACCACCTGTTACAATTATTATCTTATTTTTTAAACAGAAACGCTCTAAAGAGCTATATTTTTCACACATATCTATTCCTCTCTTTTCTTAAAGCTATAATATTTTATATTTCTGCGCAATAAATTCAACGAACTCAAAATCTAGTTCCGAATCAATATCAATCGATCTTTCTTCTGGCATTTCGTAAATCAAAGTATCATCGTAAAAAATGTTTGGATTTATAAATAAGCTCTCACGTTGCCATACATAAATTGATGCATTCATATCATAGCATTTAGGTGTATCCTGTCGCCTAACAATGGGATTTACCAATTTTTTGACCAAATGAACGAATCCATTTTCGTCTTTTTCTACTAAATTAAAATACGGTGACCTCCTTGCGTTCATTCCCGTAATTACATTAGAAACCTGTCGTTCAACCAATAAATCAACCGCGTTTTTTATATCCTCAATTGTCCGTAATGGAGATGTCGCATCTAAATCAACTAGAATATCAGCTTTTTTTCCTAATAATTTTTCAACTTCTCCAACACAATGCTTTATAGCTGGTATTTTGGCAGCTGTATCAGATGCCAAGTTTTCAGGACGTTCAACTAAGTAAGTAACTCCATATTGTTTCGCAACTTTTAATATTTCTTGTGAATCACTACTAACAGCAATCGCATCAAATATCCCACAATTTTGGGCTTGTAATATACTATGCGCAATCAAAGGCTTTCCTATTAAGTCTCTAATATTTTTATTTTTAACGCCCTTAGATCCACCACGGGCACAGATCGTACATATTTTAATCATTTACTACCCATCCTTTTGTTTGAATCGCAGTTTTAATGGTTTCTATTAATTTAACCGTCTTTAATCCTTCGTCCAAAGTACAAAGACATTGAAATTTCTTTGCTAAGACAGCTTCATGCTGTGCTGTATAAGTATCATTACGTTCTATATTTATTTTTTTTATTTGTTCATTTACTTGAATATAATTATTTATTAAGTCTACAATAATTGTCTTTCCTAATGTATTAATTATTATTTTTCTATTTGGGCAACGATCTAAATAATTCATATGTATACAAACATTTGGACATCTTTCTGTTTCTAATAATACAGAGATAGTATCTTCACTATCTATTTCTAAATCACTAAAATGCCCTCCAATAGCAGATAATCTACGCCAATTCCCCAATAGCCATTGCATATAATCTAATTCATGGCTCAAATCTCCTAAAACACCGCCCCCCTCAGCTTCTTTAGCCGAATATGATTTTCTATAATCATCAGTTGGGCGCCATAAAGGTAAATATTGCCCAACATAAATATTAGCTGATATTACTTTTTCATTTTTTAATATTTCTTGCAGTTCTAAAATTAGAGGATGAAATCTCAAATTATATCCAACAAAAACATTATTTAAACAATCATCTTTTGAAAAAGTATATACTTTTTCAAAAATCGGCTTTTCTATAAGAACAATTCCTTTATATTTATTTTCCTGTAATACTTTTAAAGTTTCATAATGATTTGATGTCTTATTCGCGACTACAACATATTGTGGATTTTCAATATTTATACATTCCCTTAAATCATGATATGCTTTCGTATAATCTATTTGTCTGTTAGAAATAGCGCTAACATTACAACCTATTCTATTTAAAATTTCAATATGACGTTTTCCTATTGAGCCATATCCTATAACTACAGCTCTCATTCAAACATCTCCCTAAAATCGCTCTGTGCTTTTTCAAAGTCATCTCGCTTTCCAATATCCAGCCAGTATTCTCGGATTGGAAAAGCCACTGTAATATCTCCCGTAGCAATAATTTCATTAAACAGATCAGGCATATCAAAAAACTTTTCTTTATCCACTCTTTCAATTATCTCGGGATTTATTACATAAATTCCTGCATTTACAAAAAATGAATAGCTTGGTTTTTCCTGAATATCTATGATTTTGCTCTCTTCAAATCGAATTACACCATAAGGAATCTGGTAATTATATTCTCTTACAGCCATTGTCGCCAAAGCTTTATGCTCTTCATGATAATCTAGCATCTGAGCAAAATTTACTTTTGTCAAAAGATCGCCATTCATGACAATGATTGGCAATTTCATTTTTTCTGGTAATAAACTTAAGGCACCAGCTGTTCCCATTCGCTTCTTTTCGTGAATATACCGTATTTTCACTCCATATTGTGATCCGTCGCCAAAATAGTTCTGGATCATTTCCGCTTTATAATTCACGGCTAAATAGAATTGATAGAATCCTGCTTCAATGAAGTTTTCCATGATTGTTTCTAGAATCGGTTTATTTCCTACTTTTAGGAGTGGCTTCGGGCACTGATCTGTCAATGGGCTGAGTCTTGTACCCAATCCTCCTACCATAAGAATGACCACGTTATCCCGTTTCTCCAAATAAGTAAATTCTTTTAAGGATATTAAATCACTAATATGCCCCTGCTGATTCACTACAGGTATATGATTCAATTCGTTTTTCTGCATTTTCGCCAAAATAAGATTTCTAGCTTCTCCCTCATTCGCAGTAATTGGATACCGATTCATAATCTCTGATACCGATTTTGATAAAGGATCATTTCTTAAAATCGCCCTTCTAATATCACCATCTGTAACAATACCCAGAAGCTGATCGATTTCATTGACGACAAGGGCAACCTGCAAAGCGCTCTGGTCAATAACCTGCATAGCTTCCAGTATTGTATTTTTTTCTGACACTTTACACTTCATCCACGATTTCATTTTTTCACTTCCCTTGCCGGTACGCCCCAAAATTTTAAATTTGACTTTATATCTTGCAAAACCAAGGAACCTGCGCCAACAAGTACCCGATTTCCTATTTTTTTTTCTTGAATAACCGTAGTTCCAGTTCCAATATGTGCACCAAAACCAACGGAAACATTACCACTCAAGACACACCCCGGCGCAATATGGACATGATCTAAAACTCTACAATCATGGTCAATAGAAGTGCGGGTATTAATAATTGTATTATTACCTATATGACAACCGGCCTGAATGACAGCACCGGCCATTACTTGTACACCTTCTGCCAAAACAGCATTTTGTGATATAACTGCTGAGCTATGGATCACACTTCGAAAGAAATAACCTTGCTCCTTGAAATACATGTAGATTTTTTCTCTTAAATATGTGGCCGCAACAGACCCCAGTCCGTTAACTAAATCAATGTTCAGAGGATCATAGTTATTAATATAAAAATCATCACCTACAATTTTTATTTTTAATACGGATTGTCCTATTTTCATTTGGTCTGAATCAACGATGCCTAAGATATTTACATTTTGCTGCAATAGTGTATCAATCAATACTTTACTGTGACCGCCAGCCCCTATAACAATGATTGGTTTATGTTTCATGCATATCTACACCTTTTCGTCTTCATCGTAATTCTGTTCCGCTTTTTTCCCGAGTAATCCCCAATAATTCATTGGGGCTATACCATCACCTGGTCTTTTTACAACAATATTTTCAGTTGTGAAAACCTCACCTTTTTGAATAGGCACTTTAGCTACAATACTTTTTCTTATTATTGTTTTATTTTTTTCTTCCGAAGAAGCCGGTATCTTTATTCCGTTACCAAGAGATTTTTCTACCTGCCGAATGCTGTCAACCATTATCTTAAGTTCATCAGGCTCTAAAGAAGAATTGTGATCAGGTCCCGGCAAATTTTTATCTAATGTAAAATGTTTCTCAATCACAGAAGCCCCACAGGCAACGGCTGCCATTGGCACCGCGATTCCTTGCGTATGATCAGAATATCCGACCGTTAATAGAAACGCTTTTTTCAATGTATTTATACATCTAAGATTAATTTCATCAAATGGCGCTGGATATTCAGTCGTACAATGTAGTAATATTACCTTCTCTTTTAGTATCCGCTGACCACACTCCGACACATATGCCTCTGAAAAGCAACGTAAGGAAGGTTGCTGTTTCCTCCCTAAATATCCAAATGCCAGCACACCTAATGCAATCTCAATTTCACCCAATGTACTCATGCCTGTAGACAAGATTACCTTCTTCCCCAGCCGTGCAATTTCTAAGAGAAAAGGTGCATTCGTAATTTCACCGGAGGGTATCTTAATCTTAGACATTCCACATTGATTGATCAGAAAATGTAAACTATCAACGTCAAACGGTGTTGATAGAAATTCTATTTTGTTTTTCTTACAACAATGAATTAATTCTCTATGCATTTGCGCATTCATTTCCAATTTTTTCAGCATTTCATACTGAGATTCTACTTGATCCGTTGTCTGCATTTGATACTCTGCCTTTGGCGCACAACGACTTACTAAATTTTCCGTTTTAAATGTCTGAAATTTAATGGCATCTGCACCAGATTCAGCAGCAACTTTTACCATTTCTTTTGCACGTTCTAAAGAACCATTATGATTTACACCAGCTTCGGCAATAATATATGTCCTATTCATATGATCTCCTTTCATAACATGAAACTTATCGTTAAATTACAGTCCAAAGCCCCTCCAAAGAACGAATTGTTTCCTCACCACCTGGAATAGGGCATGATAGCAACAAATTTATAAGAGAAAATCTGATTCTAGTTAAATTCATACCAAAATCAGCTTCAAATAATGTCTCATAACATAAAAATTTCCTAATCTTTACACAGCCAATAAAATAATCTTCATATTGTAAACTCAAGATCGTAAAATTGTTTCATGATAATTTTTGCCGAAAGGTCCGCATTTCTTAATATATTAATAATTTTCTGGGCTACGTCTCCAGCTTCATATGGATTCTCCGCATTCCTTATAACCTCTTGGAAATGCTTTGACAAAGCTTTATCAATTGCTTCTTTGATACTTTTTGAGTTTTCATAACAATCAATTACTGAAGCTCCTCTTAAACGTCCTTTTTGCCTATTACCTATATTTATGGTAGGCTTCTTTAGTGCTGGAACTTCAATTAGCCCGCTTGAAGAATTCCCAATAACTGCGTCAGTATGCTTAATCGCACTCAGATATCTAAGTTGCCCCAATGTCTTTACCATGATCATACGTTCTGTATTCTTTTCAACATATTGCTTTATCAGTTCGTTAATGATTCTTCCATTGGTATCTGAATTTGCCTGTGTAAATATAATACTAGCCTCTTTATATTGATCCAAAGCTTCTATTAGCGCATGGATCTCTTTTTTGGGATCCGCATTACTTAATGTAACTGGATGATAAGTAACCAGAAAACTTATCTTTCGTAATTTTAAATTAATAGATTGCTCAAATTCATCCAAATCAAGTAAATCCAATTTGCTTATATTATCGAGTCCAACAGCTCCTACATTATATACTCTGTTAGGATGCTCCCCTAACTGTATTACCCGTTTACGATGCTCTATATTACTAGTAAAATGTAACAATGCCATTTTCGTGATAGAGTGCCGTATCACTTCATCAATTGCTCCTTCAGTTCTCTCTCCACCATGAATATGCGCTATGGGAATACGAGCAATAACTGCTGCCTGCGCCGCTGCCAATATCTCATAGCGATCGCCAAGTACAACCATAATATCCGGTTTCAACCGTTCTAGCGCATCGGCAAACCCAATCATTCCTACACCTATGGATTTCGTAATTCCCACAGGTGTATCACTAGAAAGTAGCATTTCTATTTTTTCATTAATTTTAAAACCATCTTTTATTATTGTTTTATACGTAAGTCCAAATTCAGGCGATAAATGCATACCCGTCGCAATAATCTGCAGCTCCAGTTCATCATCTGCCTGAATTTCTTTCAATAGCCAATATAAAAGTCCATAGTCAGCTCTTGTTCCGGTGACTACACATATTTTTCGTTTCACTATATTCCTACCCCACTTAGGTTTGTCTAAAACCTCTAAAATCAACATTTTTATTTATATATAAATCTTTGGCAACACCTAAAGCGTTCTCTAAAGAAGCTTTATAATAATTAGAAATCAGCTTTGAATTTGCTTCATACAAAGCCCCATGAAATTCATCATCAGTCATATTCGTAAAATTAACTGCTAATAGATCTGAGTTTAAATGTTTATTTTCATAAAAATCTTCGCAATCTTTCATATAGCCTTTTTCAATCGCATAATAATACAAAGGACAGCCTGGATATGGTGTTACCGGACGAATCGTCCGTAGTTGCGAATGATCATCATATTTTAATAAAAATTCCACACCCAAATTCAATGATTCTTTCGTTTCTCCTATATTCCCAAAAATAATATTATATCCAGGACTAATTCCTGCTGCTAAAGTATTTTCAATTCCCTCAACAATTTGTTTTGTTGTAAGAGATTTATTCATATTTCTCAATGCAACTTCATCCATAGATTCAATACCATAATTAATAAACACACAACCAGCCTTTTTCATCAGCTGCAATAATTCAGGTTTTGCATAATTTAATCTACCGTTACAATCCCATTTCATATCTAAATCAGCTTCAATCAGTTTTTCACAAAATTCTGTGGCTCTTTCCACTGAACTAACCAATAATTCATCAAAAAACGCAACATATTTTACATTGTATTTCTCTTTTAATACCCGCATTTCATCAATAACATTTGCTGCAGAACGTGGGCGAAATCCTTCATCCATCCGATAACAAAAATTACATTTAAAATTACAACCTCTTCCTGAATACATCACCATACAACGTTCATCACTTTTTATATTCGGCATTCGTAACAAAAGGTAATGTTCCATCGGAAATAAATCCCATGCTGGCAAAGGAATAGAATCTATGTGTTGAATTAATTCTCTGCGTTTATTTTGTATGCACATGCTATTTTTATCTTTATATGCAATGCCTTCAACACTCTCAATTGATTCATTATTTTCCAACTTAAAAAGAAGTTCTCTCATTGTTTCTTCGCCTTCGCCTAAAACAATAAAATCAGCTTTCAACTTATTTATAAAATATTCGGGCTCTGGTGTGACTAAATGCCCTCCAACAATAAAAGTTGCTGTATTTTGTGCTTTCTTTACTACTTCGGAAATTTCCACCATTTTTCTATATTGATAATAACCACCACAAGTACCTGTTCCTATAATGTCAAATGTATTTCTACTTAAATAATTAAATAAATGTTCCTTAGAATAATGATACACATCCTGATTATAAATGGTAATTTCATGTCCGTTTTCGCGTAAAACAGATACAATATACCCAATTCCTAAAGGGAACGTAGCTATATAAGAACCATTATCAGGTATAATAAATAAAACTTTCATATAATCACCCTATCTCTTTATTTTGATCAACTCAGCACTACTCGGTAAATTAATGAGTCTCTTAGAAATACTTTCCGCCACCGCACATTCCATGCGCGGGCAATTAGCAAACATCGGCATCATGTACATCAGATCCCATACCGGTCTTGCCATAATTCTATTATCGTTTAAATCACTTAGTAATTCATCACGCTGTCCTTCATATCGTTCCTCTATTAAAATCGCATTAAGCCAGTAATTACTCTTCGCAAAATCAGGTTCAGTAAAAAAGGTTATTCCTTTTACATTTTTAAGAATCTCTTGATATTTTTTTGCTAAACTACGTTTTTGTTCAATCAATTGCGGCAATTCTTCAATCTGTGCGCAACCTAATGCTGCATTTATATTCGGCATACGATAATTATAACCAATCATATCATGTCTAAACGCCCAGCGATGGGGAATTTTAGCTTGTGTCGTTAAATACTTTGCCAATTTTCCTACTTCTTCATCATTTGTAAGAACCGCACCACCACCACCAGTCGTAATCGTTTTATTTCCATTAAAACTAACTGCAGACACTTTTCCCCAATTACCAGTATGCTTCCCTTTATAAAAAGAACCAATCGACTCTGCGGCATCTTCTACTAAAACAAAATGATATTTCTCACATAGGTTAGTCATTGCATCTAAATCAACCGGGTGGCCAAAAGTATGCATAGGTACAATTGCCGCGATCCTTCGATTTGTTTGTCTATTAAAACATTCTCCATTGCGTACTTCGGCAATATCATGAAGATAAGCATCTAATTTCTTAGCATCCAGACCTAAAGTATTTAATTCGCTATCAACAAAATGAGGTACAGCCTGGCAATAAGTAACCGCATTTGCCGTAGCAATAAATGTCAAAGCTGGAACAATCACCTCCTCATTCGGCTTTACACCAGCTAATATCAATGCTATATGAAGTGCCGAAGTCCCATTGACAAGAGCTACTGCACACTTTACGCCCGTATATTCTGCAAGTTTTTGTTCGAATAAATTAACATACTTACCAACCGATGATACCCAACCTGTATCAATGCATTCCTTTACATACTTATTTTCATTTCCGTGAAAATAAGGTTCATGTAATGGTACAAATTCGTTTTTATTCGGCAATATAGATTGTATTGTCTTTACTATATTATCAATATCTAATCCATCTAAATTGCTCATATATTATATACATCTGCCTTATATTTTTTTAGATTTTCTTTGTTAGTAAACCAATCAATTGTTTCTATTAACCCACGTCTAAAGCCATCACGTTCTCCATATTCGGGAGTCCAACCAAGTATATTATTTGCTTTCGTGTTATCCGCCCAAAGCCGATTTACTTCACTTTTTTCAGGACGTAATCGAACTTCATCTGTCTCTATCTCTATTTCAACATTCATCAATTCTGCGATCAACCTCACAGTATCACCGATTGAAATTTCATAATTACTTCCAATGTTAATCACTTCACCAACAGATTTTTTTGAATTTACAATTGCAATAAATCCCTGTACCGTATCTTTTACATAATTGAAATCACGTGTTGGAGATAATGCACCTAGCTTAATTTTCCGTTTTCCATTAGCAATTTGGGTGATAATCGTCGGAATCACTGCGCGTGAAGATTGGCGCGGTCCATATGTATTAAATGGTCGGATAATAGCAACGGGCGTATTAAATGCATGATAAAATGACATGGCAATCTGATCGGCTCCAATTTTACTTGCTGAATAAGGCGATTGCCCTTGTAATGGATGATCTTCATTAATTGGTACAAATTGTGCCGTACCATAAACTTCACTTGTAGATGTTTGTACAACTTTTTTTACATTCAACTCACGTGCTGCCTGAACAATATTGAGAGTTCCCTTCACATTCGTGTCAATATATGTGTCAGGCGAATGATACGAATATGGTATCGCAATTAAAGCCGCCAGATGCAAAACACAATCACAATCTTGCATTGCTGTACGCACTCCATGGGGATCACGAATATCACCGGCAAACACTTCAATATTATTTTTCATTTCTTCTGGGCTTTCATCAAGCCATCCCCACGAATTAAAGGAATTATACTGTACAAAAGCTTTTACATTTTCACCCCGCCGAACTAACTCTTCAGTTAAATGTGAACCGATAAAGCCATCTGCGCCTGTAACAAGAATTTTTTTATATTGATGCATGATAATCTCCACTCCATAAAATTTTATAGAATATTCACTTTGCCATCTTCAAACTTTATCTTAAAATCGCAATTTTCTAATGTACTTACTCTATGAGCAATTGCAATAATTGTGATTTTCCCTTTTAATTTTAAAATCGTATCTGTGATACTTTTTTCTGTTTCATTATCTAGTGCCGAAGTTGCTTCATCCAAAATCAACACTTCCGGACTATAATATAACGCTCTAGCAATCCCAATTCGTTGTCGCTGTCCACCAGAGAGTTTTACGCCACGTTCACCAACCTTCGTAGATAATTTTTGTGGCAATTCTTCAATAAAATCATATAATTCTGCCATTCGAGTGACTGTTTCAATTTTTTGATCGTCAATCTCATTCTCAGTAATTCCCAATGCAATGTTTTCACGAATTGTTCCATCAATCAAGTAAATTGTCTGTGGCACGTAAGACAAATTTGCCTGCCAACCACGGATATTCTGAAAAATATCCTGACCATCTACGAAGATTTTCCCTCGCGACGGTTCAAGAAGTCCCAATAGAATATCGACAAATGTCGTCTTTCCTGCACCAGATTGTCCAACGATACCGACAAAAGTTCCCTTTGCAATTTGAAAAGAAATATTTTGCAGAACTTCTTCTTTTCCTTGTGGATATTGAAATGATAACTCTTGTATGACAATCTCTTGTTGAAAGGCAATCTTATTTTCTGCAATATGTTCTATTTTTTTATTTTTCTTATGATTTTCTTTAATTTCCAATAGTTCATCATAAAGAATATCAAAAAGTGGCATTTGGAAATTAACACTATTTGATAGATTCACAATACGATTCGCACAGGGCATCAGTCGAAACGCGGCCAATGCTAATACCCCCAATAAAGGCACAATATCTATCGGTTGTACTCCAAGATAAAGTTTCGTAATAATTAAAAGGAGTAAACCACTCGTAACTAATGTTTCAATAAAAAGTCTCGGCAATTGATTCAAAAACATAAAATCACTATTTGCCTGACCAAATTCTTCATAAGCTTGATTAAATTCATGTAAAAAATATGATTCTTTTCGCAATACTTTTGTTTCTTTGATTGCACCTAAACCTTGATTTAACCATTTCGCATAAATTGCTGAAAATTCATTCTGAATTTCCCCTTGCTGCGTTATTTTTTTATGAAATGCTTTTATAATTCCATACATCATAATCCCTAAAATTCCAGCAATAATTACTGCTGTAAAAGCATCAACAAAAATCAACATTATCCAAATTACAATTGCTGTGATAATTTCTGTAATCAAAGTAAAAGTAGGAATAAGAATACCTGAAAATGTAACCGCTGCACCACCCGCAACATTTCTTAATAATGTTGCCGTATTCTGATCTAGATGATAAAGGTATGGCTTATTTAAATAGCCTTCGAGAAGTTTTCCGGCATAATAGATTTGACGTTTCATGGAAAATTTAATCTGCAATTTCATAAGCCAGGTCATATAGAGATTCTTTAAAACATATAACAATATAAGAAAACATGCACTAAAGATAATAAAATTATTATGTGTCTGTATATTAAAAGTGCTAGCATATATCCTAATTATTGTGTGATTATCCAAAAAATCGGGATCACTCATAATTGAAATTAAGGGCAATATCGCACCGATACCTACGGCTTCAAAGAATGCACCAATCAGCATGCATAAAATAATAAATATACAATATCGTTGTTCTTTGCGTGTTAATATGGTAAATATTTTAAAAATTGATCGCATAAAAGTTTAACATCCCTCCATTGACTATTGCTATTTTCTAAAATTCGATTTCTTTACGGAACAAATGTGTTGGACATAGGGCTATGATACTCACATCACCATAAGTACATTACATTGAGTAATTGTAGAAATTCGCTAGTCTAGTGTCGCGAAGAAAGTTACTTAGCTTGTTCTTCTAGGATCAGTTTCAGTTGCCATTACAAATCTACCTTTTCCAGCATCCTCATGCATACTACAAAATACTCGACACCATCTATTTAATTTCTATTTTTCGATAATATGTCTAGATAATATACTTAATATATCATAATTATATGTCCAAATCCATGTATATATGACGCGCTAACTATTTCATCATAACTTCTAATCTTACTAAAATGTGTGATTAGAAAGCGCCAGCTTGTGATTGATAAATGCACACAAATAAATTACATTTAACCAGTTGACGCCACGTGAATGTCAGCAGGCAACGGACTCAGACTGGGCACCTCGCGTACGGGAGTGCACCCAGTTAATTTGATTATGTATAGATCAAATTAACTGGGTGCACTCACAACTGAATCGTGTACTAAACCCCCTTGCTACGATTACTAATTTCATTGAATTTTCCTTAATCAAGAGAGTTTCTATTTTCTAATCTCATATCCTGTATTGATGATTTCCTAGTAACCCCATCCCCACCACAAATATTAAACACTGTCATCGCTAATATCTTCAAATCCATTAAAAATGATTTTTTTTGCAGATATACTAAATCAAAACCTACTTTTTCTTCCAAAGAAATTTCATCTCTCCCATTAACCTGTGCCCAACCAGTAACTCCTGGTCTCATTTCACAAATTCTCGTTTCGTTCCGCATTTGACGTAAATCATATTGATTATATAGTGCAGGCCTAGGTCCCACTAAAGACATATCTCCTAAAAGCACATTAAACAGTTGAGGTAATTCATCAATGCTATATTTTCTCAAATAATAACCTATCTTGGTAATATAGTTTTAGCTATCTATCAGTTGCCGCTATCTTTTCAAACATTCCCATCCATCCATCTTTTCGTCCGACGTAACCAAAACTCAGATAAAAAATTATCACATATATAATATTAATAAGCATATGCCACTTAGATCCCTTTACGATGTACTGACCTCTCGTCATGACACATCGAAATGGTGAATTTCTAAACCAAATATCTCTAAGCATCAATTTATGTTTAGAATAGTATTGTACTTGCGCATTACCACCACCAAAAACCATTTGTACGCCCGTTGGATGATATGGTTTAACGTGGTCAAAATCATCATAAAAATATGGTGATTCTAATGGTGTCGCAATTATTAAATATCCCCCGATGTTAAGATGTTCTAAATAACTATCCAGGAAATTTTTCAACTCCTTGGGATGAAAGTGTTCAATAATATGCGACATTAAAATAACATCAAATTTCGACTCAGAATATTCATTTAAAAATTTATCAACCGTTATACACTTCAATCCTCTATCATTGTTTTTCTTAACTATATCTTCATTTATCTCAACTCCGATAACATCAAAACTCATTTGAGATAAAATATCCATGTTGCGTCCATACCCGCACCCCACATCCAATACACTCTTACAATTCGTTGACTTGAGTTCATTCATAAACTTTCTTAAATTATCTTCTTCATTATAAATTTCTGTGGCTTTATGGTAAAGTTTCAAAAAAAATTTTTTCATACTCTTTATCACCTTTTGTAAAAACATTCGATTGCATACTACACTTTTCATTACTACCTTCTTATGCTTTATGTTGTCGTCTTACTAACTCCATCTCCAGAATAAACCCTAAACAAGGTCATTATTAATATCTTTATATAAAACCGTAATGATTGATTTTGTAAATAATATAAATCTAAATGCACTTTTTCAGATAAAGAAATTTCATCTCTCCCATTAATCTGTGCCCACCCAGTCACTCCTGGGCGGATTTGATGAATTCCCACTTCTTTTCGCATCTGACGTAAATCATATTGATTATACAATGCGGGTCTAGGTCCAACTAAAGACATCTGCCCCAAAAAAACATTAAATAATTGCGGAAGTTCATCGATACTGTATTTTCTTAAATAATAACCTATTTTTGTAATATAGGATTGGCTATTTGTAAGCTTATCAGTTGCGACTTCTGGAGTACCAACAAACATTGTGCGAAACTTGTACATTAGAAATTCGGTATCGTTAACACCGATGCGACGCTGAACAAACACGATCGGTCCGCGCGAATCCAGGGTAATCAATATTACAACGCCCATTAACAATGGCATAAGTATAATAATAGCAATTAAAGAAGCTACGATATCTATTATTCTTTTTAGCATTACTACCTCCGATTTTTTAATATATCAATGATTTCAACTGCAGGTTGTTGACCTTGTTCATCTATCTCTAGATATGCTGTATCAATATCAACCTTTTTTGGATGCTCTGTAATCGTACAATATTGCGTTCGAGCTGTTTTATATGTTGGTACAAGATTCATCATTATTTCAATCACATTCTCAGTTTTGATTTCATTTTTCAACAACGTTAACCCATGATATAACTTGTGTTCATCGACTTTCTTCAAATTAGCTACAAAGATCTTCTGGTGTTTCGTTGATGTCGTGCCTTCTTCAGCAGTAAGAAGTTCTTCAAATAGCTTTTCACCAGGGCGCAATCCACTGAACTCGATTTTAATATCCTTGTGAGGCACGAGCCCGGATAATTCAATGAGATCAGCGGCCATGTCCACAATCTTGACAGGTTCCCCCATATCGAGTACAAAAACTTCGCCGCCTTTTGCTAGTGCACCTGCTTGTAGTACTAATTGGGAAGCTTCGGGAATGGTCATAAAATATCGTTTCATATCAGGATGAGTGATAGTAATGGGTCCTCCTTGGGCAATTTGTTTTTTAAAGAGAGGAACCACACTACCCCGACTGCCTAATACATTGCCAAAACGCACAGCCACAAATTTAGTCTCACTTATTTTACTCATCTGCTGGATAATAAGTTCAGCTACTCGTTTCGTCGCACCCATAACGCTGGTGGGATTCACGGCTTTATCTGTAGATATCATGACAAAAATTTCCGCCTTGAAGCGGTCAGCAACCTCAGCCACGGTTTTTGTCCCAAAAATATTATTACGTACGGCCTCTGCTGGTTGGGCTTCCATCAGTGGAACGTGTTTATGTGCGGCTGCATGAAAAACAACCTGTGGTTTGAACTGCTTAAAAACAGCACTAATGCGCTGCTCATCACGCACATCTGCGATGACGGCTTCTATCGCTAAATGAGGATATTTCCCCTGGAGTTCACGGTCAATTTCATAAATGCTATTTTCACCTTTTCCCAGTAACACAAGCATCGTGGGTGACATTTTAGCAATTTGTCGACACAGCTCTGAACCAATGGAACCACCAGCCCCAGTGATTAAAACACGCTTACCGGTTAAATAAGAAGCAATTTCTTCGATATTTAGTTTAACCGGATCGCGCCGCAATAAATCTTCTAGATCAATATTACGTAGTTGTTGCACGCTGACCTTACCATCTATGAGTTCATACATGCCGGGTAAGGTTTTTACTACACAATGAGTCGCCTTACATTTATGAATAATTTGTCGTAAGACATTGCCATCCACTGATGGCATGGCAATAATGATTTCATTGACTTGATAATCATCCACAATGTTCTCAATATCTGTACATTTCCCCAATACTTTGATACCAAACAATCTTTGATGATTTTTGTACTTGTCATCATCAATAAAGCCGACTGTATTCTTACTGGTATAATAACGTTGCTGGAGTTCCCTAGCAATCATGGCTCCCGCATCACCAGCCCCCACAATGAGAACATTATCACAGCACTGTTTATTTTTTTGTTTGCGCCAATAATGAGTAATACGCACACAAAACCGACTTGCGCCAATAAATAATATGGTACAAAACCATGTTAACAAATGGAGACTCTTCGGCAAATTCGTACCTAATGCATAAATGTAACCAATAACGAATACCGAACTAACGGTAACTGAGCCAACGATAACGATAACCTCATTGATACTGGCATAACGCCATAACCGATTATACAGACCAAAAGCATAAAATGTAATCAACCTGATGGCAATAATTTCGGGCATGACTTCCAGTAAGCTATCATAAAAAGGACTATTTAATGTGCCTTCCAAACGCACATATAATGCAAGATAGGGTGTCATAGATACAATCAGCAAATCCATTAACACTAAAAAAATAACTTTTAGTCTTTGTTGCACAAGATCACTACACTTCCTTGTTAATTCTTTAAAAATATTTACTTCCAATACTTAATTCGACAAAAAAATTTATCATCCTGCAAAAAACAATAGAACATACATAGTATATCATGTCTGTTCTATTATACGTCTAGATCGTTACTACTTACAACACCATAAAAGTCTTTTCGGCAAAAAACGCTCTATAAAGTTAATATCTTTCTTTCTGCCCCAGTCAAACTAATCCTTAATGATCATATTGCCATGTTTAATCATCCACCAATACACCGTTTGCGCCGCATTAACATCTTCCTTTATAGTATCAGTATCCGTTTCGGACTCAACCTTTTTTTTCCCGCAAGAGTCTCCGTTATGACAAAGTTATTTTTATCAATATCAATCTTATCCAATAATCTCGAATTTCTTCATTTCCGGTGCAATGGTTGCACTATAAGGTCTTTTTTTGTTGCCTATTGATAATTCAGACTCAATTTCACCTCAGCGAGTCCTGTGGTAAAACCATTCGTGGTGTCGTTTAAGTATTGCTCACCATGAATAAATGTTTATCAATCATCTTATTCTAAGTTATCCAAATCAGGTGCTTCTAAAGGCTTCTGTACACTACAATACCCTATACCTATGATTAACCAATATAGATTCATGACCTGCTTCTGGGCAAGGTCATATTCCGTCAATCCGTGGAGCAATAAACCGATCGTCGCTAGAAATGCTGCTAAATAAGCATCACCATGAGGTATTGTCGCATATCTTCTATATGTATTGCGTAAAATGGTTAAAAATAAATAGCTAAAACTGATAAAGCCGAAGATTCCAGTTTCAGCAAGGAAGTTCATAAAATTATTATGTGCATGTGGCAAGTTAGGCTCTTTAGCTAACGGTGATACATATTGACTGCCATATAGTTCATGAAATTTATTAAATCCCACTCCCGTGAGAGGATGATCATAGAACATCTGCCCTGCACTTTTCCATAAAAGCAACCGTTCAGAATTGGACTGCCCCTTCATATCCCCAATAGATTCTACTCGATTGTGAATTTGTGGCACTGTTATCGTCACGACACTTAAGGATATTAAAATCGTTACAATAACCGTTAACGTCCTAGAGCTATTTTTTGCAATGATAAAAGCATAAATAAGTAACGTCACAACGGTCGCAACCCACGCTCCCCGTGTGGCATTGAAAATCAATGCCACAACTGATAATAAGCTTACACTACAGAAAAAGATTCTCGTTAAAGTGGTATTTTCCCCTTTCAAACCTAAAACAAGAAAAAAAGGTATTACTTGTACCAAAATAGTTGCTAGGTTCATTGTATTCTGAGTAAAGGCTTGTGGCCGTGGATCACCATGTATCCCTTGCCATATGGCATAACTATCACTACCAATTACAGAAATAGCCATCAGTATCAGTAAAATATGCAATTGTTGCTTATTTTTGATAACGAAAGGAACTAATATAATCGGTGCGAAACAAGCCATCAACGTTTCAAAGTAGTCAAAACTCTCCATAGGAGTATATGAAAAGAAACTTACCAATAAAATAGTTCCCATAAAAAATGCAATGGCTTTCCCAATTTCTCTATCTAAATTGATTTTAAAAGGTTCTATCATATACCGCACTACGAGAAGAACAGTAGCTATATCTAAAATCGTTTTTGTACCACTATCAGATAGATTTGAGCATAAGGCAAAGAGCAACATTAAGTAATATAACGTTGTATCCATTCTTTTTATAAGCATTGCAACCATCCTATCATCTTAATTCATATTTTTGCCATGCTTAATCATCCACCAGGACAAAGCTTGAGCAGCATCAACATCCTGTTTTATCTTGTCTGTCTCAGGTTCGGACTTGGTTGTTTGAAACCAGGGAATACCTTCAACAGCACTAGAATTGTTTTTCCCAATACGATCCGCTGTAATCCAGAGCTCCCTACTGAAACTTGCCACATCGGGTTTAGTCATACTTTCCCCCACTGAATAATACTCAAAGCCCTTCGGCGCAATCAGTTCAAATAGTGTTGGAATGACACTGATATGATTACCAGCCGCGGTTGACGGAAAGATATCATGACGAATTCCTTGCCCATATATAACGAAGGGAACGGCATATCCTTCATACACGTTAGGATTGGGTTTAATATGAAATCGACCACCATGGTCCCCAGTAACAATGAATATACTATCTGGATATCGCTGATACATGGTTTGTATAAATTCTGTTATATATTTATCCGCATACCAGAAATGGCCTAATCGATCCATTACTTCCTTATTGGATTTTGATTTCTCCGGTACTCCACCAAGTACCGTATTGGCATCAAAGCCTTCCGCTGCAACATTTACTGTAAAAGGAGGATGATTGGATGTGGTAAAGATCACATGAACACTTGGTTGATCATCTTTAAATGTGGCAGAAAGTTCATGGAGAAAATTTTTGTCTTCACTACCCCACGCATTTCCTGACTGATTTTTCATATCATTGGAAGCGTGAAATTCATCAAACCCTTGTTCAAGGGAAAACTCTTTAAGACGTTGCCAAGAAGAAAATCCTCCATACCAGTAATACATCTTATATCCTAATTTTTTCATCTGGGGCGCCATTGCCGTACTATACTTTTCCTGATTGGATTGATAGTTAGGACTTAAATTCACATCTGCCAACCCAGTAATAAAGGCATTCATGGCGTCCATTGAGCCTGTAGCAGCAGGCAAAAATGCTGGAATATAAGCAGCATTGTCTTGAGCCATGATACTCTTTAAACCATTAGCAATATTTAGGTCCTTATATTCGGGCATTAACGGCCAAGCATCATAACTTTCACCAATAATAATAAAAATATGTCTTGGCTTAGGGATCTTAGGTCCTTGCGCTTGCTTTCGCAAAAAATCATCCATATTATGAGAGTTGAGCTGCTGACCAGCTAACTGTGTCGCATATTCGACAATTCTTCCGGCCTCTACGTGCAGACCGCTGGCTTCTTTCACTCTTTCATAAGTCATGTAAGCTCGATTGAGGGCCTGGATATCATCTAAAATAGCTTCATTTAGAAAATCATCCTTCGTCATCGTCGCATTCTCCCATTGAACACTATGATCGTAGTTTAAACCACCACCGAATCTTGAAAATAACATAAAGATAAAAATACCTGCTAGAATACATACACGAAAAAATAACGTTGTATACCATCGGGAAAACTGAGGCAATGGAAACGTTTTGGTACCAAGTATCCGTTTCAGCCCCCAGCATAATATAAAGGTAAATAGGAAAGATAATAATAAACGGCTTATCAAATGATATTGTTGAACCATGGTGTATCCTAGCGCCACCACATCATCGTGAAAGGTATTAAAAATAAATTGGTTAAAAACCATATGAAAATCTTGATAAAAAGGAATACTTGCATTAAATAATACGGAGAGAATCAGGATGTAGATACACCCCAAATAAAATCGTATGCTATCCAGATTCTTTCCTACAAGAATAACATTTAATAATGTGGAAAATACAAAAGAAAATAAAGTAATGATCCCAGCGCTTTTCAAGCTAATACGAATACCATAATACAATGAGACTACAATATCTTTCCATGTACTGCTTTCATTGATATATTGGTTTAAAGTGGCGATAAACCCAATTCTAAATATGCAAAAGATCATAAGTACAAATAAATACAATTTTAAATCTTGTTGAATATTTCTAAAAAACATTTGCCACCTGGATACTTTATCTATATGAACTACATTATGTCGATTCATTCGTTCCCTCTACTTGCTTTCCATACACCCCTATTTCAAAAACGGTATATCAGAAGCCACTTTCTTTCATAATATTACTTACCATATGCTTCATTGTATAATGTGATTTAATATACTCATATCCATTTTTCGCAATTTGTGTGCGTTTTTCTTCATTTTTTAAGTAAAAATCGATTTTACTGAGTAAGTCTTCCGTCGAACTATAGCTTACAATATGTTTTTCGGGAAAATGTAGTCCTTCTAATTGTGGGCTATCATTCACTAATTGAAAAGACTTTGTACCCATAATTTCAAAGGTACGAGGATTAACCCCCATATGATTGGTGGTATGAATATTGAGACATATTTTCGAGCGGGAATATACAGTGGCTAAATCCTGAGGAGCAATCCATGAATTCACCAAGAATTTGTTGATGGGGCTATAACGCAAAATAAAACTAGCACGTTTTAACTGATGAAAGGTCCCCCAACATTGGGACCATATTTCCATCTTGCGATTGTTCTCTAGACAATAGCGAGACACAATGCGTAGTAGTTCCCGCCTATTTTTAGTTAGTGCACCCGCAAAGCAGATATCTATCTCTTGTACGCAGTCTTGTGGTTTATAAATAGTATCATCATAGCCCACTGGGCTATAAAAGCAAGTAGCCCCCGTCGTTTCTTTTACATACTCCACATCCGTAAGGTCTAAAGAAAATATTTTATCATAAAGTGGTATGTTGGCAAAACCTTGATTAATACTCCTAATACTGTCAATTGACCAAAATATTATTTTTGTTCCATTTTTTTTGAATAATTTCAACGTCTCAGGTAATAATAACTCGCCGTTGATGAGAAAGCAAATTTCTGGCCGAATCTGAGACCACTTCTGAATCAGACCTTCATTCCAACGCCGTTGGTGCCATAGACGAAGATCATTACGCCTCAACAAGTTGTCCATACCTTTCATGACCTGACCAAAACCTTTAGTAGGATACACAGCCGCTCCAAATGGTGTGACGACATGACCTAAAGCTTCAAGAGCCTCAGCGATACTAGACGTATAATTAAAGTATTGAGGTCCTATTAATAATATTCGCATCAAAGTTTGTCCCCCACGTATGTGCCATCCACTTCATTCCCATACACCCAAATATCAAAAAAAGATGTACTGGAAATCACGTGATAATGGTTCAAAAACGTTTGCCGAAATAATTCGCTAAAGAGTTGTCTTGTCGAACCATTACTCATAGCAAATGGACTATCCCCAACAGGAATAAGAAATACTTGAATTGTCCCCTCTTCCAAACTTTTGATTGTCCCGGGAGGTACTGGCAATCCTGCTACATTCATATCTGCTAAAGCGACGGCTTCAATCAAAAATGGATTGCCATGAAAAACAGGTAGTGGGATAAGATCACGATACTTATCATAGGATTTATCTTCACCGTAGCCAATCTCAATTGTTTTCCCTGAATATACCTTCTCAATGGATTGTACGTCTTGTACGATAGCCCTTCTATCATTCGTTGCAATCAGTTTGAGGAATCGACCTTCCGTAGCTATTCCACTAGCTGTCATGATAACCAGAATGAGCATTAACGTAATACTACTGAGTTTTGTTGAAAAAGAAGAGTTCACTAGGATCAGTCGACCGTTATCCCTTTCTTTAACCTCAGAAATAATTAGCGCAATGAAATAAGAAAATATTGGTACGAATGGCATGATATGATTGGTACCACTGCCACCCTTTGACGCAATGATTGAAATAACGGTCAACGAAAATAATGATGCCAGTATTACACTCCTATTGCGTAAGTACAAGCTCCGCATATTAACACCATACATCGTTCCGATTGTAATGGGTATTAAAAATAGCACTAGGACCATGTAAATCTTAGGTAAAAAATTTCTAAAACTAAAACCATGATGTAAAGATTGAGATAACCACATAATATAGTTGTTCAATGAAACTTGAGGTACTAGAAAGGGTAACATTACCAATAATAGGGTAAGTCCACCTGTATACAATAGCTTTTTCAGTCCTAAACGCTCATATGCGATGGCGATTAGGGGTAAGAAATATAAAATCCCATGAATCTTAAGATTCGCCATGACTGCCAAAGGAATGGCGAGTCCCAGAATCAACCATAATCCTTTCTCCTTGGTAGTGATGATGTACATACCAACAACTACACACAGAAGCATCATGGAATCGGGTCGGATAAAATAAATATGATGCCAATGAAACAAAATCCAAGTTTCCAAACCGACTAACAAAAATGCATATTGTTTACCAATTAACTTGGAAAACCACGCCCACGAAATACCTATGGATAAGGTCACGGCTAGAATACCCGATAATTTTGCCGTTATATAGCTAGGACCAAATAGTTTCATAAGACCACCTGCAATGAAATATACGATAGGCCCATGTTGCAAGCTATAGCGTGCAGCAAAGTCTACGTCTGTATAAACAGGATAGCCTTGATATAGCAGCCAGGAAACGGTAGCAAAATTCACTTCACCCTGCTCACCAAAACCACTCCATCTTACATATAAAACGATGGTACATAGCAATAGTAGAAGACCACATAAAGACCACACATTGAGTAAGCCGCGAATTTTTTCTTTTGTTAAATACATCGTACTAAATTCTCCCTAGTTATTTTATTTCTAAGTCACTCAGTTTAGCCCGTACCATTTCCACTGTAATTTGTTCCATACAGATATGTCCTATAGTACAACTATGTTTGCCACAAGGCTGACAAGCACAGCCAATTTTTATCACATTACTTTCTTGCCTGTACGGTGCGAATCTCCGCGAATCCGATGGGCCAAAAATAGCAACAACAGGCACCTTACGTGCCACTGCAATATGCATGGGACCTGAATCACCAGTAACCAAAACTTCACATTTTTTTACTAAGGATGCCATTTCTAGAAGTGAGGTTTTCCCCGTAAACATCACTAACTTTTCATGCTGTCCATGTTTCATTATTGATACTATTTCTTCCACATCAGCCACATCCATTGGTCCACCAAAAAAGGCAATACCATAACCCTTTTCTAAAAGACCATCAGCCAATTGTGCGAAACCAGTTTTAGTCCAACGTTTCGTTGGCCAACTACCGCCGGTATTGATACCAATGATTTTTGAGGGAGATGTAAATAGATTGTTCCAGACGATCTCTGCCCGTTCCTCAGTCGCCTTATCGAGCCACATTTCAAGTCCTTGATTATCAAAGCCACCACTATGGATTGTTTTTACTACTTCTAGATAAGCATCTACCTGATGGATATCCTTATTTTCTTTCACTACACAATCAAAAAAGAGCCCAAAACCCTTAGCAGAAAACCCGACGATCTTTCCTGCTCCGCTAAAGGCCGCAATAGCTGTTGCCCGCTCATTTGCGTGTAGATTGATCACTAAATCAAATTTACGCCTACGAATATCAACAATCAAACGTAAATAGTTTGGTAGTTTATTGTGATAACCTTTTTTATCAATCCCAATCAGTTCTGACAAATGTGGATTATATTTTATTACCCCAGTATTTTTCTCATCTGCCAGCAGTGCAATATGGGCATCAGGAAACGAAGTACGTAGTGTTCGCAACAAGGGCGTCATAAATAAGAGATCACCAATATACATTAAATTAATGATTAGAATGTTTTTATACATAATATCTCCTCGTGCCTCAAATCATCTATAAATATCCTTTGTTGAGAAACCAAGAATATGTCTTTTCTATTCCTACTTTTAATTGTACTTTAGCCTGCCAACCTAATTTTGCTTTGGTTTCTTTATTTTTATCGTCTTCTATTCTTCAACAATGAATAAGTCTATTTATAATATTTCTAATTTTCTTAGCCATTCGTTTATATTTGGGATCGAGTTTAACTTTCCATATATCTTGAGCTACAATTTTGTCTGCCTCTAGATCATTAATTAAAAATTGGGGATGTGTTAGTGGAAACTTCATTGGTTCTACAGCCATGTTAGCAGTTATTGCATGATCATCCAAGGTATGGGTAGCCCCATCACCAAAACCTATATTTGAAATTAAATTCCGATTAGGGGTAACATTTAATCCTTTTTGTAAAAAGCAAGTAAAGACCCATTGATAATCCCACGTATCAATCTTACCATGATAAACCTCTTCAAAAATATGAGTCCAATATTTACGGAGAGCTTTATTATCAAAAATTCTTTCTAATCCTTTATCATCACGCACCTGAGGCCATATTTTCATAGTAACATCATACTTGTTCCATGCTCTACGCCACGACGCCCATCCCCAAATGTAGGCATTCTGCGAGAAGTAATAACTGTCACCTATTATTTTTTTACCAAATAGATGATTATCTCCTGAAATCATCATGATTCGCTCATCTTCCCGATAAAACTCCAGTAATTCCTGACAATATTTAAAGAATGTTGAATCTGGTAGGCAGTCATCTTCTAAAATAATAGCTTCCTCAACTTCATTAAAAACCCAATCAAGTCCTGAAGAAACACGTACCTTACACCCTAAATTGACATCTGAAAAATTAGTCAGTACCTTACAATCCCAGTCTACTTGTTTGATAATAGCCCTTGTTTGTTTACATTTTTCATCCTCACCTGGACGGCTAGTACGTGGTCCATCGGCAATCACTAATAATTGAGTTGGCTTCGCTTTACGGATTTCATTAAATACACGCTGAGCCGTATCAGGTCGATTGAATATAATAAATGCCACAGGAGTATTGAGTTTGAAATCCACCTCGCTCACCGTAACACCTCTTTAAAATATGCAATCGTTTTTTCTAAACCCTCATCTAATTCGACATCTGGCTTCCACTCCAGGTTTTGCTTTGCAAGTGTTATATCTGGTTTACGTTGTCTTGGATCATCCTGAGGTAGCGGCTTAAATACAATCGTAGACTGTGTATCCGTCATACGAATAACTTTTTGCGCTAATTCTAGCATTGTAAACTCACCAGGATTACCCAAATTTACTGGTCCTGTAAACTCTTTTTCCGTATTCATCATTTTGATCATGCCGCTTACTAAATCATCTACATAACAAAAAGAACGGGTTTGTTGCCCATCTCCATATATCGTAATATCTTCACCTTTGAGTGCTTGCACGATGAAATTACTTACCACCCTACCATCATTAGGATTCATCTGGGGACCATACGTATTAAAAATACGTATAATTTTGATTTTCACATCATATTGACGTCCATAATCCATAAATAGGGTTTCCGCACAGCGTTTTCCCTCATCATAACAGCTTCTAATCCCATTAGGATTTACATTCCCCCAATATGACTCCTGCTGAGGATGCATCGTAGGATCACCATAGACCTCTGAAGTAGAAGCTTGCAACACCTTAGCTTGCACTTTCTGTGCCAATTCTAATACGTTCATAGCTCCTAATACATTTGTCTTCATTGTTTTTACTGGATCATATTGATAATATACTGGACTGGCTGGGCAAGCCAAGTTATATATTTCATCTACTGCATAATTCATAGGAAAAATAACATCATGCCTTACAACTTCAAAATTAGGATGTACTAATAACTTTTCAATATTTTGTTCACTGCCTGTAAAATAATTATCTAAGCAAATTACTTTATGATTTAAATCTAATAATTTTTTACACAAATGAGAGCCGATAAAACCTGCGCCCCCCGTAACTAATATCCTTTTAGTATACATTTTTTCCCCTCCCTATACAGTAATATTCAAAGCCTATTTCTTGCATTTTTTGAGGATTATATTGATTCCGACCATCAAATATAACGGCTTCTTTCATTTTATCTTTGACAATAGTGAAATCTGTTTGACGAAATTCTCGCCATTCTGTTAATAAAAGAAGCGCATCGATGTCTGCTACTACATCCATTTTATCTGATACATATCTTAGTCTTTGTAGTGGTACATCTTTAAAAGTATTTTTTGCCTGCTCAATTGCTTCTGGGTCGTAAGCAACAATCTGTGCACCATAGCGTATGAGTTCGTTAATAATAATAATCGCAGGTGCTTCACGCATATCATCCGTTTGCGGTTTGAAAGCCAGTCCCCATACACCAAATGTTCTATCTTTGAGATCTTTTCCATATTTTTTTATGATCATTTCCACCATATAATGCTTTTGTTGGTGATTTACGATTTCCACTGCTGTGATAACATTCATTGTAGTCCCGTATTCATGTCCAATGCGAATTAACGCTTGTACATCCTTGGGAAAACATGAACCACCATATCCGATGCCTGGATATAAAAACGGCATGCCTATTCGTTTATCTGACCCTATCCCTACACGAACATTGTTAACATCAGCACCAACTGCATCACATAATTTAGCAATTTCATTCATGAAACTAATGCGAGTGGCTAACATGGCATTTGCTGCATATTTACTAATTTCTGCTGATTTTATATCCATAATATAGATAGGGTGCTCATTCCGAACAAATGGTTCGTAAAGTTGTTTTATAAATTCAGCTGATCTAACATTATTGGTACCTACGATAATACGATCTGGTCTCATAAAATCTTCAATAGCTGATCCTTCTTTTAAAAATTCAGGATTAGAGACTACATCAAATTCTAATTCCCCACTATTTCTCGCCTTAAGTTGTTCATAAATCATAGCACGTACTTTCTCAGCCGTACCAACTGGAACAGTCGATTTATTAACTATAATAGTATAATTATTTATTTCTCTACCGATAGCCTGTGCCGCATTAAGAACATATTGCAAATCAGCACTACCATCTTCCCCTGGTGGTGTTCCAACTGCTATAAAACAAAATAGTGTATCTTTAACTGCTTCTTTAAAGTCAGTAGTAAAATGCAATCTATTATTTCTTCTATTTCTTTCAATTAATTCTTTTAGCCCTGGTTCAAAAATAGGCACTTCACCAGCATTCAATATGTTTATTTTTTTCTCATCAATATCAAAACACCATACTTCATTACCCATCTCAGCAAAACACGTCCCTGTAACAAGTCCAACGTATCCAGTACCAATTATACAAATTTTCACTATAAACTATTTACCCCCATATTAATTGCTATTAAAATTTTTTTAAATTTCACTTTATATGAATTAATAATTGTTTTTAGTAGTAAGTATGGCTGAATTTTTCTTCCCCCTGTCAAATATTGTGCAGTAAATTTTTCATAGGATATAATTTTTTTCCCTTTTCTACTTTCCAATAACCATCGCGCTATTAATAAATCATCTACATATTGCTCTTCAGTATAAGTCTTAGCAAACCATATTTTAGCTTGAAAATAACATTTTTCTAAATGACCAAATTTATCACTTGTCGTAATTGACCCTTGATGACTACGAAAAAACACTAATGTCTCATCTATAAAAGCAATATTTTCATATTGAGTTGCTGTTAATAAAAATAATAGTAAATCTGGTCCAGCACCATGTTTATCAAAATCACTTATGGTGGGAGATGGTATTTCAAAGCATAAATTTCTTTGTAAATCATTGAGTCGAAATAATGCACAGCCAGGGGATACAGGCAAAACGCGCTGAAAAAGGCAATCTTTTATATATACGGTCGTCGGAATTATGCCAGTATTGTTTTGATATTTATAAAAATCCTTTCCATGCCATTCTTCTGCTCCAATACATACTGTAGAAAAAACAAACGCAGTTGTTTCTTTCAACATAGGTACAGTCTTTTCCAAATATTGAGTATGTATCAAATCATCAGAAAAAATAATTTTACCATATACTCCTCTTGCTTCCGTTATGCAGCGTTGCCAATTCCGTACTGGACCAAGATTTTCGGCATTACGAAAAATTCGTACTCGTGAATCTTTCTGAGCATAACTTTGACAAACTTCCCAGGTATCATCAGTGCTAGCATTATCTACGACAATAATTTCAATATCCGTTACCGTTTGCTCTAATGCAGATTGGATACAAGGTCCAATCAAAGTTTCACGGTTATAAACGGGAATTAAAATGCTAACCAGTGGTTGTGCCATTTTGCTCCACCTCATATTACTTTATACCAGATACCCATTGAAACATTGCAGCTATTCCTGTCTTCTTACCCACTAAAGGTTGCCATTCTAGCAATGATGCAGCTTTCGAAATGTCCGCGACAAAAAGTCTTTGATCACTTTCTCTTGGTGGGAGTTTTACAAAATTCATCTTCTCACCAATAATTTCTTCTAATAGCTCAAATAACTCAAGTAGTGATAAGCTATTCCCTATGCCACCGCCGATATTAAATACTTGCCCCTGAGCCTTATCAATATTCGTTATCGCAGCATAATAAAGTTTAATCATATCCTCTGCATGTAAAACATCACGCACCTGTTTACCTATCCCCGAAATGGTGAATGGTTCTTTCAGCGTGCCTCGTTGGGTTTCAACAGCTTTTTGGCAGAACCACCCAATCCATCCTTGATCATAGGTCGCAAACTGCCGTCCTCCGTACATCGACGAATGACGAAAAACTACGGTCTTTAAACCAAAGATGCGAGCATAATCTAACATATATTGGTCAGCTGCACCTTTCGAACATCCATATGGAGAATGGAAATCCAATTGAGTATTCTCATCAAAACCCATCGGTTTATCGATACATTCATAGCGTGTTTCCGTTTCCCGATAGGTATATTGCTCCAGATCTCCATATACTTTATTCGTAGAAGAATAGATCACAGCGGACTCTGGGGAATGCAAACGTACTGCTTCAAGCAAATTATGTGTCCCCATAACATTCACTTCAAAATCCATTCTTGGATTAGCAATCGATGTCGTCATCGCGACCTGACCAGCTAAATGAAAAATTGCATCTGGTTTAAAAGTTTTTATTATCCGTGTAATATCATTCTGATTACGGATATCTCCATGAACAAAATCAAACTTACCTTGCCCTTTAAGCCACTGCAAGTTATCCAGTGATCCTTGACGATACAAGTTATCAAAGACAACTAATTCATTGTCATTTTCAATCGCATGAGCAGCCAAATTACTGCCTAAAAAGCCGCAACCTCCAGTAATTAATAATTTCATTTTGTTTTTTCCCTTCTTATCAATTCTTCAATTCCCATAATTAAGTCCACTTTAGGTTTCCACCCCAAGTCTCTCAATTCCTTATTATTTGTACATGATTCCATCATTTCATTTGCACGGTAAGGTATGGCGCCAAATTGTAAGATCGTACGTGAATGAGTTAATTTATGCACATATTCTACTAGTTGCTTAATACTAACCGGCCTCTCTGACCCAATTTCATATTCTTGATATAACTTCGGCTGCAACGTGGCTCGATTCAGCAAAATACTGTATGCGGCTACGATATCATCAATGTAGATAAAATCACGTTTTTGTTCGCCACGTGTCAATTTTAATTCTGGAATATTTTTCAAACAGTTATTTACAATATAAGTAATAAATTTAGATTCATCATCATTAGGGCCATATATATGCTCTAGCTTTATATTGATAAATCGAATTTTCCCTGCATCAGCAAATAGTTTCCCCACTTCCCTGAAATGATTTTTTGACAACGCATATGCATTTAAATACTTATGCAAAATCGTATCCGTATTCAAGAAAGTTGTGGTATTGTACAATGTAGACATTTCAAGAAGTTTCAACGGGAACACTGTATTGGCTTCAAAAATTTGCTGCACACTTTCGCTATTACGACCATAACAAGTCGCAGTATGAATCACTGCATCAAATTGTCCACATTCCTTAAAGGGTTGTTCCAAATCGCACCTATCCAAATCATATACTCCGATTTGATCTAATACTGAATCTATCCTCCAGGTCTTAGAAAAACTTCGTTTGAGAATGGCAACTTCATGTCCTTCTTTTACTAACGCCTTTACCAAATAGCTACCTAAAAATCCCGTTGCACCAGTCACTAATATTTTCATTTTATTACAAACTCTTTTATTTTGGTAATCATAAACCGCATCATATTCTCATTCATGCCTGGATAAACTCCGATCCACAACGTACGATTCATAATGATATCTGTATTCGTCAATTCACCAACAACTCTATACCCTTCTCCTGTTTTTCTCATCTCATCAAAACAAGGGTGCTTTAACAGATTACCAGCAAACAACATTCTAGTTTGTATCCCATTACCTTCTAAATATGATACAAGCTCGTCTCGAGTAAAGGTAGCCCCTTCTTGTACTGTTAACAAAAAGCCAAACCAACTTGGCTCAGAATTCGCTGTCGCTTCAGGCAAAATCAATACCTCTTGCAAATCATCAAGGCCGTCACGCAGAAGCTGCCAATTTAACTTTCTTTTTTCAATAAAGGATGGTAATTTTTCTAATTGGGCACAACCTATGGCTGCTTGCATATCAGTCACTTTCAGATTATATCCGAAATGAGAATATACATATTTATGATCATAGCCAAAAGGAAGTTCGCCAAATTGCTGTTTAAAACGATTATTACAAGTATCATCTTTACCTGAAGGACACCAGCAATCACGACCCCAATCGCGGAAAGATTCAACAATCCGTTTTAGCTGAGTATCATTTGTATAGACTGCCCCACCTTCGCCCATCGTCATGTGGTGAGGTGGATAAAAACTAGATGTTCCCAAATGGCCAATAGTACCGGCAGATCTCCATTCTCCATTATATAGATATTTTGTTCCAAGCGCATCACAATTATCTTCTATGAGCCATAACCCATGCTTATCGCAAAAATCTTTCACTGCCTGTAGCTCAAAGGGATTACCTAGAGTATGAGCAATCATGACGGCTTTAGTCTTATCAGACAAAGCGACTTCTAGCTGTGTGACATCAATATTATACGTAGGCAATGTGACATCTACAAAGACAGGAATAGCACCATATTGAATAATCGGTGCAACCGTTGTGGGAAAAGCTGCTGCTACCGTGATGACTTCATCACCTTTTTTGATTCTACGCTCACCCAGCTTATGTGATGTTAAGGTCATAAACGCCAACAAGTTCGCCGATGATCCTGAGTTAGTCAATGAGCAATGTTTTACTCCTAAAAATTCGGCAAATTCTTTCTCAAATTTTTCAGCATACTTACCTGTTGTTAACCAAAAATCTAAGGATGAATCTATTAGATTAACAATTTCTTGTGCATCGAAAACACGACCACCATAAGAAATACGGTCGCCTGGTTTAAAATCATTTTCTTTTTTATGCTTTACTTCATAATGTTTGATAGCCGCTTCAATAACTTGCTGTCTTAACTGTTTCTCTAACTCGATATTATCATTCATCACTATACCTCGCCATTATGATTTCATATATTCATGTATTTGACGTAAGCAGACATCACGCATAGTAGCCTTCTCTTGATATGCATGAACCCACTCCATAATTTTCTCTATTGTTTGTTCCAAATTCCAGCAAGGTTGCCAGTTTAATTTTGCTTTTGCTTTTGAACAATCTAGTTTTAAATAATGAGCTTCGTGAGGATGTACGCCTTTATCGACTTCATACCTTGCATGACTTCCCCATTCTGCACACATTTTTTTTACAATCCATTCTACCGGCTTCGCGTCATTATCATTTGGTCCAAAATTCCAGCCTTCTGCGGAATTTATCCCATCCTCATATAGCCGTTGTGCTAAAAGCAAATATCCACTAAGTGGCTCTAATACATGTTGCCACGGGCGAATAGCATTCGGATTACGAATAATAATTGTTTCATCGTGTAAAAGAGCATTTATACAATCAGGTATCAGACGTTCTGCAGCCCAATCACCACCACCAATTACATTCCCAGCTCTTGCTGTTGCTATCGCAACACCATGTCTATGATATTCTTGGGGATTAAAGAACGAGCTTCTATAAGATGCTGTGACCAATTCAGAACAAGCCTTACTGTTGGAATAAGGATCATAACCACCCATTGGTTCATTTTCCCGATAACCCCATACCCATTCTTTATTTTCATAACATTTATCAGTTGTTACATTAACAACCGCTTTTATACTTTTACAAACACGCACCGCTTCCAATAAATGAACTGTACCCATTACATTAATTGCATAAGTATCTACCGGATTTCTATAAGAATCACGTACCAACGGTTGAGCTGCCATATGAATAACAACTTCAGGTTGTGCCCGCAACATAGCTTTAGTGAGTGCCTCGCCATCACGCACATCCCCAATGACTGATGTCACTAACTCATCCATGTTACAAATTTCAAATAAACTCGGCTGAGTAGGCGGTTGCAAGGCATAGCCCGTCACTTCTGCGCCTAATGAATGGAGCCATAAAGATAACCATGATCCTTTAAATCCCGTATGCCCTGTAATAAAAATTTTTTTTCCTCTCCAAAATCTCTTATCTATCATCGAAACACCTATTCCCATAATTTCCACGGTGCTTTGTTTTTTTGCCATAATTCTTCTAAATTTTCTTTATCACGTATCGTATCCATTGGTTGCCAAAAGCCGCGATGCTTATATGCAATCAGTTCATTATCTTTTGCTAATTTTCCCATTGGCTCGCGTTCCAAAATAGTATTATCACCCTCAATATAATCAAAAACTTCCGGTTGGAGTACAAAAAAACCACTATTAATCCAACCACCATCACCTTTTGGTTTTTCCTGAAAACCTTGCACAGCATCTCCATTTGTTAAATCAAGTGCACCAAAACGTCCTGACGGTTGAACAGATGTAACTGTCGCCAACTTACCATGTGACTTATGATATTCAACCAACTTACCAATGTCAACATTACTAACACCATCACCATAAGTAAGCATAAATGGTTCATTACCAATATACTGCTGTACCCTTTTTACCCGTCCACCTGTTAGAGTCTGTAAACCAGTATCCACTAACGTCACTTTCCACGGTTCAGCATGATGATTATGAATAATTTGTTGATTTGGCATTCTAAAATCAAACGTTATATCTGCCTCATGCAGAAAATAATGTGCAAAATATTCTTTTATGCAATACCCTTTATATCCTAAGCAAATCACAAAATCATTAAATCCATAATGAGAATAGATCTTCATAATATGCCAAAGAATAGGTTTCCCACCTATCTCTACCATCGGCTTTGGTTTCAAATGAGATTCTTCACTAATTCTAGTCCCAAAACCACCTGCCAAAATAACTACTTTCATTCTTTCCTCCTACACACTCCATCTTCTATTCTTATTGTCTTGATAAAATACAGGAAAATAACGAGTGTTCTATCCAAAGTAACAACTCGTTATTTCAAAAGACCCATGACCCGATAGCGCAGACTGTCCCAATATTTCTCAGGACGCAGTGTGATTTTTTGTTTTGTGCTTAGCGACTGGCTCGTTACATGCTCTTGTACAAAATTACTAATCATGGGAAACAAGTTATATTGATCTAAAACAAGTTCTCTAGCTTGTAATATCTTCTCGATAGAGCTTTCATATTTTCCGCCATTGATACACCCTTCAATGGCAATGATCGATTGATCAATATCATCAATATTAATGACCGTCAATGCGTCCTGGGAAAAATAATCTGTTATATTGGGACAACCATAATATAAGGGATAGGCGCCTGCTAAGTAGGTATCTGACAGTTTTTCGGTCCAATAATCAGGGAATGAACTATTCTCAATGACAATATGATATTTATAATCTGCTACCGCGTCCCACTTATCATCCACATCCCGAATACCCCTGCCGAAAACATCAAGTCGCTCACCAAAATGCTGTTTTAGCTTTTCGACAAACTCAATCCGTTTTTTATGGCCCGGAGTGAGTTGTTTATTGGATGTAATTACAGATATCTCTTTTTTCTTCTGAAAGGATTTCATGGCTTTTAATTCGTCATAATCATATCTTTTGGAAAAGATATATTTCTTATGGCCGGTCTGGGTTTTACCCACATGCCAAGGCAAACCTTGCTGCCGATAAATGACCTGAGCATGATTACATTCCAAATCTCGATGAGATGTGATAATTTTAGAAAATTGTTCTATTGATTCTTTTCTATATTGCTGCACACTGGGTGGTTCAGTTGTAATTAAAAAAACATTCTCGACAGGACATGTTACAGTTTCGGCATGGGGTATTGAGTTATATACAACCCATACATCACACTCATCCATGTCTTGATTAATAAAAAACTGACAGTTTCCCCATACTCCTGAAGCATTTGGAGTTTGTCGAATTAAAGGCCATTTTGGAAAAGCATCATCTGTTATTTTTACTCGAATCATATATTTTCTCAACCTCTTACTTTCGCCCTAGTCTAACCCAACCGTATAATCGTCTATTTTTTATGGATACACTTTTCAAATAGACATTCCACGTCTTTTATCATTCTCTCAGCTGCAAAACGTTGTTGAATACTTGCTTTTGCTTTTTCACCAAACTGTTTTGCCATCGTAGGGTTATTCATTAAAGCTTCTAATTTTTCCGCTATTGTTTTTGGCGCAAAAGGTGGTACTGTAAAGCCAGTGACTCCATCCTCTACAATTTCCACTTGTGCTCCCGTATCGGTGGTCACCACCGGCTTGCCAGCTAGCATGGCTTCACATAATACTAAGCCAAAAGTTTCTGAACCGATGGACGGAAGTACTAATACATCGATATCATGCATTACACTAGCAACATCCTTCGTAAAGCCATAAAAATAGATTTCATCTTGAATTTGTAATTCCTTACTCTTTTGTTGCAGTTGCTCCATATATTCTGGCGTCTCTGGATTGACATCACCAACAAGTACGATTTTGATTTTTTTATGCTTGGCCTTTAGAATCCCGGTTGCTTGTAATAAATCATCAAGTCCTTTTTCCACGGTAATACGCCCAACAAAACCAATCAGAAAAGTATCCACATCAATATTAAGTTTTTCCCGTAGGATACGTTTTGTTATAACCCTCTCCGATTGTATCTTTATGCCTGGATATATGACATGTATCTTTTCTGTATTCATCTTAGGTTTTTCACCTAAAAACTTATTATAAACAAATCGAGAAACACAAATAATACCCGCTAATTGATTATAATACCATGTATGAAAGGCATCTTGTTTAGCCTGAAATGGCACATGACGTGTTGTTACGACTTTTCCTTGTCGCGCAACCCATGTGGCGAATAGGGCAATCCAACCATCCCGACTGGTGTGAGTATGAATAATATCAATGTTTTCTTTTTTTATAAGTTTCCCTAAGGCAAAAATGGTCGTCAAATCAATGGAATTGCGTATTGGTAAGGTCTGTACTCTACACTCCTCAGAATACATTTGTACATGTAATGGTACATTCCGGCATACTACGATGACTTTATGTCCATTATTCACCAATCCCCGCGTCAAGTCTTTTACATGTTGCTCAATTCCGCCCCACTCATAACTGATTGAAATCATTTCAATGATTGATATCTTTCCCATTTTTCCACCATACTCTCACTATATACTTTTTCCTTGCGCCAATTGCACCAATTGCTGCGCAAAATTCCGCGGACTATAATCATCACCAGCGCGTATGAGTTCGCGTTCATATTGATCAACCTTGTCAGCATAGGTATTGACAAACTGCTCTAAGGCTTGCCGTAAATTTTCCCGGTTGTCCTTCTCAAAACTCACACCAATCCCATAATGATTTAATATCTCCGGATTGATTTCAGAGCTAGCAACTACGGGTTTGGTATAACCAATTGCTGTAAAAAGCATTCCGGCCCAGTGATACAGATAGCGACTTGAGGAGTAAGGCATCACTAATGCATCAACGCCCCCAACGGCCTCCTGCCATTCTTTACCAAATAGTCCTTTATGCAAAAAGGATATTTGTTGATGATCGTTATATTTTTTCATAATTCGTTGAAAATCTTCCCCATCTGCTGGGCTCACGGTGGCACCTTGCACGAAAATCTCCACGGGATGTGTAAACTCACATGCCAAAAATACATCTAGGAAAGCATCCAAATTCTTTTCCCGCCGATACTGACCGAAAAAACCTAGTGTGATTTTTTCTTCTTTTCGCAATTTTCCTATGTGCTGAATATCACGTGGCTTATAGGTGGGAGGTTTTATACAATATACGTTAGGCATGGTTTTGCCGAGGATATTATCACCAAAGGTCAGGACTGCCATTTTTATTTGACTATATTGTTGCAATTTGCTAGCTTCCGCAAAAAAACGTGGTGCTTCGCCAGGATTGATGCCATGAACCACAAAAATAACTGGGACAGGTGATTTTCTTAGTATATTCATATTCAATGCTCTTAAATAGCGATAAGTGGAAGTTGGTATAATGATGGCATCAACCTTCCCTTGCTTCGCACATGCATAAAGCTGTCTAAACCAACGCTGGCGATTCATCTCCCGTTTCAATGAATATAACATTTTACGCAATCCACGCACACCTTCATAAGAGACACCTTCACCAGCTAAACGATGTACTGGCACTTTATAATCATGTTTAAAGGTAAAATTACTCGGCACATAAAAGCTAATCTCATGACCTAATGCTTGAATTTCTTCGGTTATAATACGGTCAAAGTCCACCTCATGCCCACCTGGTGTCAAAATCGATTCGAAAATAGCAAATCTCACTTTGTACCTCCCATAGTGTTCTGCATATAATACAACTTAACATACTTTGTCATTGTATAAAAAAAGTGAAATACGGCCATGATAAGGCCAATCTTGCCATCACGCCATCCGGATCGTAGGATATACATTTTGAAGAAAGCAAAAAAAGGGCGGAGGAGAATATCGCCAAAGAAATTGGCCTGTTTGCCTTTTTTGTGATTTTCTTGTGCTGCAAGTTCTGTATATGAATTAAATTTTTTAAAGTAATGCTCCCATGTTGGATAGGAATAATGTAAAAAATAATTTTTCAGAGTACGCAATGGCAATTTGTGAATCATCTGAGAATGCACTAACCCTTCATACCGAACCATCCCCTGAGGAAATAAGCGCAATCCGCTATGAGATAACCATCCACCATGATACAATGGTCGCCCCACGGCGAAATTGAGATATGAAATTTTATAGCCGTATCTTTCATTTAAGGTTGTAACCTGTCGTATTTCTTCTTTCAATTCAGGTGTTACTCTCTCATCTGCATCAATAATCAGTATCCAATCACCAGTCGCCATGGTCAGTGCGAAGTTATATTGCGCGGCAAAGTTCCCATCCAATGCACGTTGATATATTTTTGCCCCCATTTTTTCTGCAATCTTTACCGTATCATCTGTACTAAAATCGTCAATCACATTAATTTCATCAACAAACTTTACACTTTCAATACATTCTGCAATATTATCTTTTTCATTTTTCGCTAATATAATAGCCGAAATTGTCATTAGAAATCCTACCTTCTTTTACTCATGATGATTGCAATTTTGCAAACACCAGCTCTGCTGAAATACTTGCTAAGCAATCGATGTTAAATTTACATTTTTTACTCCAACAGCCAGCACATTCCTTCGTTACAACCAAAGCAACATGCTTATCTCCATAGGGTCCGTTGCGTTTGGGGTCAGTTGGTCCAAATAAGGTCACTACCCGAGTCCCAACTGCCACTGCCAAATGCATGGGACCCGTATCGCCCCCCACAAAGGCTTGTGATTGTTTTATAATATAAGCTAATTGTTTCATTGACGTTTTACCCGTCAGATCAATCGGCGGCACTTGGGTATTGGCCGTTATTTCTTGCGCCAATCTTTTATCATTAGGCCCACCGATGATGACAGGAATAATATCACTATCATACAGCATGTCTGCCAATTTGGCAAAATGGGTGGGTGGCCAACATTTTGAGGGCCAGTTAGTGCCGGGCGCGAGGACAATGTAAGGGTTTTCCAGTTTTAATCCTGCATGATTGGCAATCGCCTCAGCCTTGTTTGCTTCTGACTCTGTAATGTGTATGGGAAAGACCACTTCATCCATTGTACAACTAAGATGACGTGCCACATCAAGGTACCTGTCCACTACATGGCCCTGTTCATGTGCACCGCAAATTCGTTGGCCTACCAAGTGGCTTAGTTCCCGTGCATTGCAGTAGACTAAACGTTTGGGTGCACCACTTAGAAAAGAAATGGCGGCGCTTTTAAAAAGGCCTTGCAAGTCAATGGCCAGATCAAACTTATGAGACCTAAGTTGTCGGGATAATTGATAGCCATTTCTTAGTAAACCTGCTAGGGATTTGAACTTTGGTTTATCAAAAATTATGATTTCGTCAATATCAGGATTGTTGGTCAACAGGTCATAGGCCGGTTTTTCTACTACCCAAGTAATGCGAGCCTTCGGATAGGTTGCCTTGAGAGCATGAGCGACAGGCAACGCATGGATGACATCACCAATGGCACTGAGTTTGACAATCAGAATATTTTTATATGTCATGTTCTTACCTCAAATAACAATGTTTTATCGGCTTCACGATTGTTGCATTTTCTTAATAATATTACTTGATGACTTGCCGGGAACTTCTGGGATGAGGATGGTTTTCCCACCCTGCTGGGCGACAATGGCGGCTTCAGGGAGGACTTTGATGTTATAGTCGCCACCTTTGGCGTAGATGGCTGGCTTAATGGCCATTACTAGGTTCTCCGCGGTGGGTTCGTCAAAGATCACTACATAATCTACAGCAGAAAGAGCCGATAATACTTCGGCTCGATCGTCTTGGTTATTGATAGGGCGTGTTGGCCCTTTAAGGCCGCGAACGGATTGATCACTATTAAGGCCCAGGATGAGGTAGTCACCTAGCTTCTTAGCAGCCTGCAAATACCGTACATGCCCAGCATGTAGAATGTCAAAACAGCCGTTGGTGAAAACGACTGTTTTCCCATCGGCTTTAAGCTCTGCTACTATAGTTTGTATTTCATTATTATCTATTATTTTCATACTACACCTACCAAAAAAATCTTTTATAAAACATCTGCCTATCGACCCGATTACCTCGTTTTTTTACTCGAAATGATCCCGAATGGCCTGGGACAGTTCCTGGGGTGTAGTGGTTGCTGTACCAGGTTTTTTCACGACAATTCCAGCCGCAAAATTTGCTAAGCGGGCAGCATGTTCATAGGATGCTCCTGCCGCGAGAGCTAAAATCATGGTAGAGACTACAGTATCACCTGCACCGGTCACGTCATACACTTCGCTTTTATTGGTCACAGGAATTTGAGTAAACTTGCCTGATTTTTCGAATAGTCCCATGCCATCTGGTCCAAGGGTGATGAGCACTGCTTGAGCATCTAGCTTTTCTAGAATTGTCCGCCCCGCACTGATGAGTGTTCCTTGATCAATAATATCATAACCTACGGCAGTGGCTGCTTCCGATTCATTTTGTTTTACCACGGTAACTCCACAATACTTCATTATATTATAGCGAGAATCCACAATGCAAGGAATATTTTTTTCTTGGCAGGTATGGATTACACTGGTTATGATGTTGGGCGTGACAGTATGACTGCCATAATCGCTGATCACAACACCATCCATTTGGGTAATATATTTTGTTACATAATCCTTGACTGTCTGTTCAATATCAACATCCAAGGCTTGTTTGCTTTCTTTATCAATACGTACCACCTGTTGGCGCACTGTGGCTTGACCTCCTGCCATCACCCTTGTTTTGGTAATCGTAGGGCGACTGGTATCTACAATCAATCCTGTTGTAGCAGCTGTTTTACTTTGCAAAATCCGCGCCAATTCTTGCCCCGCAAAATCATCACCCACGACACCAACCGTAAATACACTGCCACTTAATGTAGCCGTGTTGTGTACAACATTAGAAGCACCACCTGGGACAACTCTTTCGGTTGTATGCTCCAGAATGAGCACAGGCGCTTCTCGGGAAATTCGAGATATTTTCCCTTCTAGGTACACATCAGCCACCATGTCGCCGATAACCATTATTTTACGTTGTTGTAACTGTTCTACTATGGTTAGTAATGTTGTCTGCAACAAATCATCAACTCCTTTTACCACCGCGTCATACTAAAATCCCACGTGAGTTTATTTGCTAACCCAGCGCTCTTAGCATAAGTGGTATAACTGAACACCCCTTGCCAGCAATGTAAATCTCGGTTCCAGGTGTACGTGCGACTATAGAGTTGTTTGCCCTGCAAGTTATAGCTCTGACTGTATGCCACGGAATTCTTCTGATCAATTTTATAGGAAATACCGTTGATCAGTTCCTGACCAAGAGCGGTGCTGTTATAGTCAAACAAAGTGCTGGTATTTTGGGTATAATTATAAGTTGCCCAAGTGGTAATTTTAGGTGTTAGGACTTTAGTTAAGGTCGTATTAAATGTAAGACTGTTTTGGACTGAGTTATTGTAACTTTCTCTGACTTGTCCTACACCTGTCCCAATGCCTAAGAATAAACTTTTGCTCAAATTAATGGTATCACGGGTAAAGTACAAATTATAGGCCTGATGCCAACTGCTTTTAGTCGAATCTGACCATTTACCATAAACAGCACTAAACGTATAGCTAACAGGTAATTTTGCCAAGCGATGGCTATAGAGGTTAAAATTAAGTTCTGGTTCTTTTTTGACCCAGTGATCATCAGTATCTCGAAATTCACCTTCCAGCAAATTAACTACAAAGTTCTTTTCTCGGTCAACGATGCCATATTGAGGTTTAAAGCCAAATTTAGAATAATACACAAGATCAGTAAAGGCTGCAACATGATCAGTGATTGGAAATTCAAAATTTTGCTTAACGGTGACACCATCATTGCTAGAGTAACCGATTCGCGGGAAAGCATCTTCCGCTCCTGCTGCACCTTTCTTGAGGGATACTTGATATTTGGGCAAGGAAAAAAGGACCATTTTTCCTATCCAAAATTTTGCATTATAGGCAATCATCTTATCATCAGGCCATATTTCCATTCTATCAGCACTTATATGATAATCAGGAACAATCGCTGGGCAATTGGTGGTCGTACCGTTGTGTACAATCATTTCCGTTGGTAATATGTCGATGGCTTGACCTGATACGTGCTGTTTGTCCACAATACCACTGGCACTGTGCATCGTACCAGTATGGTCAGTGTAATTGTAATGAGTTTTTATGCCCGTCAGTTTGGTACCCGGCTGAAAGAAATCAGCTTTACCATCGATCCAGAACTCGGTTTGCTTGTTGTTACCACGTAGGAAATCCGTCAAAATCTTATTTGGATTTTGCACTACGGACACATGACCATCAGCAAAGACATCACCTGTCAAATCACTATAGGAAAGTTTGTCCGCCTCAATAGCAATGGGTACCTTGGCTTGGACTTTCGGTTGTTCTTTAACTGTCTTGCCTTTAGCCTTTTTAGTCTTTTTGGGTGTTTTAGTATCCTGATTGGGCTGAGCAACATCAGTAGTCTGAGTAGCAACATCAGTCGATTTATCTAATGGATTGTCCGCAGCCTGTCCTGTCAATGAAATGGCCGAAACCAACATAACGATAGACGCGCAACACATCATTTTCTTACTACGCATAGTCCCTCCTATTAAAAATATATATTTCATTCCATCATCAGAAAGTATATCACTTTCTAAGGTTTCAAGTAAGAACGACTAGGGATTTTTCCTGCGTCTGAGGAACTGGCGAAAACTAAGAGTCTATCATTAACTACCATTCTACAATTATACTCCTTTTCCTGCACATTTTCACTGGGTAATATATAGAAAAGCCGTCATTATGACGGCTTCTGACATATTATGCTAGATTTAACTACTTTATATACCATATAAAGTAGTTAAATCTCTGACTTGAATATATATTTCTGTACCAGCGGGAATGTCCACATCCTTGCCATGGATAAAGGCGCCACCCACGATACCAAAAGGTCCCAGGATGGCTATACCAGCAATAGAGGCGCCTGCAGCAGTAGCTAAGGATTTATTTTCTTTTTTAGATCTTTCCCCTAGGATGGTATGAATCATGGAACCATCAATGGCATCTACAGTGTCGAAACTAAGTTGCAACTGAGCATCACGACCGAAGTTTTTCGATCCTTCCACTTTATTTACTTTTCCTAAACCTTGGGCACCTTTAGCAATGATTAAACTGCCATCGACAGAGATATCATCAACGGCCTGAAAAATCACCACATCACCAGGGCGACTGGTACGAGTGCTTAGGGGTGTGACCAGTTTAATCTTAAGCAAAGTGTCTTTATTTAGCGTTACATTACTAACGGTTAATTTACCATTGGTATAAGCAAATTTGAGTAATTGATTGAGCCGTTCATCAAAGGATCCTGTAGAGATATTGCCCAACAGGACACGTTCCAGTCCTTCCAAACGAGCCTTAACTGGTTGGGCTGTGACCATATGGGTCAAGGACCATTCTGCAGCATTCATTTTGAGGGCAAAAGAGGGTAGATTGTTAGCGTTGACGTGGCTGTAGGTATTCAATGCATCAATCCGGCTGACCAGTGATCCTGTGTTTTCCTTCCCCCATAGGTCTTTTTCCAATTTGCTGATCCGTTCCACAAGAGGTCCTGTCTGCACAGCACCATCGAAGTAATTTTCTACACTAATAACCTTATCAAGTATGGCTATATCTGGCGATGGAGTTGCAAAAGCGAAACTTATATTTGAACATATAAACAATGTAAGTACCAGTAAACTGATGGTTTTACGTAACATATAACATTTATCCTCCTTGTGCTTTTTATATATAATTCGCCATAAAGAGAAAAATATCCTGCCCCGTTGCGACAAGATAAGTGGTAATTATTAGATTGTAGAGTATTATAGAACTTTTTTCAGCAATCGAATATCTGCTTCCTGATTAAAAAGGCGATCATTTAATGCATCAATTTTAGCCTCTAAACGATTGATCCCGTCTTTCGTAGCGGTCGTATGCAATACCCCATCAAATTTTGCATCCAATTCTTCCGTCCGATGTAAAACAGCTTTAATAATGTCCGTATTTTCATTTTGTTGACCTTCTATATGTTCAAGGCGATGATTGATCGTACTTATTTCAGTTTTGATCGATTTTATTTCACCCAGAATTTCTTTTAATAACATTTCACTCATGTCGCTCGCCTCCTGATGACTTTATTAGCTATCACTAGTATAACATGTCCATTACTAAATGAAAATATAATTAGAGTTATATTGAAAACCTGATACTGCAATGATGTAATGTTTACCTGCAATTCCTCGACTGCTGCGAATAGGAAAGACCGCTAACACCATTTGTCAGCGGTCTTTTGCTCTGTGGTTTAGAAGAAAAATTGTACTTGAGCGCGGAAAATTTTGGCTTTTATCTCATTATCGGCGTCAACGATGTTTTTACCATCAAGATAAAAAGCGTTTACTTTAACATTAGTAGCAGGTATATAATCAAAACCTAATTGCCAGCCTTTAATGCCTTTAGAATAATCCCAAGTTGAATCAAGTTGAGCAGCTACTGGGATTTTACGATAATTAGCATAAATATCGTAAGAACCTGCTTTTTTGGTATCAGCAGCTTTGTATGTTATTTGAGTCAAATAACCTTTGTTATCACTGGCAGCATCAATATTGGATTTAGCATAAGTTGCCATTAGAGACCAATCTTCTGCCAATTTAGTATCAAAACCAGCTTCAACGTAATGAACTGATTTTTGACCTATGGAATCAGCAACCGCGGCATCAATATTCCCTAAATTGTGGTAAGCAAATTTAACATTAGTATTCTTGGTCGCAGCATAGTCTAATTCTCCAAAAGCATACGTAGGTGAAGTCTTAAATTCAACAATAGTACCATTTAAGGCAGAGCCAATATTACCTGCATAGTTACCATAACCAACTCTGGCTTTTAATTGATTACCAAATTCAAATTGAACACCCGTCATGCTATCATCAATTACTAAACCGTACATGGAGAAGGGATTAAATTTACCAATCGTTGTTTTCGCACCAAATAAAGTACCTTGAGCAAAGATTCTAGTGGTGTTAGCTTCCTCTCCATCTGCACCAGCTCTAGCCGCACCATTGGTAAGTTTTTTGCTACTTTCATATTCAGCTTTCCCAATCCAATCAGGATTGATCTGAACAGTTGCCCACATATCAACATAGCTTTGGCTAGGGCTAGTATCTCTTGAAATACCATCCTGTTTTACGCTGTCAAAACGCTCACGGACTTCTCCGCCCCATTTAACATTATCAACTTTGCTTTCCACGTTAGTCAGGCGAACATTCAAACCTTCTAATTCGCTAGCAAACTCGGTGGCCAGTTTGTCGATGGCAACTTTTTGCTCAGCATTAGCTCTGTCGGAATGAGCCAACGCTTTGGCGACAATTTGGGCCATTTCATAACGGCTCATGACTTTGTCACCCCGGAAGGTGCCATCGCCGTAGCCGTCAACAATACCGGCTTGGGCTAATTTTGTGACTGACTCATAAGCCCAATGTTTGGCGGGAACGTCGACGAAAGGATTGGATGCTGCGAAGGATGTACCGGCAATACCCAGTACCATGGCAGCTGCTAGGGAGGCTACTAATTTCTTTTTCATGGGAAATCTCTCCTTAGATTTTATTCTTGCGTGGCAACAAGAACATCCTAAGCCTAATAAGGAGCTAATCATTGAGTCTCCAAGTTCCCTCAAAGCAACCCCTTATTCGTAGCTCACTATGTAACTCATTACCTCACAGCTAGTATATTCCACATAAGGGATAATATACCTTCTTTTTATTTCCATATTTGTAAATATTTTTAAATACTATTTACATTATAATATGGTTATTACTAGCATAAGGTCCGATCACTATACTGCCAGATAATATTATTCGGTGTCCCCACCTACCTTCGCAACAACAATCTTGTACGTTCCTCTGATGCAGTATTCATACTATGTACTATAGTATGAAAAGTATTCCTGATAACTGAAGAACCCCTAACCTTCTTAAAAAGTTAGCGGTTCTTCTATGTTTTTATAAAAATAAGTCAAACCTGACCCCGGCCCCGCTTCCTTTTAAAAGACAAAAAAATGCCGCTAACAATTGTTAGCGGCATTTTTATCTTTAGTCTAGAAGAAGAATTCTGCTTGAGCGCGGTAGATTTTGGCATCTGTTTCAGTATTTTTGTCAATGATGTTTTTACCAGTAAGGTAGAAAACGTTGACTTTAACATTGGTAGCAGGAACGAAATCGAAACCTACTTGTGTGCCTTTAATGCCTTTAGCATAATCCCAAGTGGAATCAAGTTGCGCTAATACTGGGATTTTGCGATAGTTAGCATAGATGTCATAAGTACCGACATGCTTCACATCAGCAGCTTTGTATGTTAATTGAGCAAAATAACCCTTGTTGTCTTGATCAGTAACATCAATATTTGATTTAGCATATGTTCCCATTAGGGATAAATTTTTACCAAATTTGGTATCAAAACCAGCCTCAGTATAACTAGCTGAACTCTGATTAGCCCCACCAAAAGTGAAAACATTGTAGCCAGAAAGACTCGTTGCGTTATTAGTAATAATAGTATCCCCATTAAGATTGCCTAAGCGGTGATAAGCCAATTTAACATTTGTAATTTTGCTAGCAGCAAGATCTAATTCACCAAAAGCATAACTTGGAGCATTAGAACCGAAACCATAAATAGCAGGAGTATAAGGGCCAGCGTTAGTAGCACCACTACTGGTATTATAAGCATTCCCTACAAATGAGCCAACACCACCTGAATAGTTACCATAACCAACTCTAGCTTTTAATGTATTACCAAATTGCAATTGGATGCCAGTCATGCTATCATCAATTACTAAACCATAAGCAGAGAAAGGATTGAATTTACCGATTGTTGCTGTTGTACCTAACAACTTACCTTGAACATATACTCTAGTGGAACTAACATCAGATCCATTATTAGCACCGGCTGCACCAGCAGGACTATTGGTCATGCGTTTAGTGCTTTCATATTCAACCTTACCAACCCAATCTGGATTGATTTGAGCAGTTCCCCACATATCAACATAACTATGGCTATTGCCAGTACTTTTTGTATAGCCATCTTGTTTTACACTGTCAAAACGCTCACGGATTTCTCCGCCCCATTTTACATTATCAACTTTGCTTTCCACTGTCGTCAAACGAACATTTAAGCCTTCTAATTCGCTAGCGAATTCTACGGCTAATTTGTCGATGGAAGCTTTTTGTGCAGCAGTAGCTTTGTCGGAATGAGCCATAGCTTTTGCTACCATTTGGGCCATTTCATAACGGCTGATTAGTTTGTCGCCGCGGTAAGTACCATCGCCATAACCGTCAACAATACCAGCTTGTGCTAATTTTGTTACGGCATCATAGGACCAATGTTTGGCAGGAACGTCAACGAAAGGATTTGTGGCTGCGAAGGAAGTACCAGCGATACCCAATACCATGGCTGCTGCTAGGGAGGCTACTAATTTCTTTTTCATGTGAAATCTCTCCTTAAGTTTTATTTTTTCTTGCATGGTGATCTTTGTCCCATGAGCCTAAGAAGAGTGAATTACCGAGTGTCCATGTTTCCTCAATAACCTCTACTAAATGTCTCAATATTACAAATATCTCCTTGCAACTCAATATATTCCACATCGAGTTCCTAACTCCTTCTTTTTTGTTAAAACTTTCTTAACTTTTTGTTAATTTTGTTATTTTTTTATCATACTTTATCTTTTTACAGATAAACATGTAATTAAATGTAAATAAATCAAGCCTGACCCCATAAAAAACCACGAAAAAAAAGGGTTACTTCCTACATGCAGGAAGTAACCCTTTTCATTTTTAAATTAGAACTTGGAGACAACATTTACACGGTAGTAATTGTAGTCATTAACACTAGTTGCTTTATCATCAATTCTTACATAATGGAATTCTGTGGAAAGATTTTTGCTGAAAGCACGGTTGTAGGAAAAGTCCCAACCAGTGAAATTAGTAGTCGTTTTCGTAGTATCAAGTGTAGTTAGGCCTGTGCCTGCTCCTCTGCTAAGGGCAAGGGCATTAGCTCCTACTGAATAGTATTCAACGATAACGTTTTGTTTGTCCTTGGCATCTAACACTTGGTCTCCAGCTTTAAGGAACAGATTATAGTATTTATTATTAGAACTAACATTATTAGCCTTATTTTGGCCACCTTCAGCAATGAATGCAAACTTAGGTGAGAAATTATAAAATCCATTAATATATGTTAGTTTCAACAGGTCTCTACCCAAAGTGTCGGTATCGGCAACATAAGATGGAATCCCACTAGCATCATTCTTTATTTGGAAATAACCAACACCAAAGCCTGCTTTACTAGTCTTAGTTGATAATTCAAAAGAAGTTGCATCAAGTTTGTATGCAGGAGTCGTAACAGTAGTACTAATAGGAGTGGGAACAGTCACACCATTAACTAGAGTACTACCAACAGTAATAGTAGTCGTGCTAGTAGCACTAACATTATCAATACGACCGTAGTTAGCTACAGCTTGTACCGCACCGAATTTTTTGCTAAGTTTTAAACCATCATAACTGAATGCACCGGAATCAACGATACCATTGGTTGTACCAACAACAAGAGCTTGACGACCAGCACTGGCATCAATTCCAAACAATTTAGTGTTAACCCACGCACGATCAATGGTAGGAGTCAGAGAACTATCAGCACTACCAATCGTAGTAGCCGTTGTTCCACCATTTTTATTCCATGTCGTATTTGTAGGTAAACCAGTAGCGGAAAGTTTATTTTGCAGCGGGCTAACCGTTACAAAACGTAAACCAAAACTAGTGTTAGCATCAACGTCAGCTTTAGCATCTAAACGAAGTCTATACACTGCGCCAGAGTTGTCAGTTTTTGTTGAATCATTAGGATAGTCTTTTGCTGTATCACGAAGTACAAGAGTACCTGAGAATTTTAAATTAGGTTGGTTTTTTTCCAATTTAGTCACACGAGCGCCTAATTGGTTTAATTCTGCTTCAAACTCAGCTGCCAATTTGTCAAGAGCTGCTTTTTGAGCAGGGGTTGCTTTGTCGGATCTAGCCAAAGCTTTTGCTACGATTTGTGCCATTTCATAACGAGTGATGAGTTTGTCGCCTTTGTATGTACCATCACCATAACCGTCAACAATACCAGCTTGAGCTAATTGAGTCACGGAAGCATACGCCCAATGTTTGGCAGGAACGTCACTAAAAGGATTAGCGGCCGCGAAGGAAGTTCCAGCGACACCAAGAATCATGGCTGCTGCTAGGGAGGCTACTACTTTCTTTTTCATGTAAAAATCTCTCCTTAGGTTTTTTGTTAGCACAATAATTCTTGCACTATGAGCCTAAGAAAGGTTAATTCTTGAGTATCCATGTTCCCTCAATATTTCCCTAAATAGTGTCTCAATTGGCAAATTATTATTTTGCTACAAAATGATTGTACACTAAGTGAGATTTTCTCGCAATATCTTTTTTACATAATCTCATATTATATGCAAGAATTATATACATTATTCTTACTTATTTTATTTTTCAGCGAAATATCGTTCCGCCAAAATGACGGCAACATAATCATCTACTGGACAGGGAGGAACCTGCATAGTGACTGGGATAAAGCGTTTGAACCCCTTGGGAGGATTTTCGCGCCAATAACGGCAACGGGCCTGATCAGTGGAGTGATGTTCGTCAACAAAAATAATAATTAAAGGAAAGCCAACTATTTTAATTTGTTCCAAAGTCAGTTTGGCTTCCCGACTGGAGGTTCCATCACCAACGACCACCGTACTGGTATGATATTCTCCAATTAATTGTTGTACAACAGATTTTAATTCTAACCTATTAATTACTTTTTTTATTAATAACCCTTGTTCTTGATGCACAACAGCAATGCCACATTTCTCTCGTCCAGGATCAATGGCAATAATGGTTTCATTCATGACAAGCAGCTCCTTTGTTGTAATGTGTATACTATGTTCGATATAATATAAAACATTCCTGCCAAAAAAGAGCACCCCACATGGGGTGCTCTTAAAACTCTTACATCACTTAATTAGAATTTTACGCTAACAGCGGCGGAAGTACGTGTATCCATGTGATCGAAATCTTGGTAAGTAACGTTTAAATCAGCATTTTTACCAAGTTTTGTGTCATATTTGTATTCCATTCCTTTAATTGCCACACCGATAGGAAGAGGCATTGTAGACGAAGTGTTATAGTTGGAATAAGCATTATAAACACCGGCATCTGCATCTCTATGAGTAACAGTCACACCAATTGGGTTAATCTTAACACCAATAGCAGTAGCACTTGCATCATTAGAAATGTTTCTAACGAAGTCACCCTGAACGGTTAAGGCTTTACCAAGAGGAAGGGCCGCATTAATGCCATAGGCTTTATTGTCATCAATTTTCAAATAATCACCAGTTAACTGTACATGACCGGCAGTGCCAACGGTATATTCAGCACCAAACATTTTTTCAGCATTGGTTGTATAAGCTTGATTAGCAGGAACCGAAGCAAAAGGATTGTTAATGTCATTAGTATCAATATATCTATCATCAGTATCACTTATACCAGTCGTTTTACCTGCGTATAATTTCAAACCACCAGTTTTAAGAGCAACACCATTCAGTGTATCATCCATCAGAATACCTGAACCCAGTTTAACATCTTGACGACCTGCTGTAAAAGCCTTATAGGTTACACTAGCAGTATCTAATTTAACATTAACATCTGAATTGGTGCCACTAGGATTAAAATTACTGCTCAACCGAGTATTGAAACTAAGATTGTCGTTTACTTTACCGTCGAAGGCCACGCGAGCACGAACATTGGACGTGTCGCCAGAAGTTCTTCTATTATAAGGGTTGTAATTAGCAAGATCACTAGAGTTAGTACTTCCATCAGTACCATCACCGACATTGGAATAACGTAAGCGAACATCGCCAGAAACCTTTACCATTTTGTCAATTTGGTTTTGCATGCCATCCACTTTTACACCAAGAGTGTTCAGTTCAGCAGCATATTCTCTCGTTAATTTATCAACACTTGCTTGTTGATCAGCGTTTAATGATTTTGTCATGGCTTTAGCAACGATTTGTGCCATTTCATAACGAGTCATTGTTTTGTCACCTTTAAAAGTTCCATCACCGTAACCATCAATAACACCAGCTTGTGCTAATTTGTTAACTGCATCATATGACCAATGTTTTGCTGGAACATCAGTGAAAGGATTTGCAAATGCTGGTACAGCAAATGCCACCGCTAAAGCAGAAACCACAGCAACTTTTAGAACTCTTTTATGCATTTTCATGAAAATATATCCCCCTACAATTTTGTTTGCGGGTGTTACCACCAACATGGTTTTGTTATCTGCCTAAGGGGGTGTCTAACGAGTGTCCATGTTTCCTCATCGCACACATCCCGACGGTTAATATCATTGTCATGCCCCTGTCGCTTGTTACAGGTCTTGTTTACATAATGGCACATCTTTTGTTTGACCGTTTGGTCAATATTATTTAAAAAAAATATACCATTTTTGAATTGTTATTTACTCCTGCGCAATTATGACACCAAATGACAAAATCTGCTTATGTAACCAAGGTTTTCCTTGGTGTAATTTCAGTATATCAGCACTTGACTATTTAGTCAATGCTATTCAAAAAAAATATACTTTATTTACATGAAAACCGAGTGCTACGCTACTTCGACATATAGCAACAAAATCTGCTTATGTAGGCCAACCTCTTGTTGGTATATTTTGAGTATAGCATTTGTTGACTATGCAGTCAATATGTTTTTTTGCTGGTTGTTGGAAAGGCTTTCTGGGAGTAGATAAAAGCCCTGACATGTGCCAGGGCTTTTATCTCTTTTATTCTTTTTCGATTAGAATTTCGCGGATAGAACCGTGCGTAACATTTTGTAGTTGCCATCTGGATAGTTGGAGGATTTACCTACATAATATCCGACTTGTCCAGTCAAGTTGTTACTGAAAGCATAGTTGTATAATACGGAAGCGGCTTTAATGGAATCGGAAGTGAAGGTCGTACCATCTGGACCAAACTTCACACCTTCATTGAAAGTGTTCAATCCACTGCCGGTACCATCAAGACCTAGAGCATTTTTCTCAGCATAATAGTAGCGAGCTTGGATATTGTGCTGTTTAGCCGTTGTTAATGTTTGATCACCCAAGGTTGCAAATACATCATAGAACTTGTTGTTAGAAGTAGCATAATTAGCTTTGTTTTGACCTAACTCCGTATTGATCGAGAATTTGGAGTTAAACTGATATTTAGCATTACCATAAACCAATTTCAAAGGTTCGTTTGTAGCAATACCATTCAGTGTTACTGTGTTGGCCGTCGCAGCGTTATTCTTAATACCGAAGTAACCTACATTACCACTCAATTTACCAAAGCTTGTGCCCAGTTCAGCCACTTGGATGTCTCTTTGGTTGGTAGCAGCCGTACTAGCATCTGCATAACCTGGCAGACGACCATAGCTCAAAGCAGCATTCACGTTACCCATTTTCGTCTTAAGTTTAAGACCATCAAAAGTAGCGATGCCTGGGTCAACAATAGCACCTGTATTCCCCACCGTCAGTTGTTGGCGACCAAGAGTCGTGCCCACTGTACCAATTTTAGTATTGATGAAAAAACGATCAGCAGACACATCCACTGTGCTTTTACCACCATCATTACCAAACTTGGTCCAACTTTTATTTTGTCCCAGTCCAAGGCTAGTGGCAGCATTTTGTTCTGGACTATTGTTTACTAAACGAACACCAATGGTTGTCTTATCATCCACTTTAGCAGATCCGTCTAAACGGAATCTATAATCCGCGCTTGTTCCCTTGTTGCCGTTAGCGCTCGTCTCAAAATCTTTATTACTGAAACGCATATCACCAGTACCATTGATTTTAAAGTTAGGTTGATTTTTTTCCAACATGCCAACTCGGACATTCAGACCTTCTAATTCACTAGCGAATTCAATGGCAAGTTTGCTGATGACAGCTTTTTGTTTTGCGTCAGCTTTGTCGGAATGAGCCATGGCTTTGGCAACGATTTGGGCCATTTCATAACGAGTCATGGTTTTGTCACCTTTGAACGTGGCATCGCCATAACCATCAACTAGACCAGCTTGGGACAAAGATTGAACGGAAGCATAAGCCCAATGTTGTGCTGGAACATCGGTGAAAGGATTTGTTGCTGCGAAGGAAGTGCCAGCGATACCAAGTACCATAGCTGCTGCGAGGGACGCTACAAGTTTCCTTTTCATTTAAGAATCGCTCCTTAGTTTTATTTTTAACCATTCCTGACAAACTAACAATTTCTTAGTGCGTTCTATATCGTTTAGAATTTTACGTTAACAGCTGCGGACGTACGAGCACTCATGTTATCGAAATCTTGGTATTTAACATTTAAAGCAGCATTTTTACCAAGGTTTTTGTCGAATTGGTATTCCATGCCTTTGATGGCTACGTCTGTAGGCAGAGCAATGACATCGGAAGTGGAGTAAGGATTGTAAACGCCGGCGTCTGCATCTCTGTGGGTAACAGTCAAACCAAGGTTTTTAAATTTTACACCAACAGCAGTGGCACTCGCATCGTTCGTATCGTTTTTAACATAGTCAGCTTGAGCAATTATGCCTTTCGTGATAGGGGCTGAGCCATTAATAGCATAGGCTTTATTGTCACCAATTTTCACGTAATCAGCAGTCACTTTGGCACCAAGAAGATTAACGCCATATTCAGCACCGTACATACGCTCAGCAACGGTAGCAGTAGGATTGGAAAGATCTTGGACAGGAGTCGCACCACCAGTTGTTTTACCTGCAAACAATTTTAACGCACCAGCTTGCGTAGCTAGACCATTCAAGGTGTCATCAAATAGAATACCTGAACCAAGGGTAACGTCTTGACGACCAACAGTATTCGTCAGGCCAAGAGCATTAAAGCTTACATTAGCCGTATCTAGGTGAGCAGCAACGTTGTGATTGTCAGCATCACTAGGATTAAATGTTCCGCTTAAACGAGTATTGAATTTCAGATTGTCGTTTACTTTACCGTCGAAAGCTACGCGAGCACGGAGATCCATTTTATCACCAATTACATCGCCAGCATTAGTATATTGCAGACGACCATCACCAGAAATTTTCACCATGTTGTCAATTTGATTTTGTATACCGTCAACTTTTACACCTAAGGTACCTAATTCGATAGCAAATTCTCTCGCTAATTTGTCAACACTTGCTTGTTGTGCTGAGTTCATTGATTTTGTCATGGCTTTGGCCACGATTTGCGCCATTTCATAACGAGTGATGGTTTTGTCACCTTTGAAAGTTCCATCACCATAACCATCCACAATACCAGCTTGGGCTAATTTGTTAACAGCGTCATAGGACCAGTGTTTTGCAGGAACATCAGTAAACGGGTTTGCAAATGCTGGTACAGCAAATGCCACCGTCAGAGCAGAAATTACAGCTACTTTTAGAACTCTTTTATTCATTTTCATTTGATAAATCCCCCTCGTTTTTTTGCGGGTGTTGCCACCAACATGGGTCGTACCATTTGCTTAAAGGGGTGTTTCATGAGTATCCATGTTCCCTCATACTCCATTCCCTCATCGCCAATCTTACGATCATGCCCCTGTCGCTTGTCACAGGTCTTGTTTACATAATTCTGCACTTCTTTTTAAATTCCTGCTTTTTTACTCAATGTAATTATTGGCAAAACTCAGCAAATACGGTTGTCGACTGATTAGTCATACCTTGTTAAAAAAATATGTCACAATTACATAACAACTTACTTTTATATTATTTCTCCATAAAAATAAAAAACCCTGCTTTTTACGCAGGATTTTCTACAGGTATATTATGCTAATGACATTAGGGTTTCGGCACCTCCGTGCCCAGGATGTGGATTTGAATTTTTAAAGGGCCAGCCGTATAGGTATTATTTTGAGCTGTGGCGGTCATAGTGACCTTGCCATGGTAGTGCTTGGCCGTATTCACAGCCTCATAGAACTCCGTACCACTGATAGCACCTACTGTACCCTGAATAGGATCTGGCAGCATGCCTTGTTTTACAGCCTCCGTATTCACCTGCTGTAAAAAGCCCATGACAGCCCCTTCAGCTTGTTGGGAATTGGGCCCTACATCAACGATCGTCATGTAGATTGTTTGGTTCTGTCGGTAGATATGTTTATTGGGGAAAATACTCAGATGCCCCACAACAGGTTCGCCATACACCGTGTTGCCACCGGCTGCAATCCGCACAATGACCTCTTGGTGGGTGGCAATAATCTCACTAACCACCTTGTCGAATTCCGACTGAGCAACCCATAGAACTTCAAGATTGGTATCTTCAATATTTAATTTCTCAATAATATGCTGATTGGTTTTGTAAATAATATCAGATAAGGCGCTCACCGTATCACTTTGGCTTCCACCGCCGGGCAATACAGTGGTGGTCAATATCTCTCCGGCCCGATAAATAATGGAACCTTCACGCACAACTTGAATGCCTTGTCTAAGTTTGGTTGTTGATTCCTTCAGATCATCAACATCTTTTTGCAAACTAGTTTTAGCGTTGGTTAAGGTATTCACACGGGTATCAAGTTCATTTTTTGTCTTCTGGAGGGTCTGGATGGCTTGCTGGGCGTTACTAAGATCGCCCTTGGCGATTGCATAACCCTTCAATGTTTCTGTTAACTGAATGGCAATCTGGTCACGTTGGGCGATAGCGTCAGATAGCTCATCAGCAATGGTAGCAAGTTGCGCCGCTGTGTCTTGAACTTTGGCGGTGAGAGCTACGTACTCAGCTGTTTTCTCCGCAAGGGCACTACGGCTAGTGTCCAGTTCACTGTTTTTAGCTGATACCTCTTGGGAAAGAGATGTCAGTTCCGTTTTTAAGGCTTCCATGCCAAACAAGGCGGTACGTACATCCCGGGATACAAGGGTCAAGATACCCATGGTCGATACGGTAATAAGGATCCCCGTAATAATAGTCACGACGATGGAAGTGTGTTTGGGGCGAAGACCAAAGATGGTAAGCTTTTTTTTGCCCACTTTGGTTCCTAACTTGTCACCAATATAGGCAATAATTCCGCCTGTAATGGCCAAAATAGCAATGAGAGCAAGACCAAACATTATGAACTGACACCTCCTTTACGATACTGCAAAAAACAGGTCTGGGCTTTAACACATTCCTTTACCGGGATACTTTACGGACGAGTAGGCAACCAACGATGATAAAGAGAATATTGGCCAGCCAAGCCGCCGTAACAGCCGAAACAACTCCGCCGTTGCCCAAGGAGGTCATGACGGCCATAATGGTATAGTAAATGAAAATAATAATAATACTAAGACCAAGACCGATGGATGAACTAGAACGGTTGGGCTGGAGTCCAAGGGGGGTACCAATCAGAGCAAAGACAAAACTAGCCACCGGAATAGCCACCCGTTCTTGTAATTCAACTTCATAGATACTGGATTTGACGTACTCTTTCTTCAAAATCTGAATCTGTTGCTTCAATTCCTTGATGGTCATTTCCTCAGGCTTTTTTTGTTCACTGGAAATGGCTTTAGGGGTTTTCATGACTGGCATATTTTGCTGAGCAAAATGCATAATCCGTTCCTGATTGCCATCAGTGGTTAAATCATGAATAATACCATTATACATAATCCAATGATTATCTTGCCATACTGCTGTTTCCGCATTTTCTACCCGCACCAATTTATCCTTCTCAAATTCCTCTATGGATACAGCATACATTGTGCTGTTGCTCTCTTCAAATTTGCGGGCATAGGTAAGCCTTTCTAATGAACCGTCCTTCACATCCTTAATAATAATATGGTCTTGGGATTTTAGTGTCGCCGTACTTTTTTTAATTTCATTTTCTATAACACTATTATAAGCAACATTAGATTGGGGCACGACCAGTTCATTAAAAAATACGGCAAAAATGCTGACTAATAACGCTATAATAAAGACTGGGGTTGCTAACCGATAAAAACTAATACCGCCGGAACGCATGGCGGTAATTTCACTGGAACCTGATAACCGGCCAAAAGCCAGAAGGGATGCCAAAAGCATGGACATGGGAAAGGTCAAAACCACAATACCAGGTAAACTATACATAAATAGCTTGATGACCGATGTCAGGGAAGCACCGTATTGAGTTACATATTGAGCAATCCTGAGCATGGTGCCCGTACCGATAAAGACACTGGAAAAAGAAGCAATACCAAAAATAAAGGGCCCCAGTAGTTCTTTGATAATATATTTGTCAAGTATGCGCATTATTTTCTCCCTATCTTATAAACTGAAATTCTCACCTAGGTAGAATTTCCTAGCAATCTCGCTACTGGCAATGGTCCCAGTATCGCCTTCGATGAGGATTTTTCCTTCATTGAGGATATAGGCTCGATCCACAATGCGTAAGGTTTCACGAACATTGTGATCTGTAATCAGCACACCAATGCCTCGCTGTTTCAAATAACCAATGATTTCCTGTAAGTCAGCTACCGCAATGGGGTCAACTCCAGCAAAGGGCTCATCGAGGAGAATAAACGCTGGATCGGTAGCAAGGGAACGAGCAATCTCTACCCGGCGCCTCTCGCCGCCTGATAACTGAGACCCTAGACGAGTACGGATATGACCAATGTGAAACTCGCTAAGGAGGTTCTCGGCTTTTTCCTTACGTTCGCCGTTGCTGAGTTTGGTGGTTTCTAAAATAGCCATCAAATTATCATACACTGTAAGCTTGCGAAAGACAGAAGCTTCCTGGGGCAAATATCCCACGCCCAAACCAGCCCGCTGATACATGGGCATCTTGGTTACGTCTTGATCATTAATGGTCACCGTTCCTTGGCTAGGGCGCTCCAAGCCGACAATCATATAAAAGGTGGTCGTCTTGCCAGCACCATTAGGGCCTAGCAAACCAACAACTTGTCCTTGATCCACGCGGAGAGTGACGCCATCGACGACATTGCGGCCTTTATAGGTTTTGACTAGGTTATTGGTTGCAATATACATATTAAAACTCCTTGCTTTCTTACTGAGGAATGATGACTAGTTTACTGCGGCCTTGAACATCCACTGTTTTTTTGTCAAGATAGAGAGTCATAGTATCGCCTGTTAACACATTGCCCTCTTGTACAGCGTGGGCATTACCTGTCAACACCGTTTTACCGTCTGCGCCTTGAGCTCCATAATAGACGGCGTGATCCGATGTGGCATCCATTTGTCGCGCTGGGCTAACAATATGGACATTTCCATCGGCCACCGCCCGATTGTCAGTAAAAAACGACTCAATTTGGTCGGCGGTCATCACACTGTCAGGTTGGGTCAATTTGGCCCAGCCAGTGACAATGGCATATTGTTTATCGGAATAATAATCAATCTGGGGGCCGGTCAAGATGCTATCCCCTTTCGTGAGAATGGGATCGCCAATAGCCACCAGATGGGTATTTTCATAAGAGCGAACCTCCGCGGCGAGTAAGGTGGCATCCTCTTTTACCACCCGCACTCCACCTGTTACATACGCTTCTTGGGTTTTATTATTATATTCAGCATGTGTGCCTGTCATCACTGCGTTGTCCTGCACTATGCGCACATTACCTTGGGCGGTCATAAGGCTGGACGTTGAATCATAATCAATGGAATCTGCTGATAATTCTATGGGTTGTTTCTGTGCAGCTTCCACATGGGTTAAAGCGTTGCACGAAAGTACTAGGACAAGGGCTAGTCTAACTATATGTTTCATTTCCCTACTCCTCCTGTTACCATCTTAGCATTACCGTATACTTTTATTTTTGACATGCTAACGTCACTTTCTATTTTATCCCCTGTCATCACAGTATCATCTTTGGTTAGCACAACATCACCGGAGCCATAAAAGCGTTCTTCCTGTCCTGCCCAGCGGGTTTGCAGAGCCGTAAACGTGGAGCCATCACTGGCTACGGCATGAACTTTTCCGGTCATCACGATATCTTTGGTCTTGCTATCCATAACTGCCCCAGGGGCCGTAATGTCAATTTTACTGCCATTTTCCTGAAAAAATGTTCCTGTAATATTTTTCATGGTTACGTTGTTGGTTTTCACATCAATTTCAATGCTTTCTGCATCCAATTTCCAGAGGGGTTTACCATCTTTTTGTTGCGTAATGGAATTGCCAGCATAGGACAAGGTGGATACCTGCTCCACTTCTTCCACGGCGGCTGGTGTGGGGGGGACCACTGGTTCTTCTTTAAGAAAATAATGCAATCCGCCTGCTAAGAATAGTGCTGAGCAGGCAATCACTAGATATGTAGTTTTTTTCATGCCTCTTCACCTATCCTTTTACTATCATTTACTGGTATTCCAGCGTTTTTGAAACCATAACCATTCATCAGGATATCGCCTGATCATCTGTTCAATGATATTGGTTGTTTTTAGGGTAAACTGATAAATATCCTCTTCCTCATTGCCTGTATCCTTATAATAGAGAGGTTCATAACAAAAAATGCGGTGACCTCCTTCGGGTTTCCGAACAATAAAAATGGGCACCACAGGTGTTTTCAACCTTTTGGCAAAAATAGTTGGGCCCGTAGGCGTAGATGATAGTTTTCCGAAAAATTCAATAAAAAGTCCATCGGGGCCGGCATCTTGGTCAGCCAATATGGCTAAGATGAGACCTTTCTTGATGGCCTTTGCGGCACTCACCATTTCATTTGTACCACGGGTAAACAATTCCATCCCTACCATATGCCGATATTCATTCAGAATGCGCGACAGCTGATCATTGGGTTGGGGTTTAACAATACTGGCAACGGGAAATTTTTCTGCGGCGAAGGCGGCCCCCATCCATTCCCAATTACCAAAATGGGCACTGAGCACCACCACCCCATGGCCCAGCTTACGAGCTTCTTCCAGATAATGACGGTTTTCGATGGTCACATACTCCTGAAGTTTCCCAGGGGTAAGGGCTGGAATATACAACACTTCAAAAAACGTCTTCCCCAGTTTCCGAAATGAACTTTTAATGATTTGCTGGGCTACTAGAGGCTCTATCCCTAAGGATTCTTGAATCTGGCGTAAAGCTAAATCCCGTTGCCGTCCAGCAAGATGATAATATAAAATCCCCAACTGATTGCCAATGGCTAGCACCCAGCTATAGGGTAATAAACACACCATAAAACTCATCATTTTAAATGCATAATATGGCCAAGCGTTGAACATACAGGGCCCTCCTCTTACTGCTGATTTGCCATATGTCCACCTTGCAAATAGACGTTCACAATGCTGTCCCATTTGCCTTGGGCTTTTAGGATATACTCAATGACTTCTCGCACTGCACCATTACCCCCAACCTGTTTGGTCACTAGCTGAGCGTGTTGTTTTACTTCAGGGACGGCATTGGCTGTGGCGCAAGGTAACCCGACACGAATCAACACGGGTAAATCATTTAGATCATCCCCCACATAGGCTATTTGTTCTTCTGTTAAATCATATTTAACCATCAGTTCTGCTAGGGCTTGAGTTTTGCTCAAGGTCCCTTGATATACATCCGTGATGCTTAGTTCTTCACTCCGGAGTGTCACCATTTGGCTTTCTCGGCCCGTAATGATGGCAATAGTAAGGTTTGCCTTTTGGGCCAGGGCGATGCCCAAGCCATCCTGGGCATGAAATTTTTTCATCAGTTCACCGTCACGGCCAAAAATGATCTGTCCGCTGGTAAGGACCCCATCCACATCCAGGGCCAACAATTTTATTTTTTGCTCAGGTCTGTCCCACTCCATTATAACACTCCTTGGCGCAATAAGTCAGTAAGGTGGATAATACCAATTGAGCAATTATTACCATCGACGACTGGCAAGACAGTGATGGGACGAGGACGATTTTTTTCCATCATGTTCAGAGCCTGGGCGGCCAGCTTGTCCGGCGTAATGGTGCGGGGCGTTTTCGTCATGATGGTATCCACGGTTTTATCCAAAAATTCATAACCCCGCTCTAGGCCACGACGAATGTCACCATCCGTAATAATGCCCAATAAACGACCTTGTTTATCGACAATATTCGTTACGCCAAGCCCCTTCTCGGTAATGACAAATAAGGCTTCTTTAACGGTTTTTTCAATGGTAACCACCGGGTTGTCGTCCCCTTTGTGCATGGCATTTTCCACCGTTAAGAGTAACCGGCGTCCTAATGCTCCACCCGGATGAAAGATGGCAAAATCTTCAGGGGTAAACTTTCGTTCTGACAGTAAGGCCACGGCTAATGCATCTCCCATGGCCAAGGCAGCTGTTGTACTGGCTGTCGGTGCCAGTCCTAGGGGACAGGCTTCCCGCTCCACAGTAACATCCAAAAAAGCTTCCGCATTTTTGACCATTATAGAATCTGCGTTGCCACACATGGCAATAATTGTGGCGCCAATCCGCCGAATGGTAGGAATGATGCGAACGACTTCAGCCGTTTCCCCACTGTTGGATAACGCCAACACAATATCATCAACCGTGACCATGCCTAAATCACCATGAATTCCTTCTGCCGGGTGCAGGAAAAATGCTGGTGTTCCCGTACTCGCTAAGGTTGCAGCAATTTTTTTGCCCACAAGACCGGATTTTCCCATGCCAGTCACAATGACGCGGCCTTTACATGCTAGGATCATTTTAATTGCTTCCGTAAATTGACCATTGATGCGTGGAATGAGGTTTTGAATGGCCGCAGCCTCAATGGCTAGCACCTCTTTAGCGTTTTTAATAATCATACTATGACCTCCCAAAATTAAACCTTCTGGCTAGCTATTGAACCACGAAGGCGCAAAGGACACAAAAGGTTCCTTTGCGCTCTTTGCGGTTGTCTTATTATTTATATTTTCTGACCACGTTATCAATGGCTTGCACATCTTTCAGCAAGGCTTCCAGTTGATCAAGATACATCATATTGGGACCATCGGATAAGGCTTCAGCAGGATTGTCATGCACTTCCATGAATAACATATCCACGCCAGTGGCGACGGCCGCTCTGGTCAGGGTTGGTACAAATTCTCGTTGTCCACTGGAAGTAGCCCCGGCGCCTCCTGGTAATTGAACACTGTGGGTGGCATCAAAAACGATTGGATAACCGAAAGACCGCATGATGGTCAAGGACCGCATGTCTGTCACCAGATTATTGTAACCAAAACTCGCCCCCCGCTCGGTCAAAAGAATGTTCTCATTACCCGCTTCACGTAGCTTGCCAATCACATGTTGCATGTCATTAGGAGCCAAAAATTGACCTTTTTTCACATTGATAACCTTACCTGTTTTGGCTGCTTCGTATAGTAAATCCGTCTGGCGAGACAAAAAAGCTGGAATTTGCAAAATATCCAAGACCTCAGCAGCTTGGGCTATTTGGGTTACGCAGTGAATATCACTTACGACAGGCACGCCCAGATCTTTTTTAATCTGACTGATGATTTTCAGTCCTTCAACCAAGCCAGGTCCACGAAAAGAGGCATAAGATGAACGGTTGGCTTTATCAAAAGATGCTTTAAAAATGTAGGGAATACCCAAACGATCGGTAATTTCCTTAATGCCACGACCGATTTTCAAGGTGCGTTCATAGCCTTCAATGACACAAGGTCCAGCAATCAGGGCGATGGGATGTTGACCACCCACAGTAATGGAGCCAATGTTAACTGTATTCATAGGGAAAGACCTCCTTAACTCTATTTTTTTTCAAACAGCAGATTTACTTTTTCTAAATCTTCCATCGTGTCTACACCGATTGATTTAAAATCTGTTTTGAGAACTTTAATCCGGTAGCCGTGTTCTAGGGCCCGCAGTTGTTCTAATGATTCAGTTTTCTCCAGGGGAGTATGACTTAGTTTTGCATATTGCAATAAGAAATCCCGTCGATAGGCGTAAATACCCACATGTTTATATACGGGGATACTATTTTCGTTGCGGGGAAAAGGTATCAGTGAGCGGGAAAAGTACAAAGCATACCCCTGCAAATCAGTCACCACTTTCACGGCACTAGGGGTATTATACTCACTTTCATCCATCTCGGTCATTAAGGTGGCCATCTGCAACTCCGGATGTCCATCAAAGGCTTCGGCCAATTGGTCAATGATTTGTGGTGGGACGAGAGGTTCATCGCCCTGCACATTGATAATCAAATCTACATCAGGAAATTTGCCTGCGACTTCGGCTAAGCGATCCGTGCCGGTCAGATGTTCAGGTGACGTCATGATGGCCTGTCCACCAAACTTAAGAACTGTGTCATATACTAAAACATGGTCTGTGGCCACAATGACCTGCTTAGGCCTCGTAGCAAGGACAGCCCGTTCATATACATGTTGGACCATGGGTTTACCAGCAATATTTGCTAAGGGCTTGCCCGGTAATCGGGTTGAGGAATACCGAGCAGGGATGATACATAATATGTTCATTAAGAAACCCCCCTTAATTACCCAATTTTTTTATGCTCAGCGATTTTTGTTATGATTTTCATTAACTCTTCATACCCTTCGGTAAAATGGACAGCAATGCTTAAGACGTACAAGGGAAGTGGTCTGTCTGAGTGGATGAACTCCGGTGGGATCTTGACGGCATCTTTTTCCGTGGTAATCAAGGCATAGGCATGTTCATCCACCCCCCGCTGCATGATCTCCTGCATTTCCGCCATTGTATAATCATGATGGTCGGCATACCGTACGCCACAAACTTCGGCGACACCAATATCCAGGATTGTTTGCTCAAAGGAAGAAGGGTTACCAATGGCTGATAAAGCGACTACTTTTTGGTTACGAATGGTCTCTAGGGCCACATCCGTGGTGCGCAGTCCCTTATACCATTCTTCAATTTCCACGAAACACTTAGGTTGATGAATACTTTCCACAACCAAAGCCTTGTCGTTATAACGGGCTAGGGTATCATGAATCATATCTCTAGCATAATCATTAGACTGATCAACCTTGGTCAGTAAAAAAACCTGGGCCCGGGATAAATTGGGTAATGGTTCCCGCAAGGTCCCTCGCGGCAATAAAAAGTTATTGCCAAACATATTCAAGGCATCAATTAGTACAATATCCAAATCCCGCGCTAACTGCCAATGCTGATAACCATCATCGAGAATCACCACATCTGCCTTCAGTTGTTTCACAGCATATTGGCCTGTAATAATGCGATTTTTGCCAATGACCACTGGAACTCCTGGTAAACTTTTGGCCAGCAAATAGGCCTCATCACCAGCCTCAGTCACTGTCATATAAATTTTTTGTCCGTCTGAAACCAGTCCGACCTGTCCATTCCAACCCGCACGATACCCACGATTTAAAATGACGACCCGGTAACCCATTCGCTGAATCAGAGTGGCCAAGCGTTGAGCCGTAGGGGTTTTTCCCGTACCACCGACGGTGATATTACCTAAGCTGATGACTTGACAGTCCAGTTTATGTTGTTGCAAAATACCATATTGATATAAATACAGCTTAGTACGAACACCCATCGCATAAATGACTGAAAAAATATGCAATAATCCCAGCAGAAATACCGCTAGGATGCCTGGTTCTTCACCATGTACTAATTTATATAAGTAAATTTGTAATACCTCACGTTGGCGCATATAGCTTCCGCCTTTTATCAGATTTCCGAGAGTCTATTTTAAAACACCCAGTTGTTTTATTACTTCCACGCGTTTTTCCTCAACGTACCGATTGGTACACGTTCACTCAAATGCTCGTCGCGCCCAACATCTGAACATTTTAAAACAGTCTCTTTAAACTAGCTTAGGATTTCCCGTAAATAGATCATACTCTTGCGGGAAGCCCCACGATTTTCGTCAATAATGGCGAGGGTCTCCCTCTCCATACGGAGACGTACCTGTTCATTATTTAAAATATATGAAATTTTTTCCGCCATTGTAGCAACATTATCCACAGTAATACAAGCTTGTCGTTTCGAAAACAAGGCATAGGTATCTTTAAAGTTAAACATGTGGGGTCCCACTAAAATAGGTTTACCATGAGCAGCTGGTTCTAGAATATTATGCCCGCCTTGGGACACCAGGCTACCACCGACAAAAACAATGGTACCAATGCTATAAATTTTACCTAACTCTCCAATGGTATCTAGTAGGACAACATCATGGCTTTCACTGTGATTTTTTTGGAGCACCGTCCGACGAATGGCCACAAAACCAAATTTGGTGGCCAATCCAACAAGTTCTTCAACGCGCATAATATCCCGAGGAGCAATGATAATTTTAATGTGGGGAAAATTTTTGCGCACGGTTTGTAATGCGGAGAATAAAATGTCCTCTTCACCTTTATGGGTACTACCGGCTACTAGAACGGGAAAAGCATGTTCCAAGCCCATTTGACAACTTATATCTTGTTTCTGGTCTAGCGTCACACTGGTATAGTTCTGATCAAATTTAGTATTGCCCGTCACAACAACACGCTGAGGATCAGCCCCCAGACGGATAATATACTCCGCATCAATTTTTGACTGCATGCAGAATTTATCCACAGTACCTAACATGTTCTTAAGGATACTACCCAAATAGCGATAACGTTCTACACTCTTATCGCTAATCCGGCCATTTACCATCATCACTGGCACAGAAAAATGTCCCAGCGCCTTTAAAAAATTGGGCCAGAGTTCAGTTTCGACCATCAAAAAAGCACTAGGCCTAATACGCTTGACGGCACCATAACTAATCAAGGGTAAATCAAGGGGAAAGAAAATAATGCTATCAGCATCCGTAATGATGCGTTTGGCCATGGCATAGCCCGCAGCGGTGACTACCGATACGAGCACTGGCCGACCAGGAAAAGCCTGGCGTATTTCTTTGATAATGGGGCTGGCTGCCACAATCTCACCAACTGAAGCGGCATGCAACCAAATACAATCCTTGTTGGCGACTGGCACCATATCTTGGGCAGGCACAAAGCCAAAACTTTGGCGCAGTCGCTGGACAAAACCTTGTTCCCTAATCATACGCACAATAAAGACGGGAATAGCAAACATCACAATGAAGATCGTCATTAGGTTGTAAAGAATATGCATATGCGGTACCTCTTTTTTTCGACTTTAGCCTTTACCTGCGCTGAAATTGTACCTGATACAACTTGCTATATAACCCCCCTAATGCTAATAACTCATCATGTGAACCTTGTTCAATCAGCCTGCCTCGTTCCATAACGACAATCACATCGGCCCGCTTGATGGTTGACAAACGATGAGCAATAACAAAAGAGGTCCGACCCACCATTAATTTATCCACCGCTTCCTGAACCAGTTTTTCACTTTCTGTATCCAAGGCCGAAGTGGCTTCATCAAGGATGAGGATCCGTGGGTTTTTCAGTATGGCCCGAGCAATGGCAATCCGTTGTCGTTGTCCACCCGAAAGCTTTGAACCTCGCTCGCCGATTTGGGTATCATAGCCGCCTGGCATATCCACAATAAAATTATGAGCATTGGCGGCCTTAGCTGCCGCTATGACTTCATCACGATTGGCATTTAATCGCCCATACAAAATATTGGTATAGACGCTGCCATTAAAAAGCACCGTCTCTTGGGGTACAATACCAATCTGCTCCCGCAAAGATTTTAATGTCACTGTTTTTATATCAACACCATCAATGGTAATAACTCCATCCAGAGGATCATAAAATCTGGGAACAAGATTAGCAATGGTGGTTTTTCCAGCACCACTAGGTCCAACAATGGCTACTACCTGTCCTGGTTTTACATCTAATTGTATGTCATGTAAAGCGGGTTCGCCGGGTTTGTATTCAAAGGTGATGTTATTAAAAACCACATGACCATCAATTTTTTCTAATACGGTAGCGCCAGGCATATCTTCAATTTCTGGCTGGGTATCAAGAACATCAAACACCCGCTCGGCCGCTGCCAAGGCTTTTTGAATATTACCATAGACACGACTTAAGCGTTTAATAGGATTGGATAAATTAACAGCATACACTAAAAACGCAATGAGAGAACCTGCTGTCAAATGATCATTAATCACTTCCCGTCCACCATACCAGATAATGGCAGTCACGCCAAGGGCCGCCACAAACTCAATGATTGGCGTAAGGGTGGCCATAATCTGTGAGTTTTTCATTTGAGCACGGAAGTTACTGTAATTTTCTTTTTTAAAACGGTCAATTTCAAAGTCTTCTCGAGCAAAGGACTTAATGACCCTGACGGATGAAATACTTTCCTGCAATACGGAGGTAATATCAGCCGCCCGTTCCTGTATATTGGTACTGGACTTGCGCAGTTTTTTCCCAAAAATATTCATGGTCTGGCCAATCAGTGGCGCCGTAATCAAGGTTAAGAGTGTTAGCTGCCAATGCAGATAAAACATGATTCCAACGGAACCAATTAACGTCATTCCTTCGGTCACGAGATCAATCATGCTATCCACTAAGGCACCTTGGACAGCTGCCACATCGTTGGTAATATAACTCATGAGTTGGCCGGTTTGCCGTTTTTCGTAGTAGGATAAAGATAACCGTTGCAACTGGGCATATACGGCGGCCCGAATGTCAATAATTACTTTTTGTCCAATATAAGACATGAGATAGGTTTGTCCATACAAAAAGATGGCCCGCAAGAAAAAGACCACCACAATTCCGCCGGCAATGGCATTCAGTGTGAACATATCTTTGTTGGCTAAGACCTTATCAATAATATCCTTTAATATCCATGGCACATATAAATTGGCACTAGCTGCCAATATAATACAGACAACGGCCAAGGCCATCCGCTTAAAATAAGGTCTAACATAGTTGATTAAACGTAAATACAGGGTCATTTTCCACCTCCAACGGGACTATGGGCCACCGCCAATATTTCATGAGCTACCCGTTCTACGGCCCCGGGTGGTCCTAGTTTTTGGCACATTTCGTCTAAATCAAGAAGCATTTGGGTTCGCACCTTAGAGTCGGTCAAAATGTCCACTGCTTCCTTAGCAATATTTTCACCACTAGCAGCATCTTGGACCAGTTCAGGTACAATCTTCCGACCAGCAATAATATTTGGCAAACTAATATAGGGAATTTTGACCACAATTTTAGCGATTAAGTACGTTAAAGTTGCCACCTTATAAATGATGACAGTGGGCAACTTAAGGATGGAAGCCTCCAAAGTAACGGTGCCTGATGTCGCAATGGCCATATCGGCAATATTCATCAGATCATAGGTATAGTTTTCCGTCAAAACAACGGTTATGTTGTATTGGTTAATAATATGGTGGAGCATTTCCCGGGAAATTGTCGAGGCCACAGGTAGGAAGAACTGACAATTAGGGACTTTCTCCCGAATTTTGACGGCTGCTTCCAACATGACGGGCAATAAGTTGACAATTTCTTGTTTACGGCTACCCGGCAAGAGCATAACGAGAGGCTGCCCAGCACTTGCGCCAAAATAGGCATGAGCTTCCGCCTTGGACATGGTGGTCTTGACAATATCCAAGAGAGGATGACCAACAAAAGTAACATTGGCCCCCGCCTCACGATAGACATCTACTTCAAATGGAAAAATGGCCGCCACCTTTTCTACTGTTTCGGCCACTTCTTTTGCCCGCCCCCGTCCCCACGCCCAAACTTTGGGGCAGATATAAGAGATGACGGGAATCCCCTTACTTTTAGCGATTTTAGCCAAACGTATATTAAAACCATGATAATCAATAATAACTAAAACGTCAGGACATTCCTTGTCCATTAGCTGGGCTAACCCATCACGTATTTTAAATAATTTAGGGAGATTTTTGATGATTTCAACGATCCCAATCACCCCTAAATCAGCAATATCATAAACAATGTCAACACCCGCAGCCCGCATGCCCTGTCCACCCATACCAAAGAGTTTGATGTCTGGCTGTATGGCTCGCAAAGCATGGGCTACACTAGCCCCATGCAGGTCGCCTGATGCTTCCCCTACGGAGATCATAATTTTAGACATAAGCAGCCTCCATCATTTTTTCACATTGCGACAATGGTTATGTTGTGATCATTGGCCATGCTGACTACTTTTTCACGGTCAACGATGAGGGTTTTGCCTGCCTCAATGACTAGCGCCGTAGCACCCGCTGTGCACATGGCTTCTATTGTACTGACTCCCACTGTAGGTACATCAAAACGCAGGTCCTGGTTAGGTTTGGCGACTTTAGCAACGGTTACGCCAGAGCGCCCCAACTCTCCACCACGACGAATGCAAACATCGGTACCTTCAATGGCTTCAACGGCCATCACCGCACATTTTTTCACTACCACCGTTTGTCCAATATCTAGGCGCCCCATTTCTTTGGCTATTTTAAAGCCAAATTCCATATCAGCCTTCTCTTCAATTGATGGCAAACGACTGGTCAGCACTCCTTGCCCTGGCATCAGGCTTTTGATCAAAGCTGTTTGGTCAAGGATACTAAATCCTTCTGTCAATAATTCCCGCACAAAAGCCAACATGATGGTATCATCATTGTTGTCGGCAAGACTAGCCAACATCACTTGGATACGATGATCAAGCTGGACATTGCCGGCAAACATGAGTTCCTTCGTAACCTTGCCTAGCATGGTCACTTGGGTAACACCTTCATTTTTCAGCGTCGTCAATATTTCTTGCAATTGACCCACACTAATATGATATGTTTTATTAGCAATATTATTCAATTCCGGATCTACGCCAGGCACCAGTCCCACAGCGATCACGGTAAAGCCCATGCCGCGAGCGGCACGGGCGAATTGTACCGGCAACCCTCCAGCACCGGCGAGCAAACCTATCATTTTCATTCTTTAAATCTCCTAATCCCCTACTCTGCTTCCCGCCGACTACGGCATACGCCCCGTTCTACATTGCGTAAGAAACGCATAAAATGTTCAACTTCAGGGTATGATTCCAATTCTTGCTCCATCATTTCGATGGCCTGCGCCAACCCTAAGTTGGAGCGGTATAAGATTTTATATGCCTTTTTAATGTTTTTTCGGGATTCAATACCAACACCAGCCCGTGCCATACCAACATTGTTCAGTCCTGAGACTCTAGCTGGATGACCATCAACCGTAACAAATGGGGGTACATCTTGAACAACTTTGGATGCTCCACCCACCATAGCATTCATGCCAATCTTCACAAACTGATGTACACCAGCCAGTCCACCGATCACAGCACGATCTTCCACGACCACATGGCCTGCTAAGGTGGCGGCATTGGACATGATAACATGATTGCCAACGACACAGTTATGAGCCACATGAGTATAAGCCATTAATAAACAGTCGGAACCAACCCGTGTTTCGCTGCCTTCGCCTGTCGCCCGATTGACCGTAGCGAACTCTCTGATTTTAGTATTGTCACCAATAAACACGTAACTTTTTTCACCCTCAAATTTCAGATCTTGTGGTTCTGAACCAATGGATGCGCTGGAGAAAATTGTGCAATTTTTACCAATGCTAGTCCATCCATCGACCACTACATGAGCGCCAATTTTAGTACCATCACCAATAATTACGTTTTCACCAATGACGGCGTAGGGTCCAATTTCAACATCTTTGCCAATGCGTGCTGCTGGATGAACAACTGCGGTTTCGTGTATTTTACGCAGAGACAAGACAACTTTTTCTGGTTTCATCTGCACGTCAACTCCTTCTCCAGTAAGTGTATTCCCCTTACTCTTTTATTCTTGATGCTATTATAGTCCGACTGACCAGTTCAAATGTGGTAAGCTATAATTCGTCAAATTCAGCCATTTAGAGGTTAATCCTACTGTTATCTTAAATTACAATGTGAAAGTTGCTACTTTCCTTTTATTTTCTTTATTTTGGTACTAAAGCAAATAAAAATTCGCCTTCGGCTACCAGTTGATTTTCAACAAAGGACTGTACCCATAATTTCCCGATGCCACCGCGGACCTTCAATACTTCAGCGACCATACGGAGTTGATCACCAGGCACCACTGGTTTTCTAAATTTTACACGATCCATCCCTGCAAAAAAAGCTAATTTACCCCGATTTTCGTCAGGATACAACATAGCGACGCCCCCCACTTGGGCCATTGCTTCCAAGATGAGTACACCAGGCATAACAGGATGGTCAGGGAAATGCCCCTGGAAAAATTGTTCATTAATTGTTACATTTTTAATACCAACCGCCCGTTTTAATGGTTCAAGTTCGATAATCTTATCGACTAGCAACATTGGAAAGCGATGTGGAATAACCTTTTGTATTTCAGTTGCAGATAGCATTGGGTTTCAACTCCTTAAATATTATATGCTTTTATGAGGGAAATGCTCTTTTATTCTTTTAACCTCATTGGGGCCCCAACGGGGGCAGGTGGTAAAAAATTAGTTATTCCCATTCTGTTCACAATGCTCAACTATTTTTTTTGCCAGTGCCGTATTAATTGCATGACTTGATTTGACGGCAATGATATGGCCTTTAATATGGCCTGTTAATGCCAAATCACCAATGATATCTAATATCTTGTGCCGGACTAGTTCGTCGGCAAATCGCAGAGGGGTGAGAACTTTTTCTTCATCATACACCACCACATTTTCCAAACTACCACCTAAAGCCAAACCTTGGGCCTGTAAGAGTGCTACCTCATTCATAAAACCGATGGTACGGGCTGGTGCAATTTCCCGAATAAAAATGTCTTTGGTAATTTCATAATCACCAAATTGCACGCCAAGCATGGGATGAGAGTTAATTGAAGTAAATGTAATTCTTAACCCATCATAAGGCAGAATTGTGATAAATTTGTCATCCACACGTATGGTTTGCGCTTCCTTCACATATACTACTTTTCGTAGGGCCTCCTGCTGGGTTATACCAGCTTCCTCAATCAAGCGCACGAAAGGCAGAGAACTACCATCGGCTACTGGTGGTTCTACTGAATCAATTTCTACTAAACAATTGTCCACACCCATAGCATAGAAAGCTGCCAAGAGATGTTCCACGGTAAAAACTTTTGCCTGCCCACTTTCTAGAGTGGTGGCGCGCATAGTATTAGTAACATTTCCAGCGATTGCTGCCACCTGAGGGGCTCCTGGCAAATCAGTGCGGGCGAAGATAACGCCTGTATTGCTACTCGCTGGCTTTAGGGTAATGGTTACATTCCGTCCTGAATGTAGCCCTATACCAGTATATGTTACAGTTTTCCCTACTGTTGCTTGTTGCATATCTGTCCTCCCGATATAATAACCTTTATCCATTCTATATAAAAATCCAGTTCCCTGCAAGATATTTCTACATTTTTTCTTTTTTAACTGACAAAAATGGGTAAATTTTAAAGAAAAGTAGGGTGGGAATTCTTTGTTTTTCAGTTACCACCTAATGTGCGGGCATTGGTACTCTGTTGATATTCTATCAATTCTTTATACTGCCGTCCGATGTGAGATAAAGGGTTGCCAAATACGATTTCTGGTTTACCTTCTTCCACAATACTTCCTTTATCCATCAAGACGATACGATCGGCAACATGAATCGCAAAGGATATTTCATGGGTAACGACCAGCATGGTACTGGCACGATATTTAGCTAAGTCTTCCATAATGACTAATACTTCCCGTACTAAAATAGGGTCAAGGGAAGCGGTGGGTTCATCCCAAAGCATGAGCTCAGGTCCAAAAGCTAATGCCCTTGCGATACCGACCCGTTGTTGCTGACCGCCTGACATTTCACCAGGCTTATGATCAGCACGATCTTCTAAGCCAACCTTACGCAACGCCTCGATTGCCTTATCAAAAGCCTGCTCACGTGGCAAACCATCCAAAACGAGACCTAACATGACATTCTCCACAGCACTGAGACGACCAATCAGATTAAACTGTTGGAATACAAAACCAATCCGTTTACGAATGGCTCGTAACTCATCAGCAGATAAACTCGTTATCTCAGTGCCAGCAAAAAAAATGGATCCACTCGTCGGATTAATCAAACGATTAATGGTACGAATGGTGGTTGATTTTCCACAACCAGATGGCCCCATCAATACAACGGTTTCCCCTTGCTTAACATGCAAGCTAAAGTCCTTCACTGCCACCAAGCTACCAAATTGTTTATAGAGATTTTGAATATCAAGCATACTATCACCTCACTTATTTTTACTCAGGGGTTACTCAAGGGGACGGTTCTCGTGAGTCGACGACTCAGAGGAACCGTCCCCTTGAGTCAGAGTCTCCCTCGAGTCCCCGTCATTGAGTCCCATTATTTGAATTTTACTTTGCGTTGATTTAATTTTTGCAGTAGTCCTGGGCGTCCGCTGGGAATTACAATCTCCCGCATAATGTCATCGATGGACAATCCTAGAGACTGACCTGCCATGATTTCTTCCCCCGAAATAGGACTGATTTTTTCAGTATAACAGGCTACCAGTAGCCCCAATGCTGCGCCGACAACGGGCACGCAGACCCATGGTAAATAGGGAATACCGCCTCGGGCCAACACAAACATCGCTGTGAGCAATACTGCGCCCACAGACATACCATAGAGACGTTCAGGAGCGGTAAAGACTTGACCAAAACGAGCCATTCTAACGCGCCAACCACGGGCCTTCACTTTTCCACTCACTCGTTTGCGACGCATCACGGTCATAATCCCCGTATGGTCAAGGGCTAAAAATAATAGGGTCAATACAATAGCTGTCATACCAGCTAAAATAGCTCGTACTTCATTTAACACTGTATATAACTGACCACGAGTATTTGGTTCAATAACTCCCATATCCGTGGAATATAAAGATACATTATTATGTCCCACCTGACTGTATACAAGGGGGGTTACAGCATCAATACTAATGTTGCTCGTCGTAAGAATCTGAATGCGCTCACCGGGAATGACTTGTCCAGCGATAAATTTATCTAACAAGACAACCGAATGGTTAATTTCTTCATCTTTAAGATTAGGAACCGAAGCAGCCATATATTGGATTTGCGTGCTCACAAGTGGTACATTAAGTTGTCCAAGTTGAGCCAGTCGACTGCTCACACTTGTAATATTATTTCTAGCACCCGTTACATCAAAAGCCTGCAATGTATCAATTGTATTATGTCCATTGGCAACAATTCCATCAATAGCACCTTTGGCTTGACGAGCATCAGCAGCGACATGATCAAGGGCACCTAATCCCGTCTTCAAATTACCTAAGTTACGCTGAGCACTGGATAAATTGTCAATGGTTGTACCCACATCCCCATTAATTAGCTTAAAGACTTGCAGAGTTGTTATTAAGCTCCCCATGGACTTTGATGAACTATCCACCTGATTTTGTAATGAACTGGTATCAATATTAGCCAAACCACTGGTCGCGGCTTGAATGGTCGTACCTGCCGCCTGCAGGCTATTTAATGTTTGATCAATGGCCTTAATACTAGTACCATAATTATTTAGGGCATTCGTCGCAATATTGCTCAAGTTTTGTGTATCACTCACAACACCGGGAATCTGATTGACTACTTTGGAAGTTTCAGTTAACGCACTGCTCAACTCTTGCCGTGGATTATGATATGTGGCTGTTCCTACGGCAGGCCCCACAATATTATTAATGGCTTGATACCCTTGATTGTTAGTAAGAGCTGTTGCATCCCCTTGAGTAATGGTGCCTTCTGCAGTGCCATCAGGGCGCAAAACTGTAATTTGTACCAATACATTATTCTTAGTGACAGCATTCCCCACTGCCAGGGACCCTGTACCAGGAAAAGCAACAACATCACCTTTCATTAGTTTATTATTACCAGTTGGTGTTATCACGACCTGGGTAGCGTAAGCCACCAAAAATCGTTTAAGTTCCATCATGGTACTGACCATATAGGTCATATCATCATTTTTACCATCAACTGATACATTTTGTGCATATTCCAGTTGCAGTTCAGTCTGCATGGCTTTGCTAATGGCTTCACCCATCCGAATGGGATTTTGCGGTTCACTGCCCACAGGAAAGCTAATCTCAATCACTTGATATTGTTTTAGCAAATTTTTAATCTGCTCAGTGACCCCAGTTGTTTTATCAAGGGAATTTAATACTACACCCACCGATGCACCATCACGAAAAGCAAAACGTACTCCATCCATTTGTGTGATACGTTCCATCAGCATATTTTTAGCACCTTCCGGCACACCACGAATGGTCAGTCGCGGTTCGGTTAATACGCCCACGCTGGCACCACCTGGAATACTACCAAATGTTTTCCCTAACTCTTCGTAAGTCTGTTTAGTTTTATATTGGTCAGGTATAGCAATGAAAAAAGAAGTTTTACCAGTAATTGTCGGCCCTTCTTTCATCCTTGCTCCTGGGAAAACCTCATCAATGATTTTTTGAATGTGGATGGCGGTGTCGTCTTTCATTTCTTCCCGTGATTGAATAATGATATCATATTCACCATAATCACCAACTAAGCTAGCTAAGGTCTTGGAAAAATAAGAATTAGCAGATAGAGATACCACCCCGGCCAGAAGTGAACCAATAACGATACTGACCACGATAAGGGTTAGAATATCCCACTTAAATGAATCTTTAGTCATAACGTATTCACCCCTTCCTTCAAGGATATATTATATCATGTATATCACTATTATGTCTATAAGTATATACTTTTATTCATTATTGTATATACTTATAGACAAGTAAACTACATATTCTTTTTCCCACTAACTACCAAAGTAAAAGGACTATCCCCATACATTTGATGCCGATACCTTCGGAGTGACAGTTGGGACGCAAAAAAAAGATTGCTTGACTCTCCATCGTCAAGCAATCTTTTGGTTATGATTTAATGATCGGGGGTGAACTTTTCCAGCGATTGTGTAGCCAGAACCATTCATGGGGATATTTGCGGATATGTTGTTCAATAATTGTCGTCAACTGTTGTGTTGTCACAAGAATATCCTGATCCCGATTACTTGTTTTTTCTACCCATACTGGGGGATGTAAAATCGCAGTGTTACTCCCATCCTTATTTTCAGTTATAAAAGTAGTAACAATTGGTGCACCTTTCAAGCGTGCCAATGCTGCAGCTCCTTGGGGTGTTGATGCCAAGCGGCCAAAAAATTCCACCATGACACCATCACTATGAGCATCCTGATCCATCAATATGCCAATGATTTGTCCTTCACCAAGCAACTTAATCATATCGCGGACGCCCGTTTTATAGATCACTGTCATACCTGACATGGCACGATATTCATTAATAAATTTATCCATTTGTGCATTGGTCTGCTTCTGTGCCACACATGCCAAGGGAAAACCGTGCAACGCTAATGCAGCGCCTCCCAGCTCCCAATTACCACTGTGGGATGTTGCTAGTACAACACCTTTGCCATAGGACAAAGCCTCCGTCAGATATTCCGGATGGTCTAGTGTCACATAGTCTTTAATATTATTTTTATTTATTTTTGGCATACACAATACTTGTAAAAACATATTGCCAAAACGAGTTGTACTCTGCTTGGCAATAAAAGTGGCTTGGGACTCATCAACGGACAGACTGTTTATAATATTTTGGATGGCCATGGTTTTGCGTTTAACAGGTACAATCTGCCAACAAATGATTCCCAAAACTTTTCCCAGACCGCGTCGCACATTTTTCGGCAAAACGCAGATAATAGCGCTCACTATTTTGACAAATCTATATAACATATCTACTCCTTTTCCCTTGCGTTTGCAATAAGAATCCCCTTTATCGCGAGACGAGGAACCATCCCTGTTAATTTGTAAAACTGATTCCGATATAGCCATTATGATTGCGCAGACCGGCATCTAGCTTGAGTCCGGGAATAATGGACAAGCGGGCACCGTAATTCATTGTTTTGCCATCATATTCAGCGATCAAAGTCGTGGCAGGAAAAGCATTGGTACCGGTTATTATGCTAAGGGGATTAATGGTTTTTTCAATACCGGCGAAAACGCCATTAAATCGTCCGCCACCAGTGCCCGCATGCACCCGAAAGCCAAAAGGCAACGCCTTACTGGCCACTGCATATACGGAACGTTGCTCACTATTGGAGATATCTTCCACACCGATAGCTAGTCCGGGGAGTAGGATGGTTTCTGGCACGACAGCAAATTTTGCATTAACATAATTTTTATTACTTTGCCCGTCATAACGAAAGGCCGCCACACCCAGTTCTAAATTAGGAGCCACATTGGTATTAAAGCTACCAACGCCCCCATCTTGCAGATGATAATAACCTAATGACAGTTGTCCTGGACGCAGCACATCGGCAGTGGGGGTGTTAATTAATCCAGTAGGGCCATTCACTGAAGGGGCAGCCAAAACGGGTACCATAGTTGTTAGTACTAAAGCACACGTTAGCCCTATCATTATCTTTCTCATCAACGTTTCTCCTTAACATAAATTTGGGACGAGGGGACAGGATCATCGTCCCCTCCCGCGCCTTTTAAAACATAGAGCAAAGCACAAAGAACACAAAGTTTTTTAATATCCCCTTTGTGTTCTTTATGTCCGCGTAGTAACTTTATATCTTTGTATTAAAATAGGTTTTTCTATTGATTTATTTTGTGCCTTCCAGGGCAGCTAAACGTTTTTCTAGATCCCGAACTTTTTTAATTAAATCAGGCATTTTATGGATACCAGCTTGGGAGCGCAGCCATTCTTTATGGGGCCCAGCAGGAAAACCAGCATAAAAAGAGCCAGCTGCTACATCACTGATAATACCAGATTTGGCAGCAAATACGCAGTTATCACCAATTGTCAAATGCCCGGCACTTCCTGATTGTCCAGCAAAAGTAACACGATTGCCAACTTTAACACTACCGGCAATACCGGTTTGCGCCACAAGGAAACAACTTTCACCAATCTCAACATTATGGGCTAAATGCACTAGATTATCAATCTTAGTGCCACATTTGACTAGTGTACTTCCCGTTGTAGCACGATCAATGGCCACATTTGCTCCAATTTCTACATCATCTTCAATCACCACATTGCCAACTTGGGGAACTTTTTGATGATGACCATCGGTGGTAATGTAACCAAAACCATCACTACCCAAAACGGCGCCACTGTGAATAATTACTTGGTTACCAATATAACAGTTATCGCCAACTGTCACATTGGAATAAATAAGGCTATCATTGCCAATAGTGACTTGATTACCAAGATAGGTAAAAGGATACACGATGGTATTGTCACCAATCTTCACCTTATCACCTAAAACAGCATAAGCCATGATGGAAACATTCTCACCAATACTCACATCTTTGCCAACAACGGCAGTGGCATGAATACCAGGTTCTACCGCAATGCGGGGTGTAAATAATTGTAACAAACTAACAAAGGCTATCCGCGGATTTTCCACGAGAATGGCAGGCTTGGCAAATTCAGTCACCGTGTTGGGAATAATCACAGCAGCGGCAGCGCACAATAAGCCTTTATCAAGATGGGGTGCTACAGCAAATGTAATATCCGTTGCCGTAGCATCTTCAATATTTGTGACACCTGATATTTCAATGTCACCATCACCTAGCAAGACTCCATTTATGAGGTCTGCAATTTCTCTTAGTGTCTTTTTCAATAGAGTTTCCTCCTGGACGATTATTGCAATTTTTTAATGACATCATCAGTAATATCAGTACCACCTTGGGCTACACCATTTTTATATAATATGACGCTGAGCTTTTTATCTTTGGAAATTTGATCCAAAGTTTCTTTAATCGTAGCGTCAACTTGTGTCTCCATATCTTGTTTTACTTTCATAAAGTCACCATAAACTGCTTCTTGGCGTTTTTGAAAATCTTCAGGTTTTAATGTAGCCTTTTCTTTTTCTAATTGGTCACTGAGTTCTTTACCTTTAACATTTAATTGTTCTTGAAAGGCTTTTACTTTAGGACTGTCAGTCATAACCTTGTTTACATCAACGACACCAATCGTGCCACTTGAACTGCAACCGCCTAGTAGCGACGCGGTGAACACCAACATGAATGCTAGCACCAATTTGTTTGTATGTTTCATCCTTAAATCCCCCAATATATTTATTTTTGCCTAAATAGATAGTACTATTATATACAGATTTACTATTTATTACACTCAGCAATCACCTGAGTGGTTATATCCACTGCACTCACATTGACAGTAACATTGGCCACTACGGCCGCAAAGCCATTGTCGATGGCGACCTTGCCCGTTTTATCGGTAATATCAGTGATGATGGCTTCTTGCAAGGCCTCAAGCTCTTGCTTTTTCATAGCCAACGGAGAGGTATCTACGGCCGTTGGCTCAGTTACCGCCAACGGTATCTGTTGTTCATTGCCTCTGGCGACAATTTCAGTTTGCTTGGCAGCTGCTTTCTTAGAAATCTCAGTATTTAGCTCTGTGGCATAGGCTGTTAATTGCTGCTGTATTGCGGCCTTCTCTGGAGCCATCAACTCATCCATACGCCCAGCTAATTGTTGTTGTTTCACACTTAATGCTTCAGAACGCTGAGTTTCAATTTTTTCCAGTTCCCCTTGCAACGCTGTCGTTTGTTCTTTTGTCAACTGTACGGTTTTAAGTTTAAGCTGTAAATTAAATATTTGCGGCTTATATTCTTTGTCCACTTGATCAGTATAAGTTTTCATTTCATCCGCTAGAGTACCATGGATGGCCTCGGCTTTCACCGCAAGTCTTGGATTGAGTTCATCTTGTTTGGCAGACATTTTGGCACTGAACTCTTGTTCAGAAGCTTTATTCAATTCAGACAGCTGATTGTCGGATACATCAGGAATGGACTGAGCGGGAATCTGACGATTCGCAGCTAATTGCTGGGCCTCAAGTTGGGCAGCGATGGTATCAGCCTGTTGCCCTAGAGCCAAAAGCTGATTATATTTTGGATGAGCCTTGAAGGCTTTGTTCATATCAATGACTGCCACTTGCGGGGCAGGAGGCGTAGTGTCCTCTGCTTGTTTTTTGGTACCACAACCAGCGATAAATAGCACAAAAACTAGCATAATGATAAGCAGCTTCAGTTTAGACACCAAATCACCCACTTTCTAATAAAGAGCCGAGCGGGTAGAACCAGCTCGGCCTCAATGATGTTATTTACCACCAGTAATTTTTTTGCCTACTTCATCGGTGATATCTTGGCCGCCATAGACAACATTGCTTTTGTCCATAACAATCGACAACCCTTTGGCTTCAGCTACAGCTTTGATGGCCGCTTCCACTTTGTCTAAAACTGGGTTGACCAGCTCTTGCTGTTTCACAGTCAAACGTTGTTGTACTTGGGCATAATAGTCTTGTTTTTCTTTGTCATTCATCGTAGCTGATTTTGTTTCAAAATCTTTTCTAGCACTTTCGACTTCAGCTTGCATGGTTTCTTGGGCTTTCACCATCTCAGGGTGTTGTGACACTAACAGTTGATGATTCACAACGCCAATATTAGATGAGCTACTTGCGGCTGCTGATGTTTTACTACCAGTCTGAGATAAGGTTAATCCCACGACACCTAACATAAACAATACGGCCACGGTTAGTGACACAATTTTTACCTGTTTTTTACCTAAATTAAGCACGAACAAACTCCTTCTTTCTGCTTTACAGCATCAAATTTACCTTTTCATTATAACAGGGTCTCTACACATATTCAAGACGTTGATTTAACCGAAAAAATTACATTCTTCTTACAAATTACCAATTAAGCGCAACCACCGGGCATCTTGGGTGATGATATATTCAACACTGATAAAATCATGCATTTTGTAACGAACAGCAAACTCACCCTTACCATTGGATGGCATATCTTCAAGACGCAAGCTAAGGTTTTTACTAAGATCTTGATGGAGCCACAAAATATTCCTTTGGTCTGAAATATTATATTTCATGCCCACTGTGGTGGTGGAATTGATGGCATGCCCTACGCCAGGTACAAAACGCCAAGTAACGGAGCTGGGGAAAAAGTCGACTTCCATAAAAACCTCATCCCGCTTACTGATAAACTTGCCCCCATGAAGTCTAAATGAAGTATTATCTGTACTGCGCCCCATATCCATATAACCTTCAAGAGATACTTGATACCTGTCGGTTTCGGCATCCAGAGCAATTTCAGTATCGACGCCAGGATTAACAACTGGCGTAATGGTCAAACCGTAGTTTTTGGCAATGGGATGCTGAGCGGCCACGGTCCCCAACTTAGCCGTAAAATAATCCCGGTGGCGTTCAATAAAAGCCACTGGCAGACCAACTAAGCTTTGGCCCGTTTGCTCAACAGTGGGACGTACAGCAAACAGCAGTACATTGGGAATGGTATGTGAACGAAGAGAGATATGAACATCCTGAACTGTCGCGCCTAGAGGGGCCAAGGATAACTTTACTAGGGTGTGCGCCCCTGGAACAATATCAAAATTGGCCCGAAACTCTGGTAGTTGGGAGGCCAACACTTCTCGTACAACTAATTTGGCAACGCCACCTGCCCAATCTAAGGAATCAATGGGCAATCCTACTAAGACATCATTTACTTTTTCTTCTATATTCCCCATGTCTTTTTTTACAAGGTCAGTGATTTCTGGAGAGAGGGTGCCAAAATCCATCTCTAAGGCAACTTCATGAACAACATCACCCCATGGCACTACCTGCACTTGAATCGTCGTGTCAGCAGCTGGCACTAAGCTAACTGACTGTACCGAATATCCTACCAAGACTCGATCGAATACTTCTTGTATTAATTTTTCATAAGTAGCTTTGCTGTTCACAACATCACTAATATTGCGCCCAACTAGCATCTGCTCACCCACTGTCCCTACACTAGCCGACATGCGTTTGGCAATTCGAGCTGTTGGCGTTTGACTGGCGGTAATACTAACCGTTACTTTCTCGACCATGTCATCTGAGGCCTGCGCTATACCAGGTAACATCACAAAAAGCACCAGTAAAATACTAAAAAAAGCGCGAAAAAATCTAGTTGAAATAGCAATGCCCCTCCTATCAAAAAACACTTCCTATCGGGATTCCCAAAGGGTATATAGTACAGAGTCAGGTCATAGACCTGACTCTGTATATGGCACTACTTAGAATTGTCCACCAAAACTAAAGTGAGTTCTGGTCCCTTGACTACCTCTAGCAAGGTCTAGACGGATAGGACCGATTGGAGTGGAAACTCGCACTCCCACACCGACACTGGCTTTTAGGTCATTAAGTTTATACCCATCGCCTGTCCATGCATCACCAACATCACTAAATACTACACCTTCTACTTTACTGGCTACGGGAAAACGATATTCAGCAGAAGCGGCTAACATTTTATTGCCTTTAAACTGATCATCACGATAACCACGTAATGAATCAGAACCACCTACAGCAAAACGTCCGCTGTCAGGCATGGTACCATCCGCATAACCTACCGTTTCACGGAAAGCCAATACTTGAGCATGTCCTACTTTGAGATAATTGCGTGATTCAGCAGTATATTTATTAAAATCAAAGTCCCCGCCCAGTCCTTTGCCAGCAAATTCAGCTGTCAATGAAATACGGTTGCCTTCGGTCGGATTAAATACATTGTCCCGTGAATCATACACACGATTCAAACTAATACTACGAGTTACGCCAAAATTAGCTTTTAGATAAGCTGGCTCGGTGCTATAATCTTCACCAGAATATGGTTCTACATAGCTGTCATCACGATTTTTGAGGGAAATATAATTCTGAACATATTCACCCTGTGGACGACCTAGCGTCATATCCCAACCTTTACGGTTTTTGTAATATGTGGAACGGGTATCACCAGTACTATCATAATAATCACTATACTCATTGGTCATATTGTAAATACTAAAACCAAGGGACGTTTGTTTGGCATCAAGCCAAGGACGGGTATAGCTAAACTGATAGTTTCTGCTCCCTGTCGCACGACTGGCATTACCGCCAAATTCCCATTGTATATTTACTTTATCGCCCGTACCACGGAAATTGTCGTCACCAAGTCCAATGATACCAACCATGCCATCAGTTTGACTGTAGCCACCACCGATGGAGAATTTCCCTGTCTTTTGTTCCACAACGCTGGTTTCAAAAACAACAGCATTGGGTTCTTTACCAGGATTTAATTTCATATTTACATCTTCAAAATAACCAAGGTTATAGATTTTTTGCATACTACGCTTGGCATCTTTTACATTAAATGGTTGACCGGGTTTCAATTTCATTTCACGGGTAATAACATAATCCTTTGTCTTTACATTACCTTTTACTGTAATGGCTTCCAACATACCTTCATTAACGGTTAATGTTAGCACACCACCTGGGCTCATTGAAACATCACTGACTTTCGTCAAGATAAACCCTTGATCATGGTAATATTGTTCCATGGCCCGTACATTATCGTTAAGAGCCTTGGAATTCAAAATATTGCCTTTGGTAACTGTCAACATACTCTTCAGCTTGTCCGTTGTTACCTTGGTATTGCCTTTTATTACAATATCTTGCAATACCGGGTTTTCCATAACAGTATATATTACTTGGACGCCTTCAGGAACTTCATTAAAATTGGACACTACATCAAAAAAATAACCTAATTCATAAATGGCTTGCATATCTTGTTTAATTTTGTCTGCTACCACTGCCTCACCAGGTTGTACCTTAACTACGGCCATAATAGCTTTTTCTGTCACCACTGAATTACCCGTAACAGCAATTGATGTTACTATTTTACCTGTAGGATCAGCCGCATGTACAGGATTCAAAGTGGCTAGAACCATACTCATGCTAAAAATAGCCGCAAGCAGTATATGCCCATAGGATCTTTTGGTTTTCATGCATTACCTCCTCTTTTTCTTACTGGCCGCGTAAAGATTTTCCGGCGGCCCGCACCAGTTTTTGCATCTCATCTGTTGATAAGGGGACAGGTTGTTCCACCTGCCGGGGTTGCTCTACCTGGCGAGGTTGTTCTATCTGACGGGGTTGCTCTGCTTGTTGCACTGATTCTACTTTGCTTGGCAACGGGCTCACCAAGCCATTGATCAGGGGTTGTACTGCTGGCACATGATTGTCTTTGGACATAATGATTGGTACAGCAGTGAGTTCCACCTTGGAGACAAGCCCAACTGGCGCGCCAACCTGTCCAGCCATAGGAACAGGTCTCACCATCTCAGGCTTATTTGTCCACCAATACACTCCGCCGACGGCAACAGCCATACACGTGGCTAGTGTCAACGCTATCCCATGGCGAAATGCTAGATATTTATAACGCCACTGGCGAGATCGGTTGGCTTCTTTTACATGTTGGAGCTCAGCCTGGGCCAACATCAGATCAAGTTCAGCACGGACATCATGTTGCTGGTCAAAAGCTTCTTCGGCTTTTGTCAGCCATTCTTTCGCTGAACGCAAATGCTGATGCATCCGTTGCTGTAATTGAGCCATATGCATCACCTCTAATCTCAACATACTCTATAGTCCTAGTAAGGGGTCAGACTTTGGTCCTTGATTTTAGGGCGAATAAGGTTATTTTTTCCCGATTATCGATGTTTTTGATGAAAATCCACCACATATGTGCCTATTTTCTCACTATTACGCCTTATCAGATAATTACCAGTTTTTCATAAAATTGGATAGCATGCCTCGTACCCGGCGGATACCTTGTTTTTGCAGGCGATAGATATGGGAAATACTCATATCTAGACTTTCAGCTAACTGCTTAGGTTCACGATCTTCTAAAAAAACGCCACTGAGTACGGCTTGTTCATTGACAGGTAAACGCTCCATGGCATTTCTGACCTGCTGCACAAGGTAGTTGCGTTCAGCCTGATTGGCCACCCCAGTTCCATCATCCACCAATAATTCATCCAAAGTATTCTCACTCAGCAAATTCAGCTTACCCTCTCGCTCCATATAATTGAGCATACGGCCACGAATGCGATGCATTGCGTACAGGCTAAAAGCTACGCCACGCTGGTGGTCATAATTTTCTACAGCCTCAATGAGCCCCACAGTACCTTCTTGAATGATGTCCATGACAATGGTTTCATTAAGGCGCCAGCCCGTCGTGGCTTTAAATACTAAAGGCTGATAATGCTCAATAATCGTACTGCGACAGCTCAAATCATGATTTTCTTTATACCCCAGCCAAAGCTTACTTTCTTCCTCCCGGGATAATAATTCTATTTTTTTTAGCTCTTTTAAATATTGATGTAGCAACATGTTAATCATCCTTATCTGAAAAGCAATAGGAATTACTTTCCGGTTTTTAGAACCTGTACTTAGTTTCGACCCCAAACCATATATTTTTTGTTTCATCAATGGATGTATTAACGTTGGTATGACGATTGATGCTATAGCGTAATGCTAACTCACTTTTGTTATAATCAACGCCCATTGTATAGGTCAGCAACAACTTGTCGGTCAGCGACTTACTCATTTCTACATTATACACTTCCTGAGATACTGCCGTCGAGTCTAAACTGTTACTGGAGAGTCTTTTTGTACTGCTCGTCGATGTGGTATCTTTAACCAAATGGAATTCATCCAGACCTAAAACATTGCGGAACTTACTTTCTACATCACCAATAAACTGCAGTTGGAGTCCAGCACCCACGACACTGACCACTTCACTGCGCCCGATTCCACCACTACTGCCCTCAACATAACCACTCCGCAGGGTCAAGAGGGATAAGATTTCCTCTTGGCGCATGGCCGGTTCTGTTGTTAATTTAAAATCCATAGCATCCACTGGCCCGTTGACGTTAAGGTTTACTGTCCGTTGTTGAATCGTGGTCTGGGCATTTAGTTTGACGATTGGCGCAAACGCCGCAAATTGCCGGAACTCAACACTGGCCTCACTGACCGTAAATTTGGTTCTAAGATAATTGACGGAACCTCGAATGGCTAGGATGCGGCCTGTAAAATCTGGATGTTGCGTGCTGCCAGCAAATTTAACGTGTCCTACTGCTAGGATATCATATAGGTTGGGATTATAGAACCGGACTTTTTTGCCAAATCGCATATCAATATCAAGATCCATATCCAAATCCGAGGCGGCCATCTCTGGGATGGTGGGAATGTTGATCAGATCATTGGCAAATAAGACTTTACCTGATAATTTTGGTTTAGTCCCCTTATTATTAATGTTCAGATTACCCTCAACCACGCCGGTAAAATATTTACTCTCTAGTTCAGGTTTGTCTAATACTAAGGATATGTCATAGTCTGATAAGGCCATATCATGAATTTTTGCAATACCTGTTATACTATAAGAACCTTTACCCAAATACCCATCAAACTTCTTGATATTAATTGTATCACCTTCAAAACTAATATCAACCCCCACTTTTTGGATGGGTTTTTTGAGAGCTGTTAATTTGATTACCCCATTATTAATGGTGACATTGCCTGTTATAATCGGCTGTTGTAAGGTTCCGGCTATATTGATTTCACCTTGTGTTGGGCCTTCAGCCCACGCTACCTGCTTGGTTAGCAATGGTAAAATGCTTAAATTTGCCTCATCTAAACGTAGTTTCAGATCCATTTGATCAGCACTACTGGCTTTACTTCGCCCCGTAGGGCTCAAGGCTGACACAGGAATGGTGCCATAGGCACTGGCTTGGTAAGGGCCTTTTTTCAATAACACTTGATTGACGTGTATGGTATTATTATCCACAATGAGCAAACCATATAAGGAGTCGAATGTGGCTGTGCCTACGCCCCCATTCACAATTTCTAAAGAAATGGCAGCATAAGGATTACTGGTGACCCCTGAGATTTGGGCCGCAAAGGTCATTTTCCCAATGGGCTCCACCGTTGTCTTGAACAAAGCTGCCACCAAACCAGCGTCAATATCTTGGCCACCAACTTCTAGTGCCAGTGGTCCATCCAAATTTGCCGTGCCACGTGCCACCAATCGACCAACACCTTGGGTGGCCGATAATTCATTAATTTTAACAACATTATCCTCTAGGGTCACATCCATGATGATGGATTCTACCGGATATTTTTTGATACTACCATGGGTTAAGGTACCAACTAACCCAACATTTGGTCGTTGTAGTGTTCCACCCACCCTGATATGACCATTGAGTTTGCCATTAATATCTTTGGCTGGTACATTAAAAGCTGCTAGTAAGGGCTGTAGATCAACTTCTTCCGCATCTAAGTTACCGGCTACTTCACTGGTATCAAGGGCAAAACTGCCAGCAAAACTAAATTTGCCCATTCCTTGTTTAAAACTGACATTGGGTATATTTATTTCATTGTCAGCAAAGGTAATATTACCGGCAACGCCTGTAACTTCCTGATTATTAAACAACAGCTGGGTTGCGGAAAATTGGCCATTAAAGGCTGGGGCACTTAACGTGCCTGTTAGTTTTCCAGTAAACTGAGTCCGCCCCACAATCGGGTACGGTAGTTTTACACTAAGACTTTTCATATCAATATCCTGGGCGATCATATCAAAATTCAGTTCATTGGTCGGTGAAATGGTACCGGCTAGGGTAATTTGTGCACCTAGTGATTCAATACTCACTTGACTGATTGTCGTCGTGCCGAACTCCCGTTTATAAACTCCTTGGATTTTAGAAATCAGCTGACCACGGAAACTACCATCAGTGAGAAGAATTCGTCCCTGGGCATTAACATTAGCGAGAGATCCCGTCAGGGTCATTTCATTATCTACATTTCCTGTCAATTTTTCACCAGGCGCTAATAATTTTATCAAATTTTCGGCTCTGGCCTGATGGGTTTTTACCATTAGATTCATTTCATGCTGGTCATCTAACCCCAAGCTACCATGGACTTGGTGGGTAGTGACGCCATCAACTAGTTCCATGTCATCAATGATCAATTGCTGGCGATTGCCATGAATGGTACCATTCGCCAGAGTAAAGGGTTGATACAAAAGTTGTCCATTTGTCAAGCTGAAATGACCAGCAAGCTCCGGAGCCGACAAGGTACCAGTCAATTGACCAGCAAAGTCTCCGTTGCCACTTACTAGGCCCGTTGCCGAGTTATCAAGTTGCTGGAGGGGTATATTTTGCCCATAGACCATCAAATTAATATTTTGATGATCAATTGTACCACTGGAAGTTACCAAACCTTGGGCTAGATTAATATTTGCATAATCAATCGTAATTATTCCATTATGGCGATCAAAACCTACGCCTAAAGCGGTAAAATCCACCCCTGCCATTTTCCCTTGTCCAATGGCGACAGTCCCTTGTACATCAGCATCCCCAATGGAGGATGCTGTGCCTTTTACCCTTACATCTACATCACCACGACCACTACTGTCGGGTATCAGATCGGCTAAATAAGCCACATCAATTTGCTGAGCCTTAAGATGCAGTTGAAAGTTATTGTCTTCAAGCTGACCTGTTCCTGTGACAGCTATCTGTCCACCTAACATATCAGCACTAAATTTATTAATTGTCAGGGTTTTGTCCATGAGTAACACATTAGCTTCCCCATTACGAATCTCATAACCGGCCATTTGCCCCGTTGCCAACTGGGCATCAGCACTAATGATCGGATTGGTCGTCAACCCGGTCAAATTGGCCTTAAAAGCCAGTATACCGCTGAAAGGAACATCTTTAGCTCCACTAGCAACATTAGCAATCACCATAGGATCAAAAGCCGCTGAGGATACTACCATATCCAGTACAGGGGTACTTGTATCCGTGCGAATGCTCCCTCGGATATCAATGGGCTGCTCGAATACCTTCCCAGTGGCAAATACATAGATTTTTTTATTCGTAAAGGACAGGTTGCCTTGTATTGCTCGCAGGGGAATACCATCAACATCCATATCCACCCCAAGGAGACCGGCTTCACCAGCCCACTTGATATCGCCCTTATCCTGGTTTACGGTCACTTCCAGGTTTTTCACACTGCCACCCACAAATCCTAGTGGTACATCAGTTAGCAATACCTGATAATCAGCCACAAATAGCTCACCCGCCGTAACCGTTAGGTTGCTACGCCCTTGGATATTGATAGAGCCCTTAGCCGTAACAGGCGTTCCTTTATGAACAGCCTGTAGTTGCAGGTCCATACGAGGTTTATTGGCAAAATCCATACTGGCATTCATTGTCTCAAATGTCCACATGGCACCAGACGATTTCAAGGTTGCCACACCATCGTGAAGGGTTACCTTGCCAGCAAAAGAAGTTTTTGTTGTATTTTCTTGGTTTAATAGATCTTGTACATTCCAACGCCCATTACTAAATTGGGTAAGCCACATAGTGGGTTTCTCCACCGCCACTTCCGAAATAGCATTTACTACAGCCTGTCCCCGTAAAAGGCTGAGTAAACTGTATGTAACTGTTGTTTTCTCACTAGCCACTAAAACCTCTGCTTGCTTATCATAAATGGTAATATCATGAATTGTTATTGTATTATATGAAGTCATTTCAATCTGTCCTATAGTGACCATACTACCTATAGCGTTGGATAACTCGGTCCGTATGATGTCTTGAGCACCTGTCATGGCCGTCTGGCTCTGAGTCAGCCAAAAAACGCTACCAATCACAAGGATTATTAATAGTAACAAGCATGCTATTATTTTTTGCTTCATCTCAGACCTCCTGCGTACCATCCAAGGTAATATTGTATTGGTCTCTTACTTCTACATGAAGGGACTTAATCCTTTTAGCCAATGATTGAAATATTATCCTATCCCTAATTGAATATACTATACAGGGTCGAAGGACACTTAAGAAAAGAACCGGGGAAGCCCCGGTTCTTTCCGATCTTTTATTTTTTATTTTCCAGTAACAGGTGTCCCCATGGCTTTATATAAACTAGCTTTGCCTGTATTGTAGTCATATAAGGCTTGAATGTAATTCATCTTCGCTGTTGTTAATGCGACTTGGGCATCAATTACATCTGTATTGGTACCTACACCAGCACCATAACGCACCTCAGCAATTTTCAGATTTTCTTGGGCTTGATTCACTGTTACTTGAGAGGTACCAATCCGCTTTTCAGCTTCTACCATCGTTAAATACTCGGTGCGCACTGCCAACTCAATAGTATCTTTTGTTTGTTTGGCAGTTTCGACGCTTTTCGCCACATTTGACTTAGCTTTTTTTATGCTAGCCTTCGTCACACCAGAATCAAAGGGCGTCCAGGTGGCCGTTAGACCAACAGACCAGTTATTTTTATCTAGGCCAGCAAATTTGTCATCACTCAAACCTTCAGTCGCACTGACACCCACTGTTGGCATTAAGCCAGCATTAGCGGTTGTTACTGCTTGTTTGGCGATTTCAATATTATATTCGGCTTGCGTAATACCTGGTCGATGCAACATGGCATATTTTATACTATCGGCAAATGACATTGTATATGGTTCATGGCTTAGGTTATCTTTTAAGATTAGATCTGTAGATAGTGGCAAGCCCACTACATTATTAAAACTGGCAACTGCCACATCATAAGCATTTTGTGCTTTCGTTAAGGTTTGTTGATCATCGGCCAAGGTTACTTGGGAAGCCAATAAATCTGTTTTGGCAACGGTCCCCACTGCATATTGAGCCTGAACATTACCCAAATGGACGGTCATTTGATTTACGGTTTCTTGGTCCACTTGCACGGCATTCTGGGTTTGCAAAATTGTAAAATATGCAGTGGTCGCATCTAATTTGATCTGTTGTCTACTTTCCTCAACACTAAGGTCTGCTACTTTATAATCAAGTTTAGCTGATGCAATCTCACTTTCTACCTTACCACCTGTGTATACATCCATACTTAATGTCAATTGATTAGCGAAAGAGTTGTATGTAGTATAAGTACTTGATGATTTCGAACGGTCGCTAGAATGAGTATATGTTAACGTGGGCCCATTAGCACCTTTCGCAACATCAATGGCTATGTGCGCACTATCTTTATCGAAAGCAGCTAGCTTAATGGATGAATTATTCTGTAAGGCCATTTTAATACTATCATCTAAGGATAACTCCACCGTCGCAGCCATAACTACTGCTGTATTTAACACCAGAAATCCGCCTGTTAGTGCTACCACTAACCGTTTTTTCCAATGAGTTTGTCTTATCATGTTTTTAATCCCCCTCAATTCTTAAAACCGTTCGTGACTATTTAGTCAGTATCTTTTTATTATATGGTTAATTATAAGACGTGTCAATAAAAAAAATATTACCCCGTTCTAAAAAACAAAGGTCACAACGAGCACAAAGGATACTTTATTGATACGATCTTCTTTGTGCCCTCGAAGCGCCTTTGTCTCGGTGTGTTAACCTCAGGTTTTCCCTTTAATTTAAAAAGTTTGGCGAACACCGATGTAGGTGCTTCTTTCCGCTGATTTATTAATATTGTCAGTTTGTCCTAAAATAAAAGTATCAGGAGCCAGTTGATACAACGTGCGTAGTTTTACCCGCACATCATTAGGATCATATACATCCACTGAGAATTTGAGTTGTTTGCCCAGGTTAGCATCAGCACCGACGCCCAGTTTGCTATCAATTATCCCAGCGCGCGCGGCCAATTCTTCGCTACCTTTACCAATTTGAAAATTCCCCTTACTACCGTCACCAATACCTGTCACACCAATGACCGCAAAATCCGTCGGTGAAGTGTTAATTCGCAGATCAGCATTACTACGATACTGGCCCGTTTTATTATCATACATCATTTCAAAGCCAGCCTTGGTACTAATGGAGTCAACTTTACTCAACATTTGATTGGCTTTGGCGCTGACTGAGCGGGCATTTTTAAGGGTTTCTTTTAGATTTTTAGCCGTTTCAGGGTCGGTGACCACACCATCTAAAGCTGCCGCCATTTTTTCGATACGACTACTGGTATTTTTGATATTTTCAATGGTTTCCCGTAAATCACGAACGGTTTGCCCATCATTATCAACCCCAGCCATCATGCGATCCAAACGATCAGTTACATCCCGCAAGGTGGACGACATGGCACTCATATTGCTCATCATGGAATTAACATTACCCTCATTATTTTGAGCCATACGTGCCATGGCAGCGCTCATGATATTAAGATTATTGGTAAGTTCCTTGGCATTTAAGATACTGTCTTTCATGGCCGCTTTCACTTTCTCATCACCAAGTATGTCATTTAAGGACTTCACTAATTCACGAATCTCAGCGAGCGCTTTATCGGAAGATACCATTAGTTCATCAAACCCCTGAATGTCTTCGCCCCTCACAATGTCATGAGGAGCTAAAAAGCCCTTGCTCTGACTAGGCGGAGAAATATTAATATGTTTTTCCCCCACTAACCCGTCAGAGCCAATCCGAAAGGTTGACCCCACTGGAATTTGAACCCCGGGGTTCACGGTAAAGGTGACAGCAACGCCTTCGCCGTTTGGCAATACTTTAATGTCCGTTACGTGCCCAACGTCCACGCCGGCATACCGTAATACATCACCCTTTTTTACGCCGTTTACTTGACTAAATACGGCCTGTACCTGATATCCTTTATCACCAAAAGTAAAATTCCCTAAATGTACAATCATATAGGCCAATAGTAGAAAGGCAATAACACTCATGGAACCTACTTTGGCTTCTGTACTTAAATTCATTTTAAAGTTGACCTCCTTCGCGCATAAGCTCCTGGTGTTTTTAAGCCATGAATAAATTGTTGCACTAGAGCATTCTCTGAATTTTTTATTTCCTCGACGGTACCAACTTCAATAATGCGTCCGCAATTAATCATGGCAATACGATCAGCAATGGTAAAGGCGCTGGACATTTGATGGGTAACCACCACTGATGTAACACCGAGCATCCGTTTGGTATTCATAATCAACCGATCAATTGTTCCTGACATAATCGGATCAAGACCAGCAGTAGGCTCGTCATACAGCATCATTTTTGGTTTCATGGCAATAGCCCTAGCTAGACTCACTCTTTTTTTCATACCACCTGATAATTCATTGGGCATGACGCCTTCCTGATTATTCAGTCCTACCATACGCAGATTACGGGCCACAATTTTCGCAATTTCCTTATCTGAAGTATTGGTATGTTCACGGAGGCCAAAGGCTATGTTTTCGCCAACCGTCATGGAGTCAAATAAGGCCGAATACTGAAAGACCATGCCCATATCCATCCGAATTTCATTTAAAGCATCTTCAGATAAGGAGGTTATTTCTTTATCTTTAATCCAAATTTGACCATTAGTAGGTTTTAGCAGGCCGACAATTAGACGCAATATGGTACTTTTTCCTGAACCGCTCGGCCCAATCACTACCATGGTTTCCCCTTGTTCGACTTCCAAATTTATGTCATGCAGTATTTCTTTACCGCGAAAACCCATGTTAATATTCGTTAGTTTTATCATTGACTCACCTTCCTTTCTGGAGTCTATTCACCACAGAATTCACAGAGATTGCTTTCTCATACTTCGTCCCAATAACATGGGACGCGGTTCTGTTCAGCGATATAATAACATGGATAAAAAATAATTGCTAACGAATATTATGATAATGGAACTCACTACTGAGGCTGTTGTGGCATGACCTACACCAGCGGCACCTTCCGCGGCTGTCAAACCTTTGTAGCAACCAATAATGGCAATGGTGCCACCAAAAAACATGGCTTTAATCAGTCCACATATTACATCATGAGCATCAGCAAAGGTCTGAATGGAAGTAAAATAGGTAAAGGAACTAATTCCCGCGTAGGTCGTTGCCACAATATAACCGCCCAAGGTACCGATGACATCGGCAAAAACAACCAGCATGGGCAACATAATAAGGCATGCCAACAGGCGGGGCACGACGAGATATTGAACGGGATTGACAGCCATAACTCGGAGAGCATCAATTTGCTCAGTAACCTTCATGGTGCCAATTTCAGCAGCAATGGCGGCCCCCACGCGACCAGCGACAACTACCCCAGTCAATACGGGTGCTAATTCCCGTAGCATAGATATGGCTACAACACCACCAACTGAGGACTGAGCACCATATTTGATAAACCCTTGAGCAGTTTGCAAGGTAATAACCATCCCCGTAAATAAAATCGTAAGCAAGACGATGGGCAAGGAGTCCACTCCTAAATGCACCATCTGGCTTAATATATGACGAGTTTTAGGACGGTGGCGTAAATGATACAAAGCCTGACTGAGTAGGATCATAATACGTCCACTGTTTTCCACACTATGAATGACCTGTCGGCCGACACTTTCGAATATATTAATCAACATATTAATCCCTCACATTTAAAAACAATCGTACACTTTTATAGTATTATGCATATATTCCATATAGAATGTCAATTCCCTGCGTTTAGCAAAAAAAATTACAATGCAAATTCTAGAAAGCCATGAAGAGTTAGGTACTACAAAACCAGACTTAGCACGAGGCAAGTCTGGTTATGTAGTGTTTTATTATTTTTTCACAACATTAACTACAACCTGAGTATCTCCACTAATAATATAATCAGTGGCAAGGCTGTTTTTGGATTTTTCTTGGTTTTTCTTATCCTGGGCTACCTTGTCTTTCGGATCTTTTTTTAGAATAACATTACTCGTGGGTAAAACATTATTTTGCAATACACTCTCTTGTTGTTTTATGCCATCACTATCATCTTTTTTTACTTGGCCAGTGCCAAGGGCATCCCCTGCCGCCGCCGTATCAATACCCAATATTTCTACGACAAGATCATTATTATGATCACGTTTGAGGAATTCTTTAATAACATCCGCAAATTCTATATTTTTTTCCCCAGGTTTGCTGAGCATTAAGACTTCGTCAGTCAACCCTTGGGTCTTAGCTAATAATTGTACGATGGGCACCATGCCACCGCCACGGACTTCTAAGGTTAAGGGGCCTGGCGGCTGATCACTAGGAATAACAAAGGGTATGGTGTAGGTCACAATCTCACCGCGGAAAGGTTTTAGTTTTACAGCAATATTGACAGTTTCTCCTGGTTTCCCAGTAAGTTTTTTGGTTTGTGCCTCGACAACGGTAGCTGTCCGGCGCTCCCCATAAACCGTTACATTGATTTTAACATCCATAATATCTACGGGGTGATACTGATTACCCGTGAGCATGGTCATGGCATCAAAAAACTCACCGATGGTCACTTGACCAATATTGGCCCCATTATAAAACATGTTTTCTCGTTTAAATGTTTCCCCTGGCATATTACGGGCCATAATTTCGAAACTTACCTTCGCCGTCCCTGCTCCAACCCGATCGATAGCCTTATCAATCACGTTAAACATGGCCGTTGCCGACAAAGCTGGAGAGAGTTGTTCATCCTGTACGACTTGTATGGCATTATCACGAACTGTCCCCGTATCATTATCTGTTACCGTAATCCGTATGGGAATAATGGATGGGAACTTACCGATTCTACCGGCAATACCTGCGCCTCGATCTTGATTAATTAGACCAACAGCTTCCCCCGTTGACCCTACTTTAAATGAATTTTCCAGGCCATTCACTGTGGTAAAAACATAGGCATTGGTCATAAAATAACCGTTATTACCTTTTTTAAGAAAGGGATGCCCAAAGGCTAGAACTTTATCACCTTCGATGTAGGTTACGGTCCCTAAAGCTCCTACACTAACATCACCCCGCACCAACTGTACGCCGACAGTGCTACCCGGTTCAAGAGGACCCATCTCTACGCCTGCAGGGATTTCCCCCGCCTCGTAAGGTACCAAATTGAGTGGTTTTAGTTTGTCCTGTAACATGGCTAAGGCGTGTTCACTAAAGCCGGACACCATAAGTGGTGTGGCCAGTGGTTGGAAACCTGTTACTGGATTGGCTCCCACCAGACTGGCATCACCGGTGCCACTCCCAGTACTAGCATTGTATTTATCAGGCATGTCCCATAATTTGAGCATATCAGCAATGGGGGTAACCATACCAACCTTATGATCCGTCAAAGCCCAACCATAAGCGATGGCCCCGACTAACTTATTATTAATATACACGGGACTCCCACTCATGCCTTGGGCAATGCCTCCGGTACGTTCAATGACATCACCAGAGGTTCGCACCAAAATCAAATCACCCGCAGCCCCTTGATTTTTCAAAATTCCTAATACTTCCACACCAAATTCTTCGATTTTGGTCCCTGAGACTACAGTTTTGGCAATACCTACCATGCCTGGCTTAACTTCTTCCACCGGCATGGTGTCGGGGGCGGCATACCCCAAAGAGACGGGTACTACTAATAAAAAAGCAAGCAGCGCCAAACGACACTGCCTGAATATTTTTTTCAAACATATCATCCTTTCTTTATTTAGCTACTTCAATACGAGCAACGACATCACCAATCTTAATTGAATCCCCCTGTTTCACCAAAACTTGGGTTACTACACCTTTGGTTGTAGCCCTCGCTGCTGGTACTGATCCCGCCAGCGTATCGACCCGCACTAAAATATCACCCTCATGTACAGTCGTTCCCGTTGCAACCAAAGTGGTCACAGTACCAGATAAAACTCCTATTTGATCGACTGCCGCACTCGCCATCGCCAGCAAACTACCTGCTAGGAGAAATACTACGATTGCCACAATTTTAACAATATGTTTCCGCACCATAAAAAGCACCCCCCTAACTAATTAATTAGATTATACAACATTACACCCTATTACGCATTAAATAATTATGCTACATAATGCATTAAGGAAATTATATTTTTCTTGTAAGTCTGCTAGGCAGAGGATCTAGGATAAGGATTGCCATATAGATTGTTTCATATAACCTATATATATTATTTTTTGGGAACAATAACTAAGGCATCACCCACCGAGCGTTCTCGCCCATCGGATGGTTTGTTAACAACTCTGCCCCCCACGAACATTTCACTAGAGCCACCGCCATCTAAATTCATGGCGTCAACAGCGCCCCATTCTTGCATCAGGGTGGCCAATTCTATTAGTGTCATACCAATGCTAGACTGCTGGCGACCATCAACAACTAAAAGTAGCACATGTCCATCTTTCGTAAGACCAACTGCCGTCCGTGGCGCCCGACCATTAGCGATATCAGCAGGAAAAGCTTCTTCCTTACTTGTCACTAAAATGCTGCCATTTTTAACAAGCCGCGGGCCAGCACTCATTGCACAGATGGTTTTATCCCACATTTGACCAAGAGTTTGGGTTACTTTGATCTGATCTCCTATTTTTAAGCCAAGGAGAGCTTGCTCCATTGTACCATGGGCTGATAAAACAGTCCCGCCTGGCGGAATGGCAACATTACCATGGGCAATGGCTGTAACTTTGCCATTGCTTAGAATATAATCACTGCCAAATTGATTGGTACCTGTCATACTATCATAATAGTTGTTATATAAAATTAAATCATTAGGGCCTCGTTCATGGTTAACACCTGTAATGGCGATCAAACGCCCATCTGGCAAAGTAACACTCCCCTTGTAATTAATGGGATCAATGATAATTTTACCATCAGGCAACACGCCCAGGCCCGTACGGTCCACCTCAGAGGTACTGGCAATCTCACCATCAATTTTAAGCAGCCCTAAAATTTCACCATTGAGGGCGAAGTAAGAGCCATTCACTGCGGCGATGGCTTTATTATGCTCGGCCATGGGCTGCAGTCTCTCGAGACCCGTGATGGCATCATTGGATAATACTGGTCTGATCATATAGTCAGACTCTGGGGTTATATCGAGAATATGGGCACTCACTGGTCCTACTTGCTTGTAACGAAGTAGGGAGGTATATTTTACGCCAGGAGCCACTTGTTCTTCATTTTTCTGATCATATTCTTTGAAAATATCCACCACGATGCGATTGGGGTTAGCCAATGCAAATACTTTATATGTGGTGGAGCTTTTTAGGGCTAAAACAACTCGTTGTTTGCCAGGTGCTACTTCTGATACATCTAAACTCGTGACGACGGGATCATCAAATATTTTTTGCCCGGCACTTACTTGATTGACTGTACCATTAAAATCAACAATCAACTGGTTAGGATTATCTGACACATTGGTTGTAAACTCAGGCAACGTATTGACATCAAAAACGATTCTTATTTTTTGTATGGATTGGCTATACCTAATATTTTGTATAATAGTCGGAGCTATTTTAGCTTGCACGATTTGTTCTTGGGGAGCCGGTGCTACCGCTGGCGTTGCATAGGCCGCTTGGGAAAGCATCAGTAACAACGTCATAACTAAACTAAGAAGTCTGTTTAAAAAAAACATTGAATTCCTCCTGTAATCTTAAGTGATATACGAAAAGACTTGGCTTGTGTCAAGGCCTCAGACGTAGGCAAAATCTTTAGTTTTCCTTGCTTGGAATACGCTTTCTTAAACCATGAAAAAAGCCAGGCACGTATAGTGCCTGGCTTTTTTAAGGGCGACTAAAGTTTGATACCAGCTACGGTTTCTTCACCGCACTGGCGGTAATACGCAGCTGACGATACAGCATATCCCCTAGGCCGATACCACCTGCGCTGGCCATATTTTTGGTCACTTCACCGTCAAGCATGGAAGTCATGATCTCTTCTTTGGAAGTATCAACTAACTTCGACTTGTCCACAGTCTTACGCATATCGGCTAGCATCATATTAAGGAACATGGCTTCCATATCTTTGCAAGTTGCTTTTAGTTTGGCATCATCCTTGGAAGCCTGAGCTTTTTCAGTTTCAGAAGCTAAATGTGCAGCAAAATCACCTGTAACCTTAGTCTGCGCCGTATTAAGATTATTATTCATACTGACTGAATCAATTCCAGATATTTGCATCTTACACCACCTTAAATGATTTGTAACTCAGCATGCAAAGCACCAGCGGCTTTCATTGCCTGCAAGATGGCGATAATATCCCGTGGCGTGGCACCAATGGCATTCAGAGCATTGACCACATCACCCACATTGACGGTGGCAGGTAATACCATAATATGAGCCTTATCTTCTTTCACATCAACAGTCTTATTGCTGGTCGTCAGGGTAGACCCACCCGATAAGGCGGATGGCTGGGATACATCTTGGGTGTTATTAATGCGAATGCTAAGTCCGCCTTGGGCAACAGCCACTTCATCAATGGTTACATGAGCCCCCATTACGATGGTACCTGTCCGTTCATTAATAATAATTTTAGCAATATTGTCAGTTTCGATTGTGATTTCTCCAAGAGCCGCCACAAACCCTACTACATTATTCTCATATTGATTGGGCACGGTTACAGAAACTGTTCCTGGATCATGGGCCACCGATTGACCGCCAAACCGATGATCAATGGCCGCACGCATGCGATTGGCGGTTACAAAGTCGGGCTGACTTAAGGATAATGTGATGATACCATTGTTCACAAGTTGGGTGGCTACATCACGTTCGACAATGGCACCATTGGGCATCATCCCCACCGTCGGAAAATTTTTAGACTGGCTACTGCCACCACTGCCTGCCGAAAAGCCGCCGGTCACAACCGGACCTTGACCAACAGCATAGATTTGGCCATTGGCAGCCTTAAGAGGGGTTTGGAGTAACATACCACCCTGTAGATTCTTGGCATCCCCCATGGATGATACTGTAATATCAATGGTATCACCCGCCTTAACGAAGGCTGGTAAGGAAGCGGTAACCATTACGGCTGCCACATTTTTAGCTTGCATTTGCGCCGCACTCACCGTCACCCCAAAGGCACTTAACATACTCGACAAGGACTGCATGGTTTGTAGGGTTTTATTAGAATCTCCTGTCCCATTTAGCCCCAGCACTAATCCATAACCCACCAATTGATTGGGACGGTCGCCCTGGACTTTAGCCACGTCTTTAATTCGTGTCGCAACACCCGTGGCGGCCATAGCTGTCGCTAAGCTTGTCAACGTCCAAACTACTACAATAAAAATCACTGCTACTCTACGCATAATGTCCTCCGCTTTAAAACAAGAAATTGAATATTTGACTTATCATGCCTTGCTTTTCTTTGCCAGCAATTGGGCCACGACCATCCACCTTAATATAAGCATTCCCTAGCAAGGACGAGAGCACCGTATTGTTAATGGTAATGTCATCGATACGCACAATACCTGAGAGGGTAATTCGTTGTTCTTCACCATATTGCTTAACGCTTTGCATCGCAGAAATTATTAAATTTCCGTTAGGCTGGACGTCAATGACTTGAGCTGTAATTCTCGCATTTAAATTAGTGCTATTGGTGATGGAACCTTTGGCTTGAAAATTGTCAGAATCACCCGCGGCAGCATCTTTAATACCGCTGAAAATTCCCGCCCCCGCACTAATATTAGTGTTACTTGTCTTAGTATTATCAGACTTACCAACACGATTGGATGTGGAACTTTCATTAATAATAACAGTAATAAGATCCCCTACGGCGTGAGCCTTACGATCACTATATATATTGGCCATTGGCCCGGTATCACTCCACAGAGACACAGCTGCTACTGAAGGCATTGGGATCACTACTAAAAGCAATAAACCTAACACCAACCTTATCACTATTTTTGTTAGGTTTGACATCGTTTACACCTTCACTTTCTAATCCCCATTACTTTGATAGGTTAACACCTGCACAGTACTTTCATCTAAAACTTTGGCAAAAATAATTCTAGCAGAATTTATATTTTGTACCCGAATCAGCTGACCGGCACAACCATCCTGCATGGCCTTTCCAGCTGCGATCACTTCCATACTCCCCATATAGGCAGCGATGTTGACCATGTTCCCCTGTTTAATGAGCAAGGGTTTGGTCATCATGGAATCAATGACCACCATACCAGGGGTTAAGGAGCGACGCGCGGCTAGCCCCAGCACTTTACTCAGGTTTGTGGAGTACCCGGGTCCTAATCGACCTATTTCCATTCGTTCATAACGCACATTGTCAGTTGTCAGTATTTCTCCTAGGCTAATCTGGTTATTGACGACTACCACCTGATTGTACAACTTTACATCAAAATTCAGTCCTACTTTGCTGAACAATTGTCCATTCACAGTCACTGTAACAGCAACGCTGGTCGTAGTATTATACCGAACGCCATAAGGCACAGTGGATGACAACATCACATTGCCGCCAGGGATTATTATATCTTGCATATTGCCGACCGGAGTTATGGTAAAATCCTCCCGCTTGGCGCTATGACCAATCTGTTCCTCAATGGCCACCACAGCCTTGTCAATGAGGGCCTGTCCACTCACCGATTGTGAATTAGTCGTCACCGTAACAGCATCAGGAATTTTCCAAATAATTCCGCTAAAATCTGAACCTGTCGCTCTAAGACGCATATTCAATACTTCTTTTGTCAATACTATGCTACTGCCTAGAGGTGGGGCACTACCTAATTTTAACTGGCGTAAACTGTTGACCCACTCTACATCATCACCGCTAATTTCAGCCAGTTGACCAAGGGTCATCAATCCCCCCTCCACTCTGCTGTCTGGCGCGATAACAATACTTATACCCTCAGCAAAGCTTGTACTACTCCATAGGCACATCTGTAGAAAAATCAGCAAAACTATTTTATTAAACACAGCTTTCACCTAACGTTTCAAATTCGCAGCCTGTTCCATCATATTATCCGATGTGGTAATGACCTTGGAATTAACTTCATAGGCACGTTGCGCCACAATCATATTGACCATTTCTTCAACGACCTCTACGTTAGACATTTCTAGATAATTTTGTTGAATGGTACCGGAGCCATCCGTACCTGGGTTAGTAACGACAGGCGCCCCCGATGCTGCTGTTTCTTTTAGCAAATTTCGACCCATACTATCAAGGCCGGCCGGATTAACAAATCTGGCCAATTGTATTTGTCCTATATCCTGGGGGGTATTTTGACCAGGGATATTGGCTGTTACACGACCATCCGAAGCCGCCACAGAAAAACTAGTCGCTGCTGCTGGAATTGTAATTGTAGGTTGTAATAAATACCCCTCAGAAGTAACAATTCGTCCTTGGGCATCTTTTTTAAATGCGCCGTCCCGCGTATATGAATTCGAGCCATCAGGCATACTAATTTGGAAAAAGCCATCGCCTTCAATGGCCATATCCAGTGCATTACCAGATTGAAAGCTACCTTCTGTATAAATTTTCTGGGTAGCTACCTGGCGCACACCATGTCCCATTTGTATTCCTGTTGGCAACTGGGTATCGGCTCCCGTAGATGATCCAGACTGGCGCATGGTTTGATACATCAAATCTTGAAAATCAGTCCGACTCTTTTTAAAACCGGCTGTGTTGGCATTGGCCAGATTATTGGAAACAACATCAATATTTCCCTGTTGGGCCACCATGCCGGATGCGGCTGTCCATAATGATCTCATCATACTAAAACGTCCTCCCCCTATGTGTATCCCTTAACTATTATTTCCACTAGGCAATTATAATCTACCCACTTCATTAGCAGCTTTACCCATTAATTGATCATGGGATTGTACTACTTTACCGTTAATCTCATAAGTCCGATAACTAGAAATCAAATTAACCATTTCACCGATAACATTTACATTGGACATTTCTAAAATACCTTGACGCACACCACCGGTTGCTAGCTTGCCGTTTTGCCCAGGGAGAGGAGCAAACAAACTTGCTCCTTCTTTGATGAGTTGTTTTTCATTATCAAACTCTACCAGTTGCAACTTACCGATGGGTGCATTATCAACTAATACCCGTCCATCATCATTGACGACCATCTTACCACCTTTGATGCGCAAGGGACCATTTTGTCCAAGAACCCGGTACCCATCTTGGGTAATGAGTTCACCCTGTGTATTTCTAGCAAACGTGCCATTTCGAGTATAGCGCACGCCTTGGGGCGTTTCTACGGTAAAAAAGCCTTTACCCGCAATCGCCAAATCAAAATCATTCCCCGTCGACCGCATGACGCCGCCAGACTGAATGGTTGCCACTCCATCAATCATAACACCTGAACCAACGCTACCAATGCCTGCCGAATTTCTACCATCATTAATCCGTGTAATGAGTACATTAGCGAATTCCTTATTAACCGGTATATCTTTTTTATAGCCAGCTGTATTAACATTGGCCAGATTATTGGCAATGACGTCTGTACGTATTGCTTCTGCTACCATTCCTGATGCGCCGGCATAGAGACCACGAATCATAAGATCACCCCTTTTAGACCAAACTACCGCGTTTTAAAGTCGTCAAGCTATCTTCGATGCTCCCTAATGACTCCAGGGCTTTCCCTGTACCTAAGGCCACACATGATAAAGGGTCTTCAGCTAAATAAGTAGGAATACCTGTTTCTATTTGAATGAGCTTGTCCAATCCATGAAGCATGGAACCACCGCCGGTCATAACAATACCCCTGTCCATAATATCAGATGATAGTTCTGGCGGAGTACTTTCCAGCACTGATTTTACACGTTGTACAATCAGGGAAACAGATTCGCTTAAAGCTTCAAAAGTTTCAGCTGATGTGATGCGTAAAGCCTTGGGCAAACCCGATAATAAATCACGACCGCGAATTTCCATACTCTCATTGCGACCTTCGGCCAAGGCCGTACCAATATTCACTTTAATGGTTTCAGCGGTACGTTCGCCAATGACTACATTATACTCTTTTTTAACATAACGCACCAAGGCTTCATCAAACTTATCGCCGCCGATCTTTAGTGATTCACTGACAACAATACCACCTAAACTAAGTACGGCAACATCCGTAGTACCGCCACCAATATCCACTACCATAGAGCCAAAAGGCTCCGAAATATCCAGTCCTGCGCCAAGAGCTGCTGCCAATGGCTCTTCAATCAAATAGGTTTTTTTAGCGCCAGCCTGCATAGCCGCCTCCAGCACGGCCCGTTTTTCCACCGTCGTCACACCTGAAGGAATACATACCATAATCCGTGGTTTAAAGAAAAAGCGCTTACCGGCTACTTTTAAAATAAAATGGCGCAACATACTTTCCGTTGTATCATAATCAGCAATGACACCGTCCCGCAGAGGGCGAATGGCAACAATATTACCTGGTGTACGCCCGATCATAGCACGGGCCTCTTCACCAATCGCCAAAATCGTATTGGTATCACGATCAATTGCCACTACTGATGGTTCTCTCAGTACAATACCTTTTCCTTTTACATAAACTAATACATTAGCAGTTCCTAAATCGACACCGATGTCCATTGACATTCCAAACATGTATAATCCCCTCTCGCACTTTACTATCTATTGATCCATATATTGATCCATATATTGATCCATATTTATTATTTAATTTAAACTAGGATGGACATAAAGACTCATATATACATTTGTTGTCCTTCTACATCTTTTGGCAAAATCCTTTATTTTAGTTGCCTGCTTTGACATTTTTATATTTCTTACGCGTTGCCTCACCACCACGAATGTGACGCTCCGCTTTATTTTCCTCTAATATCACTCTTACTTGGTTAGCCATTTTCTTATTAATTAAAGGTAATCGTTCTATCATGTCCTTATGTAAGGATCTACTAAAAATGAACGGCAAAACAGGATGAATCAGCTACTCATCCGCCGATTCATCCTGCACTGTTTACATTACAAATATTTTCTCAGTATCAGACAGGCATTGTTACCACCAAAGCCAAAAGAATTGGTAAGGGCCCATTCCACCTTGGCTTCTCGCGGCTTACCAGGGATATAATCCAGATCACATTCAGGATCAGGTTCTTCCAGATTGACAGTCGGCGGCAGTATTTGCTGCTTCATTGCCAGCAGTGACATCACCGTCCCTACCGCGCCCGCACTTCCCAGTAAATGACCCACCGCCCCCTTGCTGGAGCTAATTGGAATCTTTTTAGAGTCTGCAGCAAAGGCCAGCTTAATCCCGCGGCTTTCCATGACATCACCAGCTTTAGTGCCTGTCCCGTGGGCATGGATATAGCCTCCTTCAGCCGAAGATATACCAGCTTTCGTTAGGGCATTCTGGATCGTTCTAGCGGCCTCTTGGCCGCTCATGTCAGGCAGGACGGGGTGGGAAATGTCGCATAAACTGGCATAACCAGCTATTTCCCCATAAATAGTGGCATTACGACTGAGCGCATGCTCCAGTGATTCCAAGACTAGTAGCACGCTGCCTTCTCCGAGAACAAAACCTTTCCGTCTCACGTCAAAAGGTCGACAGGTGGCGGTACTGCCGTCATCACCTTCTTTGGCAAGCGCCCCGAGCACCCCAAACCCGCCCACCAAATGAGGCACGATGGGCGCCTCGGTCCCGCCGGCGATCATCGTCGAAAATCCCCCTGAGCGAATCATGTCATAGGCTAGGCCGATGGCGTTGATCGAAGACGAACATGCGGTGCTGATCGTCAAATTGGGACCGCCAAACCCGAACTGGCGGGCACACAAAGCAGCGGAGCTGCCGGCCATAATCCGTGGGATACTCCACGGACTAAGTTTTTTCTCCCCTTCACTTAAAAACTTCTGCATGGAATTTTCTAGTGTCCCGGCTCCCCCACAACTACACCCCATCATGATGCCAATATTGTTTTTATCTTCCTGCTGCACGTCCAAAGCAGCGTCATCGATGGCCATCTTTAGGGCGGCGACGGCATACTGGGCGCACAAATCATTTTGACCCATTCTCCGCCCCAAACCAAAATCCTGCGGGTCAAAGGAAGGAATGCAGGCCGCTACCTTACAGCTCAAGCCTTCGGTATCAAAGCGGCTAATCGGCCGAATCGCCGACTGATTGGCCAAAATGTTTTCCCACAGCGTCGTCCAGCCGAAACCAAAGGGATGCACAGCACCAATCCCCGTCACCACAACCCGTTTTAAAGTCATTGCCCCCACCTCTTACTTTCGTGAATTCTTATATTCTAAATAAAATAACCATGCTGTCCATCAACTTAAAGATCTACATTATTCACCTTTAGGAATTAAGCGTGGGCAGCATAACAATCTTTTTGAAAAATGCGTCGATTTCCTCTGCCACCAAGTCTTTCTGGTTATCGATGGTAATCAGGTGATAGCAGTCGGTTAGCAAAATTTTGCGCACATAGTCAGCGCCAGTATGGCGTTCAATATAGTCGGCGTTTTTAACGCTGGCGGTGTCATCGTAGCGGGAGTGCAAAATCAGCGTAGGCGTTTTGATTTGCGGCAATTCCCCCTTGACAGTATTCGCCAACTTGTACAATTCCCCAATGCTCACCCCAGGCACCTTGTCATAGGCAATGTTGTTATCATTATCCTGCATTCCTTTGGAAACAAAGCGGCGTAGGCGCTCATTTTTTATTCCGAAGGGTTCCCGTTCGGGATAGGAATAGAGGTACCGCAGCGGGGTGTAATAATTCAGTGACAAAAGGAAACTGTACCATGGAATGTTCCACCCATCATACCTAAGCGTTGTCGACATAGAGACAACACCACTGATCTTTTCCTTCAGATCAAACGCCACATGTTGGGCCAGAACCGCCCCCATGCACAAACCACCGACATAAAGCGGACGTCCTTCGGTCTCCATATCCAAAATAACCTGTTTTACCGAATGGTACCAATCTTGCCAGCGGGTTTTTTTTAGTTCCTCCAGACTCGTGCCGTGTCCGGCCAGAAGGGGAACTTTCACTGTATAACCCGCCTTATTCAGTTTTTTCGCCAAGTAATTCAGTTCGAAAGGACCGCCGGTAAGACCGTGAATGAGGACAACCGTCTCCTCGCCCCCAGGCAAATCTATCCCGTCAAATTTCATAAATAAATCAACATCCTTCCTGTTCAAATATCTCATTCCACATAAGGCTCCCCCGAAAATTTCTTTGTAGCCCAAAAAAAAGGCGAAATGCCGTCAACTTGACATGAAGCTCAGATATATTGGAAAATCCGATATAAGGCAACTTGTTTTCCCGGCAATATTTGGCTAATTTCCCTTTTGCAAACACATAATCGGCTTTTTTCGCCAAACAATAATCGCTCCGACCATCGCCCACCAGTACCACCGGTACCCCCTTACTCAGCATCTGAGCCAACGCGCATTTGCATGTTCCTGCGGGGCAATTAGGAGCAGCATTTGGAAAGCTGGCTGCCAGCCGCCCATCCTTTGTAGACAGTCCATTCGCGTAAACCGGCATGTCCTGAATACCTACATTAGCCAAAATACGTTCAATAAAGACTTGAAAGCCATCACTGATAATCGCTAGCGGTTGCCCATTAGCCTGAAGCCATTTTGCCAACGCCGGAAAAGCGGCATCAACAGTGATGTTGTCAACATAGGTGAGAATTTCTGGCAGTCCGGCAGCAACCAACTTCACTTCCTCTGTTAAGCATTGCTGAGAACTGATTTGCCCTTTTTCCCACGATTCCTCAATCTGTACCCACTCCGGTCGGGCAAACTTCCCCAATACCAAATCGTTGACCTCTTGATTTGTGATTGTGCCATCAAAATCTAGCACTAGAAAAAAATCTTTCTCGTCCATAATGAATAATCCCCTTTTAGAAATGATAAGGACGTTTAATTTAAATTAATTCCCTTTATCTTATATTTACACATATAAAAAAATAGCTGACCAAACAAGACCTCTTGTGCCTATAGCCCAACTATACCACACTAATGGTTGCATGGCTGTTGAAACATAAAATTCACATTTACCTCGTTTAATTCTGTTGTAATTCTGTTTTTTTTTACAAAATCCTCTATTTTAATTGTTTTCCTTTACTTTTTCGTATTTTTCACGTATGGGCTCATCACCGCGAAGATAGCGTCCAGCTTTGATGGCAACCAACTTTCCTATTTTACAATAATATACCATTAAGGTATCAAACTCTCCTCCCTTATTATTTTCTTCCTGAAATAATAAAAAGTTATCGCACTAATTTATTAGTGCGACAGCCCCATTCCATTATATTGGTCAATACTATAACCAATTTCACTATCCACACTTTAATCCTTTTGACCAAAATCATCGCTGAAATCCCATAGTTAAAATAATGTATATAAGTGAAATGCTTTAAATATTAAGGTTCATAAGATCTTGACTCCTATGCTACTATAATTGTTATTTTTTTTTATTTTCTTTGAGATTCATGATTTTTTTATAACTTAGTTGATCTTTTTCGCCCCATTGCCGCTCTCCAGGGGATTATCTTTATCATTTGCTCTACGCAGATTATAAAGATCTAAGAAATCATTTTTACATAAGAAAAGTAACCCACAGTAAAAATAAGCTTCATTAGTCATTAGCAACGACGTAGCGAATATATACTGAAAGAAGGGGGCTGTCGCATATCATTGCTTAGTGCGACAGCCCCCTTCTTATTTAATATCCCCTATTTTATTACATCGCAACAACATTACTAATCTCTAAATCTGAAAATAGTTTTAAGTGAACTTGTATTTCCCCAGTCACTGTTATGACTATTTTTTCGATTACCTTTCTCAGCATGGCATTATCTAATATATCTGCTGATAATACATCTTTAATGCTACTACAATAGTAGCGCACAACCTCATCAATTCTGCCCAGTACCGGGCTATTTCTACGAATAACAATCAGCTCATTTTCACACTTGGCAATTGCTATATTAAGTTGCTCTGTCCGCTCTTTTAATTCTTCAATTGTAATGGCATCGACCTCATACATTTCCGTTTGCTTTGATTTAGCCTTTTTACATTTCGTGAGTTCAGAGAGCAAACTTTCTTCGGATACCTCGTACCGATCAGTTTTATATTTTTTCTTAAACTCTACTACCGTTTTCTCCAGTAGCTTGTCCTGTGAAACCGCCAAGCTAACTAGGTAGGTTTTAATCTCATCGAGAAGTTTTTGTTCATCAACAATGCTATGATTGTCACAAAAATCTATACCATTCGCGTTTCTACCAGAACAGCACCATCTGGTATAGGTATTAATATATTTCCGATGCACCCTGCGAAAGCTATAGCCACAATCATCACATTTAATCATCGTGCTAAAGCAATATTTATTGGATTGTCGCTGTTTTGTAAGATGAAATTTTTCTGATCGCTTCGCTAATAGGTTTTGGGCATTGTAAAATATTTCTTTATCTATAATAGCAAATTCCGGTTTTTCCACAACAAATTGATCTGCCACGTTATTTTTGATTCTTACACCCGTTAAAAAGTCCCTCACCGATTCCTTTCCATTGATAACCTTTCCTATATATAGTTGATTGGTTAAAATAGTTGAAATGGCTTGTTGGCTCCACTTGCAGTTTCGCTTCGTCTTCAAGCCTTCTTTATTTAAAGATTGAGCAATTCGATTAGTTCCCTGCCTGCGATTCACATAGGTATCGAAAATCCACTTTACAGTTTTGGCTTCTACTAGATTCACTTCTAAATCGAAGTACTCACCAATCGTTTTGTTATAGCCATACACGATATTGGGCACCCTGCCTTTTTCAGCATTTCTTTGCTTACCAAACTTAACCCGCTTACTAAGATTTGCCGATTCTTCCTGCGCCACTGCTGCCAATATTGTCAGTGTCAACTCTCCATCATTACTAGACATATTGGCAGTTACAAAACGGCAGTCAATATTTAAAGCTTTTAGCTTACGAATGCTTTGGAGAAAATCAACTACATTACGCGCTAACCGGGACACATCTTTTACAAAAATACAAGTAAAATTTCCCTTGTTAGCATCAGCCATCATACGATTAAATTCCTTACGATTTTTAAGTTTGGTGCCGCTAAGCCCTTCATCTGCATAAAGCTCAACTAATTCAAGACTATTTTTGTGGGCATATTCCTCAAAGAAATCTTTTTGAGTTTGCAAGCTCATCAACTGATCTTCTTTATCCGTTGATACACGACAATAAGCGGCAATTTTCATTTTTTTATCACTTCCAGTCATGATGTGACCGTCTCCCCTCTTTCATCGTAAGATGTTCTAGTTATGCTGAATGTTGTACCTCATAATCATTTTCACTATCTACGTCATTACGTTCCCTAGCAATCATATTGATCATCGCTTCGGCCAAAATTTTAGGCAAATACTTGTCCACATCTTTTTCCGTATTAGGATTAATAAATGTGATATTCAAATTCATAATAAATTCCCCCTCCAAGTATTAAACTTATCTATCTGGTAACACTAATTGGTTAATACACTATAGTTTATTTTCATAACGCTCAAAATATAACCAAAAATTTTATTTCTTACCTGATAGATCATCGTTGCCAATACAATGTCCACCGTTCACTTTTAGTATATCCTTATGAACTGTACTTTTACTGACGCTAAAAACAATGGCTGCTTGCCGCACCGTATTTTTGCTTTCTAAAATATGTTGGCAAATGTCCAACACCCGTTTACGAATATAATCTTTCATAATCCCTACGCCCCCCAACCTTACTTTGCTAACATGTATATGCGGACAAAATAAAAAAAAGCACTATTGTGCTTTTTTGGTGGCTTTTTATTTTATTCATTAAAATTTTTCAAATAAGCAGCTGCCAAAACATCGTCCGGCAATTCATTTTCCCAACGGGCTACAACAACAGCTGCCACACAGTTACCAGTCAAGTTACAAGCTGTACGGGCCATATCAAGAATACGATCGACCCCCAATATAATTCCAATACCTTCGACGGGCAGACCAAATGCTGCCGCGGTGCCCGCAATAACAATGAGGGAAGCACCAGGTACGGCTGCAATGCCTTTCGTCGACATCATCAATGTCACGAGCATCAACAATTGGGTAGCAATAGGGAAGTCTATCTTATAGACTTGGGCAATAAACACGACTGCTAAAGCACTATATAATGTGGAACCATCCAGATTAAAGGTATACCCTGTTGGTAGCACAAAGGTAACAATGTGTTTAGGAACACCAAAAAGTTCTAACTTTTCCATGGCAATTGGCAAAGCCGCTTCGCTGGATGCTGTGGAGAAAGCAATCAGGAGCGGTTCTTTGATGGCGCGTAAGAGGTGAAAAAAATTCATACGAATAATCAATGAAGCCAAAGCCATGAGCAATAGGACAAAAACGACTAAAGCAAAATAGAGAGAACCGATGAGTTTCGCCAAAGGAATCAGCATCCCTAGGCCAAACTTGCCTACGGTGAAGGAAATAAGGGCGAAGACACCAATGGGAGCTAATCTCATTACATAGTTAGTAAACTGGAACATAATTTCAGCAACACTGGTGGCTAGGGTCACAACGGGTTTCCCTTTTGCCCCCATATGAGCTGCTGCAATACCAAAAAAAGTTGCAAATAAAATAATTTGTAGCATATCACCACGACTCATGGCATCTACAATGTTGGTCGGTATAATATTGACCAGCATCTGAGTCATATCAATTGTAGTTTTTCCTGCGGCGGCAATGGCGCTGGTATCAGCACCTGCGGCAATGGCCACACCTTCACCTGGCTTAAAGACATTGGCAATAATCAAACCTACAGCCAACGCCAAGGTTGTAGCACATTCAAACCAAATAATGGCCTTGGCCCCAAGCCGCCCTAGTTTTTTAAAGTCGCCAGTGCCGGCAATGCCCATAATTAATGAACTGAAAATAAGAGGTACGACAATCATTTTAATCATGCGAATAAACCCATCACCAATGGGTTTCAAGGCTTGACCATAAGTAGGGAAAAGGTAACCGAAAACCACACCTAAAAGAAGAGCAATGAAAATTTGTGCAGAAAGGCCCATACCTTTTTTCCCTTTTTTAACTGTCTCAATCTTTTCCATAAGGCATTCTCCTTTTTGCGTTATTATTAAGTTGTATTAAAAAATGTGATAAGCATATTTTTAGTCTGGCACTTCTATCCAAAGTCCCGACGTCCAACTGTAATAGGACAAAATCACTGCTTGTTAACATAATTTCTACACTTTATCACAAGTATAGCAGTAATTTCGATAAAAATCCACGTTTTATTTATCATATTCAGAATTTTGTATACAATTACTCATTTATAATATCTTAGTTATTTCTAAAATTTTATTTTTCCAATGATTGTTTGGCATAATACTCAATAATTTCTCGGCGACGAATGATACCAATAAATATGTCACCGTCATCCACCACTGGAACGAAGTTTTGGACAATGGCCAAAGAAATTAGACCTTCCATCTCCGTATTAACCCGCACAGAAACATTATTGATCCGCAAGGGAATTTCTTTAATCATAACCTGCTCCGTCGCAGCAAACGTTAGGCCTGGTGTATTTTTCATTTTCCACAGTAAATCGCCTTCAGTAATTGTCCCGGCGTATTTACCACGTTCATCAATAAGGGGAACAGCGGTATAACTGTGGTACTCCATCTTCTCAAGTGCTTGCCGCATGGTAGAATTCGCTGGCAGATAAATAACTTCATTTTTAGGGACCAGGAAGAATGCAATATTCATAAGAACTTCTCCTTTATTTTTGAAAAATTAGATTTTTATTGTAAGAAAAAACTTGGTTTCGAGAAAGTGATATATTTTCTGATTCCGCAAAAAAAATCTCCTCATGCAGAGAGACATAGCAGGTAACCCTGTTTATCATCTCTAAAAAGAAGGAGACACAGCTTGGATAAGGATATCACAAAAAGCATATTTAATAAAGTTCTTAATAATTTTTCTTTCGCGAAAACGATGGGGCCTTCACAGGGCAAGACAGCACCACCGTCTTTGCGTCTGTTGTCGTTCTTTGCCAATTGGTCGAAAAAATGATATAATTTGGAGGTAGTGTCTGCTGTTTATGCCTGCATTGTGAAATAAAATAAAAGGGGTGTACTTATTATGGGAGAAGCTAGCCAAACTCGTCTGTATTTTGCTTATGGATCTAATCTCAATTTGGAAAAAATGAACGAAAAATGCACCAAACCTCGCGTAATTGGTCTTGCCCGGTTACCAGGCCATAAAATCGGTTTTTATGAGCATTCCGTTATCTGGGATGGAGCGGTAGAGACAGTTGTGCCTGATGCTCAATCAGAAGTGTGGGGCGTTGTGTATCAATTAGAATATTATGCTTGGGATCAATTAGATGGCTGCGAGGATGCTCGCCTAGATGGAACAGGAGAATATTTCCATTATCCTGTAGATGTAATTGATAAGGAAAATAAGATCATCGATGTTAGTATGTATAAAAAAGCCCGCTTAGGTGAAGCTACGTTACCTAGCACCGAATATTTAAATATAATTATTGAAGGCGCAAAAGAACAGGGACTACCAGAAAGTTATATTGCCACTTTACAAAATATCCAGTCAAAACCTGCGTCTTATCCTGTGCCAAGGTTAAGACGCCAGAGTAAGCAAGAGGTTTCTGCCGATTGTGCTGGTTGCTCAGAGTAATACAATAGGGGGACACGGCGGTGGTACTTTCTTCTCGTAGGAGAGAAGAAAGTACCACCGTCCCCGTGTCCCCCCTCTCACTCCTGGCTAATGACCAATTTTGGATCAATATATTGGTCATCTTTTTTTATGCCTAAATGTAAATGATTATAGGGTTCGGCATCACAACTACCCATTGTACCAACTGTCTGACCGCTACGGATTGAGCTACCTTTATCAACCTTTACTGCGGATAAGGAACCATAATATACACTATAGGTACTATTTTTTACAATCACCGTTAGGCCGCTATGATGATCACGAAATATATCCGTGACCTGTCCGTTATCAATGGCTTCTACTGACTGACCGACAGGACCACTGATATCAATACCCGTATGATAACGCCAATCTTTATATACCTTATGTAACTGCCAACCAAATTCTACTGTAATTGGGCCTTTAATGGTTGTAGCCTTTGGACGGGCCTCTTGTACGGGTTGGTTCTCTATTGCTTGGGATACTGGTTCCGCCACATCCTGAGGTGATACTGCTGTGAGGGCAGGTTTATCTTCAACTGACTCAACAACTTGATTTTCGCTCTTTTTCTCAGGTATTACGCCTGTATTGGGATAGTTTTTCATACCAAAAACGATAATAAAGAGCAATAGACTGGATACGACGAGTAACCCAAAGGCAATGTAAATGGTCATGGTTTCTCTAGAAATAGCGCCAATAATACGACCACGAAGTTTTAAACACAGTGGCGTAAAATGTAAAACAAGCAACCTTAATTTGGGCATTCTATCACCTCAGATGTAGTATGCCCAAATTACAGATATTTTAGACCATTGAACAGAAAAATGCTCACACTCCTTTTTAGTTCTCGTCATGAATCCATGATATTTTTAATGGCCACACCAGTGTAGTAATTGGTGATAATTTGGCGATAATTGTGGCCCGTTTTCGCCATCCCATTGGCGCCATATTGGCATAAACCTACACCATGTCCATAACCTATGGTATTGAAAATCATTTTAGTGCCTTGTATTTCAATCGTAAAATTAGTGGAGCGCAGTTCTAACTTATCTCTGATGGTAAGTCCTGATAATACTTTGCTACCAATACGGATTTGCCCGATCCGACCTGAATCAGTGGTTTCCATAACCTGAATAGCTCCACTACCATTTTGCACCGCAGCCACAACTTGCGTCTCTGCTCCCAGGATTTGCTCAATTTCAGCCACTGTAAATTCCTTTCGTTCATTGTAACGTGGTGATTTTTGATCCCATGAACAAGGTACACTGATCAAATATGGATAATCAAACCCCCATACTTCTTTCGCACTGGCGGTACGTTCGCCACTAGTAGAGTGAAATACCGCATTAATTAACTCTCCATTATATGTTATGACCTGCCCTCTTGTCTCTTGGACGGCGCGACTAATTTTACCCCAATGCCGTTCATAACTGGCGCCCCAACGTTCTTTTAATTTTTCTCCACTGAGAAAAGCCTGCCCCTGCCGATAGTCAGTACTAACGTCAGCAGTCGGTTGATTGACTACACCACTACCGCCAAAGATCAACATATTCTTCACTGCATAGGTACGTGCTGCTACTGCTTGGGATTTGAGGGCTTCTAATTCAAAGTCGGCAGGCATTTCAGCAGCCACTACACCTGCTATATAATCTTCTAGATTCATTTCAACGGTTCTACCTTGTTCATGCATATAAACTTTTATGAACACATCTTCACCCTTACGCACCTTATCCTTATCACCTGTATCTGAAATAGTATCTATTCTATTTATACCACCTACAATCAGGGTTGGAATCATCACAACCATCACTATCACCAATATAATGGCCAATGCTGCTATTTTTTTCACACAGGTCTTACCTCCTCCCGCATTACATAATCCCTAAATTCTATGCGAAGAATGAGGCAAGTATGACTTGAATGAAAATTTGTGGGACAAATGATTTTCACTGATTGCTTCTCTTATTGGACTTTCTGATATGGAGCATAAAAAAACACTGGCGCGAAATATATCACACCAGTGTTTTTTATCTTTATTTATTTTATTCTATTTTGTTTTCGCAATCAGGGGTTCCGACGCGTTTGATGTCGGCACCAATACCGCATAATTTAGCTACTAAATCATCATAGCCACGATCAATGTGGTAAAGATAACCCACTTCTGTTTCACCTCGCGCAACAAGGGCAGCCAAAACCAAAGCAGCGCCTGCTCTGAGATCAGTAGCTTTTACTTGACAGCCAGTTAAAACAGCGACACCTTCTACTACTGCACTGCGACCATCTATTTTAATATTGGCACCCATGCGTTTTAGTTCATCTACATGCATAAACCGATTTTCAAAAACAGTTTCGCTAACCACACTTGTCCCTAGAGATACTGTACTCATGGCCATAAATTGAGCCTGCATATCTGTAGGAAAACCAGGATATGGCAATGTTTTAATATCAATTGCTTTTAAGATACCATTACTCTTGACCCGTATGCCATCCGTATCTTCTTCAATGGTTACACCAGCTTCTTTCAGCTTGGCAATGATTGGTTTTAAATGCTCAGACAAGGCGTTTTCAACGTACAGATCACCACCAGTCATGGCAGCAGCCACCATAAATGTACCAGCTTCGATACGATCAGGGATGACTTCATAGGTCTTGCCTGTAAGCTGAGCTACACCTTCGATTTTTATTACATCGGTACCAGCACCTTTAATCTTGGCACCCATGGTATTAAGGTAATTTGCTAAATCAACAATCTCAGGTTCATGGGCTGCATTTTCCAAAATAGTCTGTCCCTTGGCCATGGACGCTGCCATCATAATATTTTCAGTAGCACCAACACTAGGGAAATCCAAGTAAATTCTAGCTCCTATTAGACCGTTAGGAGCTGTAGCCTCAATATAGCCATGACCAATGTCAATCTTAGCGCCTAAGGCCTCAAAGCCTTTTAAATGCAAATCAATAGGACGAGTACCTATTGCACAGCCACCCGGCAGGGAAATTCTCGAATGACCACAGCGTGCCAGTAGTGGACCCATAACCAAAAAAGACGCGCGCATTTTGCGCACCAATTCATAGGGCGCTTCACAACTACTGATATTGGTACTATCAACAAATAATCTGTGTTCAGCTTTGTTATACTGTACTGCGACACCTAAATGTTTGAGAACCTGGGCAAAAGTGCGTACATCTTCTAGATTAGGTACTTCTTCAAGGGTACTTGGCGATGTACCGAGTAGTGTTGCCGCAATGAGTGGCAATACTGCATTTTTTGCTCCACTGATTCTAACCGTACCAACTAGCCTGTTACCGCCGCGAATGACTAACTTTTCCATAAAATAATATCCTCCCACAAACTCTACTGTATATAATATGCCAATCCAAAAGGCGATATGTTGGAGGTTGCTTTCATCCAACCTCTTATGCTAGTATTCCCGAGTAATAATTGGAGAACCCATTGTTACATATGTACGATTATCATACTGACTATAACGCATTGCCATATTTAAATTGATTCTTTTGCCATCGACTGCCAGCCAATCTGTAATCTCTGAGGTAAATCCAGTATAACTGACAAAATGATCCGCCTCAAGTTTATCAATAATCTTTCCGTCAATGACCATAAAAGCATCACTCAATAGCTTATGACATTCTCCATCCATTAGTTTACCACCAAGCCAGCCTATCAAGCAAGTGCTAATATGGGTTGAAGAACTGAATTTATTGGTAATACTGACAATTTTCTCTTGCATGCCACGAATGGATGTAACATCCTCTGTTCTAGCCTCCATATTTACCACTAAATAACCCTCAAATTCTGTAACTTCTCTTGGAATGACTTGCGCCATAACCATGGCATGAAATTTCTTGTTGATGACTTCGGCCTGTACAATCTTATTTTTATTTTTGTGGTGATAAAGCAACTGATAGTCTTGAGGGGCGATCTCTAGTTGCCCCATAACTTGCTCTACCAGATCTGCCAATTGGGCATCATTCAAATTTCCATTAGGTAACTTAACCCAAGCATTTATACTAAATTCTTCTACCTTTGCACCAGTAGCTTCCATAGCGGCACTCAGTGGTTCACTCGATCCAGCAGCAGGCACAGTGTTCATCATACTCAAAGATATGATCACGGCAAAAATAATTGCACAAAATAATTTGAACTGAAAGGATACCATTCTCCCTCATCTCCCCCATAAAATAAGAATAAAATAACTATCTTTAAATTATTCTTGCCAATTTTTAGGGGAGATATACGCAAATAAAAAAACAGACTGAACAAATCAGTCTGTTTTTTCTTATTTTTTATGCTGTTTTCCCACTATTAAGCGGATCATGGCACGTTTGAGAGCCAGTTCAGCTCTTGCGATATCGATGTTACTCTTGCTATCACGTAAACGGCTTTCCGCACGTTCTTTAGCTGTTTCCGCCCGTGGAATATCAATTTCATCAGGCAGTTCAGCACAATTAGCTAATATGGTGATTTTTTCCGGCTGCACTTCGAT
>Ga0209123_1000058_pt1 | contig 188663 bp, 178 predicted proteins | sample BarGraIncu00431A_FD_184500 | JGI IMG/M metagenome (GOLD analysis project Ga0209123, IMG submission 184500) | Arctic peat soil microbial communities from Barrow, Alaska, USA - Barrow Graham LP Incubations 004-31A (SPAdes) (version 2) | ecosystem: Environmental > Terrestrial > Soil > Wetlands >... | reverse complement strand
AAATACCAGCATTTGGAGTAGATAAAAAAGCATTAACAGTAGCAATTAGTGATGCAACAACATTATTAGAAAGCAAAACAGTAGGTGCAGCAAATGGGAATGTTCCTAAAGGAGCAAAGGATTATTTCCAAATTTTAATATCTGTAGCAGAAAAAATAAATGAGAATAAAGAATCTACACAATTGGAAGTAGATGCTCAAGTAATAGTGATAGCTACAGCAACAACTATTTTTAATAATTGGAAGCAAAACATGCATCTAATTGAAATGTTCCTCAAGGAGCAAAGGATGCTTTCCAAAGTACAATAACTGAAGCTACAGGAGTAAACACAGATACATCAAATAATAAAAACCCTCGAACAATAAATTTGTTGACCGGGGGTTTTTGATTTAATTAATACCTAATTAGTATAAATTAAGGAGAGAAAATATGGATGGATTAACTTTTTATATTGATCCACAAAAAGGTGACGACGAAAGTAACGGATTGACGTCTTCAAAACCATTTAAAACATATGATAAACGTACGTTTTCAGGGGGAGATACAGTCCTTTTCAAAAGGGGCAGTAGCATTCGCAGCAAACTCCAAACCTGTAATGGAACAGAGCAGGGGTATATTACCTATGGTGCCTACGGAATAGGAAACAAGCCTGTCTTCCTTGGTTCCATGCCTGCTAGCAGTCCGGAGCAATGGATTGAGGAAAAACCATCCATATGGAGGTTTACAGGTAAGTTTTCTAGTGAGGTATGTAATCTAATTTTCAATGATGGTGAAGCGTGTGGAAATCTGCGCTGGCAGATAGCTGATATGAAATGCCAGGGAGAATGGTATTACACAGGTATAGGTTTCAATGCAGCAGAGGAGATGGTTACAACAAAGGAAAGTGAAGCTGAAATCCTTTATCTCTTCTCAATCAGCAATCCTGGACTTTTTTATTCGAGTATAGAGTGCGCTCTATTTGGCAATCGTAAGATGGCTTCGGGTCAACATCATATTATCATTGAAAACCTTGTTTTTAAAAATGGAGGAGTTCATGGTTATCAGCAAAGCCGGGCCAAGCATATTAAGCTACGCTATTGTGAATTTAGGTTTATTGGAGGCGCAGTATGAAATAAGGAAAGAAAAATTCGCTTTGGGAATGCAGTTGAGTTCTGGGACGGCGCACTTGATGTTGAGGTAGAAGGTTGTATTTTTTCCAATATCTACGATTCAGGAGTTACACATCAGGGCGGTGAGCAGAGTGCAATCCCAAAGCAACTCTATTTCCGCAATAACCTTTTTATTGACTGTGGCATGGCAGCATATGAATGCCGTGGACCGGCAGCACAGGAGGTTTACTTTGAAAACAATACCTGTATCAATGCTGGTGGTGGTTTTGCTATGCAGGGAGAAGCACCACCACGCACCTCAGAGATATATCCACGACCTATGGGCCACCATGTGTTTATTTGGAAGATCGAACAAGGGACACAAAATAGTAATGTATTTATTCGCAATAATATTTTTTATGAAGCGCCCTATGGAGCGGCAATTTACTCGATTATAGACCCTAATGATGAGCAGCAAGTGGTTATTGACAATAACTGTTACTGGCAAACCAAGGGAAACTTACTTGCACTTATGAATGGAAAACACTATAGAACTTCGCATTTTCACCTTTATCAGCTTGAATGTGAACACGACCAGCATAGTATTCTCGAGGATCCGATGTTTGTGAATGAAGCTACCTGTGATTATCACCTGCAAAAGGTATCTCCATGCCAAGGAGTTGGGATGAAGTTTAATAACGAGGATATCGAGTAATTTGCATAAAGTATAACTGATTTTACACTAAGTGAAGAATTTTTAAACGTAATAGTATAGTTAATTACACAAATTGCAGTATACACAATTAATGCAAAGCTAAATAATGTAATTACAGAATGAAGTTACAAGGAAAAACAAATGATAAGGACTTTTGAGTGACAATAATGTATGAAACTTTAATAATAAAATGAAAGAGAGGTGATATCAATGCAGACTATTGAATTAAAACCTAAGCATAAACAGCCGAAGTTAAAACAACTGAAGTTAAAACTCAAAAAAAACTATGGAACAATAGAACTTACACTTTTGGCTTTACCAGCTATAATAGTAATGTTTATATTTAATTATGTGCCACTATATGGCATTATATTACCATTCAAAGATTATAAGCCTATGGAGGGGGTTATTAATAGTGCCTGGGTGGGATTGGAAAATTTTAAATTTATTTTTTCCAATGATGCATTGCTGAAACTTACAGCTAATACTGTAGTGATGAATTTACTTTTTATATTGGGTAGTACAGTTATATCTGTTATACTCGCTTTATTTCTCTTCGAACTTTCCCGTGGGTTTGTGAAATTATATCAAACAATATTATTCTTTCCTTACTTTCTATCATGGGTTGGAGTATCTTATGTCCTAGTAGCACTCCTTGATGCAGACAGAGGTATCGTAAACCAGATTTTAAAGTATTTTGGTAGTGTACCTATATCGTGGTATAACGAACCTAAATATTGGCATGTAATTCTTGTTATAATTTATATTTGGAAAATGGCGGGCTATGGAGCAGTAATTTATTATGCTGGATTAATGGGTACCAATAAAGAAAACTACGAGGCAGCGAAAATAGATGGTGCTAATAAATTGCAGGAAGTTTGGTATATTTCACTTCCAGCACTGAGACCTTTGATAATTATTATCACTATTTTAGCATTAGGTAGAATATTAAATGGAGATATAGGCCTGTTCTACAATGTAACTTTGGATTCTCCAATATTATATCCTGCTACAGACGTAATTGACACTTATGTTTTCCGTGCGGTGAGAGGCATGACTGATATTGGATTGACATCCGCAGTTTCTCTTTATCAATCTGTTTGTGGCTTTATTTTGATAATGATAGTTAATGGAGTTGTGAGAAAAATTAATGAAGATGAGTCTTTGTTCTAGGAGGAAATTAATATGAAAGTTAATGCTAAAAATAAAGATAAAGATAAAGGTTTCCATCTTATTATCCATATTATATTTATTTTCGCTTCATTAGCATGTATTATACCACTAATACTAGTTGTAGTAATATCACTGATGCACGAAAAAGATATACTTTTAAGTGGTTATACCTTGATTCCACACAATGCAACATTAAACGCTTATGTTACAATATTTAGCAATGCAAAGCAATTAATATCTTCATACGTTACTACCATTGGTGTAACATTAGTTGGAACTTTTACTGGTATTTGGCTTACTGCAACAATAGGTTATGTCATAACACGAAGGGATTATGCTTTAAGAAAACAGCTTAGTTTTTATGTATTTTTTACAATGTTGTTTAGTGGTGGTCTGATACCAAGCTATATACTTATATCTAAATGGCTTAATATGAGGGATAGTTATTTTGCATTATTTGTTCCAACTCTTGTAAGTGCATATAATATTCTATTGATGAAAGGTTTTCTTCAGAACCTGCCAACTTCCCTAATAGAAGCAGCAAAAATAGATGGAGCAAGTGAGCTAAGAATTTTTATGTCCATTATTATTCCTATTTCAAAGCCTGCATTTGCTACGGTAGGACTTTTTATGGCTTTTGCATATTGGAATGATTGGATGGGAAGCTTTTTGTATATAGATAGCGATAATAAGATAATGTTACAGTATATGTTAGTTAAAGTAATGAAGAATCTTCAGTTCTTAAATTCTCCAGAGGCATTGAGTTATGGCATACCTGCCCAGGATATTCCTACTTACTCCGCGAGAATGGCAATGTGTATTATCGCCACTGGACCAATACTACTTGTATTCCCATTCTTTCAAAAATACTTTGTGAAAGGACTTACATTAGGTTCTGTGAAAGGATAATCAGGTTAATCGGCACTATGTGCCTTAACATAAACAAATAAAAATAAAGGGGGAATTTGAAATGTTTTCAAAGAAAAGAAAAGCAATGCTATTAGCACTCATGTTAGCGCTAGTAGTTGGAGCTACAGGGTGTGGTAACAAAGCAAGCACCCAAACAAGCACCAAAACTCCATCCGAAAGTGATTTAACACAAAAAAAAGTTAAGCTCACTTATGTAATTTTGAAGCCCAATGCAGATGAATCAAACCAAGTATCAGTGGAGGCAGCTCTTAATAAGGAACTTGAAACTAAGCTGCCCAATACTGAAATACATTTTAAATTTATTGACGGTAATGTTGACGACTACAATAATAAAATAAACCTTATGTTTGCAGCAGGAGAAGAGTTTGATTTATGTATGGCAAACAGCGTATTTAATCCACTTAGTGCAGCTGTAGCTAAAAAGAATGTTATTCCACTGGATGATTTATTAAATAAATACGGTCCGGATATAAAAAAGACAATTGAAGCTAAGTATTGGCCGGCTGTAACTTTTGGAGGAAAAATATATTCTATACCACATCCTTTTGTTTATGCACAACCAAGTGGGTTTGTTTTCAAGGCTGACCTTGTTGATAAGTATAAATTTGATAGTAAGAGCGTAAAAACTGTACAGGATTTAGAACCTTTTTTTGCAAAATTAAAAGCTAATGAGCCTGGAATAACTCCATTCTTTGCACAGGGTGGACTTCTTCAAAAATTAGATAATGTTGATAAAATCATTGATAGGATTGCTCCTTCTATAAGTTATGACATAAATGACAATACAGTTAAATCTATGTATGATGATAAAGTAATGATAGCTAATTGGAAGACGATGGCGGATTACTTAAAGAAAGGTTACATTTCAAAAGATCGTATTACGGTTACAGATGAAATAATTGAGATAAAAACAGGGAAATATGCTGTAATGATTGATCCAGGTGCATATGATCCAACAGGAGAAAAATCCACAAAAGCCTATGGATTTAAAACTTACGAAACATTTTTTACTAGTTCTCTTCTAGGTACTGCTAAGGTTACAGCTGTAGGTAGTGGAATTAGTGCTACTTCTAAAAACCCTGAAAGAGCGATGATGTTTCAAAATTTACTTTACAAGGACAAGGTGTTTGCTAATCATGTAGCATATGGTGTTGAAGGACAGGACTATACAGTAGTATCTGGAAAAGGTACAGACAAGCCGGTTGTTAAAACTTCGGATAATATGAAATGGGCAATTTGGAAGTGCTGGATAGATCCACTTTGGGATCAATGGGGATCAAATTGGAATAGCCAAACAGCTTTGGATTTCATGAAAAAAGGTACAGATGAAGCTCCAATATCACCAATTCTTGGCTTTACATTTAATGGTGAACCTGTGAAAAAAGAGTTGGCACAGATAGCCCCAATAGAAGTTGCATCTGTTAAGATTTTAACTTATGGTATGGTGCCAAAGGGAGATGTAGATAAGTATTTGGCTGACTTAAAAGGTAAACTTAAAGATGCAGGTTATGATAAAGTTATGGCTGAAGTTAATAAACAAATAGCTGAATGGAAAAAGGCTAATGGAAAATAAAGAATAGTATGATAAGGGGACGCTTTGTATTCCACTGTGGTATACAAAGCGCCCCCATAACTACTTTTATAGCTTCTACCAATTTGCAATTTACATAAATTATGGTTATACTAGTTGTAAAAATATTTATATTATTACTTGAATCTACTTAAATAGTAACATTTCATAAATGTAATTGGAGGATAAAATGGCTAAATCGAAAAGAGAATTTGGTGAAGGACCTATTTACACAATAACTAATTATATATATTGGTTTTTTATGGGCAATTTATACTTTTTACTTTTTAATATTCCACTACTTTTCATATTAATTGTGTTTTTATCTAATGGCACAAAAGCACTTCCGGAGGGTTTTACTTCTAGCATTATTATATGTTGTATCCCAATAGCACCTGCTGCAACGGCACTTCTTAGTGTTATGGGAAAACTTATTCGGGAAAAAGATATATATATTACAAAAGACTTTTTTAAGGCTTATAAAGCTAATTTTTTTCAATCATTATATTTTGGGGCTCTAGAAATAGTATTAATTTGTATACTATTTATTGATATTAGGTTCCTTATTTCAAGTAGTTACCCACGGATTTTAACTGCTTTTATTTTTATAGTTATTGCTTTTATTATTTCAATGAGTCTGTATGTATTCCCAATAATCTCAAGATTTTATTTAGGTACAAAAGACATCCTTAAAACTGCTGCATATTACACCATTAGAAAAATTCATGTTACAATTTTGAATTTCAGTATCTTTTTAGTTGTAGGATTCATATTTTTTAAAGTTCATACCTTTGTTTTAGTATTTGCATCAAGTATTATCTGTTATTTACTAATGTTTTACCAACAAAAAATATTATTAGAAATAGAAGAAAATTTAAAGAAAAATGCTGAGATTGTTTAATGATACAGCATTTTTTATAAGGCGGTTTTTAGATGAAAAATAAAAAGATATTTCATATAGTTGCTTTGTTAATTACCATAGTGCTTTTTTTTGTAGCTAAACCAATAATAGCAGTTGCTTTTATATTTATTTATATTATAGCTATAAATTATCCAACTATATTATATTATATAGCTAGTAATAAATATTCACAAAAGAAGGTTGAGGAAGCAAATAAATATTTTGATAGGGTGGATAGATGTTTTTATTCACCTACAAAGTTAAGAATATCTTACACATATTTTTTACTTGTACAGGGACAAGTGGATAAGGCGGAAGAGCTAATAAAATCAATTTTAAAAAAAGAAATGAATGACAATGATAAAATAAATTTAAGCTTAAATTATTCACTAGTTATGTGGAAGAAAAATGACATAGATAAAGCTATAGATATATTAAAGAAAACCTATACGGATAATAAAAACACACTAATATATCAAAATTTAGGCTATTTTTTAATATTAAAGGGCGACTATAATAAAGCTTTAGAGTTTAATCTTGAAGCACTTGACTATAACTCTTCTGATTCTGGTATAATGGACAACTTAGCACAAACCTATTATTACTTGGAGGAGTATGATAAAGCTATTGAATTATTTCATGATGTTATTTCTAAAAAACCTACTTTTGCTACCCCATATTATTATTATGCTCTTATACTTCTAAATAAAAATAATGAAGAAAAGGCTATTGAAATTCTAAAACAAGGATTAGAATGCAGATTTACTTCTCTTAGTATAATTACAAAAGAAGCTTTAGAAGCAAAGATTTTTGAATTAGAGACGGTTTAGATGGATGAAAAAGTGCCACCCACATGTGGGTGGCACTTTTTTTAGGCTGTTGATGCAACCCCATAAGAGATAATTACCACTCCCTAGGTTTGCAGATTATTTCTTTAATTTTAGTTTCAAGTATATTAGAACTATGACTAGGCCTAAGGATTATAGCACAATCAGCACCACGTCCAGTACCAGATATTGATATAATATCCTCGCCATAAGGTATCATTCCACCATCTAATGCCATTGTAGATATTTCTACTCCAACTTTAACGCCTTGACCCAACATTCTTAAAGAATAAGCCATAATTTCTATAGGAGATATTCCACCAAATTTATTTGAAAGGCTTCGCTCAGCACCAGATAGCGCATGGGTTGAAGTATAAACTTTAAATCCATAGCTCTCTAACTTTGTTCTTGTTTTTTCAGACATTTCCTGAGTGCCTACTTCTTTAAAACCATTTACATGAGTAACTACAACTATGTTTATTCCACAATCTTTTAGCTGCTCTGCAGTTTCACCTTCATTAGATGCTACTACTATATAATTAATTCCTTTTTCTTTAGCAGCATTAACTGCAAGTTCTACTGTTTGTTTTGTGTTAGACTTTCCGCATTTCTCAAAATACATTGTATCACTCTCCTATAATTTTTTCATATTCCATATTTTTAAAACTTCTTTAATTGACATTACCATTTCAATGAATAAATATGACATTAATATTATTATTTATATTTTCCTCTATAGAAATTGGTCATAAGTCCAGCAATCATATTGTCTTTTTTAAGCTCCACTGCCTTATATCTGCATAACTCATGACAACACATGCATTCAATACATTTGGAGTAGTCGATTTTTTTAGTTTCCTTGTCTATAGCCTGAACAGGGCAGCTTTCTACACACATATTACATTGTTTGCAGGATGAAAGGTTAATCTTTGGTCTAGTTTTCAAGAAGTCTATCACTTTTATTAGTGCTTTATAGTTTTGTTTCTTTTTACTATTAAATCTTTTGGGTAATTTAAAGTCCATAAGGGCAGGAGGAGAGCTATAGTCTCCACAAACCTGAATATTTTCTAATCTCCATTGTCCAATGTTTCTTTCTCTAGCTGTATTTAGGATGGGAATATCCAATATATTTAGGCCAATCATCTTTGCAGCCACTGTATCAAGAGCTAGTGGATCTTCGCTTATGAGTATTTTCTTTGCATTGTAAACATCACCAGCTGTAGGTCCTTCACCTTGCATTGCAGTAATTCCATCCATAATGTGTAGTGCTATTTTAGAATTTTCATGTATATCTGCGAGCATGCTACCAAAATTCTTTGGATCGGGTAATAGCTTATGATATTCTGCTTTTTTGAGCCCAGGAATAAATCCAAATACATTTTTAATTGCTCCAGTGTATATGCCTGCTGTATGAGTCTTAAACTTTGGAAGGTTAATAACTAGGTCTGCATCAAAAACGGGTTTAGCTAAATACAACTTATCTCCGTAATCAGCTTTAATGCTACACTCCACAACTCCCTCTCTGTCAAAGTTTTTAATCTCAGCTCCTTCCTCCAATGCTACCTTGCTTAGGCCGGATACTTCAAAACTTTGAGCGGTAGGTGCTATTCCTGCTATTGCACCACCTGAACTATCTCCTATCCATACAGTGCAATCCATTTTATTTAAAATTTTAGTTATGGCTCGTACAAATTCGCAGTGAGTAACTGAAGCAGTTTCTGAGGATTTAGGACCAATTAAATTCACTTTTAGAAGAACCTTCATACCAGGCTTCACAAAGGCTGCCCATCCACCTATAAGTTCCATACCACTATTTATTTTTTCTATAACAGTATTCGTGTTATAGCTGTCACACTCTTGGATTATCACTTTGCTCACATTTACACCCCTTTAAATATAGTATTTGTATATGCTTTGATCTAATAATATTATAGCATTTCATGGTATAAATTAACAATATAGTAGCTAAAGAAACGGTGTTTTTATATAAATAACCAATTTACTATTGACAAGTAGGTTATTTGGTTATATAGTTAGTTATATAAGTAATGAACAAATTAAGTAAAGAGGGTGATATTGTGAAATTAGATTTTAATAATGATGTACCTATATACATGCAGATTGCTAAAGCTATTGAGGATAACGTTCTTAAGGGGATTTTTGAAGAGGGAACTGTAATTCCCTCTACAACAGAAATATCTGTTAAGTATAAAATAAATCCCGCTACAGTAGCCAAAGGGTTTAATTTACTTGTAGATGAAGGAATTATATATAAAAAAAGGGGAGTTGGCATGTTTGTTGTAACTGGAAGTAAGGAAAAGTTGATAGAAAAAAGAAAAGAAAATTTTTATGAAAGCTATATAGTGTCCTTAATAGAGGAAGCTAAGAAGTTGGATATTTCAAGTAGTGATATTATTAAGATGATCCAAGGGGGGATTTAATATGAGCTCGATAGTGGTAACAAGTGCATGTAAAAAATATGGGGATACCATTGCATTAGATAATATATCATTAACTCTAGAAGAAAATAAAATTTATGGACTACTTGGAAGAAATGGTGCAGGAAAGACAACTCTTCTAAATGTTATAAATAATAGAATTTTCCTAGATGAAGGGGCTATTTATATAGATAATAAAAATTTATCAGTGGATAAAAATGAACTAGGTAAAATTTATTTTATGACAGAGCAAAACTTATATCCACAAGCTATAAAAGTAACAGAGCTTTTTAAATGGACAAAAGAATTTTATCCAAACTTTGATATGGCATGTGCATTAGAGCTTTCTAAAAAGTTTGAACTGAATATAAATAAAAAGATTAAGGAACTTTCAACAGGGTATTCATCTATATGTAAAATTATAAATACCATGGCCTCAGGTGCTGAAATCTTAATGTTCGACGAGCCGGTTTTAGGACTAGATGCCAATCATAGGGAGATGTTTTATAGAGAACTTATGGAAAGTTTTATAGAAAAGCCTAAGACCATTATAATTTCTACTCATCTTATTGAAGAAGTTGCGCAATTATTAGAAAGGGTAGTTATCATCGTGGATGGAAAAATAATTGTGGATGAAAATGTAGAAGAATTATTAAAAGGGTCTTACTGCGTATCTGGGTTAAATAAAAATATTGATTCTTATATTGAAGATAAGCATTGTATAAGTGTAGATGAAATGGCAGCTTTTAAATCAGTGGTTATTATAGGGGAAAATGGAGAAAGGGAAAAGAAAGATCAGAAAAAATTAGATTTAGAAGTTTCAAAGGTTGAGCTTCAAAAATTATTTATTCATTTGACAAATCAAGGGGGGATAAAATAATGCGAAGTTTTAAACTTGCTAAATACAATATTAAGAGCAGCCTTAAATCAATAATAATTTATTACTGTATTTTTACAGGTGCAATAACAGGTATAGAAATACTAAGTAAATTTTCTGGTGGAAATGGGTATTCATCTGGATTGGAGCTTTCATCTATAATATTTTTATTTGTGCTAGGGCTAAATTCTTTCAAAGAAAATTTTTATTTTACCCAAGCTAATAATATTCCGAGAGTAGATTATTTTAGAGCTACAGCAATAGCTATTTTACCTATAGGCCTCGCTATGTCTATATTAGATGTAATAATAAATAGAGTGTATAACTTATTTAGGATATGTCCAACAATATATGATATGGTCTATAATCATTCTTTTCATTTAGCTACAAATAGTGAAGTATGGAAACAAAGTAATAGCATAGGAACGTTATTAGGAACAGTTACCTTTCTATTCGCCTTTTACATTGTAGCGTTTGGAGTAGGAGTATTAATAACAATGATATATTACAAGTGTAATAAAACAATGAAAATATTAGTATCTTTAAGCCCTATAGCTATTATTGTTGTATGTGAAAGATTTGCAGTTAATGATCCTGAGTTTGGAGAAAAAGTATTAATTTTTATTGATAATATATTTGGAATAAGCACAAAAAACTCTTACAGGGCTGTCTTAACATTTATATGCTTATTTATAATATCGATGTTTTTTGTTTATATACTAGTGAGAAAAGCAGTGGTTAAAAGAGTTTAACGACATTGTAGCAGCACAGATGATGAATTTAATATAAGAAATAACAGGATAGTTTAAACAAACTATCCTGTTAAAATATACTATAACATTAAATTATAGTTTAAAGAACAACCGCACCATCAACGCTTAATACAGTGCCAGTTATGAATGATGCATCATCTGACGCAAGGAATGCATAAGCATTGGCTATATCCTCCGGAGTTCCCAATCTGTTAAGTGGGGACTTAGCCTTCATCATTTCTATAACCTTTCCAGGCATTTTCTGAACCATAGGAGTTCCCACAAATCCAGGAGCCACTGCAACTACTCTTATACCTTTCTTTCCGAGTTCCTTTGCCCATGTCTTTGTCATTCCAATTACGCCCCATTTAGTAGCAGCATAATTAGTTTGGCCAAAGTTCCCGTATATTCCAACAAGTGATGAAGCATTAAGTATAACTCCACTTCCATTTTGGACCATAACAGGAGCTACAATTTGTGTGCAATTATAAACTCCCTTTAAATTTACAGCTATAACTTTATCAAAGTCTTCTTCCGGCATCTTTAACAGTTGATTGTCAGCAGTGATACCGGCATTGTTAATCAATACATCAATTTTTCCCCACTTGGAAACCACATCTGTTACCATGTCCTGTATTTGTGTTCTGTCCACTACGTTTACAGCATAAGATAAGAAGTCTGCATTTGCTGATTTTAATTCTTCTTCAATTTCGTTGAGAGATTCTGATCTAACATCACATAAAACTAATTTTGCACCCTCAGAAGCAAACTTTAATGCAGTTGCTTTCCCAATACCCTGAGCAGCGCCGGTTACCAATACAACTTTTGAAACAAATCTCATTTTTACCCTCCCTAAAGTAACATGTTTATTTTTTGTTGCTTATTTTGATATATTATACAACTCCCATAACTGCAAATACGATGCCCACTGCTGTAGCTATAAGTGGGATAACAACTGTGCACATCCCTATATCTACGTAGGATGTTTTATGAGTCATACCTGTTATGCCTAATAAAGTTATTACTGCACCATTATGTGGAAGTGAATCAAGTCCGCCACATGCCATTGCAGCTATTCTATGGAATACTTCTGGATTCATTCCGAGTGCTTGAGCTTTAGCCATATATATTTCACCAAGTGACCCAAGGGCAATACTTAAACCACCTGATGCTGAACCTGTTATACCTGCAAGAATAGTAGTAGATGCTGCTAGTGAAATAAGTGGTGTTCCTGGTATAGCAAGTATTGCAGCTTGAATTATAGCAAATCCTGCCAGGGTCTTAATAACATTTCCATAACCAACTTCTGATGCGGTATTTGCAATTGCAAGTAGTGAACCTATAGCCCCTTTATTAACTGTATTTTTAATATTTTCAAAGTTTTTCCAGAATATAATTACGCTAGCCACTATAGCAATAGCTAAGGATGTAATCAAACTCCATAGGCCTTGTACCTTTGCTAGAGTAGTACCAAAATCTTTTAGGAATGCAGCATCCATTGTAGAAAAAACATATTTGCCTAAAAGAAAGTTACCAACTAATACTATGAATATTGGAGTTAATGCTAAATAAAGCTTAGGTAATTTAGAAAAATCAAACACTTGAACTACTTCATCTTGATGATTACCGTATCCTTCACCTGTAGCCAGAGCTTGTTTTGCTCTTCTTTCAAGCCAAAGCATACCGAGACCAAACATTACTATTGCACCTATAATTCCTATGATTGGTGCTGCATATGCATTTGTTCCAAAGAAAGGCATTGGAATAGCATTTTGTATTTGTGGTGTTCCTGGTAAGGCTGTCATAGTAAATGTAAATGCACCAAGGGCTATAGCACCAGGTATAAGTCTTTTTGGAATATCTGCTTCTTTAAACAATGCTGCAGCAATAGGGTATACTGCAAATGCAACTACAAATAATGAAACTCCACCATATGTCAATATTGCACAAGATAAAACCACTGATAATATTGCTTTATTTTTTCCGAGCTTAGTACTAATGGCATGAGCTATAGCTTTAGCGGCTCCAGAATCATCCATTATTTTACCGAAAATTGCACCTAAAATGAATATTGGGAAATATTGCTTAGCATATGCTGCGAAATTAACCATAAAGACTTCAGTGTAGGTAGCTAAAAGATGTGTTTGCCCACCTTGGAACAAAACAGCTAATAAAGCTAAAACTGGGGCTAAAATAAGAACTGAAATCCCTCTGTAGGCCAAGTACATCAAAAGTCCTAAAGAAATAATAATACCGATAACTCCTAACATGATTTTTCCCCCTTTAATTTGATTTATTTAAATATTAATTAAAATATAAAAATTAAATTATATAGTTAGTTGCATTTTCTCAGGTTTGAATATCCTTTCATCCATAATTTTTAAATCAGGGCTAACAATTGGGGCAAATTCCATTTGATCAAGAACATCCTTTTGAAGATCAACACCTGGAGCAATCTCAGTCAACACAAGACCCTTTTCGCTAAGTTTAAATACTGCTCTTTCAGTAATATATAAAACTTCCTGATTAATATCTTTTGCATATTCTCCACTAAAGGTTATTTGCTGTACTTTGTTAATAAACTTCTTTAATTTTCCCTCACTTATTATATTTAATTTGCCATCACTAATAGATAACTCTAATTTGCCTGCAGTAAAAGTTCCACAGAAGATAACCTTCTTGGCGTTTTGAGTAATATTTATAAAACCGCCTGCACCGGCTATTCTTGTACCAAATTTACTGACATTGATATTACCTGACCTGTCACACTGAGCAAGCCCTAAATAAGCTACATCAAGTCCGCCACCATCATAAAAATCGAATTGATAAGGCTGGTCAATTATTGCCTGGGCATTTGTTGCTGCACCAAAACTTAATCCGCCAGCAGGAATACCGCCTATTGGACCAGGTTCAACAGTAAGCATTAGTCCACTAATATTTTCTTCGTTAGCAACACTTGCAACACCTTCAGGCATACCAATACCTAAATTAATAATTGCATGTGGAACTAGTTCCATAGCTGCTCTTCTTGAAATAACTTTTCGCTCGTCCAGTTCAAGTGGTTTCATTGTATTTACGGGAACTTTTATATCTCCCACATAACTAGGGTTAAATGATTCACTAAAAGTCATCATGTGGTTTTTCATATCAGATACCTCAACTATAGTATCTACATATATGCCAGGTATCTTAACCATTCTCGCATCTAATGTACCGGCTTTGACTACTTTTTCCACCTGAACTATTACTTTACCACCAGAATTATATGCAGCTTGTGCCATAGATAAAACTTCTAATGTTCCCACTTCTTTTTCCATGGTTACATTCCCGTTTTCATCAGCATAAGTTCCACGAATAAATGCGATATCAATAGGGAAGTATTTGTAAAGTAAATATTCTTCGCCTAAGATGTTAATTACATGAACGACGTCCTCTGTAGTAACTGAATTTAATTTTCCACCTTCAACTCGGGGATCTACGAAGGTTTTTAAACCAACTTTCGTTATGTTGCCCACTCGTTTTGCAGCTATATCTCTGTATAGTTGCGAAATGACGCCCTGAGGCAAATTATAAGCTTCAATGTGATTTTCAAGCGCAAGCTTTTGTATCTTAGGTACCAGATTCCAATGTCCACCTATAACACGCTTAAGAAGTCCAACATGTCCAAGATGATTTAAACCCCTTTCATTTCCATCGCCTTGTCCTGCTGCATAAACTAAAGTTAAGTTTCGAGGCTCGTTAGTTTCAACAAACCTATTTTCAAGAGCAATTTCTAACTCCTCAGGAACGGCATTTCCTACAAATCCTGATGTTGCTATACAATTACCAGATTCGATGAGTTTTACAGCTTCAGCTGCGGTTAAAAACTTTACCAATGAGGTTCCTCCCCTGAATGGTTGTACATATATTAATAGTAGCAATTTCTATGCCAATGTAAGAATTAACCAAATAAAGAAGAATATTATTAAAAACAGGGTATTTTTATAAAATTTATCATTGTAATTAATATTTTTATAAAAGAAAAAAAGTAAAGTGTAAATAATTTGGACAGTATTTTTTTGTTAAAATTTAAACGTTTACATAAAACGCATAGTTTACAATGTATGCAGGATTTTAGGAAAGAAATGTCCATAATATGAACAATGTTCTTATTATGGACACTTTATAAATTATAGTATTTAATTTTTTCATATAGGCTTGTTCTACTTATAGCAAGTTTCTTGGCTACTCTTAATTTATTGCCATTATAATCTTCTAACGCTGCTTTTATTGCTTTTTTTTCTATCTCCATATACATATCCTTTAAAGTACCATCAATTTTAATAGGAACTATTTTTATATTACTATTAATAGCACTAGTTAACAGTCCATCTGTTATATAAAGCGGAAGATGCTCAGTTTCAATAATTGCTTGTTTATCAACAAGATTTAATGCTCTTTCTATTAAATTTTCAAGCTCTCTTATATTTCCAGGCCAGTCATATAATGATAATGCCAACATTGCTTCATCTGAAATATCAGTAACGTGTCTTTCCATTTCCGATGATATTTTTTTCATTAAATAATTTGCAAGGAAGGGAATATCTTGTCTTCTTTCTCGAAGCGCGGGAACTTTAATATTTATAACATTTAGTCTGTAATAAAGATCTTCTCTAAAAGTATTTAGCTTAATCATCTCCTCAAGATTCCTGCTAGTAGCTGCTATTATTCTTACATCTACCTTTTGACTTTTTATGGCCCCAATTCTTTCTATTTCTCTTTCTTGTATAACTCTTAAAAGCTTTACCTGCATTGAAAGAGGAAGGTCACCGATTTCATCTAAAAAGATAGTACTTTTATTAGCAAGCTCGAATTTCCCTGGTTTACCATCTTTTTTTGCTCCCGTAAAGGCTCCTGATTCATAACCAAAAAGTTCTGATTCAAAGAGTTCTGATGGTATAGATCCACAATTAATTTTAATTATAGGGTACTGACTTCGCTCACTTTCATTATGAATAGCATGGGCAAAAAGTTCTTTTCCAGTACCGCTTTCACCAAGGATGAGTACATTAGATTTTGATGAACTCACTTTTCTTGCTAAATCCTTAGCTTTCCTTATGGCTGGGCTTTCACCTACTATATTATTAAATGTATAATTTCCGCCCAAGGCTTTTTGAAGTTCTTTCTTGTAAAAGTCAAGTTGTTTTTCCATATGCTGTACACCTTTAATGTAAGAATTCAATTCGCTTAAATCTCTGAATATAACAGAACCAACGGCACCAATTAGCTTATTATCTAAATATAGTGGAATTCTGTCAGCAACCATCATGTTTCCTTTTATTTCCTGGATATCACCGATTTCCTTTTGCTCAGTTTTAGCGACTATATGCATCCTAGTGTTTTCAATTATTTCAGTAACGTGCCTTCCAATAGCATATTCCTGAGTGATTCCTATAAATTTACAATAACCTTTTGTCATCATTATTATGTAACCATCGGGATCAACTACTACCATCCAGTTATACAATTTTTCAAATATCTTTTTATACAAACTAAACATAAACTTTAATTCAGGAGTGAATTCTGCTATATCATTATGTTCATCATTAAAAAAGTTAAGTTTTAAATATTCATCCTTCCTAATTATTGGCATAATTTCACCTCTTTTTTTAATAATTAAATGTACTTATAATAAATTATTTCTTTATTTTATAATATTATTAAATATATGAAATAGAAGTATTAGTATAAAAAAAAGATCCCGAAGGATCTTTTATATGTTTATGCAGTGACTCTAAATTCAAGTTATCTCTTAACTATTACAGTAGTCCCCATTCCGCCACCTATGCAAAGTGTTGCCAGGCCTAGTTTAGAATCTCTTTTCTTCATCTCGTAAAGAAGTGTAACCAAAATTCTTGCTCCTGATGCTCCAACAGGATGGCCTAAAGCTATGGCACCACCATTTACATTAACTTTTTCCTTGTCCCACTTAAGTTCTAGTCCAACTGCCAATGACTGAGCTGCAAAAGCTTCATTTGCCTCTATTAAGTCCATATCATTTATAGTGTGATTTGCGATTTTCAATGCTTTTAGTGATGAGTTCACTGGACCTATACCCATTATTGAAGGGTCAACTCCTGCACTTGCAAAAGAAACCAAAGTTGCGAGAGGTGTTATCCCTAGTTCTACTGCCTTTTCCTTTGACATGAGAATTAGTGCAGCAGCTCCATCATTTATTCCTGAAGCGTTGGCTGCAGTTACTGTGCCGTCTTTTTTGAAAGCAGGTTTAAGTTTGCTAATTGCGTCTACAGTTACACCAGACTTAGGAAATTCATCCTTATCAATTACTTTAGGATAACCCTTTCTCTGAGGAATAATAACTGGAACTATTTCATCTTTAAACTTGCCCAGAGTAATAGCTTTTTCTGCTTTGTTTTGGCTCCAGACTGCAAATTCATCCTGCTGCTTTCTTGTTATTGAATATTTTTCGGCCAAATTTTCAGCTGTAATTCCCATATGATAATTATTGAATACATCCGTTAGTGCATCGTCAACCACAGAATCTACAACAGTGTCATTTCCTAGTCTAATACCAAATCTTGCATTTTTTAAAAGATAAGGTGATCTGCTCATGTTTTCGGTTCCACCAACAACAACTATATCATTTTCACCAGTCATTATTGTTTGTGCCCCTATAGCCACTGTCTTTAGACCAGAGCCACAAAGCATGTTAATTGTTACTGCGGGAACAGTGCACGGAATACCTGCCTTAATGGATACCTGCCTTGCAACACCTTGTCCAAGGCCTGCCTGAAGAATACATCCAAGATAAACGTCATCAACTTGTTCAGGTTTTATATTAGCGCGAACTAATGCTTCTTTAACAGCAGTTGCACCAAGTTCAACTGCTGATACATCCTTAAACTGTCCACCGTAGTTTCCGATGGCTGTTCTAACTGCACTTACTATTACTACTTCTCTCATTATATACCTCCAATATATTATTTATAAATATAATAAAGCAATTTTTATGCCAGTTATTCAAGGTGCCTTCCAGCCTATGAAAGTGAGGAGTAGAAAAATGATTAAAGTGCTTATTGTAGAAGATGAAAACTTGATAAGAAAAGGATTAATAAATACTATAGATTGGCTAAGTATGAATTGTATCATTGCAGGGGAAGCATCTAACGGTAAAGTAGGATAAAAGAAAATCACAATACACTGATACTGTAATTGGCTATGTAAAAGATAATTATTCAAAAAGATTAGTATTGAAGATATTGCAGAAAATTTAGAAGTAAGCGCAAGTTACCTCAGTAAAAATTCTAAGAAAATACGAATCAAACATTTCATGATTTTCTAAATAGATATAGAGTACAAAAGTCAATTGAATTGCTTATGAAGGGCAAGTATAGGGTTTACGAAATATCTTCATTGGTAGGTTTTACTGATTATAAACACTATTCCACTGTATTTAAAAAATATATAAAAGCCTCACCCTTAGAGTTTGTTAAAGCTAATTTATACATTAAAGATGGCAATGAAATTGAAGAAGAGTCAAAATGATTTATAGAACCAGTTAAAGTGAGGTAGATTCACTTTTACTGGTTGTTTTTTAATTCAATTAAGGCCTAATTAAAGCAAACAACCCTATAATTAAAGTAAATAATACTTGATAGTTATAGTTTAACTGAAGTATAATGAAATTAATAAATAACTATAAAGTGTTTAAGCACATATTTGTAAACGATATCCAAATTACTTTAATTATGAATTATTTTAGCCTAAAGAAGAGGTATTTGAAGGTATTAGTTTTTCTGGAACAAATGGTTAACTTAAAAAAGTCTTTACAGTAGGAGTGATAAAATGAGTAATTATAATAAAATAAAAACTTGTACCGATTTATTAATGGAATTCCAAGAGAAAAAACTAAGTATACTAGGTGAAAAATTAAAGTTTATAGGAATACAAGGAAGAGATGTTTATAATATAACAAAACCTTTCAAAGATGCGGGTGAATACATAATTGCCGGAAGAGTAGAGAGCAGAGATAGTGAAGTATCAGAAGTGAATTTCTTTAAAGAAATAGGTGACAATTGGGTAAAAATGGACAAAAGAATAGAGCTTAAACTTCAAGATCCCTTTGTAACAAATATTTCTGGGGAACTTATTTTAGGAGGAGTGGAGATATTTCCACACCCTATATTAGAAGGTAAATTAGGTTACAGAACTGCCTTTTATAGAGGAAAAGATATTAGTAGTCTCAAAAAAATTGCTGTAGGACCTGAGTTCATGAAGGACATTAGATTATTAGAATTGTCTAAGGGGAGAATTCTAGTATTTACTAGGCCTCAGGGTGGCATTGGTGGAAGAGGTAAAATTGCTTTTACTTTAATAAATTCACTAGAGGAATTAAATGCTGAGGTAATAGCTAATGCAGAGTTACTAGAAGAGCAATTCATAGTAGAAGAGTGGGGAGGCTCCAATGAATTACATTTACTTAATAATGGTTTAATTGGAGTACTAGGACATGTGGCTTATTTTGATGAAGAAATGAATAGACATTATTATGCTATGGCTTTTTCTTTTAATGTTGAAACTAGTGAAACTTCTCCTGTTAAGCTTATAGCTACAAGAAAGAACTTTAAGCCGGGAGAATACAAAAGAAAAGATATAATGGATGTAATTTTCAGTGGAGGAATTAATAGACGACCAGATGGAATGGCAGAATTATTTGTAGGTGTCAGCGATGCAGAGGCACATAAGACATTAATAGAGGATCCATTCCTGGAATATGAAGTTGTAAATAAACGGTTTTAACTTGTTTCACTTTATTAAGAACGTTAAGGAAAAAAAGAAAATAATAACTACAAAATGTATTAGAAGTAAGTTTATGTGTGATATAATTAAAAAATATAGTGATACAAAAATATACAATTTTTAGGAATTCTAATTTTTCCTGCAAATGGAATGTGAGGTGTTAATTTGGAGGTTAATAAGAGAAAAAAGGTTACAATGAAGGATATTGCAAGCAAGCTTAACATTTCAATTAATGCGGTATCCTTAGCTTTAAATGATAGGGTTGGAGTAAGTGAAGATACTAAAGCTTTGATAATTAAAACTGCCAGTGAGATAGGCTACTTTGATGCAAATCCATCTTATATAAGTAAAAATACTACAAAAAATATCTGTCTTATAATTGAAAGTAGATTTTTTACAGATGTACCCTTTTATTCAAAAGTAATTTTAGGCATAGAAAATGAATCTAAAAAGAATGGTTACGATATAATAGTTAATTTTCTAAATATAGAAGAATTTGAAATACCAACTTGTATTGAATATAGAAAAGTATCTGGTATATTAATAGTTGGTACTATAAAAGATGAACATGTAAAAATAATAACAAGCTATAAAATACCAGTAGTAATGGTAGACCATGCATCCCAATTAGTAAGTACTGACGCTATTTTAACCCAAAACATAACTGGAGCATTCATGGCAACTCAATATTTGATAGACAAAGGACATAGAAATATTGGATTTTGTGGAGATATTGATGCCTCTTTTAGCTTTAAAGAGCGGTGGTTAGGCTTTTACGAAGGGTTAAGAGAATTTAACACTAGTAAAACGCTAAATGTGGAGGAAACATCTAAGTTTTCTGTTACTGGATCCATAGAACAATATGTTTTGCAAAGTAATTATAGTGAACTAGCTAAGTTAGTTTCTAATTTAAAAGTGATTCCATCAGCTTGGTTATGTAGTAATGATAGTACGGCAATTTGTTTATATTATGCACTACAAATATTGGGGCTAAAGGTTCCGGGTGATGTATCTATTATAGGTTTTGATGACATAGACTTATGTACAGTAATGAGACCACAGTTAACTACCATTAGGGTTAATAGGGATCTCATGGGAGAAAATGCTGTTAAAAGATTATTATGGAGAATTCGGAATGTAAATGAACCTTTTGTGAAGATAGGCATGGAGGTTTCATTTATTGAAAGAGAATCAGTAAGAGATATTAACGCCATAGTTTAAAATAAAGTGATATAAGGTGATATAACTTATATCACTTTTTAGTGCTAATAGTATGCTTATTTAAAAATAAAAACTTGACATATAACAGTCTATATGATAAGTTTAAAAAGATCTCTTTGCACTGCACACAAATCTACAGTACAAACTGAGCAGGCGATGAACTTGTAAAAAAGTTCGTGGGGCTGGGCCTAAATGGCAACAGGATGAATTATACACCTGTGGGACAGTTTATTGTTCTACGGTTTTTTTATACCCATTTCTAGAACACCTCTGAAGATTGCAATGCCATAGAGTTAATCTAAATATGCTTTAAAAAGCAAATATGGGGGTAACTATTTATGACAGAACAACAAATCAAGGGACTTACTACTTTGAAGTCAAAACAACTTCAAGAAAAATTCGGAAAAAACGAGCTTGTGACTAAAAAAAAGGAAAGCTTTTTTCACAAGATTCTAAAAGTTATTAGCGAGCCAATGTTTTTACTTTTAATTGTTGCAGCTATAATCTATTTTATACTAGGAGAACCTAAAGATGGATCTATCATGCTTGTCTTCGTTGTTGGAATTATTAGCATTGAGGTAATTCAAGAATGGAAAACTGATAAAACACTAAATGCATTAAAGGATTTATCAGCTCCTCATATCACAGTACTCCGAGACGGAATTGAAAAAGTAATTAATAGTTTCGATTTAGTACCTGGTGACATAATGTATATCGCAGAAGGGGTTAAAGTACCTGCTGATGGTATAGTTTTAAAAGAAAGCACTCTTTGTATTGATGAATCATCTCTTACAGGAGAAGCTGAGGGCGTATGGAAGGTTACTACAGAAAACAGAGATACCACTAGTACTGATTATTGGCGTCGTGATTATTGCTACACAGGAACGCTTGTTACGCAAGGTACAGGTACTATATTAGTAGATAAAATAGGTGCAGTAACTGAATATGGGAAAATAGGGGAAAACATTGTTTCTGCTCCTGAAAATCCAACGCCACTTCAAAAACAAACAGGGAAGCTCGTAAAACTATGTGCAGGAATTGCAGCTGTTTTATTCATTTTTGTTGGGGTTATTACGTATTTAAATATACCAGACCACAATTTTAAGGCTAGAGTTATAGAAAGTATTTTATCAGGAGTAACTCTTGCTATGGCCATGATACCAGAAGAATTTCCAGTTATTCTAACCGTCTTTTTATCAATGGGTGCTTGGAGACTTGCTAAAAACAAATCCCTTGTTAGAAAATTACCATCAGTAGAAACCTTAGGTGCTGTTTCTGTTCTTTGTGTTGATAAAACGGGTACAATAACAATGAATAAAATGACAGTTACAGACACTTGGAGTATAACAGGGAACACAAGTGAATTGACGAAAATAATGGGTATGGGTTGTAAATCTGACGCCTATGATCCAATGGAAAAGGCTATGATATACTATTGCGAAGAACAAAAAATCACAAGAGATATTCTTTTTGGTGGGGAACTAGTTAAAGAATATGCTTTTACTAATGAAGCAAAAATGATGGGTCACGTATGGAAAAATGGTGACAACATTGTAGTTGCAGCAAAAGGCTCACCGGAGCATATTTTAACAATATGTAAATTAACAGATGACGAGCGAAAGATAGCAGAAGCAAAAATAATGGAAATGTCTAGGCAAGGTCTTCGTGTTATTGCAGTGGGGCAAATGATAGTAAAGGGCATAAATGATATACCAGATACACTTATGGAATGTAGCCTACAACTTTTAGGAATGGTTGGACTTGTTGATCCACCAAGAGAATCAGTAAAACGAGATATTGAAACTTGTACCAAAGCCGGTGTTCGTGTGGTTATGATAACAGGTGATAACGGAATAACTGCTAGTTCTATCGCAAAGAAAATTAATATGCCAAATAGTGATAAAATCATTACTGGTGATGAGCTTAATAAAATGAGTGATGAAGAGCTTTGCGAAAGAATTAAAGATGTTAGTGTTTTCTCTAGAGTTATACCTGAGCATAAAATGAGAATAGTTAAGGCTTTTAAGAAAAATGGAGAAATAGTTGCAATGACAGGTGATGGTGTTAATGACGCTCCTGCTCTTAAATATGCAGATATTGGTATTGCAATGGGAAAACGTGGTTCAGAAGTTTCAAGAGAGGCTGCGGATATAATCCTACTTGATGATAATTTTTCTACTATTGTGGATACAATAAAAGATGGTAGAAGAATTTATGATAACATCAGAAAAGCAGTTGGATATGTCTTCACTATTCATATTCCAATTGCATTTGCAGCATTACTCGCTCCACTTATGGGAATAAGTCCTGCTAGTCTTTTATTACTTCCACTACACGTTGTTTTACTTGAACTGGTAATTGATCCTACCTGCTCCATAGTACTCGAACGTCAGCCAGCAGAACAAGATATTATGGAAAGATCGCCCCGTGATCCAAATGAAAAACTGCTAACAGCAAAAATTCTCTTCAAAAGTGTGATGCAAGGACTCGTTATATTTGGAGCATCATTTGGAACGTATTATACATTTTTAAATCAGTCTCCAGGCAATGCACCTCTTGCAAGAGCAATGGGACTTACAATTATATTGCTAGCTAATGTGTTATTGGTTCAAGTTAATAGTTCAGATTCTGATTTTGCAATTAAATCATTTACTAGGCTTATAAAGGATAAGGTAATGTGGGCCGTTAGTTTAGGAACAGTAGCAGGATTACTAGTAATATTATATACTCCTTTATGTGCTTTTTTGAAACTTGCGCCTTTATCTTTAAGTCAGTTTATACTAGCAGTGTCAATAGCAGTAGCCTCAGTTATTTGGTATGAAATTGTAAAGCTAGTGAAATTTATTAAAAGGAGAGATAGAATATTTCATCATGACTAATGAATTAAATCAATAATAACTTTAGCATTAACAATAAATTCAAGTTATCATATTAATTAATTATAAAAAAATATAAGAAGAAAGAGGTATAAAAATATGAGTTTTTCATCAAGATCATCAAATGGGAATCATTATAGACAAGGAAATAATGGAAGTAACCACTACCAAAAGAAAGGTATTTTCGGAAAAATATTTGACATAATTGGTTCCGGAAGTGGATCTAACAGTAACCGTAACTATAATAATAACAATAATAATTATGAAAATCAATATCAAAACCAAAACCAAAATAACAATAACAATACACCAACAAATAATCAACCTATAGTAAATCAAAATTCTATGATTTGTAGTAAGTGTAACTCCCCAATACCAGCTGGATCAAAATTTTGCCTGCAATGTGGTGAAAAGGTTAATGATATATTGTTTTGTAAGGACTGCGGTGAGAAACTACCTCCTAATGCAAAATTTTGTCTTAAATGTGGTAAAGGAATAAACGAGTAGAATTATGTGGCTATACAAAACACTAAAATATTCTGGTAAATGGTTTGGCAAATATAAAATTGAAAGACCTATTGGTGAAGGCCGGTATGGTTTGTGTTTTCTTGCAAGCTCAGATATGGGAGAGAAGGTCGTTATTAAGAAATTTAAACGGAGTATTTTTAGGAAGCATTCAGAACGTAATGTATACGAAGCGGTTATACTGTCAAAACTTAAAGATAATAGAATCCCAAAGTTTTTAGGAGTTATAAACCAAAAAGGCCTTTATGGATTTGTTTTGGAATTCAAACCTGGATGCACTGTAAAAGATCTTCTCTTCAAATACAAGCACAAATTTACTAGCGAAGAATTTTTTAATATAGGTATTCAGTTGATTACAACTATAAAATACATGCATGGAAATGGTGTTGTTCATAGGGATATTAGAATACCTAATGTTTTGATAGACAAACAAGAAGTATATCTTATTGACTTTGGTTTGGCAAGATGGGCAGATAACAATAAATATCCTTATGACATGGACTTTTCTTATCTAGGTGATTTTTTACTATATTTACTTTACTCTACATTTGAAACAAAAGAAAAGGACAAAAAATTGCCATGGTATAAAGAATTAGACTTAACAAGTGAACAAAAATTATTTTTAGAGAAGTTGTTAGGGCTTGAACTAGCATATGAAAATATTGATGATATTGAAACGGATTTTATAAAGGTGTTTAGGGGGCTCGAAACTCAAACCATATAATATTGTAAAAAATGCCCCCTAAGATGATGATTTAATTGTTATGGAGGATTAATTATGAAAACCAGATTTGATAGAAAGTATCTAAAGTATGTGCTATACGTTGCCCTGACAGCAACTTTAATTTTTATTAGTTATAATGTAGTCTTTAATTTTGGAGAATTTTTGAGTACTATAGTTAATGTAATCAAAGCTATTCTTTCAATAATTTCTCCTCTGATTATTGGTATTATAATTGCTTATTTATTATATCCATTATCAAAGTGTATAGATGTTTTTCTTATTAAACGTCTAAAACTTAAATTTAAGACCCATTTGTTAAGCATTCTACTAACATATTTAGTAGTTATTTTATTGTTTATTATACTTATTTCAAGTATCTATGCAATGATTGGTGGACAAATTAGTGGCAATGAGAACTTATCAGTTATGTTCACTACTATTGGTTCTTATATAAAGCGTTATAATGAGTTCTTTGATTTCATTAACAAAAGAATTACTGAAAGTGGTCTCTCTGGTGATATAAAGGGGTATTTATCCAAAGTTATAACGCAGATAGCCCCTTATTTATCAGTTTCTATAGGTAGCATTATTAAACTGTCTGCAGGGATAGGTAGCAGTATTATAAATACTTTTATTGGTTTGTTTATTTCCTTTTATTTAATAAAGGACTACGGGTATTTTAAAAAGCTTTATTTGGATTACGTAAGTCTTACAATGAAAGAAAGTAAATTTAAAAGCATTAATAACACTGCCTTAGAAATTAATCATATTGTATCCAAGTTCATAAGAGGTCAACTGCTTGTTGGTTTAATAGTTGGCTTAATTAGCAGTGTTGGACTATTCTTTATAGGAATTGATTTTGCTTTTCTTATTGGTTTTACTGCGGGTATTGCCAATGTTATACCTTATGTTGGTCCAATAATTGGTTGTATTCCAGCAATTATTGTTGGTCTACTTAGTCCAAACCCTATGATGGCTTTATGGGCAGTGATTCTACTTCTTGCTATTCAACAGCTTGATGGTGCAGTTATATCCCCGAAAATTGTAGGCGATAGCATGGGCTTGCATCCAATCTTTGTAATAATGGCAATAACAATTGGTGGTACAATAGCCGGGATACTAGGAATGCTTTTATCTGTACCCATTGCCGGTATAATTAAATTATTTTTAATAAAGATTATAACAAAACATAATCAAAATGCTAATCCTGAAGTATAAGCATTACTTATAAGCATCTGTTAATTTGGATGCTTTTTAACATGCTAAATTTTGAGAGAAAACCCTAATAATTATGGAAAATAAGAAGGAATATTTAGGATTTTGTAGAATTGTATAGGATAGTATGTTATGTTAAAGTAATGAACCAATAAATTTTCTGTAAAATATTAAAGATATTAAGGTGTGAAGGAGATAAAAATGGAAAAGGATAAAAAAATAGCAGTTTTGATTGATGCTGACAATGTATCTGATAAATATATAAAGTATATAATTGACGAAATTTCAAATCATGGAACGCCTACTTATAAAAGAATTTATGGAGATTGGACCAAGCCTCAACTAGCATCTTGGAAAAATGTATTGCTTAATTATTCTATTAGTCCAATTCAACAATATAGTTATACCACAGGCAAGAATTCAACGGATGCAGCCCTTATAATTGATGCCATGGATATACTCTATTCAAATAACGTTGATGGTTTTTGCATTGTGTCTAGTGATAGTGATTTTACTAAACTAGCAGCTCGCCTAAGAGAAGCTGGTATGTATGTTATTGGCATGGGAGAAAAGAAAACGCCTACACCTTTTATTTCGGCATGTGAGAAGTTTAAATATCTTGAAGTATTAGCTTCAATGTCTCCAAAAAATACCGAAACATCTACAATTAAAGGAGTTCCAATACAAGAAGATTCCAAACTTGGGATGACAAGTACTGAAAAATTAGTAGAGGCTATTAAAACTATTATTACTGAGATTTCAGATGAAGATGGTTGGGCTTTTTTAGGAGAATTAGGTAGCACTCTTAATAAAAGATATCCAGATTTTGATACAAGAAACTATGGTTATACAAAGCTTACACCTTTTGTAGCTTCTTTAAATCATTTTGAGATCAGGTCAACAAAAACTAGTAATCCAAGTATAAGTCTTAAATATATTAGAAATAAAGAATAATATTTGTAATTATAAAAAAAGACCATGAAAAAGCTAGTACAGCTTATTTCATGGTCTCTTTTGTTTTGTAAACCGCATTTAAAAGTTATATGTACATTGAGTTACAATTTACTGTAAGAAAAGAAAGAAATTCAATAAAATGGGCAATGATAGTAGTAGGAGGGGATACTATTATATGTTTAGAAAATTATTAGTTAGATTTAGAGAGAAAGAAATATACCATGATATAATTGCAAGCTTGGTGGCAGCTCTTGAAGCTAAAGATAATTATACAAGTGGCCATTCAGAAAGAGTTGCATTTATGACATATGAACTTTCAAAGGGGCTAGGAATCGAAGGAGTTGAGTTAGAAAATATAGATATAGCAGCATATTTGCATGATATAGGTAAAATAGGAGTGCCAGATAAGGTGTTAAATAAAAATTGTAAGTTATTGCCACATGAATGGGAATATATAAAAATGCATTCTAATATAGGTTTTGATATTTTAAGTAAATCAAATAAATTAAAGTGTATAAGTAAAATTGTTCTTTATCATCATGAAAGATGGGATGGAAAAGGGTATCCACAAGGACTATCTGGAATTACTATACCTCTTGGGTCAAGGATAATTGCAATATGCGATTCTATTGATGCAATGACATCTGATAGGCCTTATAGAAAAGCTATGTGTTTTGAAGAATGTATAAATGAAATAACAATTAATATTGGATTAATGTTTGATCCTGTCATAGTTCAATATATACTAGACAACATGAATACTGTAAGAGTGTTTTTGGATTCTAAAAACAATTAATTCTTTTAACTTCCTATATGTATTATTACGGATGCTTTTCGCAGGAAGAAAAAGATCATAAAAAAATAACTAAAATAGGTTTTTATTGACAAGCATAACTATTTTATATATAATAAAACTGTTAAAAGGGAGTAGTTGGAACTATAAAGTCAACATACTGGTGCGCTTTGTACCTGGCTTTATGACCTTGAAGGTAACGAGACTTTTAGCATAATTCTGTTGAATTATGCTAGAGGTCTCTTTTTTTTATTTTACAAACTGGAGGAGATTTTCTATGAAAGCATTTAAAGAAGGAACAAAACAAACACTTGAGAGATTGGGGACAAACCCACAAGTGGGGTTAAACGACGAGGAAGTAAAAATCAATGCAGACAAATATGGCGTAAATGAATTCAAAAAACAAAAATCAAAATCAATAATTATGAGAATTGTTGATTCAGCAAAAGAACCTATGATTTTAATGCTGATTTTTGCAGCAATTATTACTCTTACTGTAAACTCCCTAAGATATTTTAAGTATGGTGAAGCAGAGTTTATTGAGTCTATAGGAATTTTTGCAGCAATATCACTTTCCGTTGCCATAACGGTTATCATGGAAGGCCGTAGTGAAAAAGCTTTTGAGGCACTTAATAAAATTAAAGATGATATTAAAGTAAAGGCCATACGTAATGGTGATATATGTCTAATAAACCAGCAAGGACTTGTTGTAGGTGATATTGTTCAATTTGAAGTTGGGGATAGAATTCCAATTGATGGTAGACTTATTGAAGCTGTAGCTCTAAATGTAGATGAATCATCGCTTACAGGAGAAAGCATGCCTGTGAAAAAAGATAGCAATATAGTATTTGATGATGACAAAACTCCAGTTGCAGAAAGACTAAATATGCTTTACTCAGGATGTTTTATAACCGGCGGAAGTGGAATCATAATTGTTACAGAGGTTGGTGACAATACAGAGTTTGGGAATATCGCAAAAGAATTGTCATCAGTTGAGAAAAAAAGTACTCCATTACAAGAAAAACTAGATAGATTAGGTAAAATGATTACAATTTTAGGTGCAACTATGGCTGCTATAGTATTTGTTGTACAACTTATAATTTTTACTGCAAATGGCACATTGTCTCTTGAGACCGTATCTGAAGCATTTATAACAAGTATTGTATTAATTGTTGCTGCAGTACCAGAAGGCCTTCCTACAATAGTTGCAGTATCTCTTGCAATTAACATTATTAAAATGGCAAAACAAAATGCTCTTGTGAGAAAGCTTATTGCTTGTGAGACTATTGGATGTATTAATGTTATTTGCTCTGATAAAACAGGGACTTTAACAGAAAATTGTATGACAGTAACGGATGTTTATACTAATGGAAATTTGTGCAAACCAAAGGAGCTAAATAAGGGGTATTTGGTAGGGAATTTCTGTATAAATAGTACAGCTAATATTGAATATTCAGGACAAAAGCCTAAGTTTATTGGTAGTCCTACAGAATGTGCAATGATTATTGCATATACAAAATCTGTATCGAATAAGGATGATTATAAAAAGGTTAGAGAAAATACAAATATTGTAGTGTCTTATCCATTTTCTTCAGAAACTAAAAATATGACAACGGTAGTAAATGATACTGATAAGTTTCTCGCTTATTCTAAGGGAAGCCCAGAAAAGATTCTTTCTCAATGTAGTAAGATTGTAATTAACGGAGAGGTTTGCAATTTTACTAGTGGAAGAATCAGTGAGGTAGAGGAAAAAATAATGTCATTTCAAAAGGATGCGTACCGTGTACTTGCATTTGCACATAAAGAGTTTTCGGATAAGTTAGATTTTGAAAATAGTAAAAATATTATTGAATCTGAAATGGTATATGATGGTTTCGTTGCTATAACTGACCCTCTTCGTGGTGATGTATTTGAAGCAATTGAACATTGCAAAAATGCTGGCATAGATCTCAAAATTCTTACTGGTGATAATATTGTTACAGCAAAAGCTATAGCAAATCAATTGGGAATACTAAATGAGTGTACACTTACAGTAGAAGCAAAAGAAATCGATGAATTATCAGATATGCAGTTACTTGAAATTCTTCCTAAAATTAAGGTTATTGCAAGAAGCACTCCAAATATTAAAATGAGGGTGGTTAATGCACTGAAATCAATAGGTAATGTGGTAGCTGTTACAGGTGATGGTATAAATGATGCACCAGCTATAAAGAATGCAGATGTTGGTATTGCAATGGGAATTACAGGAACAGAAGTTTCAAAGGAAGCAAGTGATATAGTATTATTAGATGATTCTTTTTCTACCATTGTAAAGGCGGTCCATTGGGGACGTGGTATTTATGAAAATTTCCAAAGGTTTATTCAGTTCCAGCTCACGGTTAATTTATCTTCAGTTGTAGTGGTATTAGTATCACTTTTAGTAGGATTTAAGTCTCCATTTACTGCGCTGCAGTTGTTATGGATAAATATAATAATGGACGGACCACCAGCTCTTACACTTGGTCTTGAACCTATTAGAGATGACCTTCTGAAAAGAAGCCCAATACCAAGGGATTCAAGTATTGTATCAAAGGGAATGATATTAAGAATATTATTTAATGGTATTTTTATTTCGGCTATGTTTATGCTTCAAACTACTACAAATATATTAGGCGCACCGAAAGCAGAGCAATCTACAGTTTTATTTACACTATTTGTAATATTTCATTTATTCAATGCTCTGAATAGTCGTGAGCTCACACATTCAAGTATTTTTATTAATATAACAAAAAATAAAATTATGTTAATTGTTTTTGGACTTACATTTTTATTGCAGATTATTATTACACAGTTTGGGGGAGCATTCTTCAGAACAGTTCCACTTACTTTTGAAATGTGGATAAAGATAGGCTGTCTTGCTTTTTCAGTAATTGTAGCTTCAGAAATTTTTAAAGCTATATTAAGGATTTTCTCAAAAGAAAAAGTTGCTAACGTAGGAAGTACATATACTAAATCTAATATGGTTGACTAGTTATATTGAAATATAAAAGAGGCTATGCATCAAATTTTTATTTGATGCATAGCCTCTTTATACATTTATGGTAATTAGCGTTTGTTGCACTTACTTTTATTAGAACAACTACTGCCACAACTGCATTTATTATTTTTGGTATCAGTATAAACTTTTTTAAAAGCTAGTAACTCCTCCTATTTATATAAATTCATTTAATAATAATAATCATTATCAACTACAGGGCAAAAATAATATGCTATACTCTATAATGAATAAACTAACAACAACATATCTTATGCACATATAATAATAGATTTTGCCATATTTTCATCAAGCGCATATTGAAACTGTCTAAGAATTTTTATTGTTTATGCAAATAATAAAATATCTGGCTAGGCAACAAAATGTTTGTTGTATGTTTATTAGATGTGAAAAAAATACATTTGTGATACACTGAGTGTAAGAGAATTAATGACAATTTTAAGATGAAGTAATAACACAACAAGTAAGAGGTGAGAAACACTATGAAATCAGTAAATCTTACAAATAAACAAGCTCGTCAATTCATTTTACTAAAACAAGGGTTAATGGGACAACATAAATTTATTGAAGAAAAGGGCGTTTGTGAATATATTAAACAGGCAGGGTGTATTCAGTTTGACCCCATTGATGTTTGCGGCAAAAATGCAGAATTGGTATTGCAATCAAGAGTAGAAGGCTTTACTAAAGATATGCTTTATAAGCTTTTGTACGAAGACAGAGTGCTTATAGATTATTTAGATAAGAACATGTCAATATTTAGTATTGATGACTGGAAATATTTTTCGCGTATGAGGGCATCTTACCTTGGAAATGGTAGAAGTACAGATGAGGTTAATGCTGTAACAGATGAGATCAAGTTAATTATTAAAGAAAAGGGATTTGCATCTTCAAAGGATATTAATTTAAACGAGAAAGTTGACTGGGCTTGGAATCCTACTACATTATCTCGTGCGGCCCTTGAAACCATGTATTTTCGGGGAGAACTAATTATTCACCATAAAAAAGGAACAATTAAGCAATATTCTCTTGCCAGTGAACACATAGATAATGAAATTCTAAATGCTAGTGATCCTAATTTAACGAAGGAAGAATATCTGGAGTGGCAAGTTCTAAGACGTATTGGTGCAGTTGGGATGCTCTGGAATAAACCATCAGATGCCTTGCTTGGAATTGATAGCTTAAAAGCGGCTAATCGCAAAATTATATTCCAGAGATTATTTCAAGAAGATAAAATTATCGAGATCCTATTTGAAAATACACCTGATAGTTTTTATTGTTTGTCAGAGGATAGACCTCTCATTGATAGGGTGTTAAGCGATAATGAGTTCAAGTGTAGAACAGAGTTTATTGCGCCTCTTGATAATATGCTTTGGGATAGAAAGCTAATAAAAGTGATTTTTGATTTCGACTACAAGTGGGAAATATACACGCCTATTTCTCAGAGAAAATATGGTCATTATGTTTTGCCTGTATTGTCTGGAGATAGGTTTATTGGTAGGATAGAAATAGTAAGTGATAAAAAGTTAAAACAACTTATAGTGAAAAATTTCTGGTTTGAAGATGATATTGTAATCCACGATAAGTTTGCTGAGAATATTAATGACTGTATTACACGTTTTTCTAAATTTAATAATTGTGAAGAGATTAAATTAGAGTGTGAAATAGGATAAATATAGAATTAATTTAAAATAAGAAGGGGGTAATTATAAATTATGAATAAAAAAATGCCAGTATTATTTATAGGACATGGTAGTCCTATGAATGCAATTTTAGACAATGCTTATACGGAAGCTATTAGTAAATCAATAGAAAATATACCAAAGCCAGAAGCAATTTTAGTGATTTCTGCTCATTGGGAAACAAATGGTACCTATATTACAGCCAATGATGCACCTAAACAGATTTATGACTTTTATGGATTTCCTAAGGAACTTTATAATATCAAATATAACCCAACTGGTGCTAAAAAGTATGCACAATTGGTAGCGGAGGAACTTGTGGATTCTAATGTTATGCTCACGCAGGAATGGGGTCTAGACCATGGTGCTTGGTCTGTACTAACACATATGTATCCCAAAGCTGATATCCCTGTATTTCAAATGAGTCTAAACAGGTTAGGGGATGAGAACTATCATTATAACCTTGGTAGAAAACTATCTGCGCTTAGGGAAAAAGGGATTTTAATAATAGGAAGTGGGGACATAGTCCATAACTTAAGAATTATGAATTATGATATGGATGCAACACCATTTGACTGGGCATCTGAATTTGATGATTATATTTCAGCAGCTATTGTAAGTAGAATGCATGATAATATTATTTTCTATGAAAAATTGGGTAAAACTGCAAAATTATCTGTACCTACTAAGGAGCATTATTTGCCTTTACTTTATATAGCTGGGCTGCAAGAAGAAGCAGATGAAGTTAAGTTTATATATAAGGGGATACAACATAGTTCCATGTCTATGACTAGTATTCAAATAGGTTAACAAAAAGAAAGAGCTATGAAGTGTTACTTCATAGCTCTTATTATTAAAGTAAAGGGGGACTTCGCTTTAATCGATTAATTTATTAATCTACCAACTTATTAACCTATAAATAGAGTAACATAAAACTATGTCCATATAATGAAGTGTGTGTTAAGTATTCTTAAATATTAAAATACTAGTTAAAAATAAAATATAAAAAAACTCTAAAAATATAGACAAAATTTCTTTTATATGATAAAGTGATTTTAAGTTAATCGTTTACTGAAGGGGTAGTTAGAATTATGAACACAATAATGAAAAAACCAACAATTAAAGATGTTGCAGAAAAAGCTAATGTATCTGTAGCTACTGTTTCTAGAATTCTTAATGGTTTAGCAGGCTACTCTGAGGAAACAAGACAGAAGGTAACTGCAGTAGTAGAAGAAATGGGATATAGAAGAAATGCTATTGCTAGAAACTTAAAGACAAAAACTACTAGAACTATAGGGGTATTACTACCTAAAGTTGAAACTACTTTTTATGTGGAGATTTTAAATGGAATAGAGGATATGGCACATAAAAATAATTACAGCGTTTTTATTTGTACTACAGGAGCTAGCTCACATTTGATGCCATACTATTTAAATGTATTATCCGAAAGACAGGTAGATGGTATTATTGCCTGTAGTTTATCACCTAAAGACATGTACGATAAGGATATTGTTGACACTAAAATACCTTGCATCCTTGTATCAACATTTTCACCTCGAGTTCCGCTTGCATATATTAAAGTAGATGATTTTCAAGCTTCCTTTGCGGCTACTAGTTATTTGATAGAAAATGGACATACTAAAATAGCTATGCTAGGTGGAGAAAAAGAGGATCCAATCGCGGGTATACCAAGGTTGGAGGGATATATGAAAGCTCTAAAAGAACATAATATTCCCATTAATGAAAGTCTTATAAAACATAATGGTTTCAGTTTTGCACAGGGAAAAAAAGCTATGGAAGCACTTCTAAGCGAAAATATAAAATTCACAGCAATCTTTGCTTCTTGTGATGATATTGCAGTTGGCGCAATGTTCATAGCTCATAAAAGGGGTATTTCAATTCCTAAGGATTTGTCTATAATAGGCTATGACAACACTAAAGTAGCAGAAATGGCTTATCCACCTTTAACAACAGTAGCTCAGCCCTCCTATGAGATGGGTCAAAAGTCAGTTGAAATGCTAATTAAAACTATTACTACAAATAAAAAAAGTGAGAGCATAATAATGCCTTTTGAAATCATAGAAAGAGAAACCGTTAAAAAACTTTGATAGTTTTTTATGCTATTTACGTAATCGATTAACCTGAATTATGATAAATAGTGTAATATATTTATAATGTTTTTAGATTGAAGCACAGTAATGACAAAAAAATGTATTTTAACAAATATTTACCAAGTGGAGTTACGAATGGAGCAATAAAACAATAGGAAGAAGGAGATTTTATGAATAAATGTTGGTGGAAAGAGTGTGTAGTTTATCAGATATACCCAAGAAGTTTTAAAGACAGTAATAGAGACGGAATCGGAGACTTAAGAGGAATAATTGAAAAACTTGATTATCTTGAAGAGCTTGGAATTGATGTGCTATGGTTATCTCCGGTTTATGAATCTCCAAACGATGATAATGGCTACGATATAAGTAATTATCAGGAAATCATGAAGGAATTTGGCAGCATGGAGGATTTTGATTTATTGCTAACTGGGGCGCATAGTAGAAAGATTAAGATAATGATGGATCTTGTTATAAATCACAGTTCTGATGAACATAAGTGGTTTATTGAGAGTAAGAAATCTAAAGAGAATAAATATAGAGATTATTATATTTGGAGAGATGGGAAAAATGGCTTGCCTCCAAATAATTGGGGAGGGTGTTTTGGTGGTTCTGCTTGGGACCTTGATCCCCAAACTGGAATGTACTACTTGCATTTATTCTCAAAAAAACAGCCAGATTTAAATTGGGAAAACAAAGATTTAAGAAAAGATATTTATGGAATGATGACATGGTGGTTAGAAAAAGGAGTTGATGGTTTCCGAATGGATGTTATCAACATGATTGGAAAAGACCCCAGTTATACTGATGGAATTGTTAATGGGGAAAGTATCTATGCAGATCCAGGCAGTTTAAGCAAAAACCATCCAAAAGTTAATGATTATTTAAAAGAAATGAACAGTGAAGTTCTAAGTAAATATGATATTATCACAGTTGGAGAAACTCCAGATGTAACGCCTAAACAAGCTATTGAATATGTAGGCGAAGGGAGAAATGAATTAAATATGGTGTTCCAATTTGAACATATGGGCATAGGAGATGGGCCTGAGGGGAAATGGGGTAAGAACACCTTTGAGCTCAGGAAATTTAAAACCATTATGTCAAAATGGCAAACACAGCTTCAAGGTAAGGGGTGGAATAGTCTTTATTTAAATAATCATGACCAACCAAGAATGGTTTCGCGTTTTGGAAATGATAGTAAATATAGAATTGAATCTGCGAAAATGCTCGCAACCCTTCTTCATATGATGCAAGGTACCCCTTATATCTATCAAGGTGAAGAATTAGGTATGACTAATGTAAAATTTGATAATATTGAAGATTATAAAGATATTGAAACACTAAATGCCTATAGAGATTATACTGGAAGTGGCAGAAAAACTCATGATGGGATTATGGATGCTATTTATAAAAGAGGCAGAGATAATGCAAGAACTCCCTTCCAGTGGAATGACAAAAAAAATGCAGGGTTTACCGATGGAACTCCTTGGATAAAGGTAAATCCAAATTACAAGGATATAAATGCACAGGCACAAATAAATGATGAAAATTCAGTTTTTAATTATTATAAAAAACTTATTGCACTAAGAAAAAAGAAAGAAATAATAGTATATGGAGACTATACTTTGATTTTAGAAGATAACAATGATATTTATGCTTATACAAGAAAATTAAAAGAAGAGACTCTTTTAGTAATATGTAATTTTTCTGAGAATCTTGCTAAATTTGCTCTTCCAAATAACATAAAATATGCTCATAAAGAGCTTCTAATTTCAAATTATATTATAAAATTTGATGCTATAGAGAAAATTGAGCTTAAACCTTATGAAACAAGAGTTTATCTGATGAAATAAAGGCTGTGAAGTGTTACTTCACAGCCTTTATTATTAAAGTAAAGGGGGACTTCGCTTTAATTTATAATCTAATAACTTATTAACTTAGTAATTTATTAACCTATGAGTAAATGATAACATAGAATTATGTCGAAATAATGAAGAATATGTAAAGTATCTTTAAATATTAGACTAATATAATTAAACAAAAGAAAAAGCTATGAAAAGTTACTTCATAGCTTCTATTATTAAAGTAAAGGGGGCTTCGCTTTAATTTCTAACTTATAAATATATATTAACATAGAATTGTTACGGCATTATTAATAATATGTGTAGTATATGTTAAATATTTGACAATATGAAAAAATATTATATTTAAATCTATTAATATGCATAATTGTGGTGCTTTAAATAATTTAGAAATTGCTTATGATAATAGAAAAATGACGGTTTCAAAAAAAAATACTCAAATATAGCTTATAATTTTGATTTATAGGCAGATTTATACTATAATATATAAAACCAGTTAAAAAAGTAAGGAATATTGATAAAAGGCTATATACTTCATTCATTCATTAAATATCTAAATATGATTTGGAGTAATACACGCAAGTATAATTAGAATCATGAAAAGGAGGGTAATATATGAAATATATTGTAGTACTAGGAGATGGAATGGCAGATTATCCTGTAGAAGAATTAAATAATAAAACACCTCTTCAATATGCGAATACACCTGCTATCGATTATATGGCAAAGCACGGTATTCTAGGTATGGTTAAAACTGTGCCAGAGGGTATGCCAGCAGGAAGCGATACAGCGAATATGGCGGTTTTTGGCTATGATCCCTTTGTGTATTATAGTGGTAGGTCACCCTTTGAAGCAGCAAGTATGAGGGTCGCTATGCTAGATACAGATATTACCTTTAGATGTAATTTAGTGACAGTATCAGAGGACGAGCCTTATGAGGAAAAGATTATGCTAGACCATAGTGCTGGTGAAATTACAACAGCCGAGGCGGGAGAATTAATAAAAGCAGTAAGTGAATATTTAAGCACAGAGGCAATAAAATTCTATCCAGGCATTAGTTACAGGCATCTTATGATATGGGCGAATGGTCCCTATGAATGGAATCTTACACCACCCCATGACATTCTAGGTAAAAAGGTAAAGGATTATATGCCTAAGGGATTAAATAGTGGAGTAATTGAAGAAATGATAAAGAAAAGCAGTCAATTTTTATCGCAGCATGATATAAATAAAAAAAGAGTGGCAAAAGGGTTAAATCCAGCTAACTCAATATGGATTTGGGGTGAAGGAAAGAAGCCACTTCTATCCAGTTTTTATGAAAAATATAAATTAAAAGGCTCAGTAATTTCTGCTGTTGATTTAATAAAAGGAATAGGATTGTGTGCAGGGTTAGATGTTATTGATGTTGAGGGAGCCACTGGAAATGTTAATACTAACTATATAGGTAAAGCAAAGGCAGCACTTACAGAACTAGCAAAGGGTAATGATTTTGTTTATATTCACGTTGAAGCTCCAGATGAATGTGGTCATAGATATGAAATAGAAAATAAATATAAGTCCATAGAGTACATAGATAACCAAATAGTAAAGGTTATTAAAGATGAAATGGAGAGAATAGGTGAAGATTATAAAATGATAATACTTCCTGATCATCCTACACCACTAGCACTCAGGACTCATACAAGTGAGCCAGTTCCATTTTTAATATACCAAAGCAATGATGAAAAGGACAACCTTAATGGGAATTATGATGAATTCTCAGCAAAAGACACAGAACTGTATTTTCCAGAAGGATATAAGTTAATGGATTACTTTTTGAAAGGTATTAGGTAGGGGGAAATGAATAATATGAAACAAATATTTTATAAGAGTACTAGAGGAAATGAAAAACTTGTAAAATCTGCAGAAGCTATTGCGCGAGGACTTAGCGCCGATGGAGGACTTTTTGTACCAACATCAATACCAAAGTTAACCATTGGGCTTGAAGAATTAACGCATATGAATTATAAAGAATTAGCGTTTACTATTATGAAGGAATTTTTAACTGACTACGCGGAAAAGGATATAAAAGAGTCTATAGATAAGGCTTATGATGAAAAGTTTGATACGCCTATTATTGCACCACTCGTAAAGCGTGGAGAATCATTTTTTTTAGAGCTATACCATGGACCAACTTTAGCATTTAAGGATATGGCTCTATCAATACTTCCACATTTATTAAAAACAGCAGTAAAAAAGTTGAACAATGATAAAGAAATGGTTATTCTTACTGCTACCTCTGGTGATACAGGAAAAGCTGCACTGGAAGGTTTTGCAAATGTGGAGGGTACAAAGATAATAGTGTTTTTCCCAGAGCAGGGTGTAAGCGAGATTCAAAAGAGGCAGATGGTAACACAATCTGGAGATAACACCTTTGTCATAGGTATTAATGGAAACTTTGATGATGCACAAAATGGAGTTAAACAGATGCTTACAGACGACAGTCTTCTTAAGAGACTAGCTGATAACAACAAAATGTTCTCATCAGCTAATTCAATAAATATAGGAAGGCTAATACCTCAGGTTGTATATTATTTTTATGCATATACACAGCTTTGTAATAGCGGGGAAATCAAAATAGGTGAAGAGATAAATTTCTCTGTTCCTACTGGTAATTTTGGAAATATATTGGCAGGATACTATGCCAAGAAAATGGGATTACCAATTAAAAAGTTAATTTGTGCTTCAAATGAAAATAAAGTTTTATTTGATTTTATAAATACCGGTACCTATGATAAAGTAAGGGATTTTGTAATTACGATGTCACCTTCCATGGATATATTGATTTCAAGTAACCTTGAAAGATTGCTATATTCTATTAGTGGGCAAGATGCAGGCAAAATAAAAAACCTTATGGAAGAGCTTTCAGTAAATGGTAAATATGAAATTGGAAGCACCATGAAAAAAGAGTTAGTGGACTTCTATGCAGGTTACTCCAGTGAAGAAGAGACAGCTAATGCAATAACTGAAGTTTATAAAACTAACAATTATGTAATTGACACACATACAGCGGTTTCCTATGTAGTTTATCAAAAGTATTTAGCAGAAACATTAGACACTACAAAGACAGTTATTGTTTCTACTGCAAGTCCCTATAAATTTACGCCCGATGTTATGAAAGCAATTGATGTAAAATATACTGGGTTAAATGACTTTGAATTAATAAAAGAAATGTGTAAAATAACAAATATTGATATTCCAGCAGGCATAGTGGATTTAGAAAAGAGACCTGTGCTTCACAAAATTGTTTGTGAAAAAAATGAAATGCAAATTCAAATCGAAAAAATCCTTGACATATAGAGGTGGAATTTATGGAAGTTATAGTTGCAAAATTTGGTGGAAGTTCATTATGCGATAGTGAGCAATTCAAAAAAGTAAAAAATATTGTAATGTCAGATGATAGGCGGGCTTATGTTGTGCCATCAGCTCCAGGTAAGAGGAAAAAAGGTGATTATAAAATCACAGATCTTTTATATTTATGTCATGAACATGTGAAAAAATCACTACCCTTTGATGAATTGTTCAGATTAATCGAGGAAAGATATACTACTTTGTGTAGTGAATTAGATCTGTCCTTAGATATTTTAAAATGTTTAAGAGAATTAAAAGAAGAAATAATTAATGGAGCTTCAGAAGAATATGTAGCAAGTAGAGGAGAATATTTCAATGGTTTAATATTAGCTGAATATTTGGGGTATGAATTTATTGATGCTGCTGAGATTATTGTTTTTAAGAAAAGTGGACGTTTGGATGAAAAAGCAACCTATGATGCTGTAAGTAAAAGGTTATCAAAGGTAAAGAAAGCTGTAATTCCAGGATTCTATGGGGCTTCCACAGATGGTAAAATAAGAACCTTCTCAAGAGGAGGTTCTGACATTACAGGAGCAATAATTGCTAAGGGTGTATGGGCGCTAGTTTATGAAAACTGGACAGATGTGTCAGGATTCCTAATGGCAGATCCCAATATTGTGAGTAACCCTAAGCATATTGAAGAGGTAACCTATAAAGAACTTAGGGAACTTTCATATATGGGTGCAAATGTTTTTCATGAAGAGGCGATTTTTCCAGTTAAGAATAATGGTATTCCTATAAATATAAGAAACACTAATAATCCATTCGATAAGGGAACCACTATTTTAAATGACAAATTGGAGGTTAAAGTTGGAAATATTACAGGTATAGCAGGAAAAAAAGATTTTACAGTAATAGCAATCGAGAAAACGCTTATGAACAGGCATATAGGATATTGTCGCAGGATTCTCTCAATTCTTGAAAATAATAATGTAGCCTTTGAGCATATACCATCGGGAATAGATTCAATTTCATTGGTAATTGACGATGCGGAGTTAGACAATAAGCTTGATATAATATTAGAAGAAATTGAAAATCAATGTGAACCAGATTCCTTAATAACCTATCCTAACATGGCCTTAATAGCAGTTGTTGGAGAAGGTATGATAAAGACTAAGGGAATATCTGCTACATTATTTAATGCATTATCAAAAAATAATATCAATATTAGAATGATCAATCAAGGGTCAAGTGAGTTAAGTATCTTTGTTGGGGTAGAAAATGAAGATTTTGAAAATGCAATTAGGGCAGTATACAAAGCCTTTGAAAATTAATCATCACTTGACCTGCTGAAATAATAAATTTAAACTACTGGGGGAATATCAATATGGAAAAAGTAAAAATAGCAATTTTAGGTTTTGGAAATGTTGGAACAGGAGTATGGAAAATACTTCAGGAAAATAAAAAAGAAATAATGAAACGTTCAAATTACGAAATAGAGGTAGCCAAAATACTAGTAAAAGACAAAAATAAAAATAGAAATATTATTTTATCTGAGGGAATATTGACAGATGATATTGATGATATTATTAATGATAAAAGTATTAGTATTGTTGTTGAACTCATTGGTGGAAAAGGCCAAGCTAAGGAATATATGATACGCGCAATGAAAGCTAAGAAACATATTGTAACTGCTAATAAACTAGTTATTGCTAACTGGGGCGAAGAGTTATTCAAAATAGCTGAGGAAGAAAAAGTATTGTTTTATTATGAAGCAAGTGTGGCTGGGGGTATTCCAATAATACGGGAAATTAATGAGAGCCTTACAGCCAACAGAATTCAGCAGATAATTGGAATTATAAATGGAACAACTAATTATATATTAAGCAAAATGACTAATGATGGAATTAGCTTTGAAGCGGCATTAAGAGAGGCTCAAGAAAAGGGTTATGCTGAAGCAGATCCAACTTCAGATGTAGATGGTTATGATGCTGTGTATAAGCTTGCTATAATGGCTTCATTATCCTTTGGAACTAAAGTTGATCATGATGCTATTTATAGAGAAGGAATAAGAAATATTAGTTCTTTGGATATAGAGTATGCTAAAAAATTTGGTTATACAATAAAATTACTCGCAATAGCAAAAGAAGAAAATAATAGATTAGAGCTAAGAGTACATCCAACTCTAGTACCCTCGACTCACCCAATGGCAAATGTAAATGATGTCTTTAATGCCATTATGATAAAAGGAAATGCAGTGGGAGAACTAATGCTTTATGGTAGGGGAGCAGGAGATTTACCAACTGGAAGTGCAGTAGTAGGTGATATAATATCCATACTAAGAAACAATGTGAAGCCAGCTGACTTAAGTGACGAAAATGGGGAAGTTGATTTTAAAGAAATAAAAAAACCAGAAGAAAATGAATCAGAATTCTATATCAGACTAAATGTTAAAGATAGAGCAGGAGTTTTAGGAGATACAGCTGCAATATTTGGAAAAAACAATGTTAGCATTATATCAATGACTCAAGATGTAAGGCATGAGGATGATGTGCCACTAGCATTTATTACCCATAAAAGTACAGAAAAAAATATAAGAAATTCATTGGAAAGAATAAAACAACTTGAGAATGTCAACAAGGTAGAAAGTATAATAAGAATAGAATCATTTAATTAAGACATTAAAACAGTAGGTGGTAACTATATTACCACTTCTGTTATCTACATTTTCTAATTTTAGAAAAGCAGTTACTTGACAAATGACACTAACATGTTATAATGTTTTAATATTAAAAAAAAACTGGCACATATTTCAAACAATGTGAGGTATTATTATGAAAAATATTATTATTAAAGAAATCAGTAAAAAAGTATATTTTTATTTTACTTGGGGCTATTGCTATTTTAGCGTTAGCTACTTTTTGTGCAAAAAAATATATATGATTTCTTTAAATAATGAGTTTAAACATAAAACTATGATACCAGCTTATGCTGTTTTGTAGAAAGTAAACTAAGTCTGTACGCAAGGAAGACTCATTATAAGAGGTCTTCCTTTTTTAAAAGGAAGACCCATTATAAGGGGTCTTCCTTTTTTTATAATTATATATAATAAATTGTAAGGTAATGTTAATTAAAGTTTAGGTAAAAAATAAATTCTAGGAGGAATTTTACATGATAATTGTAATGAAAGCAAAAGCAAAAGAAGATCAAATTCAAGCTATTAAGAATAGATTAGAGGGATTAGGTTGCATTGTTGATGTTTCTCAGGGAGAAAGCAATTGTGTTTTAGGACTTAGTGGAGACATTAGTGCAATTGACATAAGCCAGATTGAAGCAAGGGAATGTGTTGATAAGGTTATGCGTGTTCATGCCCCTTACAAAAGAGCTAATAGACTTTTCCATCCAGACGATTCAATGATAAAGGTAGATGATAGGGCAATAGGTGGAAAAGAATTAGCAATAATAGCTGGGCCTTGCGCTGTGGAAAGTGAAGAGCAATTGATAACTATTGCAAAAGAAGTAAAGCTAGCAGGAGCTAATTTCCTAAGAGGAGGAGCTTACAAACCAAGAACTTCTCCATACAGCTTTCAAGGATTGGGGGAAGAAGGACTAAGAATATTGTTAGAAGCAAAAAAAATAACAGGACTTCCAATAGTAACTGAAGTTATGAGTGTTGAGCTCGTTGAGAAAATATCACAATATGCTGATGTATTGCAAATTGGTGCTAGAAACATGCAAAACTTTGACCTTTTAAAGGAAGTAGGAAGATGCAATAAGACAATACTTTTAAAAAGAGGTATGAGTGCAACCATTGAAGAATTTCTGATGTCTGCGGAGTATATAATGGCCGGCGGCAATGAAAATGTAGTTTTATGTGAAAGAGGAATTAGAACTTTCGAAACTTACACAAGAAATACTTTAGATTTAAGTGCAATTCCAGTGCTTAAAAGGCTTAGTCATTTGCCGGTTATAGTAGATCCTAGTCATGCTACAGGTAAATGGTGGTTAGTAGAGCCATTGGCAAAGGCAGCTATAGCAGTTGGTGCTGATGGTCTTGAAATTGAGGTACATTATGATCCTGCTAATGCATTGTGTGATGGAGATCAATCCTTAAAGCCAGAGAAATTTAGGACCTTTATAAATTCAGTAAGAGCAATTGCAGAAACGCAAGATAGGGTAATATAAATTAAAGAATTGATGCACAATAATTTTTATTTGGGGGAGGCGGATTTATGTCAGAGTTATATGGGCTACTGGGAGAAAAACTATCATATAGTGTTTCTCCAAAAATACATTCAATGGTCTTTAATAAATTGAATATGAAGGGTTACTATCATTTGTTCGAATTTGAAAGCAAAGATCTTAAAGCGGCAATGGAAGGTTTTAAGGTTATCAAACCAAGAGGTATCAATGTAACCATTCCTTATAAAATTAAAGTCATGGGATTTGTTGATGAACTTAGTAATGGAGCAAAAGAGATAGGAGCTGTAAATACCTTAAAGTTTGAAAGCGGCAGAACTATTGGGTATAATACGGATTATGTTGGAATTGGGATGCTTTTTGATAAGTATTCTATAGAAGTTAAAAATAAAAAAGCAGTAATACTTGGCAATGGTGGAGTGGCAGTTACTATGGTTCACTATCTATTAGATAAAGGAATTACTGAAATTACTGTAGCCACAAGAGATGTTTCTAAGTTGAAGGGGATTAACAAATTTGATGATTGTAGATTAATTTCTTATGATGAAATTAAAGAGCTTAAAGAGTCAGATATAGTGGTAAACTGTACACCAATTGGGACATACCCTAATTTGGACGACTCACCCATTGAAAAAAAGAATATCGGTAAATTTGGTACAGCTGTGGATATGATCTACAATCCTAAAAAAACTCTGTTTTTAAAGTATGCAGAGAAAGCGGGTTTAAAAGCAGTAAATGGTCTTTATATGTTGGTTGGTCAGGGAACTTCAGCTCAGGAAATCTGGAATGATATTAAAATCCCGAAGAACATAATTGATGAGATTTATGAAGAAATAAATAAGGGGGTAGAAAATTAGATGATGAAAAGTATAGTTTTAATTGGAATGCCAGGTTGTGGTAAAAGTACAATTGGAGAAATGATTGCAGAAAAAATAGAAATGACTTTCATAGATGCAGATGCATATATTAGGGAGAGTACAAAGCGTAGCATTGCTCAATTATTTGAAAATGGTGAGGAGGGGTTTAGAGATATAGAAGCTAAAGCGGCTATGGAATTATCAGAAATAAATCCTTCGGTTATTGCAACTGGTGGTGGAGTAATTAAGAGGTATGAAAACATCTTAAACCTTAAGAAAAATGGCATTATATTTTACATTAACCGACCTATTGAGAATATAGTAGCAGATATAGATGTTGTAGCTCGCCCGTTACTCGCAAAGGATCCATCTCAGCTTTACAAATTGCTTGAGGAGAGATGTGACTTGTACAAAAAATATTGTGACCATGAGGTTATGAATACTAGTAGTATGGATGATGTAGTGAATAGTATTATAGAAATACATACACAAATTAATAAATCAAATGTGTAGCACAATAATTTAATTTAACTTAAAAAGCTGTTGATCACTCAACAGCTTTTTAAATTTAATTTATGGCATTTTTTATACCTAATGCAAAATCATATACTCTTTTTAATATTTCTTCCTGAGTTCCACCGCCTGCCACCAACTTTATTATTGCACTTCCAACAATAATGGCTTCGCAGTATGGAGCATATGCCTTTGCCATTTCAGCATTTGAAATACCAAAACCAAGTCCCTTAGGCATATCAGTGTAGCTTTTAATTAAATCCATATATTCTTTAATGTCTGTATTAAGATTTTGCCTTGTGCCGGTTACTCCATTCACGGAAACACAATATACAAAACCTTTTCCAAGATTAGTTATTGCTTTAATTCTAGCTTTTGATGTTGGAGCTACCATTGGGATTATGCAAATATCATATTTATCTGCAATTTCGATTACTTCAGCCCTCTCTTCTAGTGGTAGATCTGGAATTATTAATCCATCAATGCCTACTTCCTTGCACTGCTCAAAGAATCTCTCAGATCCATATTTAAATATTGAATTATAATAAAGTAAATATACTAGTGGAATCTGGGTAAACTCTCTTATTTTATTAACTTTGTCCATAATAAATTTTATTTTAGTTCCATTTGCTAAGGCTCTTGTAGAGGAAGCTTGTATCACTGGGCCATCAGCCATAGGATCAGAGTAGGGGATACCAATTTCTATTATATCTGCACCAGCTTTTTCAAGGGTTAAAACTAATTCTAAGGTGGTATCTAAATCTGGATCTCCTGCAGTTACAAAAGGTATAAAGGCTGTTTCATTTTTCTCCTTAAGATAATTAAATTTTTCAACTATTCTATTCATAGTTTCACCCCCATTAATTCTGCAACAGTATTTATATCCTTGTCGCCTCGTCCTGAAAGATTAATAATTATTATTTTATCTTCAGATAATGTTGGCGCTAGTTTCATTGCATAGGCAACTGCATGGGCACTTTCTATAGCAGGAATTATTCCCTCAACTCTCGTTAGTTCCATAAAGGCATTAATTGACTCATCGTCTGTAGCTGAAACATATTGAGCCCTTTTAATGTCATGCAGATATGCATGTTCAGGACCTATTCCTGGGTAATCAAGACCTGCAGATATTGAATATACAGGCATTATTTGACCATCGTCATCCTGAAGCACATAAGTCTTCATTCCGTGAATTATTCCAATATTGCCCTTAGCGATAGTTGCAGCATGCTGATCTGTATTTAATCCTTTTCCCGCTGCCTCAACTCCAACAAGCTTAACAGATTCATCCTCGATGAAAGGGTAGAATATTCCCATTGCGTTACTTCCTCCACCAACACAAGCTATTACATAATCGGGCAATCTATTTTCTTTACTTAGTATTTGTTTTCTTGCCTCATCTCCAATAACCCTTTGGAAATCCCTAACCATAGTTGGATATGGATGTAATCCTACAGTAGAGCCTATAACATAAAAAGTATCTTCCACATTACTAACCCAGTTTTTCATAGCTTCATTAACAGCATCTTTTAAGGTGCCGGTTCCTGTGGTAACGGAGGTAACCTTAGCCCCTAGCATTTTCATTTTAAAAACATTTAGAGACTGCCTTTGTATATCTTCTTCACCCATAAATACTTCACATTCAAGCCCAAACATTGCAGCTACAGTAGCTGTTGCAACTCCGTGTTGCCCTGCACCGGTTTCTGCTATTATTCTTTTCTTTCCCATTCTCATTGCAAGGAGTATTTGTCCTAAAGCATTATTAATCTTATGAGCTCCAGTATGGTTTAAATCTTCTCTCTTTAAATATATTTTTGCGCCACCTAGTTTTTTTGTAAGATGCTCTGCATAGTATAACGGAGTTTCTCTCCCTGCATAGTCCTTAAGATAATATTTATATTTCGCCATAAACTCAGGGTCTGAAGTAGCCTTTTCGTATTCCTCCTCAAGTATTATAACTGCATTCATTACTGTTTCAGGTGCATATTGTCCTCCGAATTTTCCAAATCTACCTTTCATTATAATTCCCTCACTTTCTTAATAAATTCTTTTATTTTTGTATAATCTTTAAATCCCTTTGTTTCTACTCCACTAGATACATCCACCCCGTAAGGTTTCAGTTGTACAATTCCATTCTCTACATTATCACTAGTTAATCCGCCAGCGAGCATTATGGAAGAACCATCAACTTTTCCTTGTACAAGTTCCCAGTTAAAGCTTTCTCCGGAACCTGCAATACTATTATCCAAAAGGAATTTTGCACATTTGTAATTTCTTATTTCAGAAATACTTTGGATGTTATTAATCTTAAGTGCTTTCCAAATCTCAAAGCCCTCAAACTTATTTATATATTCCTGGTTTTCATGGCCATGAAACTGAAGCACTTGAAGTTTTAATTTTTTAGCAATTTCTAGTACCACTGCGGGATCTTCATCAACAAAAACTCCAACTTTTTTTATATATCCACTTAAATTTTTCATTAAATTAAAAGCGTGATCCTTATCTACTTTTCTTGTGCTTTTAGCAAAAATAAATCCTGCATATTCTGGCTGGAGCTCATTAAGATACTCTATATCTATAAGCCTTCTAATTCCACAAATCTTAATTTTAGTCATGGCATGCATCCAAGAAGGTTTCTACACTATCAGGGTTTCTCATAAAGGATTCTCCAATAAGCACTGCACTCGCACCAATCGATTTTAAATATTTAATATCTGTAATAGAGCTTATTCCGCTTTCAGATACTACAATTTTGCTACTTGGAATGTATTTCATTAGTGTCTCTGTAGTATGAATATCTACTTGAAAATTATTTAAATTTCTATTGTTTATGCCAATTATTTTAGAGCCGCATTCTAATGAAAGCTCTATTTCAGCTCTATCATGTACCTCTATTAAGCAATGGAGCCCTAAGGAGGTTGCAAGTTCATAATAAGATTTTAGCTTATCCTTAAGAACTGCAGCAATTAACAAAATAGCATCAGCTCCAAGGGCAATAGATTGATATATTTGATATTTATCTATAATAAAATCTTTTCTTAATATAGGCATAGATGTTTTTTCTTTAACTATTTTTATATTTTCATCATTTCCTAAGAAATATTTTTTCTCAGTTAAAACTGAAATAGCATCCACACCATATTTTTCATAGTTTAAAGCAGTTCTTATGGGATCAAAATATGGATCTATAATTCCCTTTGAGGGGGAAGCCTTTTTTACTTCAGCAATTATGGATAATCCACTGCCATTAAGTGCTCCTTTAAAATCTCTTATTACTCTATTTTCAATATTAACCAAACTTTGTAATGGTTTTTCGATTTTTTCCTTTTCAATTTGAAGTATCTTGTTTTTAACTATTTCATCTAATATATTCATGATAATCTGAGCTCCTCTAATTTACGAAGGGCCGTACCTGAATCAATTAAATCTCTAGCTAAAAGCACTCCATCTTTTATAGTTGCACACTTTTTTCCTATATATAATGCAGCAGCAGAATTTAATACTACGATATCCCTTTGAGGCCCTTTTTCTCCATTTAAAATATTTAGTATTATACTCGCGTTATCCTTAGCCGTACCACCACTTATATCCTCAGCGGTTGCCCTTTTAATACCAAAATCTTCTGGATATATTTTATAATCTGTCACACAACCATCCTTTAATTCACTTACGTAAGTAAATCCTGTAGTAGTTATTTCATCTAGCCCATCCTCACCATGTACTACAAGAGCTCTTTCTGATCCAAGCTTTCCTAAAACTTGAGCCACTGGATTTGTTAGATCTTTACTAAAAATCCCAAGGGTCTGACCCTTTACAAAAGCTGGATTTGTTAACGGTCCTAAAATATTAAAAATAGTTTTAGTTCCTATATCTCGTCTTGCTGCTGCAGCATTTTTCATAGCTAAGTGATAGCTCTGAGCAAATAGAAAAGCCATGCCTTTTTTGTGGATTAAGTTTACAGCATCACAAGGTCCCACATTTATATTAATTCCAAGTTCTGTTAACACATCTGCACTTCCGCTTTGACTAGATACCGCTCTATTACCATGTTTTGCTACCTTGACTCCCCCTGAGGCTGCTATTATTGCGCAAATGCTAGATATATTAAAAGTCTTTCCTCCGTCTCCACCGGTTCCACAGGTATCAATAGCATACTCATTGTTTAAGAGTAAACGCGTTGCATTATCTCTCATAGCTTTTGCACAACCTGTTATTTCCTCTATGGTCTCACCCTTCATTCTTAAACCCACAAGGAACCCTCCGATTTGAGCATCGGTAGCTTCGCCCTTCATTATTCCATTCATAAAAGAATAAGCTTCTTCTTGTGTTAAATTTTCCATTGCTATAATTTTACTGATTATCATTTTTAGCATTACAAATCACCTCCACAAAGTTTTTAATTATCGATTTTCCACTTTCAGTAAATATTGATTCTGGATGAAATTGAAGCCCATATATTTGGAACTTTTTATGCTTTATACCCATTATTAGTCCATCATCTGTTTCAGCAGTAATTGAAAGTACTTCTGGTAGTGTATATCTTTCAACAATTAAAGAATGATACCTCATTATTTTTAAATTATCTTTTAAATCTTTAAATAACCCTTTTCCATTATGTTTAATAATAGAAGTCTTTCCATGCTTTATTTCTGCTGCTCTTATAACTTTACCCCCGTAAGCGTGACCTATAGCCTGATGTCCTAAACATATACCCATAATTGGAATTATATCTTCAAAAGCTTTTATAACTTCAATACACAAGCCTGCATTTTCTGGTCTTCCAGGACCTGGAGAAATAATAATGCCCTTCAATGGTAGTCTTTTTAATTCTTCAATTGTAAATTCATCATTTCTTAAAACTTTAACATCAGCGTAGACTTCCCCTACATATTGATATAGATTATAAGTAAAGGAATCATAATTATCAATTATTAAAATCATTACAACACCTCCATTAAGGCCATAGTTTTATTTAAGGTTTCTGCGTATTCACTTTCAGGAACAGAGTCATAAACTATTCCTGCTCCAGCTTGAACATAAGCAAAATCATCTTTGAATACTATTGTTCTTATGGCTATGCAGGTATCCATATCCCCATCATATGAAAAATAACCAATGGCTCCGGAATATATACCACGGCGAGTATTCTCTAATTCATCAATAATTTCCATAGCCCTTATCTTTGGGGCACCAGAGACCGTTCCAACAGGTAAGCAGGATTGGAGCGCATTAAAGCAATTTAATCCCGGTCTTAAAGTTCCTGATACTTTTGAACATATGTGCATTACATGAGAGAAAAATTCTACTTCCATAAATTTATCTAGCTTTACAGATCCAAATTCACTAATCTTCCCTATATCATTTCTGCCCAAATCAACTAACATTAAATGTTCTGCAAGTTCCTTCTCATCCTTTAATAATTCTTCCTTCAATTGTTGGTCTTCTTTTGCAGTTTCTCCTCTAGGTCTTGTACCAGCAATGGGATTTGTTATTACCTTATTGTTTTTAACTTTAACTAAGCTCTCTGGAGAAGCGCCGGCTAACTTAAAGCTTTCAAAATCTATATAAAACATATAAGGTGATGGATTGCTTCGTCTTAGCTTTCTATATACTTCAAAGGGGTCTACGTTATTTTTTATTCTAAGTCTTTGAGATAATACCACTTGAAAGATATCCCCAGCAGTTATATAATCCTTTGCCTTATTAACAAGGCTACAAAAATCTTCTTTTTTATAATTAGAAATTACTTCTTTATTTTGTGAAGAGTGGATTAATTCATGATTAGGAAACTCCTTATCAATCATTGCTTTCATTGCATTTAATTTATTAAAAACAGTATTATAATCTTCATCCTCTTCTGGAATCACATTATGAATTAATAGTAATGTATTTTTAAAATGATCAAAACATATAAAATCATTATAAAAAAGCAAGAAAGTTTCTGGCAAATTTAATTCATCAGGGTTATTATCCGGTAAATTCTCATATTGCCTAATTATGTCATAACCAATATACCCAATTGCCCCTCCAACAAAAGGCAGCTCTAAGTCTGATTTTTCGTAGGCTTTAAGTAGATGACCTTCGGCATAATCTAAAACCTTGCCCTTTTGATTTTTAGTTTCAGTTCCTTTAGTAATAGTTATATTTTCACCTTTACTACTTAATAACATATAGGGACTACTTCCCATAAAGGAGTATCTTCCTTCTTCTCCAAGGTTTGAAGCGCTTTCTAACAGAAATTTATATTTTCCTTTTAATTTGTAGAAAATATTTACTGGCGTAAGTTCATCCCCATTAATATTAATAAACATTGGAAAAATAACATTCAAAGATTTTTTCTTCTCAAATTCACTTTCAGTTAAATTAACCATTTTATTACCACCTCTTTATTTTTTTGTAACGCAAAAAACACTTCATCCTGTTTATGGGACGAAGTGACCGCGGTGCCACCCATATTAATTATTTAGCCATAAAAAAAATAAAAACACTTCATCCCACTAAAGGACGAAATGCAAAATTTCGTTAACCACCTAAATAACTATCTTTGTCAGGCACGGATTTCTCGATACCCTGTCCGTGTAACGGTGGACACTCCGGTTAATGCTACTACTAGTTCGCATCACATCTCACAGAACCATTCAATAACGGCTACAGTACCCAGCTTTCACTACCCCGGACTCGCTTAAACTAAATTCCATTACCTACTCTTTCTGTTCATTGATATTATTTAACATTCTACAGTGTTAATTAACATTTGTCAACTATTGTTTGATTAATTAATAATTGACTTAAATTTCTTATTGAACTATAATTTATGATAAAATAATAAAAATTAACTAAAGGAAAGAAGGTTTTATTTATGGAAAAAACAACTCCTAAAAGAGAGCAGGCTTTTGAGCTATTAAAAAGATATAATAAGAGTGAAAGTCTGGTAAAACACGCACTATCTGTTGAGGCCGTTATGAGGCATTTTGCTGTATTAAATAATGAAGATGTGGATAAATGGGGCATAGTTGGGCTTCTTCATGATATAGATTATGAGATGTATCCAAATGAGCATTGTGTTAAAGCAAGGAATATATTAGAGGAAGAGGGCTATCCGGAGGAGTACATACATGCTGTGCAAAGTCATGGATGGGGAATTTGCATAGACGTAGAACCAACGCATAAGATGGAAGATGTTTTGTTTACAATTGATGAACTTACAGGGCTTATAACAGCAACTGCGCTTATGAGACCAAGTAAGAGTGTGTTAGATTTAGAAGTAAAGTCTGTTAAAAAGAAATGGAATCAAAAGAGTTTTGCAGCAGGTGTAAATAGAGAGGTTATTCTTTCAGGGGCAGAAAGAATGGGAATGGATATTAGTGCCATACTTTCCGAAACTATAAAAGGTATGCAAAGTGTTGCTGAGGAAATCGGACTCAAAGGAGAACTTTAAAAATAAACACACCCACGCCTTAAGGTGTGGGCATTTGAGTTAATTATTTAGGGCTGAAATTTTCGAACTAGTTTTTAAGTGATATATCTTAGATGATCTATTTGATCTTAAAATCTCACTTTTATTAAGATCCTTACGACTTATGGTACTTTCCACTATATATAGCGGTCTGTTTTTGCCCTCATCAGAAATTCTTCCAATATATTGCCCCATAATAGCGAAAAAACAAGACATTATACCAAACATAATTAAGTTAATTGACAGAATCAGCTCCAAACTTAGTAAACTAGTGTTGTTAATCACTGAGGTTATAATACTACTAATCAATAAACCAGTACCTATTAAACCAGAAAATGCACCAAAGTAGCCAGCTAGAACTAATGGTTTATAAGAAAAAGACGTTATTCCATCAAAAGCTAATTTCATCATTTTTTTTAGTGAGTATTTTGTTTCACCAGCAAACCTTTCTTGCCTTGCAAATTCTACAAAGGTTTGTTTATAACCAACCCAACTAACTAAACCTCTTATATATCTATTTTTTTCTGGTAAGGAATTTAGAGCATCACATACTTTTCTATCTATAAGTCTAAAATCACCAGTATCAACTGGAATATCTATACTCGTCATGCTTTTTAGTAATCTATAGTAGGATTTTGCCGTAAATTTCTTGAAAAAGGTTTCACCTTCTCGCTTAATTCGCTTGCCATATACAACATCATAGCCTTGTCTCCATTTTTTAATCATTTCTAAAATAGCTTCTGGAGGATCTTGAAGATCTGCATCTATTACAATAATAGCATCACCCAAAGCCACGTTCATTCCTGCAGTTATTGCAGCTTGATGTCCAAAGTTTCTTGAAAAATTTATAAGCTTTATACTTTCGTCGTTGCTACATATACGTTCTACTTTCTCTCTTGTTGTATCGCTACTTCCATCATTTATAAATACAATTTCATAATTTTCTATTGTACGATCCATGACGGATTTTAATTTGCAATAGCTTTCATTTATAACAAGTTCTTCATTATATAAAGGCACTACTAAAGAATAAACAATACCATTAGTCATTTCTATCATTCCCTTCACATTAAATTTTTACTGTTTCTCTATAATTAAAATTATAGATGCCAATTGTAGCATCAGTATCAAATTAATATGTGAACTTTATGTGAAAAGGAAGCAAAAACATAAATTAAAAGAATATGATTCTGATGAATAGGGACCTATGTCCCTATTTTTTTATGCTTTTATCCCTATAAAAAGGGACTTTTATATCTATTAGGAGACTTTAATAGTATGCGATATATATTATTAGATAACTTAGGAAGGGGAAGATTAAAAAATGAAAAATTCGAGGAAAATGGCTGCCAAAATTTTAATACTGGCAATGGTTATGAACTTAATGGTAGGGTATGAAAACGTTAAAATGGCAGCAACAGAAACATCGGCGACAATAGGCAATATCGACATCAAAACGGACAATTTTGAAAGCTATACCGAAGGCACAATGATTACCAAGGATTCGACTGTGAAAACCTTGGGTAATTGGACTTTTAATATAACAGGTGAAGGCGACAGCGTATCCGTAGAAAGAGACCCTGTCACAAAAGGCCTTGCTTTAAAAATTGTTAAGACTAGTGCCGCAGGTGTTTTAGACGCTACATTTGACTTTGGAACTACAGTTACCTCCACCATGGGCAACAAACCGAGAGTAACATTTGATACAAGGTTTCAAAACCACAGTAAAAACCTGCAAGAGTGGGGCACGCCTAAAAATGATTTAGCTACATTTAGAAAATTATTTTTAAATGGAGGGGATTACTATAGAAAAACTACAGCCACTCCTGATAATATATATATTTCAGCAGGGTCACTGAATTCCTATAACACTAAATATTTAACAGTGGTGCAAAACTTTAATTTGAGTGCTAAATGGGTTAACATCAAAGCCTATGATAAAGTATCACCTCTGAACCTGGTGCAACCCAATGGAAAACCAGCAGACCCTACACAAGGGGACGGAGGATCACCAATTACCAGTATTTCAAAGCTTTTCTTCAGTGCAACAACGGTTGGAGCAACTGGTACGATTACGGATGCCGATAAGGTAAACAACCCCAATAATAACGGTATTTATTGGATTGACAATGTTAAGGTGGAAATACTTGTAGATTTTTACAATACACCGACTGTAACTAAGGTGAAGGACGATTTTGAGGGCTATGCTGAGGGCACAACCTTTAATACAATCGGTCGACATTCATTGGGGAACTGGATTTTTATCATCAATAACATAGGGGATAGCGTAAAGGTGGTAAGAGACCCTATCACAAATAGTCTTGCGCTACGGCTAGAAAAGAGTACATCAACCAGCAGTTTGACAGCCTATTATAATTTTGGAGATATACAAGCAACAGCGAAAAAGAATACGCAGTTCAAATTTGATTCAAGGCTCCAAAATCACAGTAAAAAATTGGATAACTATGGCACAATTTCAGGTACAGGTACTAGTGCCAGTATGTCTTTCTATAAGAATGAATATTGGAGAACTCCAATTGCAATCACAGATCGGACTAATAACTATATCACAGACGGATCTACTGATAAATATATTACAGTGGAGCAAACACTTGATATGACAGGGATAGCGAAGCCTTATACGATAAAAGCCTACGATAACTTAGGAGCTACATTAGGCAGTCAAACAGGCCAAAACACTATCACCATTATGAATCAAATTGCATTTAGTGCAACATCTGCAACGGATGGATATCAGGGCGCATATGTAGACCTGGACACGACAAACAACCCGAATAATAACGGAATCTATTGGATCGATAATGTGTCAGTGGAAAATTTAGATACGCCGGAAATAAAATGGGTATCTCCGGTATCAGATGCCCAGGATGTGGCAACCAATACCGGTGTTACGATTTATACGAAGTCACCTCTGCTGGATACTAGTGTAGTGCAAAGTAATATTTTAGTTTATGAAAACGAAGTGAAAATCAATGATATGGAATATGCAGTAGGCATTGATAGCCTTAATAATATAAAAATAACTTTTACAAATCCTTTAAAGGAGGGTAAAACCTATAAAATTCGGGTTTCGGATATTAAAGCAAAATCAGGGAGTGCAATGACCAGTGCATATGAAACCTCCTTTACCACAGTCGAAAAGTTTTCGGTAAAGGGTATAATGGCTAAAACCGCTTTTGCAGATGATAAAATGGTATATACAACAACGCTGAAAAACAATGATACATTATCGAAGAATTATAATTTTTTTGTGGGAATGTTTGACGGCAACAATAAAATGGTTGATATAAAATTTATTAGCGATAGCGTTGGGGCAGGAAGTGATAAAGAGATTGCTCTAAACTTTGATATACCCCAAAATTGGACGAGGGAATATAAGCTGAAATCCTTTGTGTGGAATCAGAATCAGATGGATGATCCACTGTACCCAAAAATTGAAACCAGCGTGCACGGCAAACGCACATACGGGTTAGATGTTTATAATAATCCCGCATTGCCACTTACGGTAGGGTATATAGGTGGCTCAATCACGCAGCAGTTGCAATATACGGTACCGCTATCAACTAATTTCTTTAAAACAAATCAGCCGGACAGAAGCATTACGTATATCACTTCCGGCGTTGGAGGCACAGGCAGCGATTTGGGGCTCTACAGGTTGCAAAAGGATATGATGAGCAAAAATCCAGATATCGTATTCATTGAATTTGCGGTTAATGACAGTGGCCTTGGCAGCATCGCGACAAACACAATGGAATGTATGATAAGGCAGTTAATGGCGCAGGAACATCAACCTGTTGTTATATTACTCTATATGCCACAAGCAGGTGGAGCTTATAGAACTTCTATAACAAACTACTCGACGCTTTTGAGTAAATATGGTATAGGCGCGGTGGATGTAGGTGCGTATATTGACAGTAAGATTGCAAGCAATACCAACCCCACCGGACAATATGTTTGGACAGCTAGTAATCTAGTAAACTATCCAAACGCTATACCGATAACAGCGGAAGGCGTACATCCCAATGCGGCCGGTGGAGTAGCGTATGCAAACTATATTACAAAGCAGCTGAATAGTACGACCAGCGATTACTTTAAGATTATGACTAAAGTGGAGGCTAATGATACAGGTTACACAAATCCCAGGTTAGAGTCTTGGAATAAAGCAATTTACACCGGAAACTGGCAAAAGGTCGATTGGTATTTTTCCGGAGGAGTGGCTAAATCAGAAACGGCGGGCGATAAGCTAACCTATAAGTTTAAAGGAAAAAGAATATCACTGTATGCGCCTAAGGGAACTACGGGCACATCAGCAGACTATGTAATCGACGACGGTGTGGGGATAGGCATGACCGGCACGATTACTATAAATTCAACTGTCAATATGCCGATGCCTGTTGCTATTAAAAGCGGCTTGGAGGATAAGGAACATACCATAACAATTACGGTAAATAGCAATGGCACAAATGCAGTAAATTTTTCATTTGCTAACTTTATGCTTGACTAATTCTAATTAATATATCAGTAGTTGGAAATTAATTCCAACTACTGATATATTACAATTAGTATGTGATGTATACAGTATTAGATAATTTAAGGGGGATGAATAAAATGAAAAATTCAAAAAAAATGGTAGCAAAAATTCTAATACTTACTATGATTATGAGCCTAATGGGCGGGCTTAGGAATGTAACAAGTGGGGAAACAATAGGCAATAGTACAATAATAGCAGATAGTTTTGAAGACTATGCCGAAAACACAACATTTAACACGCCAGGAACGCATACCTTGGGCAATTGGACTTTTAATATAACAGGTGCAGGTGACAGTGTATCCATAGCAAGAGACCCTGTTACAAACGGCCTTGCTTTAAAAATTGTTAAGGGTAGCACAATAGATAATTTAGACATTACCTTTGACTTTGGAACGATAAACACGGGTAAATCAAGAGTAACATATGACACAAGGTTTCAAAATCACAGCAAAAAACTGCAAGACTGGGGCACGCCTAAAAAGGATTCAACCACATTTAGAAAATTATTTTTAACTGGATGGGATTATTATAGAAATACAGAAGTACTTGCTAATAAATTTATTTCATCAGCGTCAATGCCTGCGTATAACGCTAAATATTTAACAGTGGTGCAAAACTTTAATTTGATTAATACAACAAAATATGTTGATGTCAAAGGCTATGACAAAGCAACATCTGTGATCACTAAATCGGACTCAACAGCAACTACGAGCATTTCAAAGCTTTTATTCAGCGTAAAAACGGATGCTGTAGGGTCCGGTCCGGTTGTAGACTCCGATAAGATAAACAACCCGAATAATAACGGTATTTATTGGATTGACAATGTTAAGGTGGAAACATTATTAGATTTAAGCACTGTGAACACACTTAAGGACGATTTTGAGGGCTACGCGGAGGGCACAACCTTTAATACAATAGGTCGTCATTCATTGGGAAATTGGATTTTCATTATCAATAACATAGGGGATAGCGTAAAGGTGGTAAGAGACCCTATTACAAATAGCCTTGCGCTGCGGCTGGAAAAGAGTACATCAACCAGCAGTTTGACAGCCTATTATAATTTTGGAGATGTAACAACAAGGAATTTGCAGCTCAAATTTGATTCCAGGTTCCAAAATCACAGTAAAAAATTGTATAACTATGGTTCAATTGCAGGTATAAAAGCTGATGGTAATACTGCCGCTAATGTTGCGACTATGTTTTTCTATAAGGACGCCTATTGGAGAAATCAAATAGGAACCCCGGCGAATGATAATATCACAAGCATGAACGGATTTACTGATAAATATATGAGGGTAGAGCAAACGGTTGATATGGCAAGGAAGACTTATGCCATAAAAGCCTACGATAACACAGGAGTTCTGATAGGTAATAAAACAGGCACAAGCACTGTAGCCACCATGAATCAAATTATATTTGATTCAAAATCAGGAGCAGACGGCTATCAGGGCACAATGGTAGATATAGATAGGTTAAATAACCCAAATAATAACGGAATTTATTGGATTGATAATGTGTCAGTGGGAGAATTAGCATTTGGAGTGCAATACAATGCAAATGGTAGCTCAGGCGGAACAGTGCCAATGGACAGCGGGAGATACCTAGAGGCAGATACGGTTACCGCTCTAGACAACACTGGAAACCTTGTAAAAACAGGCAACGTATTTGCAGGATGGAATACTGCTGAAGATGGAAGTGGAACAAGATACTCAGCAGGAACGGGAACATTTGTTATGGGTAATTCAGATGTAACGCTGTATGCAATGTGGTTAATTTCAACGGAAATCACAATGGCAGATGCAAGCTTTATATATGATGGTACAGCAAAGAGCCTAACCGCAACCAATACTAACGGTGTGGCAATGACATACACAAGCAATGGTAAAATAGATGTAGGCACCTACACTGTAACCGCCACAATTGATAATGCAAGTTATTCAGGAAGCAAAACATCAACACTTACAATAACAAAAAAAGAATTAACGGTTGTAGGATTATCAGCAGATAATAAATCGTATGATGCCACAACCCTAGCAAGTATAACAGGTGGTACATTATCAGGCATAGTAGGGACTGATGATGTTTCGGCAACTATGCCAACAAGCGGAGCATATGCAAGCAAAGATATTGGAATAGGTATAAATATTTCAATTGAAAATATTACCTTGTTAGGCACAAAGGCAGGAAATTACTTACTAACACAACCAACAGGTTTAACTGGAAACATTAGAGCTGTAAGCGATATTGATGATATATTAGATCATTCATTGATTATGGCGGTAAACAGTCCGATGTATATAACAAAAGGTACGGTAAAGGAATATTCTAGCTACCCTAAGATAAGTGGTGAAGATATTTTGGTTAGCGCCCATATAGTGGCAACGGAATTGCAAACGGTAAATGACGCCGGGGTGGAATTTGTCAGTGCGGATTATTTTGCGCAAAAAGGCTTTCAGGTATATAAATCAACCTCATTTCAATTTGTAATCATAGGGAAGCAGTATGCGATGACGAAAGAGTTGGAGGAACGAATTATAAAGCTTTTCGGAACCTATGTATCAAAGGCTGGAAACGACGCAAACAGCGGTTACCCAAATTCTCCGGTCGCAACCTTTGAAAAGGCCACAACACTTTATAGAAATTATAAAACTACCTATGGCGATGGTTTTAGAAACACAGTATATCTGCATGCAGGGATATATAGAAGAAACTCGTCTATTGTTTTAACCGCCGCAGACAGCGGCATGAATATACAAGCATTCGGAGATGGTGAGGTTTCTTTTCGCGGCAGTGTGAACCTTCCGAAAGGGGCATTTACTCAAACACAGGATGCAACTATTTTGTCAAAATTACCAAAGGAAGCAGTAGGCAAGGTATACCAAATCAATTTGCAGACCTATACAGGTCAAACTACTGGATATCCCGAATACCCAGTACAAACATCATCTACTGCGTATTATGAATTATATGTAAACGCCGCAGAGCAAACACTTGCTAGATGGCCTAACAAAACTTGGGCGCTTACAGGTAGCCCGCTTACTGATAGAAAGTCTTTTAAATTAGACAATACGCGCTCATTTCGTTGGGCAGACAGCAAAAGCTCAATGCTTTTCGGATATTGGACTCAAAATTATGCGTGCCAACCGATTCATATTGATACTGTTGATAAAGAAAAAGGAGTACTAACGCTTACAAAGGTACCTAGTTACGGCCTTTCCTTAAATGATAAATATTACGCGTTTAACATGTTAGAAGAACTAGATGTTCCCGGTGAATGGTACATCGATAATGTAAGTAATATACTTTATTATTACCCGACGGATGATTTTTCCGAAAATTCAATTGAACTTACAACATTAGCTTATACTATTTTCAGACTGGATGGCGGAGTTAAAGATATAAAAATTAAAGGAATCAATGTAGAGCTTTCAAGAGGATCCGGTATTTTCATTAATGGCAATTCTGACAATATTAACATCTCAAATTGCAATATAAGAAATGTCGGCAATGTAGGAATAGCTCTCGAGCAAGCGACGAATTCAAGCATGAACTCATGTAATATATACAATATCGGCGGCACTGGTGTAAATATGTGGGGCGGTAGTAAACTAGCATTAATACCGGGAAATTCTAGGGTGGAAAACTGCAATATTTATAATTTTGGTAGAATATTCAGAACATATCAGCCAGGCATTAGTGTGGATGGCACTGGAAATACGCTTTCGCATAATAGTATTCATGACTCGCCACATATGGCGATAAAATTCAGTGGCAATGACAATGTGATAGAATATAATGAAATTTACAATGTTGTAAAAGATACCAGCGATAGCGGAGCGGTATACACAGCGAGAAACTGGACAAATTTAGGAAATGTAATAAGATATAATTATTTTCATGATATAAAAAAAGACCCCTCACTTATAAACTTTATGACGCAGGCTGTGTACATTGACGATATGGTGGGAGGCACACAGGTAACCAGCAATGTATTTAAAAATTGCACTCAGGCGGCGCTGTTTAGCGGCGGACGAAATAATACGTTTAAGGATAATGTATTGATAAGCTGTGATAACTTCATAGACTATGATGCGAGAGCAAAGGTGGGGGGCTGGGCGCATAGTAGTACGCTACCGGGCGGCACGGTATACGAAGGGCTTATGAGTATAATCAATAAAATTGGATACAGTGCTACGCTATGGGAAGGCAAATATGTAGGCTTTGCCGAACTTGTAAGCGATGCTAAAAGACAGGCAAACGGCGAACCTGTTGATGCGGGTTTGCCAAAAAATGTGGTGATAACGAATAATTATAGTTACGGTGCGGCAACGGGAAATGTAAGCTATGAATCTATAAATCAATCCGTAATTGAAAATGGAACGGTTAGCGGAAATATAAAAACAACATCGGAGCATACGGCGCAAAATGGATACGGAAATATACCCTTTGATGAAATAGGAATGGAAACCACACCTGTGTGGGATTCAAATGTTCATCTTGCATATCCAAGAAACAATTCAAGCATATCTGGGACTGTTGTGGAACTCGCTTGGAATAAAACAGGAGGTGCAGAGAAATATCAGGTAACGCTGTCTAAAAACAGTGATATAAGTTCACCTCTATTTGACCAAGTTTTAACAGCAACAAGCTACACAATTAATCATTTGGATCTAGGCAAATATTATTGGCGTGTACAAGCAATCAATAATACAAGCGGAGTGGGGCAAAGCGAAACTTTCAATTTTGAAGTAACGGAAAATATTGTGGAAAATACTTCTGTACTGGCAATTGAAGATTTCGAAAGCCATAATATTGGTAACTTTGCAATGAAGGATAATTGGCAGTTTTCCGTTGCAACCGGCGATAGCTTAACTGTGGAGAAGGATGTATATGGAAGCCGCGCTCTTAAATTTACAAGAAGCAATGCTAACATACTAAGCACCTCTTCAACATATGCAAAAATAATGTTTGACAGTCCGGTATTAACCGGAAAAATAAGAGTAACCTATGATACAAGGCTTGAAAATTATAGGTCAACTTTAAAGAATTGGGGAAGTATTTACAGTACAGACTTCACAGCCATAATGAAATTATTTTCCCATAGAGAATTTATGAACGATGGCGATACTATCCCAGGCTATTCACGCACCCTTACAAATTACTTACCAAGTGAATATCTAACCATAGAAAGGACCATTGACCTTGATAACTCAACCTATGATATTAAAATATATAAAGACGGCGTACTACAAGACAATAGCATATTTACAGGTTTGTCCTGTAGCAAAGGCGAGGCAAACAAGGTACTGTTCGAGGTTGGCTATGATAGCAGATATTATACGTATCTCGGAGCTGGGGGCGACGCAGTTTATTGGATTGACAATATACGGGTTGATAGAGGGAATTTGACTACTTATAAAACAACACCACGAAACGGAGAGGTGGGCGTGGACGTTAATAAAAGCGCAGAGATTACATTTAATACGCCAGTTAACGGTACTACGCTAACCCCTGATACGATACAATTATTTGAAAACAATGTTCAAATGGCGAGGGATAAATACAGCGTCACTGTGGTGGGAAATAAAATAACCATTGATCCTTTAAATGATTTACAATACAATACAAACTATGTAGTAAAGATAAGTACTGCTGTTTTGGCGCTGGATACAAGCTGCTTACCCATGGAAGCACCCTATGAGCTTCAGTTTAAAACAAAAGCTTTGACGGACTTTGGCCTCTACTAATATTAAATATAAACCTGATATTTTTAAAAACCACAACGTAATTGATGTGGTTTTTTTTGCGGGGTAATTTATATGAAAAATGTAAAATTAAGCTTATTCGTAACCGCTTTAACACTAGCAATAGCAATACCCACTGGAGTTTATGCTCAAGGAAGAGATACAAAAACAAATAAGGTTGAACATAAAATTGAATGCAGAACTGTGAAAACACAAGAATGGGATGCAAAATTTATTAAAAATCATGCAAATAATGTAAAATTAATTGATAAAAAAATAGCTTGTAGAGATGAAAAAAACCAAGAATGGGCTGAAAAATATACTAAAAACCATGACAAAAAAGGACAATGTGCAGATACAAAAATAACACTTAGTGCAGAACAAAAAGCTGTAATACAAGCAAAAAAAGCTGAAATAGCAAAAATGGCATTAGCTAACAAAGCTTTACAAGCTAAAATTAGTGCAGATAAAGAATTAGTAAAAGCTGAACTTGCAAGAATTGAAGCTGCTAAATTAACTATACCTGCAGAAGTACAAGTTAAAGTTGATGAAGTTATTGTACCTAAAGTTGTTGTAACTCCAGTAGTAGAGCCAGTAGTTGATGGTACTCCAGTTATAGCACCAGTAGTTGATGGTACTCCAGTTATAGCACCAGTAGTTGATGGTACTCCAGTTATAGCACCAGTAGTTGATGGTACTCCAGTTATAGCACCAGTAGTTGATAGTACTCCAGTTATAGCACCAGTAGTTGATGGTACTCCAGTTATAACACCAGTAGTTGAGGGTACTCCAGTTATTGTACCAGTAGTTGAGGGTACTCCGGTTATAGTACCAGTAGTTGATATTACTCCGGTTATAGTACCAGCAGTTGATATTACTCCAGTTATAGTACCAGTAGTTGAGCCGGTAGTTGAGAAAACATATTTTGAAAAATTACAAGCTAGCTTAGATACTATGTTGGTAGACTTAACAACTAAAAATACAGAATTAACTTCTTTTAGTGCTAAAATATTAAGTATTTTAGATGCTCTAAGACTTATAAAATAGTGAATAAAAGCATAGTCACATATTAATTCAACGGATTCATTTTTGATGTGCTTTAATTAAATATCAAGATATTTAACATACTAATTATAATTAACATTATAATTAGTATGTTATTTTTTTGTTAGTATTAAATATAGTTGATGTGGAAGCGGAACAATATGCTATTATTTAAAAAATATAAATCGAATTAACATAGTAGATTTTGAATAGAATATTTTAAGTGATTTTTTTAAAAATATTAAGTAATATATTTCAGGAGATGATTTGTTTTGAGTTCTAATATTATTTTATTGCTGATTCTTGCTGCTGCCATATTTGGCAAGGCTAATTCGGTTGCTATTGCTACATGTGTCTTACTTATGCTAAAACTTTTAGGGCTAGACAAATCTGTATATCCCTTTATAGAAAAGAGTGGAATTACAGGTGGACTTATAGTTCTGATAGCGGCCATAATGATACCTATTGCAAATGGCCAAATTACAACAGAGAATATAAAAAATGTATTTACATCCTGGATAGGTATAACAGCTCTAGTTCTTTCATTTTTAACAACATATTTAAGTGGACAGGGGTTGAACTACCTTACTGTTCAAGGGCATAGTGATATTATGCCTGCAATGATAATAGGTGCAGTTGCGGCCGCAGCATTTTTAGGAGGAGTGCCTGTAGGACCACTTATCACATCTGGTATGGTAGCTTTATTTGCAAAGATGATTCACAAATAATAGTAATATGAAAAGGGGGCAGGAGAAATCCTGCTTTTGCTATTTGTGTAAGTTTAAAGTTGGTATTTAAATAGAATAAATTGTATAATGGATATATATGTGAATGGAGGAATAATGTAATGAATGACTTATCTATGTTGCCTAATATTGGAAAAACCGTTGAGAAACAGCTAAATGAAGTTGGAGTAGAAACGGTTAAACAATTAATTAAGATTGGAAGTAAGCAAGCTTGGTTAAGAATAAAAGGTATTGATGACTCTGCTTGTATAAACAGGTTATATGCTTTAGAAGGCGCAATACAGGGAATTAGATGGCATAATCTTTCAGAAGAAGTAAAAGGCGAGTTAAAAGAGTTTTATAATAATTTTAAATGATTGTAGGATTTAGCAGTAGGTTATTTTTAAACCTACTGCTTTTATTAACTTTCAGCTCTTAAGCATAAACATCAATAATATTACTATTAGTAGACTTTGAAATCCCTTTATTTGTAGTTGAACTACTAGTAACATCTTTTGAAGCTTGTACCTTTTCACTAGATGATTGACTTGTATTGCTTGTTTTGCTAGCTTGGATTTGCTGAATTTGTGCTTGGACTTGTTGTATTTTAGCTTGTATTACTTCGATTTTAGCTGTTTTTGTTTTTGCATCATCTTTACTTGAATTAACTTGGCTTAATTGTGAATTAAGAGTTGATAATTGTGATTTAAGCTGACTTACCTCACTGCTACTATTATTTGTTGGTGCTGTTGTAGTTGTTGTGTTTGATGTTGATGAAACTAATGAAATACTCATATTTTTCCTCCTTAATTTTGGTTGATTAATTTAATGTAAATGTATATGCTACATTATAGTTTCAAAAGCATTTTGTATAGCGTCTTCTTGAGTTTGAGTTATTGTGCCCGCTGATACTGAACTATCTAAAGTTGTTGTGCCTGGGTCTTTTAAATGGTGATTACTTGATTTAATTGAAGATTCAAAGGCATTTTTAATTGCAGTCACTTGTTCCTCTGTAATTGTGCCAGCTGATACTAAACTGTCTAATGGGTTTGTAGGTTTATTATTATATATTCCTGAGGATTGGATAGCCTTACCTACTGCTTGAAAAGCACTTTGAATTGCATTTGCTTGATCCTGAGTGATAGTCCCAGAACTTACTAAAGCATCTAGTGGGTTAACTCTATTTGTTGTGTTTTGTGCTGTGTTATCAAGAGCTAAAAGTGCTTGTTCACTAATTTTAACTGAATCAGCCTCTGTTTCCTTTTGTTTTTGTTCAGCTTTAGCTATTTCTAAAGCCTTAGCAATTTTTTCTGTTTTTAGATTATATAAATCAATGGTGTTTTGAGCACTGCTTATTGTATTCATATTCTTATCTCCTTTAATATGCTTGTTTGCATTTATTTACCTAATACTATTATCGTAATATAATGCCTATTAGGATACCTCAATACTGTGGCAAATTTGTGGCAAATTTAAGCGGAAAACCGATTTTAAATAACATTATTGTCTTCATATGGTAAAATATAAATTGAGGTGAACTAAATTCATGGATAAAAAACTGATATACATTGCTGATGATGAAATTAATATTTGTAATATTATAAAATCTTTTCTTGTTAAGGCGGGTTTTGAAGTTGAAACATTTAAAGATGCACGTTCTATCCTTGAAGCTTTTGATACAAGGCAGGCAGACATGTTAGTAATAGACATCATGATGCCTGAAATGGATGGATATTCTCTTTGCTCGCAAATTAGGACTAAAAGTTCTGTACCAATAATAATTGTTTCTGCAAAAGATACTGAGACAGATAAGATAGCCGGGCTTACTTTAGGTTGTGATGACTATCTCACAAAACCTTTTAGTCCATTAGAACTTATTGCTAGGGTAAATAGTATTTTTAGAAGAATGGAATTGGATAAAATGCCCATTAACAATAACCAAATTATTAAGATTTTTGATGTTTTAATAAATCTTAATAGTAAACAAGTTGAAGTAAATGGTAAGGCAATAGGGCTTACAGGAATGGAACTATCCTTGTTTTATTATCTTATAAACAATAAAAATAGAGCAGTTAGTCGTAGTGAACTATTAGATAAAATTTGGGGCTTTGAAAACCAAATTGAGACTCGCGCTACTGATGATATGATAAAAAGAATAAGAAAAAAGCTTTTTGAAGCTGGTTCAATTCTTAAAATAGATACTGTATGGGGATTCGGGTTTACCATACAAGAGAAGGAAGGTCATTATGAAAAGGAACACAATAAAATGGAAAGTTTTTAAATATAACATCATTGTAATTATTATGCTAATTACGTTAACTACAATTATATTTAATGTAGCAGTGCGAATGTATTTTAAAAAAGATATATTAGGGCAGTTGAATAGAATAGCAGCAAGTACAGTAGATACTGCATTGCGACATGGACCAGACTTTTTTCCTGGACCTGAACGAATGCCACCCCCAAAGCCAAAAAATGATAATGAACTTTTTAAATACTATTCTATGCTGGACCATTCATTAAAAGAGCCTCTTAGTGTATTGAATGCTAATGTTATTTTACTTGATAAAGATAAAAATAGGATTATTCCATTTGAGGAAAAAACCTCTGCTAATTATAATGATCTTATGAGCCAATTAACAAATGAAGTCAATAAATCTAAAAGTTTTAATGCTGAAAAATACTTAAACCTTGATTTATCGGGGACTAAGTATATAGCAATTATAAAACCAGTATTTGATAAAAATTCTTTTGGCCTAGGGTGGATAATCATATACTCAAGCCTTGAAAAAGTAAATCAATTACAATTAGGTATTAATGTTATTCTTTTTATTATTCTTGTTTTTTCAGCTCTTATCCTTAGTTTTTTTTCTTCCCGTGTATCAAAAAAAATATCGGATCCATTTTCACGTCTTAATGAGCATATAAGTGCTATTGCAGAAAGAAATTTTGGTAGTAAAGTTGAAATTCCTGTATATGATGAATTAAGCGAATTTGTAAATAATATAAATGTTATGTCAGAAAAACTTGAAATATATGACAAAGCTCAAAAGACTTTTTTACAGAATGTATCCCATGAATTTAGAACTCCCCTCATGTCTATTCAAAGCTATGCTGAAGGTATAAAATACGAGGTTGTGGATAGTGACATCGCTGTTGAAATAATACTTGATGAAACTAAACGTATGACCAATCTGGTAGAAGATTTATTATATTTATCTCGCCTTGATGCAATAGAAGAAAATTATCACTGTAACAGTTTGGACTTTAATGAATTAGTAAACAGTTGTGTTGAACGAATGAATGGAATTGCTTCCAAAAACAATATAAAAATTACTAATAATATTACTATGGATAGTTGCATAGTTAAGGGTGATGAAGAGAAACTTTCTCGTGCGTTTACTAATATCATTGGCAACTGCATAAGATATGCCGATAGTGTTATAGTTGTCTCATTAAAAATAGTAGATAATAACAAAGTTAAGCTTAGTATAGCAGATGATGGGCCTGGTTTTGACAACCATGAACTTCCTAATATATTTGAACGATTTTACAAAGGCAAGAAAGGAAATTTTGGATTAGGATTATCAATAAGTAAAAATATTGTTGAAAAGCATAATGGCAAAATTACTGCTGAGAACTCAAAATTAGGAGCTTTATTCGTAATCGAATTACCAATAAAGCCCCAAAAAGAATAATTACTTTATTAGTGATTCCTTTTTTTCATTGATAACTGAACCACGCACACTCGTGACTTCAGTCGTGAGTTAGTGGTTCTTTACGATAGTAAAAACATTTTCACAATTTACAAATGGAATATAAGTTCGTATTATTTTTGCTATAATAAATGCATATGTAGGACATAATAATAGTAGAAAAGGAGGTATTTGCCTTGCCAAAAGGATTAACTGTAAATGATAAAAATGAACTATTAACGGAGGAAGGTAAACAGATTTTGAATTCCTTAAGTAAGTAAATAAATTTGCACTAGAAGCTGTGCTTGAAGCTTCGATTGAAAATGTAACTATTATATTGCTACTATAAGTGAAAATTCAGAAGAAAATATAATAAATATATAAATAGTAAGAAGGAAAAGTAGAAAGCGAGGTGAATATTCATTGGCAAAAAAAACAACTCCTAATTATGTTTTAACTCTTAGTTTAGATACAAATAATAGAGATGAAATAATCTTAAATAAAAGATTTGAAATATGTAGAAAACTTTACAATGCTATTTTAGGACTAGGGTTAAAGAAATTTAATGCTTTAAGCGAATTAAAGGTATACAAAAAACTAAGAAAAGAATTAGCAGTAATCAATAAATTATATTTTAAAGATCAAGAGAGTAAAAAATCTAAAATAAATGATGAACTAAGAAAAGAAAAATACAAAGAGTTAACTGATTTATTAGGAGAATACGGCATTAATGAATATTCACTTATAAATAAAATGACACCAATGTATAAATCATTTAATAAAAATATAGATAATAAAACTGCTCAAGCATTAGCAAGTAGGGCGTGGAAAGCTTTAGAAAAGTTAATATTTAAGGATGCGCAAAAGGTTAATTTTATTAGATATGATGAACTAAAAAGTGTTGAAGGTAAATGGAATAAAAGCGGAATAACTTATAGAGATGGGATTATTAAATGGAAAGGATTAAAGATTCCAGTAATTATAAAATCTAATGATATTTATGCTCAAAAAGCTATTCAAGATAGAATTAAATATTGTAGAATAGTGGGAAAATTTATTAGTGGTAAGTATAAGTACTATGTGCAATTAATAATGGAAGGTATACCACCAGTAAAATATAATAAAGAAACTGGTTATATAAAAAGAAGTGTTGGACGTGGTAATGTTGGAATAGATATAGGAACTCAAACAATTGCAATATCGAGTAAGTATGATGTTAAATTATTAGAATTATGTCCTGAAATTAATAATATTCAGGGTATAAAAACTAAATTATCAAGAAAATTAGATAGACAAAGACGTGTTAATAATCCTAATAATTATAATAATGATGGAACTATCAAATTTGGTATTATGATTAATAAAAAGAAAGAGAAATTAACATGGGTTAAGTCTAATAAATATATTAAAAATATAGAAATAAATAGACTTAGAACATCAAAAGAAAATGGTAATAAATTAATAGCCAGTATGGGAATATAAATATTAACAAATATGGTTTTGAACCGAGCCATTATGCTATCGTTAATGGGCTAAATGTAGTCTTTGGTAGTAAAAGTCTTATTATAATTAGATGAGTCATAATATGTTGTAAGATATAGAAGAAATACAATTCCTATAAATGAGAGTATTATGGAAGTTTAAAGAGATAAGAACCACGTGACTTCAGTCACGTGAGATTCAGTAGATGAAGTCTAAATGAGTATAGCAAATCCATTATAACTATAAATAACACTATAGAAAGATCAATTAGATAATCAGTTCCTGTATTATATAAAAATGGAAGATAGCACAGAAGGGATACCAAAGGAATTATTATAGCAATATAAAATTTCTTTGGAAAACAAAATGCATATAATAGTGAAATTATATCTGCCATAAAGAAATATCTCTCATGCATTCTTGGTAATAAAAAGGGTACTATAATAGCTAACAATAAGGCAAGTTCTATAACATTTTCATATTTAATAACTTTTATATATTTAACGCTTACATAAAGGATAATAAGTACAACCGCAAAGGTAAATAATATTCCCATATAACCTACCAGAGTTGTATCGCTAAACAATTTACTAGGAACCCATTGGTATATTGAGGGTGCGTTATAAGTTAAATTTTTATATTCGCCTGATTGAGTAGCATAAGTGAGCAAAATATCTTTTAGTGGTTTACCTACAATTAAGCTAGGTATGTTTAAAACCAAATAAGATATGGGTATAAGCAATAGATGATATATTTTAATTCTTTTCTTGAATAATAAAATTCCAAACAATGGCATTAGAAATATTGCTTGTAGTTTAAAGGATAATGCAATTCCATAAAATATTATTGATGTAACTGGTTTTTCACATAGAATATAATAGATAGAACCAATAACAAAGGCAGTAAATATTATATCGCATTGAGCCCATACAGAGCCGTTAAATATAACCGTTGGAATTAAAAGTACAAGTCCAAAAGATAGATAAACTATTTTTTCGTTTTTATATTTTATATTAACAATTTTCATAATATAAAAAGCAGCCATTAATTCAAAAACAAAAGATAACATTTTTACATAGAATAATGTATTTATATTTGTATAAGTGCCTATTGCCAGTAAGTATAGATAGGGCTGTGTGTAATCACCCATTGCATTTTTTAAAGCAACAAAGCCACCACCCACTTTTATAGTATCAAACCATTTACTTACAAAGGCAGTATAGTCTCCACTCATAAAAGGTAAGCCTGGAATTCTAATAAGTATAGCAACCCATAAAATAAAAGCTAAAATAAGAAATTTTTTCAAAAACTTTTTATTATTATTCATAAATCTCCTCCAACTTAGTTCTCTGGTTTCTTGAAATCTCCATTTGAAGAACCTCCTTCAGGCTTACTACCATCACTTTTTGGAAATCCATGTTGAGACATTGTACCATTTCCCTTTCGAGATGAATTATTATTGACAGCATGGGCTTTTGTATATTGGTATGCAAACAAAAGGGTTCCAATTATAACTGAGAGAGTTACCATAACCGCTAAGGTTGAGGTTAATATATTTTTACTTATTTTCATGGTTTTATCCTCATCTTTCTTGCTGTATTAAATTTTTCTATGGTTGCAGATTCTACATTCAGTCATAGAATCTGCAACCATAGATCATTCATTTATATAAAATTAAGGTAACTATTATTATTTTGTCGTAGTATCAGCACCTTTTAAATCATATAAGGCTTCAGAATTTCCACCACCAAATTGCTGAGTTTTTGAATCTGTAGCTTTTGTGGTATCACTAGTTTCAGTTGTTGTTGTTTTACTAGTTGTAGTTGCAGGTGAAGTTGTTACTTTATTAGTTGCAGTTGTAGAATCTTTCCATTCACTCTCTGCAACAAGTTTACCAGCTGATTTAGCCCAGGTCATGATATCATCAGTAGATCCGCCACCTTGGCCTCCTACCATTACATATCTTACTTCGCCCTTATTAACTAATTCCTTAAATTGAGCTAAGGTAATTGCTTTATCAGTTCCAAAGAAACCCCAAGTCATTACAGATTCATCAGTTTTAAGTATTATATCTGTTGCATAACCATTAGTGGATGAAGTTACAAGGATATATTTCTCAGTTGTTTTATTAGTCTGTAAGAATTTTATTAATTTTGTATTACTAGAAGTACTTGAAGTCCCCATTGAAGCTCCCATACCTGAACCTCCACTTTTAGTACTAGAGATTAATCCTAGACCAGCAGATGGGAAGGTTCCAGACATAGCATTAAACATTGTAGTAGCAGACCAAAACATAGGGGTTATTAAGAGCCCTACTAAAGCAGTAGCTACTAATATTTTCGAAAGTTTTTCATTTTTATTTTTTAATAGTTTAAGAACAATAATTGTAATTGAAGAAACAAAACATAAAACAGATAGTGCAATCATTAAAATCTTAGGGATAGTTGAAGTCTTATAATAATAAGATAAAATCAGTAACTGCACTAATCCATCTACAATAAGCGCTACTGGTAAAATCCAAGATTTAAGTCCTTTCTCTTTATGAAGTTCCCACATAGACACAATCCCAATTCCAGCCAGGGCTGCGATTGGTGGGGCAAGCATTGTTAAATAATAAGGATGAAATAAACCTGTGGTGAAGCTGAAATATATAAATTCTGGTATTAACCACATTGACCATACAATTAAAGCTAATTTTTTTCTGTTATCAAAAGCAGGCTTAAGTTTTTCTTTTAATGCAGCTGCTATTAATCCGAATATTGCAAGAGGGAATAACCAAATTATCTGATCTGACAAACTATTATTGGAAAATAATCTTGTAATACTAGATTTTTCACTACCACCCATGCTGCTACCGCCACCGCCGCCTTTAGCTTTGCCTCCTTGAGCTTGCCCACCTTGGCCATCTCCTGTAGGAGGAGTACCTCCTTGTGTTCCTTTTTCAAAGTTGCCATCAGTACCAGTAGGTGGGGTGCCTCCTTGTGTTCCTTTTTCAACGGTATTATTGTTGACAGTATTTTCTGAAGCTACTGTAGATCCATCATTTCCAGAAGGGGGAGTTCCACCAGGCATTCCTTCAAAGTTTCCACCTTGAGTTTTACCACCGCCCATGCCACCAGTGCTACTGCTTCCAATTCCAAGTCTTTCCAGGCCGTTATGTCCAAATATCAGTTCTAGTTCTGAGTTATAAGTTGTACTACTTCCTACATAAGGCCTATTTGCAGCAGGTATTAAATCTACCACTATTGCCCAAGAAAAAGAAACAACCAACAGAACCAATGTTCCTGCAATAAGATGGATTATTCTCTTTTTAAGTGAAACTGCATTAGAAAGAAGATAAGTTAAATATATAGCAGGAATTATCATGTATGCTTGAAGCATTTTTATATTAAAACCAATACCCACAATAGCTAAACTTATTAAAAGATATTTAACTTTGCCTTTATCAGCTGCTATAGAAATAGCCCAGCATGCGAGTAAAAGAGCTAAAACGAGTAAATTATCGCAAGTGTTATTTCTGCTTACAGCAACAAAAACTGGGGTTACTGCAAGAAATAATGCTGAAAGAAGACCAGCTACAGTTCCAAAGGATCTCTTAACAATAATATATATTATTGCAACGGAGATTACTCCCGCAAGAGCCTGAGGAAGAAGAATGCTCCAGCCGCTAAATCCAAAGATTTTAGCGGAAATCGCTTGAAGCCAAAAACCTAGAGGCGGTTTATCAATACTTATAAAGCTAGTTGGGTCAAAAGCTACGAAAAAGAAATTCTTCCAGCTCATAGTCATGCTTTTTACACCAGCAGCATAATACAGATTTGAATATCCCTGAATGCTTAAATTAGTAAAATTTAATATTCCAGACAATATTAATATTAAAGATAAAAATAGCTTTTCTTTTGAAAATCTTAATTTCTTCATTTTAATTAGCTCCTTTTTAGAATGATTAATGACCGTAATAACATTTTCAAACTTATTATTACGCATATGGTTTATATCTCTTTATTTAAGATTATAATCAACAATTGTAGTAGTAGTATCAAATAAATATGTGAGCATTATGTGATACCATTGCAACAAAAAAATACCTCATATTCAGTTATGAATAATGCGGTATTTACATTAAAAAGTTAGAAAGCTACTATAAAACATATTCATTATTATTTTGTCTAAATTTGTTCTATATATGTAGCATTGTATTTTTATTTGAATAAACTAAAGTAGCGGTATATATAGAATATTGCTTAATGGAGGTGAATTATGAATAAAAATATAAATAATCTTACTGGATCATATTACATTAGTGGACATAAGCATTCATATTGGTTTGCTGAAAACAATTGCCATAGAAATTGCGACAACCCCCACTGTAAAGGTTGTCTTGAAGGCCCTACTGGCCCCACTGGCCCTACGGGTCCTCCTGGTCCGGGATTTTCACCAATAGCACAAAGTAGTTCTCAGACGGTTTATGTTAGCAAGGGTGGTAATGATATTACAGGTGATGGAACAATTAATAATCCATACGCAACAATACCAAGAGCTATGACATCAATAGTAGATGCTTCTCGGAATAAGCGTTATGCAATAATGGTGGGTCCAGGAAACTTTATTGAGAGCTTTAGCTTGAAAGCCAATGTAATGATTGTTGGTGAAGACCAGATTGTAGTGAGTATCGGTACAGTCGGTAGTTCTATCGATATCAATGATCCAACATGGTTAATAGATGATGATAACAGGTCAGGCTTTGACGGAGTAGCCTTAATTGCTGACACATTAAGTTTTGACTTTACGGCTCAATCAAGTATGCAAGGAAAATTGTTTTTCTATTCTACACGTTGTAATGATACTCCTGTCTTTACGGCGTTTAATTCCATTAACCAAGTCACAATTCAGAACTGTATGTTTTTCGCAGGATATACTCAAACTGGTATAAATATGATTTTGGCTAACACAGACTTTGTTAACGAAGGATTGATTACAGTCAATTCAAGTGATTTATCTAATACTTTAGTGAAGGCTACAGGTGGGGGTACTGATGGATCATTAACGGCTTCTCATACCTCAGGTGATCATCCTATTGAAATTTTCTTATTGGGCTTCACTATACTCAAGATTCTCTCAGCCTCTGCATTGGACCTAAACGCTTGTAAGATAATAGCGGCTGTTAATAGTATTCCGATATTCACCAATTTTACAGGCACAGCCACTTTAACCTTTATCAATGATGCCAATGCCTTGGGTTATACACCAACTACAGGAAATTGGAGTCCAGTTCCTACTACTGTTCAAGAAGCTCTTGATCAATTGGCTTCTCTTCTACCTTAATACTTTACTTTTTAATGCATATTACATTTTATAGCGTACATTTGAAGTAAGCATAAAAAAGTAGCCGTTTTCTCCATGAAAGTGGCTATTTTTTATGCTTTTAATTGTTTATTACCAAACTAAGAGAATATTAGATAGCATTGACAATTTATTAAACACATGGTATTATACACCTAACCTATAGGAGAAGTATGATTAACGCTTTTAATCACTTGATTTCATTAGACATACTCAAGGCTAAGGTATGTTTTTAATTGGAGCTATAATATATACTTTTGACAAATAACTACATAACACATTTCTAACTAAGGAGGTAAAAAATGAAAAGTTTACTGGAATTTAAATTTTCAATCACATTAGTGGTAGGTGTTTTATTAATAGCAGGACTCGCAGGATGCTCATCTAAAAAAGAAGAAAATGCAAATGCTAATGTTAATGTTAAGGTTGGATATTTCCCGAACATAACCCATTCACAAGCTCTTGTAGGACGAGAACAAGGAAGTTTTCAAAAGGATATAGGAGCAACAAACAAATTAGATTGGAAATTATTCAATGCAGGTCCAGCAGAAATAGAAGCACTTTTTGCAGGAGCTATTGATATAGGTTATATAGGACCTGGACCAGCTATTAATGGATATGCAAAATCCAAAGGAGATATTCAGATTATTGCAGGTGCAACTGACGCAGGAGCAATATTTGTATCTAAAAAAGGAGTAGTTATTAAGGACTTAAAAGATTTAAGTGGCAAGAAAATTGCAGTTCCGCAGTTTGGAAACACTCAAGATTTAACACTTAGAAGTATATTGTCTAAGAATGGACTTAAAGATAAAACTAAGGGTGGTACCGTGGAAGTACGACAAGCAGCAAATGCAGATATTTTAACCCTGCTACAAAAGGGAGAAATAGATGCAGCCTTAGTACCAGAACCTTGGGGGTCTAGACTTATTAAAGAGGCAAAAGCAAATATTATTTTAGATTATAAAGATTTACTTAGAGAAGGAAAATATACCACTGCTGTAGTAGTTGTTAGAACTGAATTCTTAAAGGAGCATCCACAAATTGTTGAGAATTTTATAAAAAATCACGTAGAGGTAACGGATTATATTAATAAAAACCCGGATAAGGCTAAGGAAATAGTTAATAAACAAATTACTGAGTTAACTAAGAAAGCAATAGCAACGGATGTTTTAGATGCTGCCTTTAAAAGATTAACAGTTACAAATAATCCTGAAAAGGACTCAGTACTTGAGTTTGTTAAAGCTTCAGTTAAAGAAGGTTTCTTAAAATCAGAGCCAGATACGAAGGATTTATTTAATCTTAGTATTCTGAATAATGTTTTAAAAGAAAAAGGACTAGAGCAAATAAAATAATTGAGGTGATAAATTTGAGTCTTATTGTTAAGGACGTTAGCAAGGAGTTTATTTCAAAATATAAAAGGACAAGCACCCTTGAAAATTTTAATTTAGAAATACAAAAGGGTGATTTTGTATGTATACTAGGACCTTCTGGGTGTGGAAAATCTACTTTGCTAAATATTTTAGCAGGACTCGAAAATGCAACTAAGGGCGTAGTTATACTTAATGGTAATGAAATAACGCAGCCAGGACCAGATAGAACAGTAATGTTTCAGGAAGCCGCATTATTTCCCTGGCTTAAGGTAATAGATAATGTAGAATTTGGAATGAAGATGGCTGGTTTGCCAAAGGAAATTCGAAGAGAGAAGGCGTTGCATTATTTGAAAATGGTACATTTGTCAAAGTTTCAGAATTCATATGTATATGAGCTTTCAGGGGGAATGAAACAGAGAGTTGCCTTAGCAAGGGCACTCACTCTTGATTCTGAAATATTGCTAATGGATGAACCTTTTGCAGCACTAGATAGTCAGACTAAAATGATTTTACAGCAAGAATTGCAGCGTATCTGGGTAAAAACTAAAAAAACCATCGTTTTTATTACTCATAACGCAGAAGAAGCAGTTTATCTAGCAAATAGGGTTGTAGTGATGGCAGCGAATCCTGGTAGAATAAAGCAGGAATTTATTATAGAACTTGCAAGGCCGAGACAGATGGAAAGTTCTGATATTTCTTATTATACCGCTAAAATAATGAAGGCATTAAAAGAGGAGGTGGAGAAGGTTGCAAAAGCAGAGTACGATGGTGATTGGAATATTGAAGAAAATACTGTTTTATATTCTTCTGATACTGATATGGGAGGGAATTTATAAACTAGGAGTTGATATTCTGGGAATTTGGAAACCGTATATTTTCCCATCGCCTATAGATGTTTTTAAGACGTTGGTAGGGCTTATAAAAGATAACACAATAGGTATAGCCATTGTTGCAAGTGTTAAGAGAATTATTGTGGGATATTTTATTTCAGTAATAATAGGAGTTACTCTTGGCTTAACAATTGCTAAATTTAAATATTTAGAAGAAAATTTAGGGCCATTAATTTTAGGTCTTCAAACCTTACCTAGTATTTGTTGGTTACCTTTCGCAATTTTATGGTATGGACTTAGTGAGAGTTCAATTATTTTTGTAATTGCAATTGGTTCAACATTTGCTGTGGCTATGTCAGTTAAATATGCAATAAAAAATGTGAATCCACTATATATAAGAGCTGCCAGAACTATGGGGGCTAAGGGTAGCAAAATTTATACTCATGTAATTTTACCGGCGGCTTTGCCGGATATAGTTAGTGGACTAAAGCAAGGTTGGTCATTCGCATGGAGAGCACTAATGGCAGGGGAAATGCTTTCTTCTACAAAGGGTCTTGGTCAAGTGTTAATGGTAGGAAGAGATTTAGCGGATATTAGCCAAGTTGTAGCAGTAATGATAGTAATAATAATTCTTGGGTTATTAGTTGATAAACTTGTTTTTTCAAGATTAGAGAAAAATATGAGACATAAATGGGGTCTTGATAGGGCATAGATTTTAAAAAGATGATGGAGGTGAGTGTAAATGAGTACAGAAAATCTTACCTGGCATGATGCATTTGTAACTAGAGAAGTTAGGGAGACCTTACTTACACAAAAATCTAAGTTATTATGGTTTACGGGGTTATCAGGTTCTGGTAAGTCTACTGTGGCAAACAGCTTAGATAAAAGATTAAATGAAAGCGGCAAGGCAACTTATATATTAGATGGTGATAATATTCGACTTGGCATAAATTCAGATCTTGGATTTTCTATAGAAGATAGAAGTGAAAATATTAGGCGAATTGGTGAAATCGGGAAGCTATTTGTAGATGCAGGCATTATCACTCTTGCCAGTTTCATATCCCCACTTAAAGTAGACCGCGCACGGGTACGAATGGCTCTAGGCATAGATTTTATTGAGATATTTGTAGATTGCCCACTGGGCGTTTGTGAAAAAAGAGATCCTAAGAATTTGTATAAAAAGGCAAGACTTGGCGTGATTAAAGAATTTACAGGCATATCATCACCTTATGAAAAACCTGACAATCCAGAAATTGTGATAAATACAAAGCAGCAATCACTAGATGAATGTGTAGATAAAATATTAGATTATTTAAAGATAGGCATCTGAAATAAAATAACAAGTTAAAAATCCCTTGGTTAGGAGGCCACAATGAAGCTAGAAACAAAAATATTGGAAACTGACGTATTAGTTGTTGGTGGAGGTACTGCTGGTTGTTATGCTGCATTGACCTTAAGTAAGAATGAAGATACTAAAATTATAGTAGTTGACAAAGCTAATATAAAAAGAAGCGGATGTTTAGCTGCAGGGGTTAATGCAATCAATGCCTATATTAATAAAGGATATACACCAGAAGACTTTGTTGACTTTGTTAAAAAAGAAGCTGAGGGGATAATAAGAGAAGATCTTGTATATTCTATAGCTAAAAATTTAAATGTGGTTACAAGAAATATAGAGCGACTAGGCCTTACAATTTTAAAGGACTCAGAGGGGGAATATGTTACTCGTGGCAAAAGAAGCATTAAAATTAATGGGGAAAATATAAAACCGCTTCTTGCAAATGAGGTCAACTCAAAGAAAAACATAGTGGTTTTAAACAAGGTAAATATAATAGATTACATTATTAAAGATCAAGTTGTTATTGGTGCTTACGGGTTACATATAGAAGAAAATAGTTTTTATGTGATTTATTCTAAGGCAGTTATTTGCACTACTGGTGGTGCTTCTGGATTGTATAAACCTAATAATCCTGGTTTTTCTAAACATAAGATGTGGTATTCACCCTTTAATACAGGGGCGGGTTATGCAATGGGAATAAGAGCAGGTGCTGAAATGACTTCCTTTGAAATGAGGTTTATCGCTCTAAGGTGTAAGGATACCATAGCACCTACAGGCACTGTGGCGCAAGGCATTGGTGCAAAGCAAGTTAATGCCTATGATTCGGAATATGTAAAAAATTATGGCAAGCCTTTAACCACTATAAGGTTATTTGCAACAGTAGAGGAAAATAAGAAAGGGCTAGGTCCTTGTTATTTAAAAACTAAGGGTGTTTCTAAAGAAGTAGAAGATGAACTTTATAAGGCATATCTTAATATGGCCCCAGCTCAGACCTTAAAATGGATTGAGGATGATAAGGGACCTAGCACAGCAAATCTGGAGATAGAAGGTACAGAACCTTATATAGTTGGTGGACACTCTTCCAGTGGATATTGGGTGGATGTAAAACGTGCAACCACTATTTCTGGCTTGTATGCAGCTGGAGATGTGGCAGGGGGAAGCCCTAAAAAATATGTAACTGGTTGCTTTGTAGAAGGTCAGATTGCAGCTGAGTCTGCATCTCAATTTATAAAAAATAAGAAAAATGAATCAGTTAAAAATGAGGAAATCCACTCTAAAGCTATATTTTTAGAAGCTTTTCTTGGAAGTTATGATAGTATATTTTCAATAAATAGCATTGAAGAGGCTATGCAAAAGGTAATGGATGAATACGCAGGTGGTATATCTAAAAATTATGTTTTTAATTCTACAAAATTACATATTGCCAGGGAAAAAATAGAGGAACTTCTAGTGCTTTCTGCTAACCTGCGTGCTAAGGAAATGAGAGAACTTTTGGAAATATTTGAAGTCATTGATAGGTTATATGTTTGCAAAGTTTTAATAGTTCATCTTCTAGAGCGAAAAGAAACCCGCTGGAAATGTTATGGTGAAAATGCAGATTATCCGGAAAAAGATGACAGCTTACTTAAATACGTCAATACAATATATAAAGATGGCAAGGTGGAAGTGATACTTAGAAATTTAATAAAGCGAGATGAAGTTTATGAGCATTAAAATAGATCCACAAAAATGCGTGGGTTGCGGAAAATGCATTGATGCTTGCCCTGGAAATCTTATATTTAAAAAGGATGACTTAAAAGCATTTATAAAATATCCTGATGAGTGTTGGGGATGTACCGCTTGCGTTAAAGAATGTCCTGCCTCTGCTATAAATTATTATCTAGGAGCAGATATTGGAGGCAAAGGAACTTACTTAAATACAAAAAAAGAAAAAAATCTTCTCCATTGGCACATCTTTAAACCAAATGGTGAAGAGATAATTATTATAACAAATGAAACAGAGGCTAACAAATATTAGGGAGGTAAATTATGGATCATTTAGATACATTAGAAGCAGAAAGTATTTTTATATTAAGGGAATCTTATAAGAAATTAGGTAAACTTGGAATGTTATGGTCGATTGGTAAGGATTCAACAGTACTATTATGGCTAGCTAAAAAGGCTTTTTTCGGACATTGTCCTTTCCCTTTTATTCATGTAGATACCAAACATAAAATACCAGCAATGATTGAATATAGAGATAAAATTGCTAAAGAGTTTAATATTGATCTTATAGTTCACACAAATGAGGAAGCTATAAAGCAAGGTATGGGACCACATTGTGGGAGGCTTAATTGTTGTAAGGCATTAAAAACAGATGGGCTTCAACAGGTGGTTACAAATTATGAATTTGACGGATTAATTCTAGGAATTAGAAGTGATGAGGAAGGTTCTAGATCAAAGGAAAGAGTATTTAGTGAAAGAAATAAGGATTCAGAATGGGATTACACTAATCAAGCACCAGAACTTTGGGATCAATTTAAAACTGATTTTCCAAAGGGTAATCATATTAGGGTTCATCCTATACTTCATTGGAATGAAATTGACATATGGTCTTATATACAGAGAGAAAATATACCACTTATAGATTTATATTTTGCTAAAGACGGTGAAAGATACAGAAGCCTTGGCTGCGCTGAGTGTACTGGTAAGATAAAGTCTAATGCGGTGACGATTGATCAAATAATTGAAGAATTAAAAGTTACTACAACCGGTGAGAGAGCAGGGCGAGCTCAAGATCAAGAGGATGCTTACGCAATGCAAAAACTTCGTAAAGATGGGTATATGTAAGGGAGGGTTGTTACTAATGGAAAATACAAGAGAAGTATTAAGAATAGTTACAGTAGGACACGTAGATCACGGCAAGTCTACAGTAATTGGAAGATTACTTTATGATACAAAATCATTGCCAGAAGGTGCTATAGATAGAGTTAAAAAAATTGCTAAGGAAAAAGGTAAACCCTTTGAGTATGCATATCTATTAGATGCTTTTGAAGAAGAACAAAAACAAGGAATAACAATCGATACAACTTCTCTACAATTTCATACGGATATGAGGGATTATGTAATTATAGATGCACCAGGCCATGTAGAGTTTCTTAAAAACATGATTACAGGTGCAGCTAGTGCTGAGGCTGCCCTTTTAATAATCGATGCGGAAGAAGGAATTCAAGAACAATCCAAAAGACATGGTTATATACTTTCTCTTTTAGGGATTAAACAGGTATACGTGGTAGTTAATAAAATGGACCTTATTGACTATAATGAAGAAAAATTTAATGTGATAAAAAAACAAATGAATGATTTTTTAGCAAATTTAAATGTACATCCTTTAAAATATATTCCTATCTCTGCTTTTTATGGTGAAAACTTAACTTCAAAATCTAAAAAACTATCTTGGTACACTGGAGAAACTGTGCTTGAAGCATTAGATCTATTTACACAAGAAACAGGCTTAGAGGCAAAGCCTTTAAGACTACCTATACAAGATGTTTATAAGTTTGATAACAGGCGAATAATTGCGGGAAGAGTAGAAGCAGGTAGCCTTAAGATTGGCGATGAAATTCTTATTTCTCCTTCTAACAGAACTACAAAAGTTAAGAGTATTGAATGCTTTGTAGAAAAAGATAATGTAGACACTGTAAGTTCAGGAATGTCTGTAGGAATTACTTTTGAAGATGAGTTTTTTAATAAAAGGGGAGAAGTAATTTCCCATAAAAAAAATGCACCTCTTGTGACTGATCTTTTTAAGACCAACATATTTTGGATGGGGAAAAATAATTTTGTAAAAGGTAAGAAATATAAGATAAAGCTGGTAACTCAAGAAGTGGAATGCGAAATTGTGGCCTTTAACAAAGTTATAGATGCTACTACTTTAGCAACTTATGAAAATGCACTTGAGGCAAAAACTAATGATGTAGCTGAAGTTACTATTAGGACGAAGAGAAAAATATGTTTTGATAAATTTTCAGATAACCAAAACACTGGTAGGTTTGTAATAGTGGACGGTTATGATGTAAGTGGTGGTGGAATTATCTCAGGGCTTGCAAAACCTAATGAAATTATTGCTACAAGTTTTATTAAAAATGAAGTTGAGCTTCCAATTAATTGTTTTGATGAATATTATTATGATATTAAAGCTTCAGAAGTTAAGAGAAAATTAGCAAAGGCTTTTCAATATAGTATTGGAGAGAACGTGCCTTGCCTTGGAGATAGTTATGATTTTAAAGAGAATTTTGATGTAATAGCATTAAATGCTAGCCTTGTTGCTAAAATAAGGGCTGGTAAGTTAGTTGATGTTACATCAATAGGTAAGTATTCATACGCGCCTATAGCTATTATTAATGAAAGTGGTTTTGGAATAAATATATCCTCTGAAAAAGATTTAAAGGCTTATATTATTGATTATCAAAAAGGTGTTAATGATATTTTTGCAAATAAATGGCTTGATTTTACTAAACATAGGACTATAAAGTTTAGTTCTACTACACAAGGAATACTAGAATATGAAATTTAAATATAAATGGTGGTGTAATCCCTCTTTTAAATTAATTTGATTATTCATGATATAATGATAATAACCGGCTAATGCGAACTTTAATCATCTTAGCCGGATTTTTTACATCTTATTCAATTTTATTCTGTTTCATAATCTATGTAGCTTCAAAATCATAGATAGATAAGTTCTGAAAGGGGATCAATATGATAACAATCACGAAAGAGATTCTAAGTAGCATTGATGAATTTAAAAATAAATTACAACAATATAAAGAAGGTAAATTAGAAAATTTAAAATCATATACTTCTATTATGGGAATTTATAAAGAAAGTTCGACTGATACATATATGGTTAGATCAAGAATTCCTGGTGGAGTTGCAACTCTTAAACAATTAAAAGCTATAAGTCAAATAGCTAAGAAACATGATGGTGTCAAAATACGATTTACAACAAGACAAGATATTCAATTTCAATCAGTCAAAATTGAATATTTATCAAGTATACTAGATGAATTAGTAGGTGCTGGCTTAATTACAAAAGGTGCTGGTGGAGATGGGATAAGAAATATTGTATGTTCTCCTCTTTCTGGAGTATCTGAAGACGAGGTCTTCGATGTTACACCTTATATGAAAGAAGTTACGAACTATATGATGAAAGATCCTGCAAATCTTAATTTGCCAAGAAAGTATAAAATAGCATTTTCAAATAGTCCAGAGGATACAGCTAATGCTACTATGACAGATATAGGTTTTATTGCTAAAATAGTTGAGGGCAAAAAAGGCTTTGAAGTTTACGGTGGTGGAGGACTCGGTGGTAGTGCTAGAGTAGGCTTAAAGCTTGAAGACTTCATAGAGGATACGCAAGCATTATATTATGTACAAGCAATGAAGCAAGTTTTTGAAAGAGAAGGGGATAGGACTAACAGACATAAAGCTAGATTAAGATTTGTGGTTCAAAGATTAGGGGAAGAAGAATTTATCAAAATGTTTAGAAATGAACTCCAAAGCCTTAAAGCTAAGCAGGATTTATTGCTTATGGTTGAGTCAAAAGAAGAAAAGATACAAAACGATTTGGAAGATAATGAATCAATATGGGAAAATAAATATAAAAATATAATATATCCTCAAAAGCAATCAGGATATTATGCTTTATATATTCATCCGCAAAATGGAAATATGAACACTAATGATTTAGATAAGGTATTAGATTTCCTAACTAGCTTAAATTATGAAACATCTATAAGACTTACTTTGACTCAAGGTTTTTTTGTGAGAGATTTAAAAAAGAAAGATGTAGAAAATTTAATAAAAATAACTTCTAATTTTTTATCGATTTTTAATTTATATAACTCTGTAATCTGTGTAGGACCTAAGATTTGTAACTTTGGTATTAATAATTCTCAAGGTCTTTTTAATAATATAATTGAAGCTTTTGAATTTACGTCCATTGATATAAAAAGTGCATTACCAAGAATACTTATATCCGGATGTCCTAATTCCTGTGCACAACCTCAAAAAGGACTTATTGGATTTGTTGGAAAAAAGAAGCGAACGGATAATAAATTGGTTCCTGTATATTCTATATCTTTCAATGGAAGAGTAGGAGCGGGTGGTGCTAAGTTTGGAGAAGTTTATGGAGAAATCGCTGCTAAAAAAATGGCTAAGTTTCTTTTGGAGTTAGCGGAGTTAAAAGTTAATTCAGGGTGTATAGATTTTGCTTGCTTCATAGAAAGTAAAGAGGTGGGCGTACGAGAGTTAGTTGCTAAGTATTCATCACTAGAAAGTTTTAGTGAGGATTCAGATTTATACTCTGATTTCTAGAAGAAATGAAAAAATAATATATTTTTTAATATACATAAGGTTGTTAATATAAGAAAAGTGTGGCGAAAGCTACACTTTTCTTTTATTGCTTATATATATTGGGTTGAATTTAATAATAAATATTAACCAATCAAACAGGATATGAATTAACAATGATAAGTATGGTTATATACTATCCGATGTGTACTTAGAGTGACAAAAACTTAGTTAGTAATTTTTTTTATTTTACATAAAATAGGAACTTAGGTTCCTATTTTTTTATGCTTTTAGTTCTATTTTGATTGGGGGTTCCACGTCAACATGCTAATAGAGGAGTTATAACAAATTCTTAATACTCAAATGTATTAAAACAATGCAATTTTGTATTGTCTTGCAAGCATGAATTAGCATTATACCGTATTAATTTTATAAATATCAATACAGTAATGTATTAAAAACCTTATCAAATAATGATAACGTTACCTTTTTAAAAAAAATTATAGGAGAAATATCTATAAGATTGATAATAATTAAACAATGAAAATGTGTGTTTTCAATAGCTTAGGATGTTTTCATAGTGGATTAATGTGACTATGTAAAAGATTGGCATGGAAGTTGCTTTGATATGTTAGTACCAAGAGAACTTTGTATGTGAGTACAAAGAGAACACAGATTAAAGAAAAGGAGTCTAATATGGATAAAATAAAAACTATAGACGAGATAATGTTACATATTAAGGATGGTATGACAATTATGATCGGTGGGTTTATGGGAGTAGGTACTCCTGAGAGGATAATCGATGCAATAGTTGATAGTGGTATAAAGGATTTAACTATCATAGCAAATGATACAGGATTTCCGAGCATTGGTATAGGGAGGTTGGTTGTTAATAAACAGGTAAAAAAAGTGATTGCCTCACATATTGGACTCAATCCAGAAACCGGACACCAGATGAATAGTGGTGAACTTATAGTTGAGTTAGTGCCTCAGGGCACACTAGCGGAACAGATTAGATGTGGTGGTGCAGGTATAGGTGGTTTTTTAACACAAACTGGTTTAGGAACCACAGTTGAAGAAGGAAAACAAAAAATCAATATAAAAGGCACCGAATATCTCCTTGAATTAGCATTAAAAGCTGATTTGGCACTTATAGGTGGATCCATTGTAGACAAACAGGGGAATGTTTTTTACAATGCATCAACAAGAAATTTTAACCCCTTAATGGCTACAGCTGCTGATGTAGTAATAGTGGGAGCAGAAAAGATTGTTGAGGTTGGAGAAATTGATCCGCATCATGTTATGACACCTAGTATATTTGTGGATTATATCTATGGAGGTAAAAAATAGTGGATAGTAAAGAATTTATTGCAAGGAGAATTGCTAAAGAGTTAAAGGACGGAGATGTGGTAAATCTGGGAATTGGTCTTCCGACCCTGGTAGCAAATTATATACCAGAAGGAGTTAATGTCATATTACAGTCGGAGAATGGGTTCATAGGATTAGGACAGGCTCCCGAAGCAGGCAAGGAAGATAAAGATATTGTTAATGCAGGAGCTCAGCTGGTTACAATAAAAAAAGCAGGAGCCTATTTTGATAGTGCTACATCTTTTGGCATAATCCGAGGAGGACATGTACATGCTACTGTTCTAGGCGCTTTAGAAGTAGATGAGAAAGGTAACCTTGCAAATCACATGATACCTGGGAAGATGGTTCCTGGTATGGGAGGAGCAATGGATCTGGTTAATGGAGCTAAAAAAGTAATTATAGCAATGATTCATACATCTAAAGGTGCACCTAAAATATTAAAGAAATGTAGACTGCCACTTACAGCTGTGGGAAAAGTTGGTCTTATAGTTACGGAGATGGCAGTAATTGAAGTAACACCACATGGCCTTGTTTTAAAGGAAATTGCACCAGGGATATCTGTTGAAGATGTACTAAAGGGAACAGAAGCAGATCTTATAATTGATGATGAACTAAAAATTATGGAAGTATAACAAAAGGAAAGAAGGAGTTAATATGAAAAATAAAGTATTGTTAACAGTAGCAACAACAGGAGCATGGCCTCAAAAGGAAGATACACCATATATTCCCCTTCAGCCTAAGGAAATTGCTGATGAAATATATGCATGTTATAAAGCAGGTGCATCCATAGCACATATTCATGTTAGAGATGATGAAAATAAGGCATCTATGAGCTTTGAAAAATTTGAAGAAACTGTAAAACTTGTTAGAGAACGTTGTGATATTGTAATTAACTTAACAACGTCAGGTGGAATTGGGTTAACAGATGATGTAAGAATAAAGCCCTTTGTTATGTTAAAACCTGAGATAGCTTCATTTGATTGTGGATCGATGAACTGGATGCATTCAACTGTATTTGAAAACAGCCCAAAGTTTCTTGAAAAATTAGGACTAACTATGCAAGAGAATAACGTAAAACCAGAAATAGAAGTATTTGACGCTGGTATGGTTTATAATGCACTTTATTATTTGAAAAAAGGTATCTTAAAGGCACCGCTTCACTTCCAATTTGTATTAGGGGTTCCAGGTGGAATGAGCGCTACAGTGGAAAATTTAATGTTTCTTAAAAGTTTGATTCCAGCGGATGCAACTTGGGGTGCGCTTGGAATAGGCAAACAGCATTTGCCAATTATGTATGCAGCTTTGGCTTTAGGTGGGCATGTACGCGTAGGCATGGAAGATAATATTTATTATAGATCAGGAGAACTGGCTAAATCTAATGTTGAATTTATTGAAAGAACAAAGAGAATTGTAGCAGAACTCGATAAACAGATAGCAACTCCAGCTGAGGCAAGAGTTATATTGGGTCTTAAGAACTGTTAGTCTAAAACAATTTTAATGTAAATAAACCATGTAATAGTGAGGCGGGGGGAGAGCCCTGCCTTTTGTTTATAGAAAAGAGATAGATATTATCTGAGGAGGTAATGATTTTGAGTATAAAAAATATCACAGTGTTTGGACCAGGAATGATGGGAAGTGGAATAGCACAAGTATTTGCAGGATGTGAAGATTTAAAGGTAACAATTTTTATAAGAGAAAAATTTGAATATGAGTGTATGGATAAAATAAAGGCTAACCTTGCAGTATTTAAGGAAAAAGGAATTATTACACAAAAGGAAATAGATAATACATTGGGTAGAATTTCACTAACTGAAGATATGGAAGCCGCAGCTAAGGATGCTGACTTTGTAATTGAGTGCATACCAGAGAATATGGAATTAAAACAAAATTTATTTGCGAGACTTGAATCAATTTGTAGACAAGATACTATATTTGCTATAAATACATCAGTAATGAGTATTACTGAGATATCTGAAAAATGTATTAATAAATCCAGAATAGTAGGGTGCCATTTTTGGAATCCTCCATATTTAATTCCTCTTGTTGAAGTAGTAAAATCAGATTATACAACAGATGAAATTATGGACAAAACTATAGAGCTTTTAAAGAAAGCAAACAAACATCCTATTAGAGTAAGTAAAGATGTACCAGGTTTTGTTGCAAATAGATTGCAGCACGCTCTTTGGAGAGAAGCTATATCCATTGTTGAGAATGGTATAGCAGATGCTGCAACTGTTGATGAAGCAATTAAATTTGGCTTTGGATTACGTTTACCAATACTCGGACCAATGGAAAATGCAGATATGGTTGGTACTGACTTAACACTGTCTATACACAGCTATATTTTAAAGCATCTTGAGAATTCTATTGAGCCATCTCCTATATTAAAAGAGAAGGTAGACCAAGGCAACTTAGGGTTTAAGAGTGGTAAGGGTTTTCAAGAATGGAATCCTCAGCAAGTCAAAGAATCAGGTGATAGGTTAAGGGAGTACTTGATAAAGGTATTATATAATAAATAGAAAATAAATGTATATGTTGTTATATACTTAACAATAAACTAAAGTAGTTTGAAGCTCACGATGTCAACGTCGTGGGCTTTTTTAGGTGCGCCCACCATGGCATAACCAAACGGTAATGATGTAATACTAAATGGGTATTATACGGAAGGTCTATACTGATGGGGGATGAACGATGTCTCGCTGAAAAAACCATTAATGGAGTTAAACTACTACATCATACTTGCAATAGAAAGCACACTTGATTAAAAAAAGTTTTATTGCTAAAAGATTAATTCTCTGTTATCATATTAAAACATATATCTTATATGTTGCAAGAAGTGTAATGTTGAGGAGATGGTCATTAGTAATGGCAATTATAGTAAAGCGGTCTCTTGTAGATCAAATATATGAACAATTAAGAGAAGAAATAATAAATCAAGAAATAACTTGGGGTGAAAAACTTAATGTAAGTGAACTTCAAGAAAGATATGGTATAAGCTGTACGCCAATAAGAGAGGCCATTAACAGGCTTCAAAAGGAAGGCATCGTGGAGTATAAAAACAATGTAGGGGCCAAAGTAATTGAAATTTCAGAAAAAGATATTATAGAAATTCAAGAAGTAGTAATGACTATGGACAGTGCTGCTATAAGATATGCTATGGAAACAGGTAAAATTGATGAAATTACAGAAGAACTTTTAAAGCAAATTAAATGTTATCAGGAAGCGAAGGATGAAATAGCTCGTGCACATGCTATAGAAGAATTTAATAATGTTTTCTATAAGTATGCTGGAAATTCAAGGCTTATATCTATTTCTCATTTAATTAAAGGTCAGCAAAGCATGCTTAGAAGCACTTATGCAAAAGAAAAGAAAGGTTCGTCTGGCATGGAAGACCATATTAAAATATATAATGCCGTACACTCTGGAGACATTAATGCAGCTATTAATGCAATGGAGGATAACTATAAAAAAGGAACTAAATTACTACTAGAAGTAATCTGTAATAGGGAATAAGTCATTAAGATACTAATTATATGGCAAAGATTAAGGAGTATGTATATGGATAAAAAGATTGGAGTAATTGCTTCCGATAAAGAACTAGAAAAAAGCATAATAGAATTGTTTAGAGAAGATGTAGAGCAAGGAAAAATTATTATAGATATATTAGACCCTGATAACATAGAAAAACAAGGAAAGATATTAGAAAGTAAGGGTGCAAAAGCTATTATAGCAAGAAGTGGCGGGTATAGCCTTACTGTTGGCAAAGTAAATGTTCCGGTAATACAATTAAGGATAACTACTCTAGATATTTTATTTTCAATAAAGACAGCAAGTAAGTCTAATAAGGATATAGTGCTTGTTATATCTGATTTAGAGTACTTTGATTATGATGAATGGAAAAGCATGATCAATGCCAATGTCATTATTGAAAAGTTTAGCTATAAAGAAGAAATCGGTGAACGCGTAAGTAAGTATTTATATAAAAAGGAGCAGGTAATAGTAGTAGGGGGAGGTATTCCTTGTAGCTATGCTAAAAAATTAGACATGGAATTTGTTCATTTAGGTGCCAGCAATGAATCAATTAATGATGGAATCACATATGCTAGAGAACTTGTGGATAATTTATATGAACAGGAATATAAGAATGAGGTTCTAAAAACTATTTTGGATGGAGTACACGATGCTGTTATTGCAGTAAATCAGGAAGGTAAAATTATACTATATAATGAAAGAGCTAAGGAACTATTAAAAAAGGAAAGCAATGATGTAATGGATAAGCAGTTATTAGATGTTTATCCTGAACTTAAATTTATAATGGAAGTTATGGTAAATAAAATTAATCGGTACAATGAAATAAGAGTCTTGAAAAGAACAGTTATTACTGCTAATACGTCTATATTAAAGATAGATGGTCTTATTCATGGTGTTTTATGCTCTTTTCAGGATATAACTAAGTTACAAAACTTAGAAAAGAAGATAAGATATGAACTTAATAAGAAAGGCCTTGTTACTAAGTATAGATTTCAAGATATTATTGCTTATGATCCTGTAATGAAAAATACTTTGGAAAAAGCAATAAAAATTGGTTTAACTGATAGTACGGTAATGATTTATGGAGAAAGTGGAACCGGTAAAGAGATGATTGTACAAAGTATTCACAATATTAGCAGTAGAAAAAATGAACCATTTGTAGCTATTAATTGTGCTGCTATATCAGAAAGCTTACTTGAAAGTGAACTTTTTGGATATGAAGAGGGGGCATTTACTGGTGCTAGAAAAGGCGGCAAGCCTGGTTTATTTGAACTTGCTCATGGAGGCACCTTATTCCTAGATGAAATAAACAGTGTTTCCCTTAATCTTCAATCTAAGTTACTACGTGTTTTAGAAGAGAAGGAAGTAATGAGGATAGGTTCGGACTATGTAATTCCTTTGGATGTTAGAATTATATCTGCAGCAAATGAAGATTTAAAGAGGAAAGCATACGAGGGAAATTTCAGAAGTGACTTATTCTATCGTTTAAATATACTAGAACTCCATATACCATCACTTCGAGAAAGAAAAAAAGATATCCTTCCGATATTTAAGTACTATCTTGAAAAATTTACAGGGCAAGCAGATGGAATGATGGTAGATTGCGCGCTTGAGGGAAAGTTAGTCAAATACTCTTGGCCAGGTAACGTGAGGGAGCTTAGAAACATTGCACAAAGGTATGCAATTTTTAAAGAAGTGGATTTAAATGATATAGAAATAATTGAGAGTGATAAAGAATTTATAAATGATGACCTAAAGCTTAATAGTGAAAAAGCAATAGACTTAAAAGAAATAAATCGATATGTAGAGGAAAAAGTAATAGAGATGCTTTCAAATCAGGGAATGTCAAAAACAGAAATGGCAAAACAATTGGGGATAAGCAGAACTGCACTATGGAAAAAAACAAAATCATAGATATAGTATACGTAAACTAAAGATAACAAAGTGTTAACATAAGAGAACAATCTTAATTTAGAAAGAAGTATATTTTACCGAAATACAGGCCTCGGGCCTGTATTTTATTTTGGCATGATTTTTGCTTATTATAATGTAAACGGTTAATTTTAAAAATAATTCAGGATGTGTTATTAATCATTATATATAGGAGGAAAATCATGGTTTTTAGGAATTTCACGGAGTTAATTAAAAAGCTTCAAAATGCTGAATCAATAAAACGCGTGGTGGTTGTTGTTGCACAAGATGAACATACACTCCAAGCTGTATTTAAAGCAAAGAAGGACAGTATTGTATCTCCTATTTTAATAGGAGATAAAGTGAAAATAAAGGAAATACTACAACACCTAAATGAGAGTATAGATGATGACGCCATTATTAATGTAGATGGCGATGCTGATGCTGCTATGAAAGCAGTAGAACTTATACGTGAGAATAAAGCAGACTTTATAATGAAGGGAAAAATTCAAACCGCAGATTTTTTAAGGGCAGTGGTTAACAAGGAAAAGGGACTCAGAACAGGAAGTGTTATGTCTCATATTGCTATATTTGAAGTGCCAACTTATCACAAGTTGCTAGCAGTTACAGACGGTGGGATGATGATGTACCCTAATTTAAATGATAAAAAACAAATTATTGAAAATGCAGTTAATGCATTTATTGCTATGGGGTATGAAAAGCCAAAGGTTGCAGTTCTTACTGCGGTAGAGAGCGTAAATCCAAAGATGCCGGAAACTGTTGATGCGGATATGTTAAAGAAAATGCATCAGGGCGGAGATATCAAAAATTGTATTATAGAGGGACCTATATCCTATGATTTAGTTATGAGCAAGGAATCAGCAAAAATAAAGGGTTTTGATAGTCCAATTACAGAAGATGTTGATATTTTGGTGGTTCCAAATATGACAACAGGAAATATACTTGGAAAATCCCTGATTTACTCTGCAGGAGCTAAAATGGCAGGATTTATAGTTGGAGCAAAAGTTCCTATTGTTTTGACTTCAAGAGGATCATCAGCTGAAGAAAAATATTTATCAATAGTATTATCTGCTGCTGCAGTTAAATAAAAATGTAAAAACTTGATGATAATAGATAAAAAAAGAGGAGTGGAATCATGAAAAAATTACTAACAGGAAACGAAGCTATTGCTCGTGGAGCATATGAAGCAGGGGTAAGGTTTGCATCAGCATATCCAGGAACACCTAGTACTGAAATATTAGAGAATATTGCATTATATAAAGAGGATATATTAGCTGAGTGGGCTACAAATGAAAAGGTTGCAGTAGAAGCAGTAATTGGTGCATCTTATGCAGGGGCTAGAGCAATAGCTGCTATGAAGCATGTCGGTCTTAATGTTGCCGCAGATCCACTTTTTACAAATTCTTATACAGGAGTTAATGGTGGACTTGTTATAGTGTCCGGAGATGAACCAGGAATGCATTCATCACAGAATGAGCAAGATAACAGAAACTATGCAAGATTTGCTAAAATACCAATGTTTGAGCCCTCAGATAGTCAAGAAGCAAAGGATATGGTTAAAGAAGCATTTGAAATCAGTGAAAAATATGATAGTCCTGTACTTTTTAGAATTACGACAAGGCTTTGTCATTCTAAGGGCATAGTTCAATGTGAAGACAGAAAAGAAGTGGAAATAAAAGAATATGTTAAAGATGTGAAAAAGTATATGCCTGTCCCAGCTCATTCAACAATAATGAGAGTAAAAGTAGAAGAGAGATTAAATAAATTAGAAGAGTTTTCAAACAATACACCTTTAAACTATATAGAATTAAATTATACCGGATCCAATGATAAGAAAATAGGGGTAGTAGCATCTGGATGTTCTTATAAATTTGCTAAAGAGGTTTTTGGTAATAATGCATCTTATTTAAAACTTGGATTTACCAATCCACTTCCTAAAGCATTGATGAAAGAGTTTGCTTCAAAAGTTGATAAGATTTATGTGATTGAAGAAAATGACCCAATAATTGAAAACGAATTAAAAATGCTTGGAATAGAATGCTTCGGAAAAAATACGTTCCCATATAAAGGAGAAATGACTCCTGATGTAATCAGAAAGTCAGTATATGGTGAAAATGAAACAACTATAGACTATGATGAAAGCAAAGTTGTTTCAAGACCACCAACTCTATGTGCAGGGTGTCCTCACAGAGGCTTTTTCTATGAAATTGGAAAGAGAAAAAACACTGTAATTTCTGGAGACATAGGATGTTATTCACTAGGATTTGCTGAGCCTTATAATGCTATGGATTGGTCAGTATGTATGGGCGCTAGTATTAGTATGGGACATGGTGCACAGCAAGTATTTAATATGAAAAAGGGCAATGAGACTAGAGTAGTTTCAGTACTTGGCGACTCTACATTCTTCCATACTGGAATCAACTCATTATTAGATGTGGTTTATAACAAAGGTAATTCTATAAATGTAATTTTAGATAATAGAATTACGGGTATGACAGGACATCAAGAAAATCCAGGTACAGGATATACGCTGCAAGGCTTAGAAACAGAAACTGTTGATATAGAAGCACTTGTAAAAGCTTGTGGAATTAAAAACGTAAGAGTAGTAAACCCAAATGACTTAAAAGAAATGAAAGATACTATAGATTGGGCTTACGCGTTAAAGGAAGCATCAGTAATAATTACTAGATGGCCTTGTGTATTAAAAAAATTCTCTAAAGAAGATAAAGAGGAATTTCAAGGTGCTTTCCAAAATAACTTTAAGGTTGATGAAGATAAATGTATAGGATGTAAAAAATGTATTAAAACTGGATGTCCAGCAATATCATTTGATAAAACAGTGAAAAAGGCTAATATAGATAAGGGTCCGTGTGTAGGTTGTGGAATATGCGCGCAAGTGTGTCCAGTGAATGCAATTGCAAAGGAGGCAAAATAATATGATAAAAAATATAATGTTAGTTGGAGTAGGTGGTCAAGGTACTATTCTTGCCAGCAAACTTTTGACAACAGGTTTAATGGAAGCAGGCTACGATGTTAAAATGAGCGAAATACATGGAATGTCCCAAAGAGGTGGAGCTGTTTCATCTCAGGTTAGATATGGTGAAAATGTACAATCTCCTGTAATAGAAATTGGAGGAGCAGATATATTAGTTTCCTTTGAAAAAATGGAAGCTATGAGATGGCTTAAATACTTAAAGCCAGAAGGAAAGGTTGTAGTTAATGATTATGAAATGGACTCCATGCCTATTCTTTCTGGAAAAGTTGATTATCCATCAGGAATTATTGAGGATCTCAAAGTCAAAGTGAAGACAACAGTAGTAGATGCTGCAAAACAAGCGAAAGAGCTTGGAAATCCAAAGGTTATGAATGTTATTTTACTTGGAACTCTAATAAAGGCAATGGGACTAGAAAATATAAATTGGAATAAAATAATAAAAGATAATGTTAAGCCTAAATTTGTTGAACTTAACTTAAAGGCTATTGAGGTTGGAATGAGCCTAGCATGAAAAAAGGAGATTTTTTATGGGTGATGCTACTATTAATTTGGGTAGTTATCTTAGTAGTTCCAGCAACCCGTGAGGCATTTATTGGGGCTACCGATTCACATCCATATATAGGAGGGTTTATTAAGTTTGGAATATTGGCCACTATGGGCGATTTGCTTGGAGCAAGAATGCTTACAGGTAATTGGGTTATTCCTAAGGGAATTGGTTATAAAGTTATTGTATGGGGAGTTATAGGTTTAATGGTTACCCTTGTATTTACTGTATACATGGGTGGAGTAGCAGCTGCGCAAGCCTCTGGTAAACTTCCTTTTAGCGGATCAATACTCGCACAAGCATTTTTCGGAAGTGCTATTATGAATCTTACTTTTGGACCTATGATGATGGTTTTTCATAGATTCACAGATATGTATATAAATATAAAATATGAGAAAAATGGTGGCAAGGTTTCAATGAGTGAGCTTATAGATAAGAACGATTGGCATTCATTGGTGGAGTTTAGTTGGATTAAAACATGCCCTTTTTTCTGGATACCTGCTCACACTGTAGTATTTTTGCTACCAGCACAGTACAGAGTTATTGTCTCAGCATTTCTGTCTATAGCCTTAGGGATATTACTTACAATTGCTAAAAAAGGAAAGTAAATAAAGCAACTAATGGATAGTTATATTCATTTAGTTGCTTTTGTTATTATATTTACAATTAGATAAAAAGATATTGCAAGATGTGTGATGTATAATATAAATATAGCTTGTAATCATTTTGTATGATTAAGAATATAAACTAAAGAAATAGTTACTATTAAATTTTGGGAAATCACTAGTCTTGTCTGCATCGGTGAGTTAAGTTGGTTTAGAAATTTTAGATTAAAAATAAGTTTAAAGAGGAGTGGAATCATGAAAAAATTATTAACAGGAAACGAAGCTATCGCCCGTGGAGCATGGGAAGCAGGAGTAAGGTTTGCATCAGCATACCCAGGAACACCTAGCACTGAAATATTAGAAACTATTGCATTGTATAAAGAGGATATTTTAGCTGAGTGGGCTACAAACGAAAAGGTTGCTTTAGAAGCAGTAATTGGTGCGTCTTTCGCAGGAGCTAGATCCCTAGCATCTATGAAGCATGTTGGACTTAATGTGGCTGCTGATCCACTTTTCACTAATTCATATTTAGGAGTTAATGGGGGTCTTGTTGTAATTACTGCAGATGAACCAGGAATGTTTTCATCACAGAACGAGCAGGATAATAGAAATTATGCAAGAGCTGCTAAAATTCCAATGCTAGAACCAGCAGATAGCCAAGAAGCAAAGGATATGATTAAAGAAGCCTTTGAAATCAGTGAAAAATATGATAGTCCAGTACTTTTTAGAATTACTACAAGGCTTTGTCATTCTAAGGGCATAGTTCAATGTGAGGAGAGAAAAAACGTTGAAATAAAAGAATATGTTAAAGATGTGAAAAAGTATATGCCTGTCCCATCTCATTCAACAATCATGAGAGTGAAAGTAGAAGACAGACTAAATAAATTGGAAGAGTTCTCAAACAATACACCTTTAAATTATATTGAATTAAATGATATCGGATCGAATGATAAGAAAATAGGTATAGTGACATCTGGTTGTTGCTATAAATTTGCTAAAGAAGTTTTCGGCAATAATGCATCTTATTTAAAACTTGGTTTTACAAATCCACTTCCTAAAGCAATGATGAGTGAATTTGCTTCAAAAGTTGATAAGATTTATGTAATCGAAGAAAATGACCCAATAATTGAAAACGAATTAAAAATGCTTGAAATAGAATGCTTTGGGAAAAACACATTCCCGTATAGTGGTGAATTGACACCAGATGTAATCAGAAAGTCAGTTTACGGGAAATGCCAAGCAACTATAGAATATGACGAAAGTAAAGTTGTTCCAAGACCGCCAACTCTATGTGCAGGGTGTCCTCACAGAGGCTTTTTCTATGAAATCGGAAAGAGAAAAAATACTGTAATTTCTGGAGACATAGGATGTTATGGATTAGCTTTTGCACAGCCTTATAATGCTATGGATTGGTCATTATGTATGGGTGCTAGTCTTAGTATGGGACATGGCGCACAACAAGTATTTAATATGAAAAAGGACAATGAAACTAGAGTAGTATCAGTACTTGGGGACTCTACATTCTTCCATACTGGAATAAACTCATTATTAGATGTGGTTTATAACAAAGGTAATACTATAAATGTAATTTTAGATAATAGAATTACTGGTATGACAGGGCATCAACAAAATCCAGGTACAGGATATACACTACAAGGCTTAGAAACAGAGCTTGTTGATATAGAAGCACTTGTAAAAGCTTGTGGAATTAAAAATGTAAAAGTAGTAAACCCAAATGACTTAAAAGAAATGAAAGAGAATATAGATTGGGCTTACGCGTTAAAGGAAGCATCAGTGATCATTACTAGATGGCCTTGTGTGCTTAAAAAATTCTCTAAGGAAGATAAAGAAGAATTTGTGGGCGCTTTCCAAGATAATTGTGTGGTTGACGAAGATAAATGTATAGGATGTAAAAAATGTCTTAAAGTTGGATGTCCTGCAATATCCTTTGATAAAACAGTGAAAAAATCTAGAATAGATAAGGGTCCATGTGTTGGCTGTGGAATTTGCGAGCAAGTATGCCCAGTGAATGCAATTTCAAAGGAGGTAAAATAATGACAAAAAATATAATGTTAGTTGGAGTAGGTGGACAAGGTGCTATGGAAGTTGGAATGAGCTTAGTATGAAAAAAGGTGATTTTTTACACGGAAATAATGGGTATTTTACAACTGCATAATTTATTTAATTTTGACAAAGGAGTAATAAGACACTCCTTTGTCAAAATTATTTTAAAACTGGTTATCTTGACAGATAGAATTATGAAGATTATAATTACTTAGATATCTATGTAATTTTAGGAGGTGAATATAATGAGTGCAATGGATAAAAGTTATTTCCAAAATATATTTGATAATGCAATAGGACCTATTATTCATAAAGTAGACCACGGTATCTATTTAAAGCTTAATAATCTTTTAAGTGAGCATGATATAACTCTACAGCAAACTATGGTTCTTACGTTTCTCTGGTTAAACAAAGACAAAGAGTTTATTAACCAAAAAAGTGTAGAAGAGCATATGGAAATAAAAGGACCATCTGTAACGAGTTTAATTCATAAAATGGTTGAAAAGGATCTTGTTAAGCGGAGTCAAGATGAAAAGGATGGAAGGAATTTTAAATTGAAAATAACAGAAAAAGGTATAGAACTAAATCATATTTGCTTTAGCACCTTTGCTCAGGTAAATCATAGTCTTATCAAAAATATATCAGAGGATGAAATTCAAACATTAAAACATCTTCTTAATAAAATCGCAGCAAATATCTAAATTTTTTAATTTAATAGATAGAATTCTAAGTAATTTAATAATAATTAATGGAGGTTAGTATGAGAAACGATGTTTTTGAAAATTATCCTATACCCAAGGCTGTATGCAGCTTAGCACTACCAACCATGGCAGGAATGCTAGTAGTGGTTATTTATAATTTAGCGGATACCTTTTTTGTAGGACGCTTGAATGATGCTAATCAAATAGCAGCAGTATCTATAACAATGCCAATATTCCTTTTGCTAATGGCTCTTGGAAGTATATTTGGAATAGGCGGCGGAACTTATATATCAAGGCTACTTGGCAGTAAACAAATTGACAAAGCAAAACACGCTTCTGCTTTTTCCTTTTATGTCTGCCTTGGACTAGGAATTATATGTACAATTATTGGGCTGATTTTTATGCCTCAGATTTTGAACATGTCCGGTACAAGTATAAACACCTATGAGTATGCAAAAAGTTATTTAACTATCATTGCTATTGGTTCTCCCGTCATCATTTTAGGCTTTTCTCTGGGACAGATTATTCGTTCAGAGGGTGGGGCCAAGGAAGCTTTGGTTGGAATGATGCTTGGTACTGTGATTAACATTATACTCGACCCGGTGTTAATTTTATGGGCAGGAATGGGTGTATCAGGTGCGGCAATTGCTACCGTTTTTGCTAATGTAGTTTCTGTTGGCTACTATTGCTATTATTTCATTAAGAAAAATAGTTTGTTGTCTATAGCAGTTAAACATTTTTCCGTGAATAATGAAATGGTAAAAGAAATACTTTCAATAGGTATTCCTGCTTCATTAAGTTCTATTTTGATGAGTGCATCCAATATTATTTTAAACAATTTCGCTGCAGGATATAGCGATAATGTTATAGCAGCATTGGGTGTTGTAGGTCGTGTTACTATGCTTCCCGCTATGCTACTTATTGGTTTAGGGCAGGGAATTCAACCACTTGTAGGATATAACTATGCTGCGAAAAATTTCAAACGTATGAAAGACGTGTTGAAGTTTACAGCGATTGTGGGCACTATTATAGGCGTTATGTTTACACTTTTATTCTTCTTTACAGGAGGCGGTGCCATAAAACTATTTATAAATGACCCAAAAGTAGTTGACCTGGGAACTGGTTTTATTAAAACCATTATTTTATCCATTCCATTTTTAGGTGTTCAGTTTGTTTTAGCCAATTCTTTTCTAGCTATGGGTAAAGGAAAGCAATCGCTTATTTTGTCAATTTCAAGACAGGGACTACTTTATATTCCCATTCTCGTAATTTCAAATTATCTGATTGGATTACCAGGGATTGTTTTTGCTCAGCCCATTGCTGATATTGCAACTACTGTATTAGCAGTTTTGTTGTTTGCAAGAACCTTAAAAAAACTAGAGATTAAGGATAATAATGAATTAGATAATGCTAATTATGGTCTTGAATCTGAGTAGTTTTATATAATAAAAAACAAATATATCCAATAGAGATCATCCTTTTTATGGATATTAAGAAAACTTGATTTTGCTACCTATATTATACAATTTCACATTCATACTTCCTTGTATAAGTGTCACTTTGAAGGATTTTCAATATATTTATAGAATAACTTCTATAATAGAGATAATTAGTAACGTTAGGAGGTAGCACATGAATAAAAGTTTTTTTGAAATTGATGATATTGTGAAGGAAGAAATTGAGGAACTAAAAGACACAGAAGGTATAGAAGTAGACCCTATGACTTTCAAAATATTAAATGCTTACAAAAATATTATCGCAAGGCAAGAACAGGAGTTAATAAAGCTTAATCAGTATAAAGAACTAAGAATAGATGCATTTACCATAGGAGATGCTGTATCCGATGGAATATGCTTGGTTGATAGCAAGGGATTTGTTTTGGCAATAAATAAAGGATATACAGATATAACTGGAATAAAAGAAAAAGAAATATTGGGGAAAAATATTCAGAATTTAATAGACAGTGAATGTTTTAACAATGCCGTATCACTATTGGTTATTGAACAAAAGAAGAAGATTTCATCCCTATCTACAATCATCAAGAATAATAAAAAAGTATTAATAACTGGAAATCCTTTTTTTAATGAAAGTGGAGAAGTAACTCAAGTGCTAACAGTGATGAGAGATTTAACGGAATTACTAAAGTTAAAAGATAAATTAGAAAGTATAGAGAAAAAGAGTGAAAAGTATTTAAATGAATTAAACTATCTTAGAAACAAACAAAAACAACGGGTTAACCTCATCGGAAAAAGTATGAAGATGAAGCAGTTAAAAGAATTGGTAAGCTATGTTGCGAAGACAGATGCCACAATTTTAATAACTGGGGAAACAGGATGTGGGAAAGAAGTAGTTTCAAAAGAAATTCATGATAGAAGTAATAGAAAAAATGAACCCTATATAAAAGTAAATTGTGCGGCTATACCAGATTCTTTAATTGAATCTGAATTATTTGGATATGAAAAAGGAGCATTTACAGGTGCTCAAAACAAAGAAAAGTTAGGTATGTTTGAACTGGCTAATGGTGGCACCATCCTTTTAGATGAAATTGGCGAGATGCCATTAACACTGCAATCAAAGCTGCTGAGAGTTCTTCAAGAAAAAGAACTGATGAGAGTAGGCGGAACAAAAAGTATAAAACTGGATGTAAGAGTAATTGCGTCTACAAATCAGATTTTAAGTGAATTAATAAAAAGTGGAAAATTTAGAGAAGATCTGTTTTATCGTCTAAATGTTGTGCCAATAAAAATTCCTCCCCTTAGAGAAAGAAAAGATGATATTTCCATTTTATCTTATACATTTTTGGAAAAATTTAATCTTAAATATGGTAAAGAAAAAAATTTTGATAGTATGGCAATAAGTGCCTTTGAACAGTATGATTGGCCAGGAAATGTTAGAGAATTACAGAATGTTATTGAAAGACTGCTAGTGGTGGATGATGAAAGTAACATAACATATACAGATATAACAAATATAATTGGTAAAAATAAGATAGCAGTTCATTTTACAGACCACACTTTAACCTTAAGAGAAGCAGTGGACCTTCTAGAAAAAGAAATGATAGAACTAGCATTAAAAAATTATGGTAGCACTTATAAAGCAGCAAAAGTGCTAGGAGTTACCCAACCTACAGTTTTCAGAAAAGCAAAAGCTTTAGGGGTACCATTGAATAATGTATAAGATTCACTCACATAAGGTTGCATGAAGAAACAGAGCTAAATTCAAAAAAGTCATTATTTTTAATGGCTTTTTTGTCGTGTAAAAGAGAAGTAGAAATGTAGGCCCCAAACTTAATCAATACAAAAATGTATTCAAATAATACATTTTTGTATTATTGCAGAAACGTAGTAATACTACAAACATGTCAAATAATAATACAAATTTGTATTAAAAGTATTTTTATAGTAAAAATAAAGATGGAAAATGTTATAGATTTAACAATTAACTTTCATAGGCATTTTCAAAGGTTATACAGGGTTTTTATAAAATATAAGTGGGATTTATATAGCTTGGCACGAGTATTGCTATACAGTTAAGTGAAGATATAATAAAATATGTTTTTATTATATCTAGGAAAAAGGTATGTTTGAAAACGATTTGGTGATATATATTTCACGAAAAAATATATTAGGAGGTAATAAACATGAAAAAAGTTGAATTAAATGAGGTAGCTGCATATCTTGCACCAAAGCACTTTGACATGAAATCAATGAAATTACATGGAACAGAGGAAACAGGTGCAACAAAATTTTGGATGGGGATGTCATACTTCTTACCAGGTGGCGGTGCCGAGTATGCTTATGAAGATTCTCCAACTGAAAAAATATACTATGTACTAGATGGAGAAATAACTATAAAGTCAAAGACTGAAACATTCGTACTTAAAAAGAATGATTCTATATTTATTGGACCAAATGAAGGAAGAGAAATGATTAATGAGACAAATCAAGTAGCTACAGTTTTAGTAGTCATAAACTATTAATAAATTATTTGTAAAAAACTAAATATTAAGGAGGAGATAATATGGTTGAAAAACAATTTGTAAAAAATTTGTTTGATGTTGAAGGAAAAGTTGTACTTATAACAGGCGCTACTGGAGCACTCGGACTAGCGCTTTCTTTTGGATATGGATTTGCAGGTATGAAGGTTTTTGTCACAGGACGAAGCGAGGAAAAGTGTAGTGCAGTTTGTACTGAACTTACAGCAAAAGGAATTGAATGTGGTTACTCAATAGGGGATCCAGCTGTAGAAGCAGATGTAATAAAGGTTGTTAAAGATGCAACTTCAAAATTCGGAGAAATCAATGTATTAGTAACAGCGGCAGGATACAATCACCCACAGCCAATTATAGAACAAGAATTATCTGAATGGAAAAAAATTATGGATTCTGATGTTCAAGGTACATGGTTATTTTGCAAATATGTTGGAAAACAGATGATTGACCAGGGAAAAGGCGGAAAAGTTATCATGGTATCTTCTGCTCGTTCAAAAATGGGTATGGCTAATTACACAGGTTACTGTACTGCGAAAGCTGGTATCGACCTTATGGCTCAAAGTCTTGCATGTGAATGGACAGCCAAATACAAGATTAATGTTAACACAATTAACCCAACAGTATTCCGATCAGATTTAACTGAATGGATGTTTGATCCAGAAAGTGCTATTTACAATAACTTCTTAAAACGTCTTCCAATTGGTCGTCTTGGTGAACCAAACGATTTTATAGGACCTTGCATTTTCCTTGCTTCAAGTGCCAGTGATTTTATGACAGGCGCGAATGTTGCTACTGAAGGTGGATATTGGGCTAATTAATTCATACATTAGCTATCTAAAATAACATATTTAAATAAAGTATAAAACTATATATAAATTAGGAGGAATAATAAATGGGAAAGAAAGTATTTGTAGATTTAACTCATCCATTCAGTGCTGACATACCACGTTGGCCTTATTTTGCAAAGCCAATAGTAGATTCTATGCATACCTTGGCAAAAGGTGGTGTTCTTACACAGAGAATCGATTGTGTTCAGCACACTGGTACACATTGTGACGCACCACGTCACGTTATGGAAATTGAATTCGATGGCAAGAGAGCTCGTTATACTCATCAAATGCCAGTTGATGCATACATGGGTGATGCAGTTTGCCTAGAAATTAAAATTGAACGTTGGGGATTAATCGCACCAGAACATCTTGAAGATGCTTGTAAACGTGCAAATATCAAACCAGAAGAATTAGAAGGAATGGTTGTTTGCTTAAATACAGGAATGCATCGTAAATTTGATGATTCAAAAGACTACTATCATTACTCATGCGGTACAGGCGTTGAAGCAGGAAAATGGTTTGTAAAACACAAAGTTAAATGTGTAGCTATGGATATGCAGGCTCTTGACCACCCTCTTCATACAGCTATGGGTAACAACGGTGCTACACGTTTGAACTTACTCGGTGCTTCAGGAAAACCAATCACAGAAGAATATAAAGATCAGTTTGGTGAAGAAGCATATGCTGAATTTGATAAAGATGAATACATCAGAATTCATGGTAAAGAAGCATATGATGCTAAGTTCGGTGATTTAGAAGCAATCGGATGCTGGGGAACATGGGAACCTTGTCATAAACAATTGTTAGGACATGGTATCGTTGGTGTTGAAAACCTTGGTGGAAATTTAGACAAAGTATCTGGAAAACGCTTCAGATTTTTATGCTTACCAATCAGATGGTACATGGGCGATGGCTCTATGGTTCGCTGTGTTGCGGAAATAGATGAAGATGATTTGAATGATGTTCCTGAAAGAGTTTACACATACGGTGGATTTTAATTTAAAAAGTACTAAATAACATTTAGTGTTGGCTTGTCTATGACAACGGAAAGACTAACAAAACCGTCAGAGACAAGCCTTATTTTATATATACTATTGTTAATAAAATATCAAAGACGAATTGGAATTTTGAACTAAGTAGCTAGACGAGGTTCAAAATTAAAAATATGTACAACCTATTTAAAATGCATTTTTTATAAAAGTTATTATTAGTGGTGAAATAGTACAGTATTTGTAGTTAAAAGATAATTGAAATGGAGGGATTTTTTTATGGAAAAAGCTAAAAAAAAGGGTCCTGTAATTGGTGGATTCGGACGTGACGGTTGGGGAATTATTATTTATTGTGCTGCAATGTTTTGGTTTTATGTAGGGATGGTTAATGATGGATCTAACATCACAGCTCCTGCGTTTGCTGCAAAAACTGGAATAGAATATTCTGTTATATTAAGTATGGGAACTATTGCTGGAATTGTAGGTTTTTTATTTTTTATTTTATTTGGACAAATCAACATTAAATTAGGTGCGAAAAAAACTTCGGCCATTTGTATGTTTTTAGCAGGGATTTTCTACATAGGAGTATGAATGTCTAATAGTCTTATAACCTATGCCATCTGTTTATGTGTCGTAACTGGTGCTGTAATGTCCGGAGGATACATTTCTGGTGGGGTTCTTGTTGCAAAATGGTTTCCCAAGAGAAAAGGTATTGTTATGGGATATACTACCATGGGACATAATTTGGCATCGGCATTTTATGTTCCAATGATAGCTTTTCTTGTCAATACCTTAGGCCTTCAAAAGGGTGTTATGGTTCCGGGTGTTTTAGTAATGATTTTAGGCTTTATTGGGTTATTGATGGTTAGGAATACGCCACAGGAAAGAAATATGTATCCAGATAATGTTACTAAAGAAGTTTATCAAGCAGAATATTTTGTTGGACATGATGATGATCAAATGGGTGGATGGACTACTAAAAAATTACTGCTTGAAAGAGAGGTTTGGTTAACAGCAATTACGACAGGAATATATCAACTCGTAACGGTTGGTGTAATGACACAATTGGTTGTAAGAAATATGCAACTCGGATTTACACAAGTTCAAGCGATTACAATCATGACATTTTTAGCAGCAATAGGCGTTGTTGGATCATGGCTATTCGGGATTTTAGATGATAAATATGGTACAAAGCCAACGATGATAGTCTTTGGGCTATGGTATATGGCCGCTTTGTTCTTTAACGTTCTAGAAATGAAATACAGCATATATATTTCTGTTTTTATGATAGGAATGGCTATTGGCGGATCAGCAAACTTTACCACTTCATTACCGGCAGCGGTATTTGGTAGACATGGATTTGAAAAGGTTAACAGCGTTATTTTCCCAATTCAGGGAATAGTAACATCTTTAAACTTCTTATTAAGTGGAATATCTATTGCGCTTACAGGGAGCCTAAGGGGCGCATATGTGGTATTTATTGTCTTGTTAGCTTTTAATCTCTTACTGATCACAAGGCTTAATGAGCATAAATTCAATAAAGACTTTAATACAGATAACACTGAGAATGAGTTGGATAAGAATATTGAAAAAAAATCTGCATTAGGAACCTAAATAGGAAAACCTAGATTTGAACTGAACTGGATTAAATTAAAAGAGTATACTATAATTATAAGGCACCTGTATTGTACAGGTGTCAGTTTCTATTTGTAAAATACAAATAAAAAGGGGTAAAATAATGGGAATCATTAATTCATTTGATTTATCAACCTGGCAATGGGTATGGGTAATAATTTCAGCCTTCTTAGTTGGATTTTCAAAGACTGGGATTAGTGCTTTTATGATGCCTGTTATACCAATTATTGCTAGTGTATTTGGAGGAAAAGAATCTACCGGAGTTATTCTTCCGCTATTATTAATAGGGGATGTTTTTGCACTTTACTATTATAATCGACATGCAAAATGGAGCGATATAAAAAAACTTTTGCCCTGGACATTCATAGGGCTAGTATTTGGTGTTATCGTTGGAAACTACATTAATGACAAACAATTTAAGATGATTATATCTATTTCAGTTTTAGTTTGCCTATTCACTTTAATTTATACTGAAAAAAAAGGTGAAAGTCTTAAAATTCCGAAAAAATTTTGGTTTTATGCTCTAGCAGGCATTGCTACTGGGTTTACATCTATGATTGGAAATGCTGCAGGACCTATATTCAGTGTGTATTTGTTAACTATGAATTTTAAGAAAAATGATTTTATGGGCACAACAGCTTGGTTTTTCTTTCTTATCAATTTATCCAAAGTACCACTACAGATTTTATTCTGGCATAATATTTCCTTTAAAACAATTCTTCTTAGTATTGGAATGCTGCCAGCAATTGCTATAGGGGCATTGCTTGGAATGCTGGTGATTAAAAAGTTAAACGAAAAAAACTTTAGATATATTATTTTAGGAATGACTGCAATAGCCGCAGTAAGGTTATTAATATAGAATGGAGACAAAAAAATACAAAAAAATTAAAGAGGAGTTGTTAAAATGAAATTAATTCCAGGTTTAGCTTTATATTCTCTAATGGGGGAGCTAAAAAAAGATTATATGGGTACATTGGAAAAGATAGCGAAGTTAGGTTACAAAAATATTGAATATGCATTTATACCAACAGGAGATGATGGAAAGCCAGTGGCTTCACCATCAGAAATTGGAGCTAAAGTAAAAGAGCTAGGTCTTACAGCGATTTCCAGCCATGTAATGATCAATGAAGATAGCGATATAGATGCTATAATTGCAGAGAATTTAGTAATGGGAGCACAGGCATTAGTTTTACCATTTTCCCACATGTATACCATGAAGGATGTGCTCAAAATAGCAGACTTATGTAATAAAGTAGCTAAAAAGTGCAGTGAGAATGGAATGAAGTTCTATTATCACAATCATTTCCAGGAGTTTGTAAAAATAGGTGATAAGTTTGCCTTAGAACTATTACTTGAAAATACAGATCCAGAGTATGTAAATATTGAGCTTGATACTTATTGGGTTGCAAGAGCAGGACTTGATCCTGTTGAGATTATTAAAAAATTAGGCTCTCGCTGCAAAATGATCCATCAAAAGGATTTAAGTGCAAGTGCTTCACCGGTTAATTTATTTGAAGTATTACAAGGACCAGCCAATGAAGAAAGTGTAATGGGGATTTTAATAAATGGAATTGCGAAACCTACTGATATAGTTGAGGTTGGAACTGGTATTATGGATATTAACGAAATATGTAAAACTGTTTCAGATCTTGATTATGCAAAGTATATTATTGTGGAGCTAGATCATATTTATAATATGCCTCCAATGGATAGTATAGAATTGAGTTTAAAAAACTTAAAGATGGCAATAGGTTAATTTGTAATAAAGATTTATATGGAGACATGAAGAGAATTTTAAAGTATAGAGAGGAAGGTAGTAGTTGTGAACTATAATGGAATTACCTTACTTCAAATTGAATATTTCTTTGCTGTGGCAAGACACCTGAATTTTACAGAAGGGGCAAAAAGTTTATACATTTCACAACCTTCTTTAAGTAAGCAAATTGCGATATTAGAAAATGAAATAGGGGTGCAACTTTTTTTTAGAACAAAGAGAGATGTTCGTCTGACACCAGCAGGAGTAGTTCTTCTTAAAGAACTGGGCGGCATAATTGAACATATTGAAAGTGCCATAGAAAAAGCAAGGCAGCCTGATTTGGGAGAAAACAGTACCATAAACATCGGTTGTTTGGAGACCATGAACGTTAGTAGCTTTTTACCTTTAATTATAAAACACTTTAAAGAAAAATATGCAAGTGTAAATCTAGTTTTTGAAAGGCATACTTTCAAAAACTTAAGAGAAAAACTTGTCAATGAAACTCTAGATATCATCTTTACCCTTTCCTTTGAGAATGATGATTCCCTAGGAATACTTTTTAATACTGTACATAAAGGAAATTCATATATTGTAATGGAAGCGTCCAATCCTTTGGCTAGTCGAGAAAATGTAACCATTGTGGATCTGAAAGAGGAAGCTTTTGTTATTATTTCAAGAGATGAATCACCCAAGGGATTCGACGCTATTATAAGCCTTTGTAGAAAAAATGGATTTACTCCCAAAATAGTGAAACAGCTCCCAAACATAGAATCTGTACTTCTCTGTGTGGAAATGGGAATAGGCGTCGCTTTATTTGATTCTAAAGTTAGAATATCCAATTTGGATAGTCTGAAGGTTTTCAAGGTAGAGGATGATTTTATAAATGTCATTATGGCCTAGAAGAAGGAAAATATGAATCCAGGTATTCCACTATTTACAAATTGTGTTTTGAGTGAAACAGAATAAGAAAATAATTAAAGTGAGTTCAATTGTTTTTAGAATCTTAAGCATAAATTATACCCCATCTTCTGAAAAAGGTGGGGTATTTTGCTGTTATTTTCTAATAAAAATATGAGCAATAAAAACAAATTTACACTTATAACTTAAAAGCATAAGAGCAATGCCAAATGGATATTTTAACATTATTTAATACATTGATATAATATAAACAATCAGATATAAGATTTACTTCTGTAATAGTATAGGGAGTTAAAAACTAAAGATATGCATTGTAAGCTGAAACATAAAAATAATATTATAAGGAGAATAAACAACATGAGAGAGTTAAGAAAAGAGCTAACGTCACAAGAGAAGCAAAAATCCTATGCAAAATATTTCAACCAACCTATTGTGAGTCCAAATCCAGAACTAATGGCAATTCTTGAGAAGGGACCAATGGACCCATCTAAGGCTTTGCTACCAGAAAATATAAATCATTTGATGCAATCTCAGTATGATGAAGTGGAAACTGGATACTGCGTTCTCCCCAATGGAACTGGCTACGTTGCTGTGAATAACAAATTTCCAGGAGTAACATTAGAAATGATCAATTGGTGGTTTGGATGGCATAGTCTAGAAGATTTGCGCTATATGTTATGGTTTAGAGAAGGACATTATGGTATAGATATTAGCGATGAAGATAGAGCAAAAATACTTGATCCTGCTACACCTATGTTAGAAAAATTTCAAGGGTTAACCCATCATGTAATAGAAGACACTGGAAATGGAGCGGAGGATATACAAATTTCATTTTTGAAACCTAAAGAATTAGGCTTTAAGATGGAAGAGCTGAATTTGAAATCCGTTACCATAGTTGGAGGGAATGGAGTTTCTCAGGCTAGAGTGGGGGGACCCAAAGCACCTGCCATAATGCTGCATTATTTCAGAGAAATATCAGGAGGAGTAGAATCTAGATCACGATTTTGGATGGGCTATCATATGATTGATAAAAGGCCCTGCAAGTTACTGCTAGAAGGAATACAAATTCCAATTCAGGCACCTATGGGACTTGCCTTTCATAATGTGTGTGAATATAGCAATTTAGCTGCAATTTTGCCAAGCCTCTATAAGGAAATGGGAGGAAAAATAGTTTAAAAGAATTTTAGAGAAATATAACAATGAATCAAGTAATGAAAACAATTTAATATTTATTAAAAAAGAGAGGATGAAAATAATGATTAAATACAAATATGTTTTTTCACCAATTACAATAAAGGGTGTAGAATTCAAAAATAGAATTCAAGTAGCACCAATGGTCCCATGTATGGCTAGCCCAGAAGGGTGGGTAACAAAAGAATTAATCGAGTTTTACAGACCTTTTGCTAAAGGTGGTGCAGCCATTGTTACAGTTGGAGACTCTGCTGTAAACTGGACTCATGCAATGGATCATGAGGGACAGCTTAATCTAGGTGATGATAATGTTAAAATGGGACTAGATGATTTAGCAGATGAGGTGCAAAGATATGGTGCATTGATTTCTGTAGAAATAAACCATGGTGGGCGTTTTGCAAATTCAATGAATTTGGCAGCAAAAGGCTTAAAACCAGTAAGTTCAACTCCAAAGCCAGCAGAAATTGATGAATTCTTTTCAAAACTTCAAGGAAAATCGCCAGCAGAAGTAGAAGAAATGAGCATTCCACTAATTAATAAAACTATTCAGGATTATGCATCAGCAGCTGGAAGATGTAAGGACAGTGGATTTAAAATGGTAATGATTCACGGAGCTCATGGTATGCTTCCGGGACAATTCTTGTCACCCTATGTAAACAAACGTGTGGATAGATACGGTGGAAGTTTTGAAAATAGAGCACGTTTTTGTATTGAATTATTAGAGGCAGTTCGTAGAAGAGTTGGCGATAATTTTATTATAGAATATAGAATAAGCGCAGATGAATTAGTTGAAGGCGGAATGAAAACGGATGAAGTTATCCAGTTTGTAAAAATGATAAAAGACAAAATTGATATACTTCACGTTTCAGTTGGAATGCTTCCAAATCCATTTACAATTCAATATATGATTCAACCACTTTATATACCATATATGCCAAATATACATTATGCTGAAGAAATTAAAAAAGCAGTTGGGGATGACTTATATGTAACTGCAGTTGGTTCTGTTATGACTTTGGAAAATGCAGAACAAATACTTTCAAGAGGAATAGTTGATTTCGTTGCAATGGCAAGGCCCTTTGTAGCTGATCCAGAGTTTATGAGAAAAGCTGCACAAGGAAAAGAAGAAGATATACGTCCATGTGTGCGTTGCAATACTTGTTGTGGACGTTCTGCCTTCTTTAAAAAGACACGTTGCGCAGTTAACCCAATAAACGGACGGGAAACAGAATATATTGGTGGAAGAATTCCAAAGGCTGAAGTTACGAGGAAAGTTGCAATAATTGGTGGTGGACCAGCTGGAATGCAGGCAGCACTTACTGCAGTTCAAAGAGGCCATGATGTAACAATTTATGAAAAAGAAAGTAAATTAGGTGGAACTTTAAATCATGCAACGGATATTGAATTTAAAAAAGAGCTAAGAAACTACTTAGAATGGATTGTTTCCCAAACTCTTAAGTGTGGAGCTAAGATTCTGCTAAATACAGAAGTAACAGCAGAAACCCTAAAAGAAAACAAACCAGATGCATTGATTATTGCAGTAGGTGCCACACCATTTATACCAAATGTTACTGGCGTGCAAAAGAGTCATGTGCATTGGGCTGGAGATGTAGATTGTGGAAGAGTAGAAGTAGGACAAAAAGTTATTGTTGTTGGTGGTGGGTTAACAGGAGCAGAGTCTGCTATAGCACTTGCAATGGAAGGCAAAGATGTCACACTACTAGAAATGATGGGACCAGAAGCTCTTTTAAATGGTGCTTCATTGATTAATAAATTCGCATTACAGTCTTTACTTATGAAACATCACATTAAAGTAATTACTAACACAAAACTAGAAGAAATTACAGATACAGGAGTTAAAACAATTAATTCAAAATTTCAGTGGAAGGAATTTGAAGCAAATACTGTTGTATTAGCACTAGGAATGAGACCACGAAAGGATAAGATTACTGAATTAAGACATTTAATACCGGAAACAGAAGTGTATGTGATTGGAGATTGCAATCAGGTTGGTAACGTGTATTCAGCAGTTCATGCGGGGTTTGATACGGCGGTAGAGATTTAGTTTATAATATAAAACATAAATATGGAGGACATAAAATGAAGATTTTAGCAGTTACAGCAGGTAGAAAAAATGGTAATGGTGAAATATTAGCCAAGGCAGCTTTGATGAGGGCAGAGGAATTAGGGGCTGAGGTTAAGATGATTAACCTTCATGATTACAATATAAAGCCTTGCTCTGGATGTGAATCTTGTACAATAAAGTTTACACAAAAGGGGGAAGCACCAGAATGTGTATATAAAAATAGTGATGATATGGATTCTATTATGAAGGAATGGTTATCCGCAGATGGAGTAATGGTAGTTGTACCATCTTATTCTTTTATGCCAGCAGGAATTTATAGGATTTTTACAGATCGTCATTTGGCTTATGAACCAAATTTTCACAAACAAGTAGGGAATTCTGATTATTTCAAACATAGAGTGGGAGCAATAATTGCAAATGGAGGATCCACTAGGAGCTGGATGTCTCTTACCCTTGAAAGTATAAATATAACATTGCTCGCTCAAGATATTAAAGTAGTCGATCAAATGATGGTAAATCGTGCGCCAAGACCTGGGCAAGTCCTTCTAAATGAAGATAATTTAGATAGAGCAGTTAAAGGGAATTAAGGATTATGAAAATGCTACTTTCTTTGGAGATGAAAATTTGGGATGGTGCCCAGTTTGTCATTCTAATATTTTATCTTTAGGTGAGGCTCATTGGAATGATGAGGGATTTATAATAGAATGTCCTATTTGCCATTGTGGAGGAGATTTAGAAAAGGACGAAAATGGAAAATGGAAGTTCGTAGTAGAAAAGGATGGTTACAAAAAGTCTATGTTAGATGGAAGTGGTGCCAAAGATCATTTTTTTGAAATACAAGATACCATGAAAAAGTATTTCATAAATGTAGAAGCAATCAATGAAAAACGTAAAAAATATGTAGATTATAAACCTGCTACAATAGAAATAAAGAATGAAAAGTAAAAAAATCTCAAACTTTACAAGTGAATATCTAAAAAATAGGGACTTAAGTCCCTATTTTTTTATGTCTTTAGTCCTTATAATAAAGGGACTTTAGTCCCTTTTAAGAGACTTTAATTAGAAGTATAATTAAATTATAGAAAAATAAGAAACATTTAGGGGGAAATTATGAAAAACATATCATTCAAAAAACTATCGACATATTTTTTAGCTATAACCATGGTGTTATTTTCATTTAGTTCAGTATTTGCTGCTACACCAACAGTTCTTACAGCTCCAACAAGCCTTATTGCCACTGCTGGAGATTCACAAATAAATTTAACTTGGTCAGAAGTTCCAGGAGCTACTTATTATAATGTTTATGAATCACTAGATGGTTTAATATATAATTTGATTAGCGTTCCTACTACAGTAACTAAAACGACTTTTAATTTAACTGGTCTTACAAATGGTAAATTATATTATTTCAAAACATCTGCAGCAAACGCAGATTCAGAAAGTACATATTCTAATGTTGTATCTGAAAAACCATCAGTGAAGACCTCTCCAGTAAACCTTGGTACCGCTGGTGATTATGCAATTTTATCAAAAACAGGAATCTCTACTGTACCTAATTCTGTTATTACTGGAAATATAGGTGTTAGCCCGATTGATTCCACGGCCATTACTGGATTTTCTTTAACAGTAGATGCCACTAACGAATTTTCAGGGTCCACTCAAGTTACTGGAAAGGCATACGCAGCAGACTATGCTTCTCCAACTCCTAGTAAGCTTACTACATCTATAAGCAACATGGAAACAGCCTACACAGATGCCGCTGGAAGAGCTGTTAATTATACCGAACTATATACTGGAGATCTTAGTGGTCAAACTCTTACACCTGGTGTTTACAAGTGGGGTACCGGTGTATTAATAAATTCTGATGTCTACCTAAATGGTGGAGCAAACGATGTTTTTATTTTCCAAATAGCTAAGGGAATTACCCAAGCTTGCAACACTAAAATTATCTTAACCGGTGGAGCACAAGCCAAAAACATCTTCTGGCAGGCGGCCCAAACCGTTGAGATTGGTACGGGTGCACATTTTGAGGGAATTGTACTTGGTAAGACAAATATCAGTATGGGCACTAATGCATCAATAAATGGAAGACTATTGGCACAGACTGCAGTGACTTTGATAAAAAGCACAGTTGTAGCACCTTCAATGGCTGTAGCTCCTTCAGTGTCTGTGTCTACAATGACACAGTTACAAGAAGCATTAGCAGCTGGCGTAAAAGATATTACCATTGCTGAATCAATTCCTACAGGTATGTCTACAGTTACAATTCCATCAGGAACGGTGCTTAGAGATTACTTTAAAATCGGTTTTGGTAACACAGTTGTGGTAAATACAGGTGGTATGTTAAGAGTGGGCACTGGCACAATAGACAACCTATTAGTAGGTGATGCTAACAGTACCGCCAATCTAGCATTAGCAACTGATGCAACTTTCTCTATTACTGGTACAGTTGGTGATAAAATTGCAGCATATGTACTTAATGGAACAGCAACGATGCAACAACAAAATACTAAACCATTTATAGTAGCAGAAAATGAAACATTTACAATTGCAACTGGAGCTACATTGAATGTAGCCACAGCTACAGATACAGTCCTTGCGAATGTACAACCAGTATTAAATGTAGATGCTGCCGGTGGTAAACTTGTAGTAAATGGAACATTAAATTTATTAACTGGATCCCGTATTTTCTTATGTAATGGACTTAGTAGTATAGTAAATACAGGAACTATAATTAACAATGCAGGAATATATAATGGTTCTGTAATAACTGGAGTAGTTGGAATTCTTGATGCAAATCACAATGTAATTAATTTTCCCGCTATGTAAATAAATACAACTAAAAAAAAGGGGCTGTCTTAAAATATAAAGTACACCTAGATTTCAGATTCATCTGTTATCTAGGTGTTTTTTTTTATTGTCAACTATCATAAGTCTTAAGCTTTACTTAAGACTTTTTTAATCTAGTTTTAATCTTACAAATATATAATAATACAGAGATTTGTTTATTTAATAATATTGTATATAAAAAGAGGCGGTAATATGTATCTTAATATTGGGAAAAGAATAGATAATTTTGATAATTATATTCTATTTATTATTAAAAAATATGTACATAATAGATATTTAGATATTATAATGCCTGTAGTTACATTTGCAGGAAATTTAGGAATTATTTGGTTTATAATAGCTATTGCTTTAGTAGTAGATAAACCATATAGAATAATTGGAAACTCAATAATTTTAACATTAATTATAGGCACAATTGTTGGAGAAGGAATAGTAAAACACATAGTAAGACGGGTTAGGCCTTGCAATAAACAAGCTAATATTAGTTTTCTTAGTTTAAAGCCAATATCTTATTCTTTTCCTTCCGGGCATACTTTATCCTCCTTCGCTGCTGCAGAAATGCTATCTATGTATTTTGCACAATATAGATTGGTATTTATGTCAATGGCATTTTTGATAGCATTGTCAAGACTATACTTATACGTTCATTATCCGACGGATGTTATAGCGGGATTTATAATTGGAGTGTTATGTTCAAAAATAATCTTCATTATTTTGCAAGAAGGGCACATTCAAACCCAATTATTATTACTTAGAGTTACGTTAAAAACATAACATTGAATTGAATTATAGAATTTGAGAAAAAGGATGGGACTTATGAAAAAAATAAAAAAAAGTAGAAAAACCAAAAGAAGTACAAGCATACTTGTTTTATTATTTATAATATTTGAATTAGCTTTCACAGCTATTACAGGTCCATTTATGCTTTATTATGGACCATTTAAAAATGTAAAGAGTACAGTGGTAGGTGCAGCTATGACTACGTATACATTACAATGGCTAGCAACATCATTTATATCAGATGAAAAAATAAAACAAATCATGAGCGAACAAACAGTAGATGTAATAGCTCAAGATAATTTGAATGGTGTAGATTCTGGTGTAAAGGTAAAAAACAAAAATGATAATAGTATTGAAAGATATGATGTAACAGGAAAAAAATTCAAAGGGTATTTACTTGTAGTTAATGACCCAACTAGGTTAAAAGTAGGTTACAGCAGTAAGCTTGGAAAGGAAGGTGAGATTACTAGTGATATTGCAAAAGATAATAATGCCATTGCAGCGATTAATGGTGGTGCGTTTACAGATAAAGTTTCTGGATCACTTTCGACAGGAACGGGAGCAAATCCAGCTGGAGTTATAATGGCTAATGGAAAAATTGTTTATGATGGTATGAAAAATGAAAATCAAAAAAGAGAATCTGTAGCATTTACTAAATCGGGAAAGCTTTTAGTTGGTTCTTATTCCACTAAAGAACTGAAAAGTTTTGGGGTAACTGAAGCAGTATCATTTGGACCAGCCATGATAGTTAATGGGCGAAAAACTATAACTAAGGGTGATGGGGGCTGGGGTATAGCACCTAGAACATGTATTGCACAAAGGAAAGATGGAGCAATATTATTATTAGTTATTGACGGTAGAGAGCTAAAAAGTATAGGGGCTACTTTAAAAGAGGCACAAGATGTATTGTATGAATATGGTGCATATAATGCTACTAACTTAGATGGGGGTTCTTCTTCTACAATGTTTTATGATGATGAGATTATAAATGATCCTTGTGGCAGCTTGGGTGAGAGATCAGTACCTTCAATTATCTATGTAGAAAAAAGGTAATAAAGTATCATGAATATTTAAAACTAAAGGAGAAAGTATTATGAAATGGAAGAAAAGAATAATTTTATGGATAGTAGCATCGTTATCGTTGCAATGTTTAGGCCTCTTTTATGTAAATCACTATTTTTTAGCTACTGATTCAAAGGTAGTTACGAAAAAGTTTGCTTACGATAAAAGTGAAAAATTAAAAAATAACGATATTATTGTACCTGCAAATGCAGAAAATATATTAGTATCCTATGATGCTAAATACTTATCCTATTATCAAAATGAAAAATTAGAAATTGTTGATTGTAAGGATGGAAAAATTAAAGATATAAAGGAAGAAGATGGAACTAAAATTTCTTTTTCAGAATGGCTTCCAGATAGAAATAGAATGCTATTAGTAGAGAAAAAAAGTGATACTGAATCAAACTTAGTATTATATTCTTACGACGTATCAAAAGGCGAAAAAGTAAAAATAAAAGAGTTAGACTGGGTTGGTACAAACTCCAAAGTAGAAGATATTCAAGTATCACCTTTAACAGGAGTTACTTACGTAAAGGTCTTAACCGGTGATAAAAGTAGCAATATATATAGAATTGATAGAATGGGAGATATGACAAAAGCGAGTACAATATCTAATTTTGTGGGTAATATCGCATCAGTGCGTCATGAAGATAAATTGGTATATGAAGAATTAGCTTATAATAAAATATATGCTACGGGTCATAATGAACCTATAAGTGTTAAAGATGCAGAAAAGCTTACGTTAATTGGTGAACGATTTATTCGTTTCTTCTGATGGTAAAGTCTATCAAAACGATGCACTGAGAAGTGTAATAAAAGAAGTCAAATCTGGAACTCAAACTAACTATGAAGGTAAAATATTGCAATTGTATACTAAAGGAATTGTAACTTTATTAAATAATAAAATATCTTTTGTTCTTTTTAAGTAGTTAATAAAAAGGTTAAAATAATCATAAAAAAGCAATCAACTCAATGTTGATTGCTTTTATTTATAACCGATATTTAATTATAAAACTAACACCAGCATCCCTATTTATAGCCTCTATTTCTCCATTATAAAAGCTTATAATTTTTTTGCAAATAGCCAAACCAAGACCAAAATTGCCAGTCTTATCTTTATAGAAATTATCAAAAATATGACATAGATGCTCCTTAGGGATATTAGGCCCATCGTTATAAATCTCTATTACTGCAAAAGTACCTTCTTTTTTTAAAGTTACGCAAATTTTCCCATTAGCATATCTAAGGCTATTATCTAAAATGTTTTCAATAGAAACCTGTATTTTATCCACGTTTCCATTTATAATAGCTTCTTCAATATTTAAATCCCACTTAATATTATTATTAATTACTTTAAACCTATTTATGATATGGAATAGTAAGCGATGTAAGTTAATTTCGATATCCTCAATATTATTTTCTAAAACATAATCAAGGGTATTTAAATATAACATCTGCTTAACTTTTCTTTCGAGGCTTATAGCCTCATCTCTTATTATCTCAGCGTTTTTCTCCACTGATTCAACATACACACCATCGATAATAGCCGCAGCATGACTCATAATTACCATAATTGGTGTTTTTAAATCGTGGGATATACTTTGTAAAAACATTTTTTCTTCTTCATCCGCACGCTTTAATTCCTTTTGCATAATATTCATTGAGTTTGCAAGTATTCCAATCTCGTCTTCATTTTTAACAATGATAGGTTCTTTCCAATCTTTATGGGCTATCCTAACAGTATATTTTTCAAGTTCCTTCAATGGTTTTGCAATATAATTTGCAACTAATTTTGCAGTTAGAAAACCAATAGCTATAAATACCAGGCCTACCATAAGCACCATGTACAACAAATTATTATCATCTTGCATTTCAGGCATATAAGTTATTAAATAAGATTTTCCACTACTTCCATACTCGATTGAGCTTATTATAAAAATAAATTTCATGTTTTTGTAGGACTCCTTAAATTGTTTTTCAACAAGAGTACCTGGTGTAATGAAACTTGACATCCATAGCTTAACATTTTTATCATTTATACTAATAGGCGAGTTAGGATCTTTAGGTGTACTTAGGGCATTAGAACTACTTGAAGCATTAGGTGGTAATCCGTGCCCTTTATTTATATTTATAATTTTAGTATCATTATTATTATCCACATTAATAATATAATAATCGCTGCCTCTTAGATTTTTTATTTCATCAAATCTATTAGGCTCTGTAAAATTTTTATTCTTTACTAGGAAATCATGAGATACTTTTAAGTCTTGAATTCTAGCTTTTTCATTAATAGTTCTAAAAGCAACCAAATAGAAAAATGAAATGCTAAAAATTATTATAAGTATTATGATTGTAAATGTTGTCCATATCCTCATGGTTAGTGACTTGAATTTAAAGTTAAATTTCTTCATGACTTATACACCAATTTATAGCCATAGCCATACACGGTCTCTATGGTGAATTTATCTACTTTTTTTCTTATTCTTCTTATGGTGTCATCAACTACTCTATCTGAACCAAAGTAATCATCGCCCCATACAGTATCTAATATTTGCTCCCTAGATACTAAATTATTTTTGTTTTCAATAAAATAGTACAATAGTTCAAATTCTTTGTTAGTTAGTATAACCTCTTCTTTCCCTAGGAAAACTGTTCTTTGTTTCTTGCTAATGCTATATCCTCCCAGATTTAAGACATCCCTGGTTTGAGTGGCATCCTCTTTATCTACTCCAGAAATTCTCTCTAAAAGTTTATTTGTTCTAATAATAAGCTCTCTAGGTAAAAAGGGCTTTGATAAATAATCATCGCTGCCCAGTTCTAGTCCAACAACGCGGTCAAGTTCCTCATTTCTTGCAGACATAAAGATAACAGGCGTAGTTTTATTGTTAGCTTTAATAGCTTTTATAATTTGATAACCATCGATATCTGGAAGCATTATGTCTAGTATCCAAAGATCAGGCATATCCATAATTCTTGCTATTGCAGAATTACCATTTGAAAAAGTAGTTACTTCATAACCTTCACGTTGTAGGTATTTTTCTAATAAAAGATTTAAACTTATTTCATCTTCAACAAGATATATCTTCTTTGACAAGTGTATCACCCCTATGTGTTAAGTACTAAGTTCTATAGTTTGTAAAAATATTTAATTAAACCTATTATCTTATATTCTATCATACAATTTTCAAAACATTTTATATAATTTATGTGAAAAATATGTGTTTTATAAAAATAGTTACAAATAACACCCCTTTAGAATATTATGATATATATAAATATCTGTATTTAGATATTGTATATAACGGGGGTGTTTTTAATAATGGATAATTCTACAATATTTTATATTTTTATTATTACATCATTTCTTATTATTTATTTCCCTATAATATTAGATATAATTAATATTAGAAAAACCCACATCATGATAGATACAAAAGGTCTAACTAGAAGAAGTATTACACTATGTTTAATATATATATATATATCTATTCAAATCTATTTTATTATTTTTAATAAAGCGGATACTCTTTCAGTAGAGTTTAAGACTATTATAGTATCTGTTGTTTCATATTATTTTGGAAAAAGCACAGCATTGGATGATCCAAATAAAAAAAATTAATATTATGCCAGTAGTAAAAGCTGTGAATTGTTACTTCACAGCTTTTTATACTAAATAATATTTGTTATTTACCAATAAAAGTATACACTTTAAGGGTGGGAAGGACTTATGTTTTAGTTATAGATACAAAAAAAGCTGTGAATATTATTCACAACTATCTATATTAAAGTAAAGGGGGACTTCGCTTTAATGATTATTTAACTTATATTTAAATAATAACATAGAATTGTGACAATATAATGAATAATATGTGTAGTATTTGTTAATTATAAAGAAATATCGTATATTATGAAAAGAATGCATATAGAAACAGTTATAATTATATAATTATACAAATTACGCATAAAAAAAGAGTGAAAATAGGTTCGCATAAAAAACAGGAAAAAATGAGTACTCCACGAGTACTCATTTTTGTTTATCAAATAATCTTTGAAAAATTCCTTTTTTCTTGCGGAGCTCTTCTTCCGCTGCTGCTTTAGCTCTTTGCTTTTCAAGGGTTTGAGTTAAAGTATTAACCAATTGAATATCATGTTCTTTAATGGTTTCTGGTAATGATAATACTGTTTTGTTTTTCTCTTGATCTTGTCTAAACAGAATCTGTGTATTTTCTAATAATTTATTAATATCATAAAGTTGTCCGTCTTTTACATTCAATTGCTGTTTAAGAAACTCAATATTATTTTTAAGGATATCAATCATATCTTCTTTTAATAGGGTTACTTCCGTAGCGGCCACTTCTTCTTCTGCAGTTTGATTATATTTTAGACATTGTCTAATTGCTTCTAGGCCTTCCTCATCCACACATGTTTTACCATTATGGAATATTAAAAAAGCTTTTATCTCAGGTAATTTCATCTTAGCATAAACAGTTACTTTGCTTATGTTTAAATGTTTAGAAATTTTTAATGCATCATAAATCATTGTACTCGCCTCCTATATTATTTATAGAAGTATTCTCCAAATATTCCCAAATTCCTTTTTTTAAATAAAATTTAATTAAAATATTGTAAAATTTAATTAGAACTTAGCTAACAGTTTAACTGCAGTAGCTGGGGATACACCGAGACCATTGATGTTTATGGAGTTAAGTTGTAGTTAATATTGCTATTAAATCTAACTAAAGATTACCTTTAACATTATTTTTACCCAACAAAGATAATGTTTTAAAACGCTGTTTCAAATCATCCTTGAAGTTATTATCTATGTTAATTGTATTCTCTTTTATACAAGGAAAATTTATATTAATTATTGTATTTTGTTTCATATATCTATATAAAAATATACTTAAATTTACATCTAGACTGTTATTCATATGTATCACTCCAATTAAATTAGTGTAAAACTTTATTCATTAATTTATTATACACTAAATTACACCAAATTACACAAAACGACAAAATATTTAATTGTTTTATTTAACTAAGTAAAATAGTTAACTGTAAACAATAAAAATACATCGCATAATATATTCTGATGAGAATTTTTAAGGAGTATCTTTATGCTAAATAAATATAATAGAGTAGCAGCTATGAATTATGCCATAAAATATGCACTTGTACCAAACAAAGATTATAAATATTTTCAATCTATTAATGAGGATGGTGGAGATTGTACTAACTTTGTCTCTCAATGTTTAAAGGCAGGGGGAGCACTCATGGATTATAATAACGTTAGACCTTGGTGGTATGATGTAAAGCGTGGTAAAGCTTCAATCTGTTGGGCTGTTGCTCACTCCCTATTCTGGTATTTGAAAATAAATCTAAGTATAAATAGAAATCGAATTAAAGGGTTAGAAGTAGATGATATAAGTAAGTTGGAAATTGGGGATTTGATATTTTATGAGAACTACAATAATATTATTTTTCATGCTGCAATAATAACTTCATTTACAGAAGCTTCTGGGAATAAAGAACCTCTTATATCGCAACATACATTTAATCAACTCAATGAGACTTATAAAAAAAGCTATAATTATAAAAAGGTACATTTTATTAAAATTATATTATGAAAATGATAAAAATGAGTACTCAATAATGTAATGAGTACTCATTTTCGCTTATTAAAGAAGTATTATTATTTTAAGACTTATTTTAAGTCGTATTAGAGGCGAAAACATAAAGCTTTGTCGACCGCTTTTACCTACAAGGAAAACCAATTATTTATTGGAGCAAGTATAGGCATAAGTATATTCCCTGGGGATGGAATTGATGAAGACACATTGAATAAGAAGGCTGACTTAGCTATGTATGAAGTTAAGCGTAGGGGTGGATATGGGTATAAGATATCTTCTTCCGAAATGGAAGAAGATTAAAAATCCTGATAATGAGGATATGGATATATTCTGAGTTTTAAACAATATTTATTAAAGAAAAAAATAACATAAATATGTAGGAACTTTTATTTATTATGTTGACAATACAATAGTTGTATCATACAATAATATTAGAAGGTGGTGGGAATATGCAGAACAAGAAACAAAATTGTCAATGTGATGAAACAATTGACAATGATTGTTGCATTAATGAAGTTGGATTTATGATGCAAAAACTTGTAAGGGTATTTCAGTTATTTGAAAGAGATGAAATTAAGACATATGGATTTACTACATCTCAGTGCTATACAATATTAGGGTTATATACATCTGGAGGTCTAACTATGAATGAGTTAAGTGAAAAAATGAATTTAAATTCCAGCACTATGACCAGAATATTAGACAATTTGGTTAGAGATAAATATATTTCACGTGAGAAAGATGAATTTGATAGGAGAATTGTTATTGTAAGCCTTACTGATACCGGTAAGGAAATAGCAAAAAAATTAGATATAACTGTTAAAGCATATTATAAAAAAGTTATAGAAAACATTCCTAAAGGTCAGGTAGAAGAAGTTTTAAAATCCGTTAATATTCTTCAAAAGGCATTTGAAAGAGCAAATCCGAATTGTTGTTAATAATAATTGCACAATACTTTTATCATGTAAGTATTGCGCAATTGTAGATTATATTTTTTTCATTATATAAAATACTTGTATGATACAAATATATTGGAGGTGAGTTTAATGTTATCAATCATTGTTATAAATATTATGGTTATATCTTTAGGATTTTTGGTTTCAGACATATTAGATGACAAATACACAAAAGCACTTAATGATTTTTGCAAATTAGAATGTAAATAGTGATATGCGATTATTGAACACGATACTTGTATGATACAAGTATAAGTAAAATTTAAAAAATAGAATAATGAGGGGGAATAATTATGTTGAATTTATTAAAAGAGACTTTGTTTTATGTATTAGCAACTTTAATCCATAATGGACCTATACTTGCTTTTGGTATACTCATAGCCGCTATTATGAAAGTGTACGTAGATCCTGAAAAGTTCAAGGCGATGCTGACAAAAAGATCCGGTGTATCAATACCCGTTACTGTAGCTTTTGGAGCATTTACTCCATTCTGTGCCTGTGGAACAATGGCAGTAGTAGTATCAATGCTTACAACGGCACTGCCATGGGGTCCAATAATGGCATTCTTGACCTCTTCACCGCTGATGAGCCCGGATGAATTTATACTTTATTCAGGAATAGTAAGTGTTAAGTTTGCAGTTGCTTTGGCAACAGCCTCAGTAATAATAGGAATTGGATCTGGTTATCTAACACATTTAGTAGAGAAAAATACACACTTTTTAGACGGTCAGGCAAGGTTCGTAAAGATTAAAACTAAACCGGATTGCTGTGATATAGAAGAAATAGCTAATGCACAGTATTGTGATTGCAGTTCAACCACAAAAACACAGAATTTCATTGGAAAATATAAACTTAAAGAACTTTTTAAGGTATTCTATGAGGTTGGTATCAAACAAGTATTGGTTTATTTCGCAATATTCGCAGCCATAGGCTTTATGATTAATAGATATATACCGGCAGTTTTGATAATGAAATATTTTGGATCAGGCAACAAGCTTGCAGTTCCACTGCTTGCAATAATAGGCTTGCCACTCTACGTAAACGGCTCATCTTCAATTCCTATAATTACTGCACTTATGGCAGGAGGAGCAAGCAACGGAGCATTGCTGGCATTCATGATAACAGGTCCTGGCACAAGTGCTGGCGTTCTAGCAGGTATAGCAACAATAATGAAGAAGAGAGCACTTGCTTTATATGTTGTATATCTCTTAGTATTTGCAATAGTACTTGGCTACTTGTATGATTTCATTCTAATACTTGGCATATAACTTGAACAGCTATTAGTAAATCTTAGAGCACCACCAGGAAGAGTCCATAAATCATAGAATGTTCAAAAAAGCTGGGAAAGCTATAGATACACCTGTAATAATAATTCCACATATAAAAGATCCGACAACTGCACACATAACGGATTTTTTAAAATCTAACTTTAAAAAAGCAGCTATTGCAGTCCCTGTCCAAACTCCTGTGGTAGGGAGAGGTATCGCAATGAAGGTTATGAGCGCTACCTCTTCAAACTTTTCAAATTTAGATTTATTCTTGCTTATTTTTCTGTCAATTAAATTATATATGCCACTAAATAACTTATATCTGCCTAGCCATTGAAATATTTTATTGAAAAATATCAGTATAAAAGGAACTGGCAACAAACTTCCAATAAAAGTTAATAGAAATACTGATACTGGATTAATATTATACTCGTATATTCCAAGTGGTATAGATGCCTTTTGTTCGAATAGAGGAACTGCCGCCAAAAATAATACTTTTAACCAATTCATAAAAATTCTCCTTATCTATAATTACTTTAATTACTACAAGCCACTTCTTTATATAGGCCACTAATTTGATTATCCCTTAAATCTCCTTCAATTACGCTATCTTTTTAGTACGAGATACTGATTTTACAATTGTACCAAAAACCCAGAATCTGTATCCTAAAAAATTAACTACTTGTGCTAATACCATTGAAATAATTTTTGCGAAAAAGGGATTCATAGAACTATCACTCAATAATATACTTAAGCCTATTAAGCTTACCCCTAGAGATGCTGAATTAACAACAATAAATTGAACAATTTCTTTTGTTGTTTTCTTGTTAGTTTTTGTATCGTTAAAAGTCCAAAATTTATTTAAAGTATAACTATTTAATGTACCACTCGAATAGGATATTATCTGGCTTATAACATAGTTAACACCAAATAAACTATTTAGAAGAGAAAACATTCCAAAGTCAATTATAGTATTTAAGCCACCTACGAAGCTAAATTTTAAAATGTGTTTAAGCTTTTCGTTATTTATAAAGGTAGTGTATATATTTTTAACAGTATTCATATTGTTCAACTCCTTCTAAATTGCATATTTAAATTGCTATATTTAAATTGTAACAAATGAATGTATATGAATTATCAAATGATTATGTGAAAATTATGTAATATACCTTGCAATACATAGTAACTTTGTCTATACTTAAAATATACTTTGTATTGCATAGTAATTATAGGTGGTGATAAATTGGAAAATAATACTCAAGTATTAAAAGGCATTTTAGAAGGTTGTATTTTAAGCATAATTGCTAAGGAAGAAACTTATGGCTATGAATTACTAATTAAGTTAAAGAATAATGGATTTAATGATATGGTGGAAGGTACTGTGTATCCACTTTTATTACGACTTGAAAAAAAGGAATTAATAATATCAGAAAAACGTAAAGAACAAAATGGAATGACCAGAAAATATTTTTATGTAACAGAGACAGGAAAAAAAGAGCTTAATGATTTTAAAATATACTGGGATAAATTATATGTAAATGTGAATTCAATCCTAAAGGAGTGATAAATTTGAGAGATTCTATCCATAATAATAAATTAACTGGAGATTATTTAATAGCTCATCTCGACATACTAAGTTATCTGCAAAGTTGTAATATATCCGCTACTAATAAATTTTCAATTGAAGTAGATGATGATATGACGGATATGCTACTATCTGCTCAAGAAAATGAAACGCCTATTAGTGATATAGTTGGAAATGATATTAAAATTTTTTGTGAAGATATAGTACAATCCTATTATAGTAAGAGAGACAAAGCATTAGATATTTTAAAAAAGGTAAACTTTGATTTATATTTTTTACTTTTAATAGTGTTATTAGTTCAAGTATTCGAGGGGAGCATTAATTTAAGTATTGTTATAACATTTTCATTGACCTGGCTTTTGTATAAATATATATTGAATTTTTTTTACAAGAAATTAAATTTAAGATTTAAAGGATTAAAAAATAAAACTAAATGTATACTTTTGATATTTTTTGCATCGGTAATATGTTTATTTCCAATAGAGTTAACAATAATAAGATATTGTGATTTACTGCTTAATGGGTACAATGTGGCAATTGTATGTTTATTGCTCATTTTAGTAGTTCATATTGTATGCAAAAAATTAGATAAAAACATTAGATGGTATAGTTGTTTTATGTAGGCGGTACTATTCTGAATATGGTTAATCTTTATTTTAATGCTATTTTATGGTAAAATAATATCAAATTTGTAAGATGGATATTCATTAGAATATAACAGTTCAGAGGTCAATATGTGAAAGAGAGGTTTATGAATGAACTCTAAAAAGATAAAAATAGGAGCGTTTCAATTTTCAACCTGTAATGATATTGAGAAAAATCTTGAAGCAATAAAGCGTGGAATTGTGTTAGCTGCTGAAAAAAATGTTCGATTACTGCTAACACAAGAATGCGCATTGTGTGGTTATCCACCTGTAGAAATACCTTCAGTTGATTCTATTAATAGGGTTGCTCAATATGAAGCAATTAAAGAGATTTCAGAGCTTTCAAAAAAATATAATATGTTTATAGCTTTGGGTATGATCTCATTTGATGATAAAGGTACATATAATTCTGTTCAACTGATAAATCCTGAAAAGATTAATTATAAACCTTATCATAAAAGAGCATTATGGGGATGGGACAGTGATAATTTTACTCAAGGAAATGACATAGGAATTTACAATATTGATGGAATTATGATTGGAATAAGAATTTGTTATGAAGTAAGGTTCCCTGAATATTTTAGAGAACTTTTTAGAAAGCAGGTAGATTTGTGTCTCATCTCTTTTACTGATATTGGTAAACCTGAACAAAAGGAGAAGTTGAAAATTATTAAGTCGCATTTGGTAAGTCGTGCGGCAGAAAATGTCATGCATGTGCTCTCTGCAAACTCCATTTCACAATATCAGTTAGCTCCAACCTGTTTAGTAGACCCAGATGGAATAATTCTAGAGATAGCTCCTCTCAATAAAGAAGCACTAATAAGTAGAGAAATAGAGATTTTGCCCCCTCATTTTGGACGAGAGGGGAGAATAACTCACTCTAAAATATTACAAAAAATGAATGTATAATAAATAGGAGGAGTTGTAAATATTATTTCTATACTATGCAGCCAGTGGATGGCATACACTCCACCTATACTTTCGGACAAGGGGGAACCAGTAGTGGATAGTATTGCTGTCTTAGAAAAAGTAACTCTAGGTGACAGTGAACAGTGGATAACTATTCGTGGGAAAAATAAAAATAATCCTGTGCTACTTTTTCTAGCTGGTGGCATTCGTTGAAACCGATGTTCGGGACTATGAACTAGCGTTAAAGATAGCAAAAGACAGCGGAGACACAAAACAGGTTGAAAAACTAAAAAATCAAGGTCCGCCACCATACTATGGTAAAGATGTGGTTTGGAAATTTGCTACCTTCTCACAGTACTTGGGTGATTATATGACAAAAAAACCTGAAATTGAGCGACTGGGATATGAGATAATTAGTGAAATTGGAGGTACTGAATATGGTTTGTATAGGAGTATTTTAATGTACTAAAGGCTCCACATAAAGAGTTTATCTGGTTTGAACACTCAGGACATGAACCATGGAGAAACGAACGTGACAAGTTCGTAGATTTTATGATAAATTTGCTAAAGGTGAAAAGCTAAAATATTTAATTATGGCTGATGACCCGATATATAGATAAAATTCTTATATAATATTAAGAACGCAGGGAAAACCTGCGTTCTTTAATTTACCATTTTGTTTATTTATATAATTTATTTAACGTTATACATTCCTTTACTTTCCATATATTTAAATATAGCTTCTCCGTGTTTTTGTTCTTCCTTTTGTATGTGATTAAGTACATCACGAGCTCCGGTATCTCTAAATTCAAAAATTGTAGTGTCATAACTACCTGAAACATATTTTTCTGTCATCAATAAATCTGTACACATATCCTTATCAGATAGATTAATTCCACCTGATTGAGTATTAGTATTATTAACATTTTGCATTGGATTTTGATTTTGTTTCTGATTCAAGTCAGGTACAGTTCCACTTAATAATTGGTTAATACTGTTTAGGTGAGACCTCTCTACTTGACCATTAGCAGCACATATTTGCTTTAACTGATTATCTTTAGCTTGCTGCTCATACTTAGTATACTTTTCTATACAAAGTTCTTCGTGACTTTTTTGATCCTCTAATAACATTCTTTCTTTTTGGCTTAAAGATATTTGCATTAATAACACCTTCCTTTACATAAATAGTTTGTTCAAACATTATTATTTTATACAAAAAATACCTTGATGGCTGTTCGAAGGCCATTAATATTTTTGATAAATATACAAATTTATACTATAATCAGTATATGCTAGTTAAAAAGATACAAATGGAAAGGATAAAATCATGAGAAAACAACATCCACTAATTCATACTTTAATGCATTTAAAAGGAAACCCAAGAGCCTGCGTTTATACTGAACCACTATGGGGTATTCCTTTTAATTTATTTGCGCCCTATGTTTCTATATATATGTATACTTTAGGACTTACAGATAGTCAAATCGGTTTTACAGCCAGTATAGGAATGTTTTTTCAAATTATCTTTTCACTTCTTGGAGGAGTGATTACAGACAAGCTAGGCAGGAAGAGAACCACTTTTATTTTTGATATTTTATCATGGAGCATTCCATGTTTAATATGGGCCTTTTCAAGGAATTTTTCTCATTTTGTGCTTGCTTCTATTATAAATAGTATTTCTCGGGTCACAATGAATTCATGGAATTGCCTATTAGTTGAGGATTGTGATAAAGAGAAAATTGTTAATATTTATACCTGGATTTATATATTGGGACTCGGTGCTGCATTTTTTGCACCAATATCAGGGATTTTTATAGGTAAATTTGAATTGGTTCCAACCGTTAGGGTCCTTTATATTATTTCTTTTGTTATAATGACCTCTAAGTTCTTAATACTTAATAAGTATTCTACAGAAACAGGGCAAGGGATGATTAGGATGGAAGAGACCAAACACACAAATATTCCTACCCTACTAAAGGGATATTCAACTGTCTTTGTACAAGTACTTAAAACCCCAGAAACCATACTTACCTTAGGTATTATGCTTATTATGAGTATAATAGGGGTAGTTAATAATACCTTCTGGGCTATTATAGTAACTGAAAGAATCCATATACCGGCTAAATTTATAGGAATGTTTCCCTTTATACGTTCCTCTATTATGATTATATTTTTCTTTACCTTAGTTCATAGGATCGGAGCCTTAAGATTTAAGAAGCCTTTGATTATTGGATTTTCCTTATTCACAATTAGTCAAATTTTATTAATAATTACTCCAGATAAAGGATATTTAATTTTAATAATAAGTATCATTCTAGAGGCTTGCAGTATATCTCTCATAAGTCCTCTGCTAGACTCCATGCAGGTACTCTTAGTAGACCCACAGGAAAGAGCTAGAATTATGGCTATATTGTATGTAATTGTAGTTGCTTTTACATCTCCCTTTGGCTGGATTGCAGGAATTTTATCTGGAATAGATCGTAGGTTTCCATTCTTTTTAAACATTTTTCTTTTACTCATTGGAATTTTACTTACCTATTTTCAATCCGTTATGTCAAACCACAAATCCTGTCTAAAGAAGCTGAATTAGATATAATTAAAACAATACTTTATAATCCCTATAAGCCTGTATACAAGAAAGGTGGTGCATACAACATGATTAAAGTAAATAAAAACACATTTCTCAAGTGGATTATTGTATTTACCACCACATGTGGAGTAGTTTTATTCATTCTATTTCCATTTATGAGTATGAGTTCATTATCGTATAGTATTACACTAAATTTCTTGCTGATGATTTGGATGTCTATAGTGGAAACATTATTGATACTAGAACTCAAATCATCTTATTTTATAAGTCACCCCATTGAAGAGGAAGGAAAAATATATAAGTACCTTGGTGTTCATTTTTTCAGAAAATTACTAGTATTAAGTGGTTGGGAGAGAAGTAGAAAAAAGGAAACTCCTATTAGGAGATCATTGATTTTATTAGAATATTATGAATACAGAACAAGGGCCTCTGAATTTGGACACGGAATTATTGCTATTATAATTGCATTCGTTAGCGTATATGTTTATATGACATATTCATTTAAGGAAACATTATGGTTAATATTTCTTAATATATTTATGAACATATACCCTATTACAGTTCAACGTTATAACCGTCCAAGGGTACGGCGAGTAATTGAAAAACTTAAATTAAAACATTCTACAAGGAAGAAAATAAATGGATTTAGAGATACTAAAAGCTTGAATATATAATTAGCAAGGGAATTCCACACTAAAGATTGTTTTTTCACCTAGAATACTTTTCACGGAAATTTTTCCTTTGTGCTGCTTCACTATTGCTTTTGCAATGGCAAGCCCAAGTCCATAACCACCGTTGTTTCTAGAACGTGATTTATCAATGCGATAAAATCTGTCAAAGATTTCATCCATGCATTCCTCAGGTATTCCTTTACCCGTGTTTGCTACAGAAAGCAGTATATTGTTTTGGTATTTCTTTAAATTAACAGTTACAGATCCCATAGAATTCGTATATTTTAGTGCATTATCCAAAAGTATCATAACAACTTGCTTAATTTGCTCACTGTTACCATATGTTTTTAAATTTGGATCTATATTATATTGTAATGAAATATTATTCTCAAATATAACGGCTTCCATGGTTAGTAGCACATTTTCAACGGCTTCACTAAGATTAAAGTCAGAAAAAATCATATTTATATCAGAGTAGTCTACTTGAGTCAAATAAAGTAGATCATTAGTTAATTTAGTCATTCTTTCTACTTCTGATTTTATATAATAAAGCCATTTCGATCCTTCTTTTATATTATCTTCCCCATTTGTTAAAAGTACATCAACATTAGTATTAATAACTGCAAGTGGGGTTTTAAGTTCGTGGGAGGCATCTGCAATAAATTGTTTTTGTTTATCAAAAGCATTTTTTATAGGTTGTATTGTCTTATTAGCAAAAAACCTACTTATAAAGAATATAAAGATCAACGTAACAAAGGCAACTGCTAAAAAGGTATAAATTAGATTTGTAAGAATTCCTTGCTGAGAGGTTATATCTAAAAATACAATTCTGTGGCCAGCATCATAGGACTCTGTTATATACGCCCAATGGGTACCGTCTAGTTTAAATTCACCAGTAGTACTATTTTTTGAAAGTGCTACTTTTTTTGCATTTTCAAAAGAATCCTCATCCATAGCGAATATTGAAAAGGAACTTATTATAGTGCCTTCCTTGTCTGTGATCAAACTAAAAGAAAGTGAACGATCTTGAGAAGACTGAGTATTATCATCATTTGGTTTTGGCTCTTTGAAATCTTCTTTTGGTTTCTGGTTAAACTGAGATATTTTATGGAGCTGCATATCTATATCCCTATGAACATTATTGTAGGTTATTAAATATATAGATGAAAAAGCAATCATCATCATAATGGATATGGTTACTAAATTAAGAAGTAAAAATTTATTTTTAAGCTCTTTAAACATTTATTTTTTCACCTCCAAAATATAACCTACACCGCGAACAGTATTTATTATTACCTCTGAACTTAAGTATGCAAGTTTTTTTCTTAAAAAAGAAATATATACTTCCACATGATTATGTTCAACTTCAGAATCAAAGCCCCAAATTTTTTCAATTATTACCTCTTTAGATGTAGCAAAATTTTTTCTCGAAATTAAAAGGTCTAAAAGATCACTTTCTTTTAGTGTAATCTTCACTTCACGACTACCACTGGATAATTTCAAGGTATTAGTATTAAGGCCAATATCGCCAAATTTTAAAGTATCGTCTGATAATACTTCTCCCTTTCGTCTGGATAAAGCCCTTATTCTTGCCAATAATTCTTCAGTTGCAAAAGGTTTCGCCAAATAGTCATCAGCCCCACTATCAAGTCCAATAACCCTGTCTGAAATTTCACCTTTAGCTGTAAGTAGTATAACTGGTGTAGATAGTCCTTCTTTCCTTATTTCCTTTAATATGGTTATACCATCGACCTTAGGTAACATAATATCAAGTATTATTACATCGTAAATATTGCTTAACGCATTATCCAGACCAACTTCTCCATCGTGTGCAGCATCAACGGTATAATTGTTCTTCCTTAATATATGAGTTAAGGCTTCTGCTAAATGAAGCTCATCTTCAACTATTAGTATCCTCATTAAGTCTCCCCCTATATTTAAAATTTTACTTCCTATAAATACATTGAATTAATAACTTATTTATATTTAGTATATCATAGGAAACCTTTAATGAACCTTAAATTGGAATAGAGCAATAGTTAAATAATTAGCAGTGGCGCATGTTATGATTTAAGGTTTGTTTAAGGTTCACTTTATATAATAGGTTTATAGAGAAAAGGCAGGGTCAATTAAACTGTTTCTCAAAATAAATTAGCCAATGAAAGGGGCATGTTAATGGGGATTGAAGTTTTTAATAGACATGAAAGTAAGTTTTTAATAGATAGTAACATATATAAAGAAGTTGAAAAGGGACTTTTGCAATATATGGAGCTCGATGAATATAATAAAGTCCATGAATTTTATACCATAAGTAATCTTTACTTTGACACACGAGAAAATAATCTAATAAGGCATTCCTTATCTAAACCAGAATACAAAGAAAAACTTAGGCTTAGGGCCTACGGGGTTCCAAAGGAAGATGAGAAGGTGTATCTAGAAATTAAGAAAAAGGTTTGTGGCATGGTGAATAAAAGAAGAACTAAATTAAAACTAGTAGAAGCCTACAACCTTGTAGCAACGGGTGAAAAACCTACTATAAAGAGCTATATGAATAAACAAGTTTTAAATGAGATTGAGTATATTCTAAAAATCTATGACCTTGAGCCAAAGCTTTACCTAGCTTATGATCGAAAAGCATTCTTTAGCAGAATAAACCGGGATTTAAGAATAACCTTTGATTCAAATATAAGGACTAGAAGGTATGATTTAAAACTTGAAAGTGGGGATCATGGAGAAAATTTATTAGATAGTGATAAATGGATCATGGAAGTTAAAGCGGAAAACAATATTCCAATTTGGTTGTCAAATTTGCTTTCTAAATACAAGATATATAAAACAAGCTTCTCTAAATATGGAAAAGAATATGAAAATCTATTATTAAATAATAGACAATTATATTTAAATAAACAATTATCATTAAATGAAAAAATAGGAGGAATTAATACATGCTTGACTCAATACTCACATCAACCACAGCTGCTACAACAATCTCATTAGGCGATGCCATATTAACCATAATAGTATCTTTTATCTTAGGTGCACTAATAAGTTTCACTTATATGAAAACTTCTACCAAAGGAGGATATTCTCAGAACTTCGCTCTTACTTTGGTTATTATACCCACGGTTATAGCTATAATTGTATTTTTAGTAGGTAGTAATGTTGCAAGAGCATTTAGCCTCGCAGGTGCCTTGTCTATTATTAGATTTAGAAGTGCTCCTGGTGATTCAAAGGATATATCTTATGTGCTTTTTACAACTTCAGCTGGACTTGCCGTAGGAACTGGGCTTTTTGGATATGGTATTTTATTTACAGGGTCTCTTTGTTTACTAATGTATGTACTGAAACTTGTAAACTTTGGAGCTAATAAAACTTCTAAAAACCTACTTAAAATAACTATACCAGAAGACTTAGATTATGAAGGTGTTTTTGATGATTTATTTTTACAATATACTAAGGGTCATGAACTTTTAAAGGTTAAAACTACAGATCTCGGTAGCCTTTTTCAATTAGTTTATACGGTAGTATTAGATAATAAAACAAGTCAGAAACAATTTATAGATGAATTAAGGTGCAGAAATGGTAATTTGAATATTACATTATCAATGTGCGCCGAAGCAACAGAATATTAATAAAGAGGGAAATGAAGAGGAGGATTTTATTATGAACAGAAAATCTATATATTTAAAATTATTGACAGTGCTTTTGTGCACAACTATTTTATCATCTTGTGGGAGTAAAGCTGCAGTAGCTAATAAAGCTGTGGTAGCTGATACAACTGTTAGTACCGCTATAAGTAAAATGGTTACCTATGACACCAACGACTATTACACTGAGTGGAAAAATGAAACTCCAAATTATATTGCGCTAACTGGAACCGGTGCTACGCTGAAAGGTACAGGAGCAACGGTAAAAGATAGTAAAATTACTATAACAGCAGCAGGGGTATATGTTATTAGTGGAACACTTAATGACGGCCAAATTATTGTTGATGTTAAAGATAAAGAGACAGTTAAGCTTGTTTTAAATGGGGCAGTAATAACTTGTAGTGATAATGCACCTATTTATTCTAAAAGTGCAGGAAAAACTATCATCAGTTTGCAAGCAGGAACACAGAACACTATAACAGACGGAAAAAAATATGCTTCTACTGATGATCCCAATGCGGCAATCTTTAGCCAAGATGACCTTACTATAAACGGGACTGGTAACTTAACTGTTCGAGGAAACTATAACGATGGAATTACAAGTAAAGATGATTTGAAAATTACTGGAGGAAATATTAAAATTTACTGCGCTGATGATGGACTTATGGGAAAAGATTTAGTGGCAGTTAAAGCTGGAACTATAGCAATTGAATCTACTGGAGATGGAATTAAAGCCTCAAATGATACGGATGCATCAAAAGGCTCTATAGCCCTTGAGGGAGGAACCTTTAATATAAAATCAGAAGCGGATGGGATACAAGCAAATACCTCTGTACTTATAAGTGGTGGAATATTCATAATTGCTTCAGGTGGTGGTAGCGCAAATGCCGTTGCTAAAACTGGAGAAAACATGGGGATGGGTAACCCCGGGGGTACAACCGCAAAAACTGATACAACAACAAAAACTGCTGAAACAGAAACGGAAGCAGTAAGTGCAAAAGGAATTAAAGCTTCTACACACATTTCCATTGGTGGAGGTACCTTCAAAATTGATTCCACTGACGATGCGGTGCACAGTAGCAAAAACGTTACTATAACAGGTGGTGACCTATCAATTGCAACGGGTGACGATGCAGTTCATGGGGATGAAACACTAATAGTAAAAGATGGAAAAATTAATGTTACAAAAAGTTATGAAGGACTAGAGAGCAACATTATAACCCTTTCAGGTGGTGAAATTCATATTATTGCCAAAGATGATGGTATAAATGCTGCAGAAGGTACTACTGCTACTACTGATGGTACTACTACTGAGGCTGCAACCAGAAATGGTGCACCTGGGCAATCTGCTGGTACTAGCAAGCTTAACATAAATGGTGGATATATTACAGTTGATGCATCCGGTGATGGATTAGATGCAAATGGGTCAATTATTATGACAAGTGGCACAGTTGTTGTAAGTGGTCCAACGAATAATGGCAATGGTACTCTAGATTATGATGGAACATTCGTAATAAGTGGTGGACTCCTTATCGCTGCCGGAAGTTCAGGAATGGCACAGGCACCTTCTGATACCTCAACACAGTATTCTGTAATAATGACTTATACAGAAACGCAAAAGGCTGGTACTGTTGTTAATTTAAAAGACAGCAAAGGAAACTCAGTAGGGACATTTACACCTACAAAGGATTATCAATCTATAGTTATTAGTTCTTCTAAGATAGTGAAGGGTGCAACATATTCACTTTACTCAGGAGGAACATCAACGGCAACTCAATCTAAGGACGGGTATACGGGCGGAGAATATACGGGTGGAACAAAAGTAGTAGATTTCACTATTACAAGTTCCGTAACATGGCTTACTAATACTGGTGTAACAACCGCTAAAACCTCTATGCAAGGAGGCCAAGGCAAGCCAGGTGGTGGAGGAGGCCAAATGGATCCAACTGCCATGAAAACAGCTTATTCAACAGTTCTTAAAGCATTAGTAACAGATAAAACTATAACTCAAGCTCAGTCTGATAAGGTTCTTGTGGCAGCTACAGAAAATATGAAAGGCGGTGGAGGTGGAACAAAACCAACTGACACACAACTAGCAGATGGCGAAAAACTAGATGACACAGATGTAGCAGCTGGGGAAAAACCTAAAAATGATAGATTGAGTGCATTAGTTACTAGCAAAGTAATCACTCAGGCACAAGCTGATACAATAAATCAAAAGCTTCAAGAAGCTAGAAAGTAACTTAAGGAGCTTTGCAGAGAAATAAATATAACGGATAGGTATTTATTACCTATCCGTTATGTTTTTTGCCACTTGCCACGTGGGTGGCACTTTTGCTATTATTTGCGATTTCAGCACTTAATTGAATATTAATTATTAATAAGGTATAATAACTAATATATTATGATTGAAAGGGGTGTAAAACATGACAGATAAACAAAAACTATTAATTTTATTAGATGAGTTTCAATTAGGATATACCGATGAAGATAATAATATTGTGCTTAAAGAAGGCAATGAGAATGTAATAGGACGTGGTGGCTATGGAGCTACATTTATATTTGAAGAAGATAATACTTTTGATGCACTAAAGATTTATAAAGAATAAAGGGTATTTCAGGGATAGGCATTTAGTGTCTATCCATTATTTTTTGTATCAAATTATGATGTAGCACTTTATTTAGACACAAAATTTATATTTAAATTGCGGTTAATATTATTATATAAGTCCGTTAAAACCATATCTTCTGCATAGTTTGTAGGTATATCAAAGTACTTTATATCAATAGCTTGATCATTAAGCATAGAAAATATTTCTTCCATGAAAATACCCCTTTTACCGGTAATGCTGCAGGTGGGACTCTCATTTATTCCTAATATACCTACAAGAGAATAGTCCTCTGCTAGGTATTTTTTTATATCTTCTAAAATAGGCGTAAAGAGCTCTCTACATAAAGTCCTATATTCAGGGCTATCATATTCTTTTTTATTCATAGGTTTTCTTTGTAGACCTAAAAACTTAAACTCTGGACAGGGAAGCTGAATTATTCCTATTCCTTGATCTATTAGAAATTTTGCTATTTCAAATCCACCCTTTGATCTAGCAAGAGGTAGCACAACAGAATTCTGATTTAATATACAGTGGCTAAGTAAAATTAACTTTTTATCTCTAAGCATTTTTTCACATCCTACAATAAATTTTTAGTACATCACCTATATAATACATATCTGATTTTTATCATATTTTCTTAAATTGAAACATATGCACTTAAGATAAAGATTAGGTATTTGTTTTCACTATAGGTAAAGTTCAATTCATTTGAATTATGAATTAGATTTAGAGATAGCTTGCATATATAATTATATACGAAAAGAATAAAAAGTAGGAGGAATAATATGAGAGATAAAAAAGTATTTATCATGATTTTTTGCTCAATATGTATTGCATTAAACATCGTACTTGGAACAGTTACTTCAAGTTTAAAATTGCCATTATACTTAGATACAATAGGAACAATATTAGTTGCAGTATATTTTGGACCATGGTATGGTGCTACAGTAGGTGCATTAACTAATATAATTACCGGAATAATATTTAACCCAAAAGATATACCTTTTTTTATTGTAAGTGTGGCAGTAGGATTAATAGTGGGTTTTATAGCTAAAAAGTATAAATTTAATTTAGTTACAGCCATAGTTACTGGTTTGATTTTAAGTGTGGTGTGTCCTTTAATAGGAACGCCTATAGGAATTTGGGTGTATGGTGGATTAACTGGCACTGGTACAGACTTCTTATTTATATGGCTTAAAGAAGTTGGGAATAACATATTTGTAGCTTCCTTTATTGCTAAAATCACAAGTAACTTTTTAGATAAAATTGCTTCTTGTATTCTAGTATGGGCATTAATAAAGGGAATGCCAAGGCAATTTACAAAAGATAAACTATTTAGTGAAAGAGTTTAAACGGTATTGTTAAGCCTTAATCATAAATAAACGAAAAAGCTGTGAATATTCGCAGCTTTTTATATTTAAGTAAGCGGAACTTGAAATTTATGCTATTATTAGTATATAAGTAAACTGTAAATTATTACATTAGGGGAGATTGTATGAAGAAATCATATCTAATTTTTTTTATGTTTATACCAACACTTATTGGTTATTTTTATAATATTTTATTTATACCTGTATTGGCAAGTTTTCTATTTTATATTTTACCGATTTTTATGTTGTATTTTTGGTTTTGGGTTGGAGGAAAGTTTGCTCAAATGAACATAAAGGCATTTCCTTCTATTTTAATTGGTAACTCAATAGGTATTGTATCATTAATTATTTATTTTTGGCAATTTTCTATTGTAGCTGAGGGACAGAGAAATTTAACTTTAGCAGGATTATCGCAAGCATTTAGTGCTTCTCTAGGTATGTATATAGTAAATCTTGCACTATTAATTCAACCTGAAAAAAATGTTGTTGGTCATGCAACAATAGCATTAATACAGGTATTAGGACTGATACTGATGATACTTATATTTACTATAGGCTACTATTTAAATAAAAGAAAAATAAGATCTGATAATCTATTAAATTAAAGGGATTTATTAAAAAAAAATATTTAATTTATAAATTGAATTTACTGCCATGGCCTATAATGATGTGCCACAAAATGATCTTAACATTACAGCAATATTTAGCTATCTTAAAGGTCAATATGAAGCTAAACATAAACCCTCAAAATAAATTGTATGGATTCAAAACTTAATGAAATAAAAGGAGGAAAAAATAATGTCAGAATGTATATTTTGTAATTACAGTAATTCAGAAATAATAGTAGAAAATAAATTTACATATGCTATACTAGATCATTTCCCTGTAAATAATGGACATTGTCTAATTATACCAAAGAGGCATTTTGCTGATTTCTTTGAAGCAACTGAAGAAGAAGTTAAAGCAATATATAGCTTAATGCATGAAGTGAAAGAGATGTTTGATGTTCAATATGAACCAGCAGGATACAATATAGGCATAAATGTAGGAGCTTATGCTGGGCAAACCATAAACCATTTGCATGTGCACTTGATTCCTAGATATATAGGGGATGTGGAAGATCCAAGCGGTGGAGTAAGAAATTTTAAAGAGGCAATGGTTGAGTATGATGGATAGGTATCTACTGTCTTGTTGAATCAATCGTAGTTTGCTTGTATCTTTTAAATCCTTATATAATATTTTCCAACTGCGTTACAAACAAAAACGTCACAAACTTTTATTGTTTGTGACGTATAATAAAATTGTTACATATTAAGATTATGCTCATTTTACTTGGTTTTCTTTTTTATATTTTTGATAAAGAATATCTTTCAAGACCAAAACAGTGTCCTCATCATTAAAATTAAACTCATTTTTGCAATCGTCATATAACTTAGATATCTTCTCACAATAGGCATTTATTCCTTGCATACCTTGATAGGACGCTAAAATCGGGTACTTTGTACTCCACGCACTGGTCCAGTCAATTGCATCAACTATCATTTCGATGCTTGTAACATCACCACTAAGATGACATCCGCTAATAAGATAGTCATAACTTATATTATACAATTTACTTAATAATTTTACTTTTATTAACTCTGGAACCGTTTGGTCAGTTTCCCATTTGCTTACTGTTTGTCTAGATACGCCTAATTTATTAGCAACAGCTTCCTGTGATAAACCTGCCTTTTTACGCAAATCTAATAGTTTTTCGCCTAATAACATAATAATTACCAGCCTTCCCTTTATTTCAAGTTAACTTGTAGATACAGTATACCTGATATAAAAATTGTTTTCTACCAAGTAAAGATGGAAATTTGTCAACTGAACTTAACATTATAAACGTTTGATGTGTATTATAGTGGATGTCACTAATTTTCATTTTATTATTCGTTATTTAAATTCAAAATAATTTTAAATTTTCATTTCCTAAAAATTCTTTTACCTATTACAAATTTATCTTTATAATAACCAACTAGTTCAGATATTTTAATAACATCGCATTCATTAGGAGAATGTATGAATTTATTATTTCCAATATATATTCCCACATGAGATACTTCATAGGGCAGAGCTGGATTCGTCATAAAAAAGACTAGATCACCTTTTTCAAGATTTTTTATTTTAACATCTGCACCCTTATTTACCTGGTCCATAGATGTTCTAGGTAAATTTACACCAAAGTTTTTATAAACATATTGAACAAACCCTGAACAATCGAAGCCACCACTTATATATTTCCCAGTAGTATCTAATATTGCTGGTGTTGTGCCACCCCATAAGTACTGCATCCCCAAAAATGTATTTGAATAGGAGACTAAATCATTTTCATTTATTAATGCATTATATTGTTGACCATTTGAAATATATTGAGGTTTGTTTAGGGGTATTTCAAAATTCAAGAAGATAGTAAAAATCATGTGTATTAGTGCTATTACAAGAATAAAGGTTATCAACCAAAGCGTTATTGGATTTTTTTTCTTAAGAGATGTTCTCATAATTTCTCCCCCTATGGTGATTAAAAATACCTTATATTAAATTACTATTTCATTTCAAATAATATTCTAAAATACTTAAAAAATTAAACTCTTGCTATGACAATGATAATATTAATAATGACAAGCATTATTATATAAATGACAAGTATTATTATAATAATGACAAATATAATTGACAAAATTATAAAAGTAGAATATAGTAATAGCATAAGGAAGGAGGATTTATTATGGAATTAAGAAACAGAGTAAAAGAGTTAAGGGCAAGATATAACCTTAGCCAAGGAGAACTTGGAAAACTAGCAGATGCTTCAAGGCAAACCATAAGCCTCATAGAAAGAGGAGATTATTCTCCATCTGTATTGTTGGCTTTAAAAATATCAAAAGTATTAAAAGTTAGTGTTGAAGAAATATTTTATTTAGAGGGGGTAAATGAAAATGAAAATGAAGATGATAATAAAAAAATATAGAAATTTTATAATAGTAATGATAATATCCATGATAGTTGGTGGAATATTAGGCGGGGTTTCCGATAAAATATCAAAAATGGACTTATCCTTTGGCGCGAATATGAGTGAATTCCTTTTCAAAGCATTGTTTGCAATGAGTTTAATCATTACAATTTACTTAATCGTAACTATAATTTATATAAAATCAAACTATATGAAAGTGGATTTAGACAATATACCTAAAGTTCTTAATAGAAAGGTTTCTAATGCTATACTACTATGTACAATACAAGCAATAATAGGGTTAACATGGGATGCAATAGTGATAAATAAAAGCTTTGATGATGGTCCATTATATTTGATTTTAGTTCCTACAATTTTCATAATTATAGCAGCGTCGCTACTAACAACCGCTATGAGGTATTTTAATTATTTATATCCTAATAGAAAAATGAATTTATTTGAAAATGGAGCAGAAAAGAAATATTTTGATAAATTAGATGATGGAGAGAAATGGGTTACTTATACTTGTAGCTATACAACCTTTAATAAAATGCAAATGGTATACACTGTTGGTCTTGTAATAAGTATACTTTTATCCATGTTTATAAATATATCAATTGAAGTACCTATACTCATAGGAGTAATATGGATAATTCAAAATTTAATATTCTCCTTTGAATCAAGAAAATATGAGGAGGAGTAATTGGAATATTATAGTTAATAAGAGAATTGTTAATTTAATCGCTTTGTAAATTGGATAGGTGTTTAGTGCCTATCCATTATTTTTTGTCTCTTACATAGGATGTGAGATTGTCACTTATTAAGATAAATATGAAAATAAATTATATGGTTTATATATCCATTTTATATATATAATAGTATAATTAAATAAATATTGAATGCGGGAATGGTTAGAAAATATTATAAAGAAGGGGGAGTAATAGGAATGAGCTTTTTATTTAAAGAACAAAAAAATAATAATGGAGTAGAAAAAATTGAATTTGAAAATATTATAGATGTAGATAGACTAATTAGAAAGGAAGCAACCTTTAGAATACTAAATACGGCAATTATATATAATGAAGAAGAAGAATATTATTATACATTGGCATCATGCGTTAATGAAAATAACGTAATAGAAACAATAAGTATAGAAGGATTTGAAATACACAAAAACGTAATAGAACTTAGAGGTGCATATATTAATTATGAAGAGTACGAAGAGGGTTCAGAAGTAAAATATACTGGAACAATATATTATTTGTAATTTCAAGAAGTCCTTCTATAATTTTGCTAATCCCATAAATATCTTGGTTGAGTAATATGGATAGACATTTTGTGTCTATCTATTTTTTTAATGATTGTCTATTGACAGTTCCCTTAGAGAATAGTTTAAACTAGTTTAGGAGGCGATGATAATGAAAATTAATGAAGTGATGAAAGAAACGGGGCTAACAAGATAACCATTAAATATAAAATCGTCGTCGAATAAGTTGGATTTTATTGTAAGATAAATTACAAAATAAGAGGTATTAGGAAGTTATTGTAGAATATAAAGAAAAGTAATACTTATTATCAAACAGTTTCGAAAATAGAAAAGTAAAAGAATATCAGAAATAGCAATAAATTAGATAGAGTTAACCAAAACCAAAGGAGGACTATTTTGTGTTATATATAAAACCAATGAAAATGATTAAGACCGTTTTATGCACCTTTGGATTAGTGATGGGAGCAATATTCCCAATATACTCAAGCTTTTTTATTAGCTGGATTCCTGAAAGAAAATTAGTGTTTTGCATTGGGTGTCTTGTGGCAGGATACATAGTGGGTCTTTTTAGTTTTTACATAGTTAAAACTATTTTACTTAAAATCGATAATTATTACAAAGTTACCCTTTTAGATAAATTAGGTGTAGAGAATATCATTAATACAGAAAAAGAGAATGATTTAATATTAAACATGAAAAGTGAGTTTAATGAACTAATTAATAATTATGGTGCACTTATGGAAAGTGAAAGTAAGCACCTGTTAAAGCTCTCAATTACTGATTGCTTAACTTCAGTTTATAATCATAGATACCTATATGAATATTTCGAAAGAAAAGCTTCTGAAGGAATTAGTATGATGGCTATATTATTTTGCGATATTGACCACTTTAAGATGGTAAATGATACTTATGGACATATTAAAGGTGATTTAGTGCTACAGGAGGTTGCAAAAATCATTAGTGAATCTACTAATGGAAATGAAGGTATTTTTAGATATGGTGGTGAAGAATTCGTAATTTTATTAGACGGTTATTCCGATAAAGAAGGTTTTAAAACTGCAGAAAAAATCCGATTAAAAATCTACAACTCTAATGTGATTAAATCATATTGTAATTTTAAAACTCTTACAATTAGTATTGGGGTAGCAATGTATCCAGATGATGGAGTAAATATAGACACTTTAATTAATAAAGCTGATAAAGCGATGTATCATGTTAAAGAATGTGGAAGAAATAGTTGTAAAATTTATAACTCTAAATATGAAATGTAATTAATACTAGTCACCTCCAAAGAGTACTTTGTAAATAGTTTTTCTTGTCCGTGGATTTATATTCTGGAAGTATAAGGTTATACTATAAAAATAAAACCTATCACTGTATTTCAAAATCGAAACTTAGGAGTAAAGTAGATATGGTTAAAAAATAAGAACATGCCACTTGCCACGTGGGTGGCACCAAGATTGGCACCAAGATTGTACAAAAGGGGTGATTTGTAATGAAACTTACAAGGGAATTTTATGCCAGAGAAACGCTACAGGTTGCCAAAGAACTTTTAGGAAAAATACTTGTACATGAAGTTAATGGAGTAAAGTTAAGAGGGAAGATAGTTGAAACGGAGGCATACATTGGTTCAATAGATAAGGCTTGTCATGCATACGGAGGAAAACACACACCTAGACTTACGACTCTATATGGTAGGCCAGGAATCGCATACGTATACTTTATTTATGGAATGTACCATTGCTTCAATGTAATAACAAAAGAAGAAGGGTTTCCAGAAGGAGTTTTAATTAGGGCTATAGAACCAATAGATGGGTTAGATGTAATGTCAAAGTTAAGATTTAAGAAAGAGTACAACGAAATTACAAAAGCTCAAATAAAAAACTTAACCTCAGGTCCCTCTAAGTTGTGCATAGCCATGAATATAAATAAAGAAAACAACAAACAAGATTTATGCACAAGTGAACTATATATTGAAGATCCTGTGGAAAAGGAGAAAGTTGAAATTATAGAAGCTAAGAGAATTGGCATTGATTATGCAGAAGAAGCAAAGGACTTTTTATGGAGATTTTACATAAAGAATAATATTTGGGTATCTGTAAAATAGAGACTAAAGATATGTTAACTAAGTAAAACCTAAAGTCTACATAAAAGCTATCAAAATGTAAAAAACATTTTGATAGCTTTTTTATTTGTGCAGATGTTTATTGAAACGATTGCAAAAATAGAATACAATTAATAAATAAGTTAAAGTGGTTATGGGAGGTATAAATTGTGATTGAGGATACAATACTTGAATTAATTGAAACTGAAGATAAAAAGATGCCATTAACTGATAATGATATTGCAAAAAAAGTAAATACTACTAGAGCATATATAACTAAATTTAGAAAAGAAAAGAATTTACCTAATTCCAACCAAAGAAGAGAAGAAGTTTTATATAATGATATTCAAAAAATTATTACAGATAATAGTCTAATATCAGATAATATGTTATGTAAAAATCTATCTGATATTGGATATGACATTTCAAGGTATTCTGTCACTCAAATAAGAAGAGAAGTTGTTTTAAATGAAACTAAAGATACTGTAGATAATGGTAAATATCCAGTAGAAGTAACAGAAGAGGTTGTAGAAAATGCAACTACAATTGAATTAAATGATCAGAAAGATTTACATAAAAATAATCAGAAAAATAATAATTTAAGAGAAATAATAGGATATCATGGATCACTTAGGAATCAAATAAGGCAGGCAGAGGCAGCAATATTATACCCTCCACATGGGCTTCATACATTGATACTTGGTCCATCAGGGGTAGGAAAAAGTTTTTTTGCAGAAGCTATGTACAATTTTGCAATTAATTCTTCGAATTTTAATAATAATGCTCCATTCATAGTATTTAATTGTGCAGATTATGCAGAGAATCCACAATTACTTCTTTCTCAATTATTTGGATATGTAAAAGGTGCTTTTACTGGAGCAAGTACAGACAAAATCGGCATAGTGGAAAAGGCTAATGATGGTATATTGTTTTTAGATGAAGTACATAGGTTACCAAATGAAGGACAAGAAATCTTATTTCATTTGCTCGACAAAGGAAAATATAGAAGACTAGGTGAAACAGAAAATAGCAGAATAGCTAATGTTATGATAACAGCAGCAACCACAGAGGATCCAGAATCCTCTTTATTATTAACTTTTAGAAGAAGAATACCTATGATAATTGATCTTCCATCTATCAATGATAGGCCAATTAATGAAAGATACATATTAATCGAAAATTTCTTTTCACAGGAAGCTGCAAGAGTTGGGAAAGAAATTACTATTAAGTTTGATGTTATTAGGTCATTATTATTATATGATTGTCCAGGTAATATAGGCCAATTAAGAAGTGATATCCAAGTAGCTTGTGCGAAAGGATTTTTGAATTCATTGAGTGATAATTTAGCCGTTGTTATTGAAATAACAGATTTACCTGATCATGTTCCACTAGGAATATCGAGTGTTGCAAGTAGGAATTCAATTACAGACAACATATTTAATGATGATTTGATTGTAAATCCTGGAGATATAAGTACACATAAGCTAAAAGATGACAGGTATATATTACCTGATGAAATATATAGCAAGATACAAGAAAAGTATTATCATCTTGAAAAGCAAGGTCTTAAAAAGGATGAAATAAATAAAATTATATGGAATAAAATGAAGTTTGATTTAAATAGGTTTGCTAAGAATATAGAGTCAAATACACTTTTTCCTAAAGAAGAACTAAAGAATATAATTGATGAGAAAATATTGAGGGTTGTTGAAAATGTAACTAACATAGCCAAAAGTTACATAGATAATCTAAAGGATAATTTTTATTATTGTATAGCGGTGCACTTGAATTCTACGTTTGAAAGATTAAAACAAGGGAAGATAATTAAGAATTCTCAATTAGATTATATTAAAATTGAATATTATAATGAATACAGAGTTGCTAAGATACTTACGAGTGAGATAAATAATAGTTTAGATATAGAGCTTCCTGATGATGAAGTTGGGTTTATAGCCATGTACTTAAAAACCTTTTCCACTATGAATCAGAAGATAAGCAGGGTGAATGTTATTGTATTAAGTCACGGTCATGTAGCCTGTGGAATGGTAGATGTATCAAACAAACTACTAGGTACAAATCTCGCCATTGGAATTGAAATGTCACTTGAGGAGAGTCCTCAAACTTTGCTTAAAAAAACTATAGAAACAGTAAAAAGAGTAAATGAAGGAAAAGGATGTTTGCTACTGGTTGATATGGGTTCTCTCGTAACCTTTAGTGAAATTATTACTAAACAAACAGGAATTCCTACAAGAGTAGTTGGTAGAGTGGATACTGTAATGGTGCTCGAAGCAGTTAGACGAGCACTGATTACAAGTGATCTCGATGAAATAGCTGATGCTTTAGATGGAGATAAGACATATGTTGGGCAAGTAAAGAGAGCTAAAAAGTATTTAAAGACTATAATTACAGTATGTATAACTGGTGAAGGTGCGGCATTAAAAATTAAAAAGTATCTTGAGGATATAATGGAAAGTTCAAATGAAAGCATAAATATAATTTCAATTGGAATTATGAACAGAGATAGTGCTCAGGATAGAATCCATGAGATTAGTGAAGATCATAATATAATTGCAATAGTAGGAACTATTAATCCTGGAATTTTGGATATTCCATTCATTTCATTTCAGGATATATTAAAAGAAGATGGGAAACGAGTGTTAAAGAAGCTAATGGGAATAAAAGTAATTAGCCCATTGTTATATGTAATAAATGAAGAACTCATACAAATTAGAGACGATTTATTATCAAAGGCCGATGTAATTGATGAAATGTGTAAATTGCTACAAATAAAAGGCAATGTCAAGGAAGGGTATGCAATGAGTGTATATAAAAGGGAAATGATGGGGGGGACAATGTTTGTAGGTAATGTTGCAATACCTCATGGTCTACCGGAGTATGTTGAAAAATCTTCATTAACTATTTTTAAACTTAAGCATTCTATAATTTGGGAGAATGACGCTGAAACAGATACAATAATTATGATTGCGCTTAAAGAAAATGATCGAGAGATAATATTGAAATTGTTTGATTTATTATCTAAAGGGGAAATAATTGAGAAAATAAATGGAGTAAATTCGCCTAAGGAAATTGTTGATTTATTTTTAGAACAATAAAAATTCAAATGTAAAAAATGTGTTATAAGATAGAAGCTATGCAGGCTTTTATCTTTTTTTTATGAAAAAAGTAATCTGTTGCTTTTTCAACAAGTTTATGGCACGACAATTGCTATAATAAATATGTAGAAAGAGTAAGTACAATAGAAAATGAATTTATAATAATACTAAAGAGGGGGAAGAGTAATGGCAGAAAGTATTAATGAATATATAAACAAGGATTTAATAATAAACAATCTTGAAGCAGAGACAACAGATGATATTTTTTATGCTTTGTCTGAAATGTTGTTAAAAGCGAGCTTTGTAAAGGATTCCTTTTATGAAGGCCTCGTGAAAAGAGAAAGCAAATTTCCCACAGGCTTAACACTCGGAAAATACAACGTAGCAATTCCTCATACTGACGCAATTCATGTGATTAAGCCAGCTATAGCGATTGCAACCTTAAAGCATCCAGTAACATTCAATAATATGGATGGGGATGGTCAAGTGGAGGTGAATGTTGTATTTGCAATGGTTCTTAATGAACCTCACAGTCAGATAATGATGTTACAGCAGCTAATGCTTTTAATTCAGAATGAGGATATTTTAAGGAGTATGAATGAAGCAAAGGATAGCGAAGAATTATATGATATAGTCTCGAAATTTGAATGCAATTTAATCAAAAATAATTTATAGGAGGTAATAAGATGAATAAGCAAAAAGTAATATTAGTCGCATGTGGTACAGGAATAGCAACTTCAACAGTTGTCTGCAAGAAGGTGGAGGATTTAATAAAGGCAAACAATATTAATGCAAGGGTGATTCAATGTAAGATATCGGAAGTCCCAGGGTATGAGGATGAAGCAGATCTTTTAGTTACTACGACAATTGCATCAAGAGCCTACAAAATTCCTGTAATTAAAGCAATAAATTATCTAACTAACATAAATACACAAAAGGTTGATCAGGCTATTATTGATGCTCTCAAAGATTAAAGCATACCTAAAATGGAGATGACCATATTGTAGAAAATCAATTAAATAAATCAAAATATGAGGGGGAAAGTTTATGTTGCTAAAGGTTGTTCAATACATTTTAAATTTAGGACCAACTGTAATATTACCACTTACAATTACAATCATGGGAGTTTGTTTTAAATTAGGGTTTAAGAAATCCTTTAAGTCAGGTATTACAATCGGAGTTGGGTTTGTAGGTATTAATTTGGTAATAGGACTACTTACCAGTAATTTAGGTGCAGCTACATCAATGATGGTAACAAGATATGGATTGCATCTAAGTATATTAGATGTTGGTTGGCCAGCAGCGGCTGCAATTAGTTGGGCTTCTCCGATAGCCGCGATAATGATACCAATTGCAATGCTTGTAAACGTTGTATTATTGTTTCTAAAGTTTACTAATGTAGTTGATATAGATATATGGAATTATTGGCATTTTACAGCAGCTGGAGCAACAGTACTTGTTTTAACTAATGGGAATTGGGGGCTTGCAATACTTGCAGCTATTATCTATGAAATTGCAGTTCTTAAAATCGCTGATTGGACAGCGCCTATGGTTGAAGACTTTTTCGGACTTGAAGGAGTATCACTACCAACAGGATCTACTGCAGCATGTGGTCTTATAGGCATTCCAGTTGCAAAAGTAGTAGGAATGATTCCTGGAATAAAGAATTTGAAAGCAGATCCAGAATCTATTCAAAAAAGATTTGGTGTGTTTGGAGAACCAATGATGATGGGTTTAGTTCTTGGAGTGTTGATTGGATTTTTAGCTGGATATGATATTGGAAAATGTATTCAATTAGGTATTATTATGGCTGGTGTTATGTTCTTAATGCCTCGTATGGTTAAAATATTAATGGAAGGATTAATTCCAATTTCAGAAGGCGTTAGAGAGTTTTTACAGAAGACAAACTTCGGTAAAGATAGAAAATTAACAATAGGCCTGGATGCTGCTGTTGCAGTTGGACATCCAGCAGTTATAGCAACGGCACTTGTCTTAGTTCCTATAACCTTATTTTTAGCAGTTATATTACCTGGTAATAAGGTTCTACCATTTGGAGATTTAACTACAATTTGCTTTTATGTTGCATTTATAGTTGGTTCCACAAAGGGTAATATTATTCATTCAGTTATATCAGGTACTGTAGTAATGGCACTTGCACTATTAATGGCAACAAACATTGCTGGTTTCCATACTGAAATTGCTAAGATGGCCCAATTCGCAATGCCAAAGGGAACTACTATGATTTCAAGTTTAGATCTAGGAGGTAACTTCTTAAATTGGATAATAGTCAAAGTATTCCAATTGTTTACGGGTGGATTTATATTTTAATCTGCACATGCAATAATTGGAATATAGCCCAATTTGGGTAAAGGAGGATAAAATTATGGTAGATTTAGAAGTTCTAAATGTAGAAGAAATGACTGGTCTTAACTACATGTGTTCATGTGGTAAAAATCACAGTGTAGGGATAGAAAATATAAAAGTTGGCAAGGGTGTTATAACTCAGCTGCCAACCGTAATAAAGGGTTATGAGGGCACAAAAGTGTTTATTATAGAAGATACCCATACCTTTGAAGTTGCAGGCAAAAAAGTTGAAGAATTATTAAAAGATAAATTTAAAGTTAGTAAATATGTATTTAATGAGGAACATTTACATCCCAGTGAAATAACTCTCGGAAGATTACTACTCGAAATACCTATGGATACATCCCTTATTATTGCAGTAGGGTCTGGTACAATTAATGATATTTCAAGATTCTTGGGTTATAAGCTTGGTATTCCTTATGTAATTGTGGGAACAGCGCCTTCAATGGATGGTTATGCCTCGGTAGTTTCTCCACTTATATGTGATGGCGTAAAAATTACTTATGATGGAGTATATCCATTAGCCATTGTTTGCGACATTGATATTATGAAGGAGGCACCAATGCTAATGCTTCAAGCAGGACTTGGGGATATTCTAGGTAAATATACTGCTCTAGCAGATTGGCATGTTGCTAATATTTTAAACGGTGAGTATTTTTGCCCTGAAGTTGAAAAATTAGTTCTTAATACTTTGAAGAAGTGCGAGGAGGCTGCAGCTGGTGTAACAAGTAGAGATGCTAAAACTGTAGAAAACATAACTGAGGCATTGATTTTATCAGGAATTGCCATTGGTATGGTTGGAGCCTCGAGGCCTGCATCTGGTGGAGAACACTATTTATCGCATTGTTATGAAATGATGTTTATGAATAGTGGAGAAAATACAAAATGGCTTCACGGAAATACTGTAGGTGTAGGTGTAGGTGTTGTAGCTTATGCATTTAAATATGCAAAAGATTTAGATATTGATGAAATATTAAAAAAAGGCGACTACTTAAAGCTAGATAAAAATAAATGGAAACAAAATATAACAGATGTATTTACTAAAAGTGCAACAAACATTATTGAATTCAAGCAAGATAGTATTAATTTTAATGAGGAAGAAAGAAAAGGTAGTATGCAAAAAATAGTATCTAATTGGGATGCTATAAAGAAGATTTGTAATGTTGACCTTCCAGAACCAGAGGAAATAATTGTGACTTTGAAAAAAGCGGGTGCAGTTTGGAATCCGAGTGATTTAGGGCTAGGTAATGAACTCTTCAAGAAAAGTCTTATTGCTGCAAAGGATATGCGTAATAGATATGGTATTCTTCAACTTCTTGAAGATATAGGAAAGTTAGACGACGCTGCGAGTTATATAACAGATATTTATTATAAATAAATTCGAAGCTATTCTCTACTTATTGACAAAGCATTTGAATATAAATATTTTATAGAGAAAAGTGACAAAGGAGATATTATAGATATGATAGGGATAAGTAGAAGTCTTGATTCAAAAGAGAGCTCAAAAGATATTTTAAAAAAAGTAAAATGCTTTATCCTTGATCTTGATGGTACTGTTTATTTAGGCGATAAAATATTAGAGGGTTCTATAAAATTTTTAGAAGAGCTAGAAAAAAACAATATCACATTTAAATTTTTTACAAATAACTCTTCTAAAAATGCAAAAGTTTATATAAATAGAATTAAAAAAATGGGGTATAATTTGAGCGATGATATGATGCTCATTTCAAACTATGTAATTATCAATTATATAAAAGAAAATATGCCAAATAAAAAAGTATTTGTTTTAGGTACTGAGTATTTAAAAAATGATTTTATAGAGGCAAATATTAATGTTGTAACCGATGATGCAGATGTGGTTGTTGTAGGATTTGATACTTCATTAGAATATGAAAATGTTTCTAAAGCATGTGAATATATAAGAAATGGAGCTACCTTTTTAGGTGTAAATCCTGACTTTAATTGTCCTACTGAAAATGGATTTATTCCAGATTGTGGGTCCATATGTTCTATGATTACAGCGTCTACTGGAGTGGTTCCGGAATTCTTTGGTAAACCGACCCAGCATACATTAAAGTATATTCTTAAAGACACTGGATTTAAAGAGGAAGAAATTGCTTTTGTAGGGGATAGACTTTATACCGACATAGCTATTGGTAAAGGAAATGATTCTGTGACTATTCTTGTTTTATCAGGTGAAGCAAAACTGGAGGATTTAGTTAAGTCAGAAATACAGCCTACACTTATTTTTAATTCATTAGGTGATGTGAAAGACGTAATAGAAGACATTTATAGATAATTATTAACAAAAATGTATAAGTAACATTTTATATTTACTGCAGGACAAGCTTAGCTTGCTGCAATAGGGAGGTAACTTTATGAGTATTATAACAATTATTGGAGCTGGTCAAATGGCATCCGCTCTATCTTTTCCAGCAACTGAAAATGGCAATGAAATAAGACTAGTTGGTACTCCATTAGATAGAACCATCATTGATACGGTAAAAACTACAGGTTTTCATCCTACATTAAAACGTCAGTTGCCGAGTACAGGAATTGAGTGCTATCAAATCGAAGATGTAAATAAAGCATTAGATGGAGCTGACGTTGTTATTTGTGGAGTTAGTAGTTTTGGGGTTGATTGGTTCTCAGAAAATATATTGCCTATTATACCTGAAAATATTCCTCTTCTTTCAATAACAAAAGGAATGCTTGATAAGGAAGATGGCAGTATGATTACTTATCCGCAGTACTTTACAAGCAAGCTTCCAACATATAAGAAACTATCAATTAATGCTATAGGTGGTCCATGTACTAGTTATGAACTTTCTGACAAAGATAATTCCGTTGTTTCATTTTGTGGAGATGACATAGAAATACTTAGAATGCTTAAGAGTTTATTTGAAACTTCATACTATCATATCAGCCTATCTACAGATGTTGTAGGCGTTGAATGTGCGGTAGCCCTTAAGAACGCTTATGCCCTGGGTGTATCACTAGCTATAGGACTGGCTATTGGAACTGACGGCTTAGGAAAAGAACATTATAATTCACAGGCTGGACTTTTCGGACAAAGCGTAAAGGAAATGATACATCTCCTTAAGTTAGTAGGTGGTGGCGAAGAAAATATTATATTATCTGCTGGTGACCTTTATGTAACTGTTTTTGGTGGGCGTACTCGTAAAGTCGGAACCTTACTGGGACAAGGTTTTTCAATCGAAGAATCTATCAAACAATTAGAAGGAGTCACATTAGAATCAATAGTCATTGCCACGCGTACTGCACGTGGCGTGCGGGCCCTAGCAAAAAGAGGGATTGTGAAGCTTAGTGATTTTCCATTGCTAATTCATGTTGATAATATCATAAATGCTGGTGCTACTGCAGCTGATATTCCATGGAAGGCTTTCGAATCAGAAAAAATGTGATGGTGATATTGGCCAGAGTATAATTAAAAAAGTCTACATTCCTTTAAAATAATATTTTTAAAGGAATGTAGGGCTTATTATTTATTCAAAATCTTATTCTCTTTTGGATTTATAAAATGAAATAGTAATGTTATACTATTTATAGAACCTATATAAGTATATGCTAACGTTTCGTTATGTTTTGATTGTAAGCGTTTAAAACCAAATTATTAGGGGGAGAAAAACATGAAAAAAGGTATGGGATCTTTATTAGTTATGTCCTTAGTTACCGTTATGCTCTCAATGACAGGTTGTGGTCAGCAGGCTAAACAAGCACCAAAAGCTGAAACAAAACCAGTTACATTAACAATTTCTGCTGCTGCAAGCTTAACAAATGCTATGGGGGAAATAAAAATACTTTATAAAAAGGAAAAACCAAATGTTACAATAAATTATAATTTTGGTGCTTCAGGAGCACTACAGCAACAAATAGAACAAGGTGCCAGTGCTGATTTATTTTTTTCTGCGGCTACAAAACAGATGGATGCACTACAGAAAAAAGGTTTAATTTTAGATGAAACAAAGGTTAATTTATTAGGAAACAGTGTAGTGCTCGTAGTTAAGAGTGACTCTACATCAGGTGTTAGTGATTTCAAGGATTTAGCAAATGATAAAACTAAAAAAATAGCTTTAGGAGAACCAAAAACAGTTCCTGTAGGTCAATACTCAGAAGAAATATTTACATCTTTAGGTATCCTTGATAAAATTAAGACAAAGGTTGTTTATGGAAAAGATGTTAAAGAAGTTTTAGCTTGGGCTGAAACAGGAAATGTAGATGCAGGAGTTGTATATGGTACTGATGCTAAGGCTTCTAAAAAAGTAAAGGTTGTAGCAATAGCTGGTAAGAATTTATATAAAACCCCTGTGGTTTATCCAGTAGCTGTAGTTAAAGCTAGTAAAAATGTAGATGATACTAAGAATTTTCTAAAATTTTTATCAAGTGATAAAGCAAAAGAAGTCTTTGCATCTTATGGCTTTGATTTTCTTTTAAAATAAGTTAGGAGTTGAATTGTATGTCAGAATTTTCACCATTATGGATCTCCATAAAAACCTCTATCACAGCTACTTTTATAGTGTTTTTTATTGGAATTGCGACAGCTTGGTATATGGCTAGCTATAAAGGAAAAGCTAGGGGAATTATAGATGGAATTCTGACATTACCAATGGTACTACCTCCAACCGTTGTAGGTTTTATATTACTTATGATTATTGGAAAGAATTTTCCTTTAGGCAAACTATTGAATGGATTTGGAATCACATTAATATTCACATGGGTGGCTACAGTTATAGCTGCAACTGTTGTGGCTTTTCCTCTAATGTATAGAACATGTGTAGGTGCTTTCAGCCAGATTGATGTTAATGTTATTAATGCGGCCAGAACCTTGGGTGTTTCTGAGTGGAGAATATTTTGGAAGGTAGTGGTACCACTCGCTTGGCCGGGAATTGCGGCAGGTACAGTCCTAGCTTTTGCAAGGGCTCTAGGGGAATTTGGTGCAACCATAATGATTGCTGGAAGCATCCCTGGTAAAACGCAAACAATACCCATTGCAATATATTTTGCAGTGGCAAACGGAGAAACTGGTAATGCTATTAAATGGGTTATATTAATTTTTATAATATCTTTAACTGTTATGGTGGCTACTGATAAATGGTCTCAAAAGCAAGGATTTTTAGTATCCTCTGCAAGGAGGAAGTAAATATGGGTTTAGAAGTAGATATCACAAAAAAACTAGCAGGCTTTGAGCTTAGAGTTGATTTTAAAGCAGATAATGATATTTTTGGACTTTTAGGAGCATCTGGTTCAGGAAAAAGTATGACGTTAAGATGCATAGCTGGCATTGTAACCCCGGACACTGGAAAAATAGTATTAAATGGACGTGTGTTATTTGATTCGGAAAATAAAATTAATATACCGATTAGAGAGAGAAAAGTTGGATTCCTATTTCAAAACTATGCTTTATTTCCAAATATGACCGTAGAACAAAATATTGGGTTTGGACTAGTTAAAAGTATTTCTAAAGTTGAAAGAACTAATAAAATTAAAAAGAGAATTGCAGATTTACAGCTAAATGGCATGGAAAAAAGATACCCGTATCAATTATCAGGAGGTCAACAACAAAGGGTTGCACTTGCTAGAGCTCTTGTTGTGGAGCCTGAGATATTGCTTCTTGATGAACCTTTTTCAGCACTAGATGAGCACCTTAAAAATAGTATGATTGTGCAGCTTAGGGACGATCTTAGGTCGTTTAAGGGAACTTCTATTTTTGTAACCCATAACATGGAGGAAGCATATCAATTATGCAATAACATAATGATAATAACAGGGGGAAGTATCAATGCTATTGGACATAAGGATGCTATATTTAATAATCCGCCAACACTTTGTGCTGCAGAGCTAACGGGTTGTAAAAATATTTCTCGAGCTAGAAAAATTGAAAGTAATATAATAGAAGCTATTGACTGGGGCTGCAGAATTACTTTTAATTATAAAATAGAGGACAATATAACAGCTATTGGAATTAGGGCTCATTATTTAGAAGTCAATGAAAATAATGAAGATATAAATACTTTCAACTGCTGGGTTGTTTTTACTAGTGAGACTTTATTTAGAACAAAAGTATTTCTTAAATTTAGTGAACCTATAGGAGATGAAAAAAATTATAATTTACAGTGGGATATCTCTAAAGATGAGTGGAATTTAGTTAAGAACAAACCTCTTCCCTTAAGAATAAGAATTAACCCAGAGAAAGTTATACAAATAAAAGCAAGTGTAGAAATAAAGAGGTTACAATAAAAATAAGGTACCTATCATTATCTGATAGGTACCTTATTTATAATTATTTAAGTAATTGGAGCTGGATTGAAAATGCATAAATCATTATATAATTTCCAATGCTCAGCCCAAGGTTTTTTATCACCACTTGCCACATCTATGATTAGGTTAAATAGCTCTGTACCAACATCTTCTATCGTAGCATCTCCAGTTGCAATAGTACCAGCATTTACATCAATCAAATCATCCCAGTGATCCTTTAGGGTTGTCCTAGAAGAAACCTTAATAACAGGTGCAGATGCTAAGCCATAAGGGGTACCGCGACCTGTCATAAACACTTGAAGGGTAATTCCTGAAGAAAGCTGCATAGGTCCACATACAATATCACTTGCAGGGGTGGCTGCATAGATTAATCCTTTTTTGCTTGGAAGTTCTCCAGGTGAAAGCACTTCAACAATTGGTGAGGTACCTGATTTTGCAATAGAACCCATTGCCTTTTCTACGATATTAGATAACCCACCCCTTTTGTTCCCAGGGGTTGGGTTTGCACTACGGTCAACTTGGCCTTTTTCTAAATAATTATCATACCACTTCATTTCGCTAGCTAGCTTTTTCCCAGTTGCCTCACATACTGTTCTTTCTGCTAATAAATAAACACCATCCCGCACCTCAGTCACCTCTGAAAACATAACAGTAGCTCCAGCCTTCACAAGCATATCTGATGCATAGCCTGCCGCAGGATTTGCTGTAACACCAGAAAAGGCATCACTGCCGCCACATTGCATACCTATACACAAATCAGAAAGGGGAAGAGTTTCTCTTTTGCGCTGATTTAATCTTTTAAGCTTGGTTTCAGCCATATCCATTATTGCCTTGACCATTGCTCCAAAGCCTGGAAAGTCTTGAAGAATTAGAACATTTTCAGGAGTAATATCCTTTTGAGCGATAAGTTTGCCAGGAGTCAGCTTCTCACAACCTAGTCCTACAAGCATTAATTCTCCACCAAAGTTTGGGTTTTTGGCTAGATTTGCAAGAGCCCTTATTGGGATGATAGCGTCAGGTGCATTGATAGCAACACCACAACCATAAGCGTGGTTTATAGCTACAATGTCGTCCACATTTGGATACTTAGGTAATATTTTGCTTTTTAACTGAGCCACTGCAACATTTAATACGCCAGTTACACATTGAACAGTTGTGCTAATAGCTAAAATGTTTCTTGTTCCAGCATATCCACCCTTTGGATTTTTGTATCCTTTGAAGGTAGTTACAGGCGGTGTGGGCAAATCCGTCTTAATATTTATTGCAAATTTCATATCATCAAGGGCTGGCACAGCAGTTAGTAATGAATAAAAAGAAAAAGGTTATGGCATTAGCACTTATGGCTGTAATGACAATTGGGGTAATGGCAGGATGTGCTAAAAAAGATGCAGCACAATCTGGTACAACAACAACACCTGCTGCTACAGAAACAAAATATCCAGAAAAACCTATTCAAATTATAGTACCTGCAGGCCCAGGTGGAGACACTGACACAAATGTAAGACTTGTCACTAAGTACATGTCAAAATCCTTAGGAGAATCTATTGTAGTTTCAAACATGGAAGGCGCAGGCGGATCTCTTGGAACAAAACAAGTAATGGATGCTAAGCCAGATGGATATACAGTATTGTTCTTCCACCCATCAGTTATTTTAAATAAAATATTTGGCGTAACTAATTATGACTTCAGTGAATTTGAGCAAGGACCACTTGTTACTATTGAGCCAGGTAATGCATTGTTCGTTGGAAAAGATTCAAAGTTTAATACTTTGAAAGAATTAATTACTTATGCAAAGGCTAACCCATCAAAGATTAATTTTGCAATGGAAAACGGTGGACTATCTCAAATGCTAGGATTAGCATTTGAACAAGCAGCTGGAATTAAATTAAACATGGTTGATATAGGAGGGCAAGCGGCAAAGAATACTGCTCTTCTTGGAGGACAAGTGGATTTAATACCTGGTATTGTTGGAATTTCACAATCTTATATTAAATCAGGAGATATGAAAATACTAGGAATATTTGCTAGTGAAAGACAAGAAGCTTACAAAGATATTCCAACGCTAAAAGAACAAGGTGTGGATGTAGACATAACAAAACCTTATTATTTCTTATTCCCTAAGGGAACTCCAAAAGAAATAGTTGATAAATTCAGCGCATCAGTGAAAGAGGCTTGTGAAAATCCAGCATTCGCTAAGGAGTTAGAAAAATTCGTTATTAAACCTCAATACAAGACTCCAGCTGATACAAAGGTTTTATTAGAAGGTGTAAGAGACACATTCCAAAAATTATATGATTCTATAAAAAAATAAATATTTAATATATTTAACTTTAGGGGATTTTCTTTTTAAAGTAAATCCCTGTTCTAATAAATAAGGAGGATATGTCCATGGCAAAGAGAGATTTGCAGTTTTCAATTGGTGTTTTGCTACTATGTGTAATTATGTATATTGGTACTTTTTCAATTAAAATTACAAAGTCAGTTATAGTTTCTGCAGCTTATTTTCCTAGACTAATATTAGCTATAACAGCAATATTAGCGATTATATATATGATAACTGCACTAAAGACTTTAAAAATCAGTAAAGGTAAAGAAAAAGAAAATGGAGAAAAATCAGATATAAAACGTATATTACTTACTATGGGTATGTTTATTGTATACGGAGTGTTAGTTGATATCATAGGATTTGTAATAGCTTCCATAGGATATTTAATTATACAAATGTGGATTATGTTAGAAGTAAGGAAGAAAAAAGAATTAATAAAGTTTGCTGCAATTTCAACAATTAGTATGGTTTTGGTTTACTTTATATTTACTAGATTATTCTATGTATCACTTCCATCTGGAAGCTTATTTTAAGGGGGAGAGCTAATGATTAGCTTATTTTTATCAGGACTAGCAGCAATTTTAACTATTAAAACAATACTACTCATGATGTTTGGAGTAATTCTTGGTCTCATTTTTGGTGCTATACCAGGACTTAGTGCAGCAATGGCAGTGGCATTGATGCTTCCTGCAACCTTTGCTATGGATACAGTGCAAGGTATGGCAGTACTTATTTCACTTTATGTAGGAGGAATAAGCGGTGGACTTATATCTGCTATTTTGCTTAGAATTCCAGGAACACCCTCCTCTATTGCTACTTGCTTCGACGGATATCCAATGACGAAAAAAGGTATGGCAGGAAAAGCTATAGGAACGGGTGTTATAGTATCATTTATTGGAGGTATATTCAGTTTAATTGTTTTAATGGTTGCGGCACCACCGCTTGCAAGCATTGCAATAAAGTTTGGACCTTTTGAATACTTTTCTTTAACACTATTTGCTTTAACGATTATTGCAACATTATCAAGTGGATCCTTTATTATGGGTATTCTAAGTGGAGCAATAGGAATAATTGTAACCTTCGTTGGAATGGCCCCAGTTGATGGAGTGGATAGATTTACAATGGGAATTTATCAACTTAAGGGTGGATTCAGCTTACTTCCAGTGCTTATTGGCTTATTTGCTCTAACGGAAATACTTAAGGAAGCGGAGCAAAGTGTAAAAATTAAAATGATTGATACTTCAAATTTAAAAGGTAAAGGATTTGGACTTACTTTAAAAGAGATTAAGGAGCAATGGGCTAACCTTTTAAGATCTAGTATCATAGGTACAGTTATAGGAATTCTGCCTGGAATAGGAGGAAGTACTGCATCTGTTCTATCTTATGGTGAAGCAAAGAGAGCCTCAAAGCATCCAGAAAAGTTTGGAACTGGAATAATAGATGGAGTAATTGCCAGTGAAACAGCTAACAATGCGGTAACAGGAGGAGCCTTAGTTCCACTTTTAACCCTTGGAATACCTGGAGACAGTGTTACAGCAATTCTTCTTGGTGGACTTATGATACACGGAGTACAACCAGGCCCACTTCTATTTAAGGAAAGTCCAGATATAGTATATGGTATATTTGCGGCACTGTTTGTTGCTAATATTATGTTTGTTATATTTGAGTATTTTGGAATTCATTTATTCATTAAGGTATTAAAAGTTCCAAAGCATATACTTCTACCAATAGTATTTATTCTTTGTTGTGTAGGTGCTTTTGCAGTTAATAATAGAATGTTTGATGTATGGACACTAATAGGATTTGGAATTGTGGGATTTATACTTGATAAGTGTAGAATACAGATGGCACCACTTGTTATCGGATTTATCCTTGGGCCAATGGCGGAAATAAATTTAAGAAGAGCATTAATGTTAAGCCAAGGAAGTGTATCACCATTCTTTACAAAGCCAATTTCTCTTTTCTTTATAATTGCAGCAGTACTATCTGTAGCTTCAATTGTAAGGAGAACTTTAAAAGATAAAAAGAGGGCAAAAGAGAGTGTAACAACTGCTTAAGAATCAGTTAAAGCCTATTTAAAATTGGAATCAATAGTAATATAATCTAAATAAGCAAATATATATAGCATACTATAAATTTTACATTAGTAGATTTAGTATGTTATATATTAATATTCTATGAAAAATAAGAAGGTGTAATAATGGCTAAGATAGCATTTTTTGCAATAAGAGAAGATATGTTAAGTCAAGCAAAAAGAGTAGCTAAAAAACTTAATGTAGATGTAGAAATGAAAGTTGTAACATCTGAAAACGCAATTGCTGAGGCGAAGCTTTCAGTGCAAAACGGTGCCGATGTTGTAATAACGAGGGGTAACCACGCTGCATTAATAAAAAGAAATACCAACATACCTGTTGTAGAAATTGTGTTAACTGGCCAGGAAATAGCAATATTAATACAGGAAGCTAAAGAAATGCTACAAAAGCCTTTTCCTGTAATAGGGCTTGTAGGTTTCGGGAACATGCTCAGCAGTACTAAATTATTAGACGAAGTACTGGATGTAACTATAAAAGAGTACTTTGTAGATTACTCTGAAGATTTAGAAGGTGCAGTTGCAAAAGCTGCTGCAGATAATGTTGATATTATTATTGGAGGAGTAATTGTAACTAGCTGTGCTAAAAAGCTAGGTATCCCTACATTGTTTTTAAAGTCAAGAGAAGATTCAATAAGAGAAGCTTTTAGAGTAGCAGAAAGGGTTTTATATGCAAGTGACTTAGAAAAAAAGAACACTGCAGAATTTAAGACTATATTAGACTATTCTTTTGATGGAATTATCAAGATGAATGATAAAGGAATAATTGTAGTGATAAACTATTTAGCAGAAAGAATATTAAGAAAAACCTCCGAGCAAATGATAGGTAAGCATATAACTGAGGCCTTTAGTATACTAGATGAGAATGTTATTGAAAAAGTACTTACAGAAGGCAAGGGATTGTATCGTACTTTTCTTAAGAAGGAAAACTTAGCTTTAGTTTCGAATATAGCTCCAATTGTAATAGATGGTAAAATTGAAGGTGCCATTTTATCCTTTCAGGAGTTTAGAAAAATTGAAGAACTAGAATCTGCAATACGAACAGAATTATATTCAAAAGGTTATGTTGCCAAATGTAGCTTTAAAAACATAATTACAGAATCTAAAGAGTTAGTGGAACTTAAATCCACAGCTAAGCTTTATGCCGAGTATGATTCAACTATCGTAATTACAGGAGAGTCGGGAGTAGGCAAGAAGACATTTGCACAGAGTATTCACAATGAAAGCTTAAGGAGAAACAATCCATATGTTGCAGTAAATTGTGCAGCTATGCCAGCTGAGCAATTAGAGAAGAAACTATATGGATACTTAGAGCGCAACTATCTCAATTCCTCAACAATTATAAAAAAAGGTATGTTTGAAATAGCACATACAGGAACAATCTTTTTAGAAAATATATCTGATCTCGATAAATATGGACAAGCAACATTGCTTAGAGTAATGAAAGAAAGCAGCATAACACGTATAGGAGATGACAAGATCTTACCCATAAGTGTACGAATTATATGCTCTACTAATAAACTTCTTAAAAAATTATTAATAGAGGGCAAGTTTAATGAAGATTTATATTATATGCTTAATATTCTTGAGCTAAATATGAATCCTTTAAGAAAAAGGAAAGAAGATATAGGGGCATTGCTTGATCACTTTATAGATATGTACAATAATATGTACAAAAAATATGTGATTTTTACAGATGGTGCAAGGGAATTAATATATTCTTATCCATGGTATGGAAATGCTCAGCACTTAAAAAAGTTCTGTGAAAAGATTACTATACTGGCAACAAAAAAAGTATTAAATGAAGACTTTGTTGATGAACATCTAGAATACTTTACTCCAGAATCCCAAGAGAGTAAATATGATAATATATCTGAGGTAAAAAAAGTTGTTGTATATGAAAGCCCTGAAGCTGCTACAATACTAGAGCTTCTCGAAAAGCATAATGGCAACCGTACAAAAGTGGCAGAAGAATTAAATATAAGCAAAACTACATTGTGGCGCAAAATTAAAAAATATAATATTGAAAATAAATTTGCTTTATAAAGGGAGGTAAGATTATGGACAAAAATGAAAATGTGATAAAAGGAACACCAGTGGTAACTGAAATGCAAGTTATTCCAGTTGCAGGTCATGACAGCATGCTATTAAATCTTAGTGGAGCACATTCACCTTTCTTTACTTGTAATATTGTAATACTAAAAGATAGTGCGGGAAATACTGGGCTTGGAGAAGTGCCAGGTGGTGAACCTATACGTAAGACCTTAGAAGAGGCTAAAGAATTAGTAATTGGTAAGCCAATTGGTAGTTATAATAAAGTTCTTAATAGTGTACGAAAGTCTTTTGCACATAGAGATGCAGCTGGACGTGGACTTCAAACTTTTGACTTACGTATAACTATTCATGCAGTAACTGCTATAGAGTCTGCGCTGCTTGATTTATTTGGACAATTCTTAAATGTTCCTGTTGCAGAGCTTCTTGGAGAAGGACAACAAAGAGATTCTGTGAAAATGCTAGGATACTTATTCTATATTGCTGATCGTAAGAAAACTGATTTACCATATTTAAGTGGTGAAGCTGCAGATAATCAGTGGCATCGCATACGTACGCAGGAAGCTATGACACCAGAGGCAATTGTAAAACTTGCAGAAGCAACACATGAACGCTTTGGCTTTGAGGACTTTAAGTTAAAGGGTGGAGTACTAAGTGGTGACGAGGAAATTGAAGCTATTAAAGAATTACATAAGCGCTTTCCAAAGGCTCGTATAACTATTGATCCAAACGGTGCATGGTCTTTAGCTGAAGCAGTAAGATTATGTAGTGATATGCATGGGATTTTAGCCTATGTAGAAGATCCATGTGGAGCCGAGTGTGGTTTCTCAGGTCGTGAAATAATGGCAGAATTCAGAAGAGCAACGGGGCTGCCAACTGCTACAAATATGATTGCAACAGACTGGAGACAGATGGTGCACAGTATTGCACTACAAGCAGTGACAATTCCTCTAGCAGATCCACACTTTTGGACAATGCAAGGCTCCGTACGTGTTGGTCAAACCTGTAATGATTTTGGTTTAACCTGGGGATCACACTCAAACAACCACTTTGATATTTCACTTGCTATGCTTGCTCATACAGCAGCTGCTGTTCCTGGTGAAATTACTGCAGTAGATACACACTGGATTTGGCAAGAAGGTCAACGTTTAACTAAACAGCCACTTCAAATTATTCGTGGAGAAATAGCTATTCCGAAAAAACCAGGACTAGGTATTGAAATAGATATGGAGCAGGTTGCGAAAGCTCATGAACTATATAATAAAGAATGCCTTGGGGCACGTGATGATGCAAGGGGAATGCAATACTTGATTCCAGGTTGGGAATTCGATAATAAGAAACCTTGTATGGTGAGATAAAGGAAGCTCTAATTCTAGCTGCCACTTAATGTGTCAGCTAGTTTTTTGATATCTAATTAAAAAATGGAGGAGATTTAACAGTAGTCAATTTTCTTAATGAATTGGCTTATTATTTTAGACGGACTTAGGTGGACGGGGTTTGCTAATGAATCTCTTGTTAAATAAAATAATTCAATAAATGAAAAAGCTGTTAGGGGATTACTTCACAGCTTTTAATATTAATATTTTATCCTAGGGGGACTTTTCGGATAAAGTATAAAGGCAATGATACATCACCTTAAGTTCGGAGTATAAAAAATAAAGTTAAACGTGGGTGGCACCTTTTTTATTTAAAGGTTGTTGAAAATTAATAATTAATAGGGTAATATAAGTGTAACTAGGAAAAGTGAAATATTAATAAGCTATGCATTCTCTAAAAAGTAGAGGTGCATATTAAATGAAAACATTTAAGGTCCCAGCAAAAATATTACATGAGGAAAATTCAATAAAATATTTAGAAGAGTTAAAATGCAATAAAGTTTTTATTATTACAGATAAAGTAATGTATAAACTTGGAATGACAAAAAAAGTAGTGGAAATATTAGATAAATCATTAATTAAATATGAAATTTTCGATGAAGTGCAGCCAGAACCTACTGTTGAAGTTGTGACAAATGCTATTAAAGAATTTATGAATTCAAAAGCGGATACTTTAATTGCTATTGGGGGTGGGTCTGTAATTGATACTTCAAAGGCACTTATTTATTTTATTGACATGCTTAGAGATAAAATGGATGATAGTGTTTCAGAAAAGCCATTTTTTATAGCAATTCCGACTACAAGTGGAACAGGTTCAGAAGTTACCTCTTATGCTGTTATAACAGATTCTAGAGAGCATAAAAAATTAACATTAAAAAATGATATAATGTATCCTGATGTAGCCATTTTAGATGCAGAATTTACAAAGACAGTACCACCATCTGTTACGGCTGATACAGCAATGGATTCACTAACTCATGCACTTGAAGCCTTTGTATCTAACAATGCTTCAGATTGTACAGATGCATTAGCACAAAGTGCTATAGAGAACATATTTGAATTTGTAATGAAAGTTTATAAAAATGGATTAGATATACTAAGCAGAGAAAAAATCCAGATTGCATCATGTATGGCGGGTATTGCTTTTGAAAATGCAAGTTTAGGAATAAATCATAGTTTAGCTCATGCAATAGGAGCGAAATTTAAAATATCTCATGGGAGAGCTAATGCAATATTATTACCATATGTCATAGAATATAATTGTGGATTATTTGATAAAAATCAATACAATACTTTCGAAACAGCTAAAAAATACTCAAAAATAGCCAACATTTTAAGACTTCCAAGTTCTGATTTTAAAGAAGGAGTAACAATGCTTATTAAGTCAATAAAAATACTTAATAGTCAATTAAATATACCCCTTACAATAAGGGACTTAGGAATTGAAGAAAGCGTATTTAATGAATCTTTAGATGAACTATGTGAAAGAGCATTAGAGGATGCATGTACTTTAGGAAATCCAAGGAAAGCTACAAAACAGGAATTGAGTGATATTTTAAAAACTGCATATCTAGGTTATTGATGCTTAGTTCAAAAGTTAATTTCAATATAAATATAAGCGTCACAATATTTAGCTATGGTTAATAATTACTCATGAAGGGAGATATTAGCGTGATGGGTAAAAATTATATTGATTTTAAAGACCAAATTGACATACAGGTATTGCAAGATATACAAGACAAACTTGGAATAATTACAGGAGTATCATTTGTAACAGTAGACTTTAGAGGAAAGCCAGTAACTAAGGCATCTAATTTTAGCGTTTTTTGCAATGAAATTAGAAAAATTCCAAATGGCTTAGAGCTTTGCTGTAAATCCGATGCTCATGCAGGCCTTGAAGCAGCTATTAGACAAAAGCCATATATGTATAAATGCCCACTTGGGTTAGTTGATTTTTCTGCACCTATAATTGTACAAGGTCAATATATAGGTGCTGTTCTTTGTGGTCAAGTAAGAACAAAAAATGATAAGTTGCAAAATATATTTGACATTGAGCAAAACAATTATAAATGGGATGATAACCCAAAACTTGTAGAGGCATATAAGCAGACTACTTTTATAGAATTTGAAAAACTTGAAGCAATATCATCCTTAATCTATACAGTAGTTAACCAAATAGCAGAAAAATCAATGAATAAATTGATGCAAAAGGAATTAAATGAAAATAATATAAAGCTAATTAAAGAGAGAAAAGCTAGATCTGAATTAGAAATAGAGCTTAAAATGGCAGATATTAAGGCACTTCAAGCTCAAATAAATCCAAATTTTCTATTTAATATGTTAAATTCAATAGGAAGTTTGGCAAAAATTGAAAATGCTAAGAAAACGGAAGATGTGACCTATACTTTGGCAGAACTTCTAAGGTACACTTTGAAAAATACAGAAGGCAAAGTAAATTTAGAAAATGATATAGAAAATTTAACAAGATATTTAAAAATTCAAAGTGTAAGATTTGGTGATAAAATAAAATATAATATTGAAATAGAAGATAAGGTGAAAAAAGTTAAAATACCTGCAATGATTCTCCAACCATTTATTGAAAATGCTATAATTCATGGAATTCGACCTAAAGAAAAGCAAGGGTTAGTAAACATTAGTGCACATATAATAGGTAATGATACAGTTATAATTATTGAAGACAATGGGGTAGGAATTAGTGAAAATAAACTTAAGAATCTATTAAAAAGAAAGAAAATGAATCCAAAGGAATCAGAATCAACATCTACTGGTATAGGAATATGTAATTCAAATGATAAAATGATAGCTTATTATGGAGAAGAATATAAGATTGAAATAAAAAGTGAAGTTAATGTGGGGACTATTGTTAAAATAAGGATTCCTATATTATAAATCGGAAAACATCCTATTAATTATAAATAATGTGGCGGGGATGAGATATTATGTGTAAAATATTGATTGCAGACGATGAGTTTTTAGAAAGAGAAGCCTTAAAAATGATTATAAATAATGAAGTTCAAGGTACAATTGAAATTATAGAAGCTATAAATGGCAAGGAGGCCCTTGAACTTAATTCATTTGAAAATCCTGATATTTTAATCCTAGATATAAAAATGCAATTAATTAATGGGCTTGAAGTAGCAGAGAAAATAAGAGCTTATGATAAAGATAAGATAATAATAATAATCACAGCATATGATGATAAGAATTTCATTGAACAAGCTTTGAACCTAAAAGTAAATGAATATTTATTAAAACCAGTTAGAGCTGAAAAAATAATTGAAGTGTTAAATAAGTATATAACTCATAATAAAATAATTTCTACAAGCCAAGAAGTAGATAACGCCGTGGCATATATAGAAGAAAATTTTAAGAGTGATATTAGATTAGATGATGTATCTAAATATATAAATTTAACTCCTAGTTATGTAAGTAAATTATTTAAGAAAAAGTTAGGAGTAAATTTTAATAGATATTTAACTGAAAGAAAAATGACAGAAGCCAAAAGGATGCTTAAAGAGGAAAACGTAAATATAAACGAAATCGCTTTTATCATTGGATATAATGAGCCAAATTATTTTTGTAAGGTGTTTAAAAAAATAGAGGGAATAACGCCATCTCAATATAGACAGAACTTCATGTAATAGCATGAGCAAAATTAAATAAATAATTATAAAAAATTTAAATATGTAAGGCATAGGTGCTTTATAGGATTATGAATGTGTAAAACACAATTTTCATAATCCTATTTGCATTTATGCCTTACATTTTTTTATACCACAAATATGAGCTATCAAAATATAATGCGTAATTCAAGGAAAAAAACTCTAAAGGTTAAAAAAGTATAGATACAGTGCAAAAAAGTATCATTAAAAATTTACTGTATATAAAAGTATAGTTGTAACTTGTGCAAATGTTTACACAAAGAAGCCTAATAAGTATTAATGTAGTTTTAAAAAGCATGATAACATTTACATATATAAGAGATGCTTAGTTTTATATATGTAACTTTCCTAGTTATGAGCCTAGTTAAAAGCAAAAGTTATGATCCTAAGTTATAGTCCAAGGTATAATCCAAAGTTATGATCCAAGGCTATAATCCAAATTATCTTAAAAAAATAAAAGAGTTTATGGAGGTGCTTATTTTGAAAGAACAATTAATTGAGCAAATTATGTCGGAAGTAATGAAGAATATTGGAAAGAATGATAAAAACCCAGTAGCAGTTACTACAAAAGAAAAGGTTTTAGACAAACAGTGTAGTAAGGAAGATACAACTTCTACTAGCAAACATTGTGGACTTACGGAGTTTGTTGGTACTGCCTTAGGAGACACAATAGGACTTGTGATTGCAAATGTTGATTCCGCATTGCATGAAGCCATGAATATTGATAAGAAGTATAGAAGTATTGGAATCATTGGAGGAAGAACAGGTGCTGGTCCCCAAATAATGGCTGCAGATGAAGCTGTTAAATCAACTAATACAGAAATAATAGCTGTTGAACTTCCAAGAGATACAAAAGGTGGAGCAGGACATGGTAGTTTAATAATATTCGGTGCTGATGATGTTTCTGATGTAAGAAGAGCAGTAGAAATTACTTTGAAAGAATTAGATAGAACATTTGGAGACGTCTATGGAAACGATGCAGGACACATAGAACTTCAATATACTGCAAGGGCAAGTTATGCTTGTAACAAAGCATTTGGAGCACCTATTGGTAAAGCTTTTGGAGTAATTGTAGGAGCACCAGCTGCTATTGGAGTTGTTATTGCAGATACAGCAGTCAAAGCTGCTAGTGTAGATATAGTTGCATTTTGTTCCCCAGCACATGGGACAAGCTTTAGTAATGAATGTACTACTTTAATTAGTGGAGATTCTGGAGCTGTTAGGGAAGCGGTTATTGCAGCAAGAGAAGTTGGAATACAATTGCTTGGAACGTTAGCTGAAACTCCAAAATCAACAACAACTCCTTATATTTAACATAACAAAAGAGTTAATGAATTTAAAATAGATTAGTTAATAATAAATTATTTTAAGGGAGGAAATTTTAATATGTACGTTTTAGAATCAGGATTTAGTAAACCTACAAAGAGGATAGAGACATTAAAGGAACAAATACTTTCAGCAGTTCCATGTATTGAAGTTGATAGAGCGTTATTAATAACAGCTTCATTTAAAGAGACAGAAGGACAATCCGCAATAGTTCGTAGAGCTAAAGCACTTGAAAAGATATTAAATGAAATTCCTATTATCATAAGAGATCAAGAACTAGTAGTTGGAAGTTTGACTCAGGAAGCAAGATCATCTCAAATTTTTCCTGAGTTTTCAAATAAGTGGATTAAGGATGAACTTGAAACAATAGGAAAGAGAAAAGGTGATTCATTCCAAATTACTGAAAAAGTAAAAGGACAACTTACAGAAGTATTTGAGTATTGGGAAGGTAAAACTACTAATGAACTTGCTACGTCTTATATGTATCCAGAAACTATTGAGGCAATGAATGAAAACGTATTTACAGTTGCTAACTATTATTTTAATGGAGTAGGACATGTATCTGTAGATTATGCAAAGGTTTTAACAAAAGGGTATAAGGGTATTATTGAAGAAGTTGAATCAGTAATTAAAGCTGCTGATAAAGAAAATCCTGAATACATTAAGAAAAAAACATTTTGGGATTCTGTAATAGTTTCTTGCAAGGCTGTTATAAATTATGCCCATAGATATGCAAAGTTGGCAAGAGAGATGGCTTCAAAAGAATCTGATTCGGTTCGTGCTAAGGAATTATTACAAATAGCTAAAAATTGTGATACAGTACCTGAAAATGGAGCAACTAATTTTTATGAAGCTTGCCAATCATTTTGGTTTGTTCATGCAATCATAAATATAGAATCAAATGGGCATTCTATATCTCCAACTAGATTTGATCAATATATGTATCCATATTATGAAATGGAATTAAATTCAGGGAATTTTAATATAAATAAAATTCAAGAACTTATTGATTGCGTATGGGTTAAATTAAATGATCTTAACAAAGTTCGTGATGAAGTATCAACAAAGGCATTTGGTGGATATCCAATGTTCCAAAACCTATGCGTAGGTGGACAAACTAGAGAGGGCAAAGATGCTACAAATGATTTATCATACATGTGTATGGATGCTACAGCTCATGTAAGTTTATCAGCCCCATCATTTTCAGTAAGGGTATGGAATAAAACTCCTAATGAATTTTTATTAAGAAGTTGTGAACTAAGTAGACTCGGACTTGGTATGCCAGCATTCTATAGTGATGAAGTTATTATTCCTGCATTAGTCAATAGAGGACTCACAATTCAAGATGCTAGAGAATATGGAGTTATTGGTTGTGTTGAACCTCAAAAACCAGGTAAAACAGAAGGATGGCATGATTCAGGTTTCTTTAACTTAGCTAGACTCCTGGAAGTAACTATAAATAATGGTATGAGTAATGGAAAACAAATAGGACCAAAGACTGGAGAATTTGTAGAATTTAAGTCTATTGAAGAAATTGTTGAGGCTTACCAAAAACAAATGGAATACTTTGTTTATCAACTATCAGTTGCAGACAATTGTGTTGATATTGCTCACGGAGAGAGAGCTCCATTACCATTCGTATCATGTATGGTAGATGACTGTATTTCTGCTGGTAAATCACTTCAAGAAGGTGGAGCACATTACAACTTTACAGGACCTCAAGGTGTTGGTGTTGCTAATGTAGGAGATTCTTTTGCAGCTATTAAGAAGCTTGTATTTGATACTAAAGCAATAACTTTAGCGCAGTTGAAAGAAGGTCTTGACACTAACTTTGGTGAAGGGGAAACTGCTAAATGTAGTAGCGGTAGTGAAGAAGATTTAACTTATAAATTAATTATGGCTGCAGTTAAAAAAGTATTATTTGAAAATGATCAAATATCTGCTGACCAGTTAAAGGAATCAGTAAATATCAATTTAAATGAGACTCTAAAAAATAAATCTTCAAAGGTGGACTTAGAGGATTTAAGGCAAATGTTAATTCATAGAGCACCTAAGTTTGGTAATGATATTGATGAAGTTGATGAGCTTGCAAGACAAGGAGCACTTATTTACTGTAAAGAAGTTGAAAAACATAGAAATCCAAGAGGTGGTACTTTCCATGCAGGATTATATCCAGCATCAATAAACGTTCTATTTGGTGATCTTGTTGGAGCGACCCCAGATGGTAGAAAAGCACATGAAGCATTAGCAGATGGTGTATCTCCAGTTACAGGTGCTGATAGTAATGGACCAACTGCTGCTATAAATTCAGTAGCTAAATTAGATCATTTTATTGCATCTAATGGTACTTTATTAAATCAAAAATTCCATCCAGGTTCAATTCAGGGAAGTGCTGGATTAGATAATTTAGCATCACTTGTTAGAAGCTTTTTCGATCAAAAGGGTATGCATGTACAATTTAATGTAATTGATAAGGAAACTCTTGTCCAGGCACAAAAGAATCCAACTAAATATAGAGATTTAGTAATTCGTGTTGCAGGATATAGTGCACAATTTATCTCTTTAGATAAAGCAATTCAAGATGATATTATAAAAAGAACAGAACAAACTTTTTAAATATAAGATTTACGTATTTTCTAAAAGGAGGAAAAGTTGATGCTGATAAAAGGAATTAATTATAAACAAAGTGGCACAATTTTTAATATGCAGCGCTTTTCTATTCATGATGGACCAGGTGTTAGAACAATAGTATTTTTTAAAGGATGCACTTTAAAATGTGATTGGTGTAGTAATCCAGAATCCCAAGATCCTTTTATTCAAATTATGTTTAATGAAAAGAATTGTAATGGGTGTGGAAAATGTGTAAGAGGATGTCCCGTAGGTGCAATTGATAAAAATCGACCTGGAAGAATAGATAGAGAGCAATGTATAATGTGTGGAACTTGTGCTGACAATTGTTATCCAGGAGGTTTTGTGAAATCTGGAGAAGAAACTACGGTGGAAAAGGTAATAACTGAACTTAAAAAAGAAACTGTTCAATACAGGCGATCTGGAGGTGGAGTTACATTATCTGGAGGAGAAGCACTTATGCAACCAGAATTTGCAATTGAACTGTTGAAAGCTTGCAAAGCAATGGGATGGCATACAGCAATAGAAACTACTGCATTTGCTAGCGCGGAGGTAATAGATAAGGTTATTCCCTTTGTTGATTTAGTACTTTTAGATATAAAACATTTAGATAATGAAAAACATAAAAAGTATGTTCATGTAAGTAATGAGCAAATAATTAAAAATGCTAAAAGAATATCAAACCTAGGCAAAGAGGTGATTATAAGAGTACCTGTTGTTCCAGAATTTAATTGCGATGAAAGCAGCATAACTGATATTGCAAAATTTGCGAAAAGTTTAAATGGAGTAAAGCGTTTGGATTTATTACCGTATCATAAGCTTGGAGCCAATAAGTATGAGAACTTAGGACGAGATTACACAATGGGTGAGGGCATTACGACACCAGATGAGGATATTATGAATAAGTTCAAAAGAATAGTAGAAGGATTTGGACTTGAATGTACTATTGGAGGCTGAAGATAATACCAAAGCTTAGGTAAAAGCAAGGAGGTGGGGAGGTTGATTAAACTTTCATTAGGTATTATAGAAACTGTTGGACTTGTGGCAGCAATTGCTGCAGCTGATATTGCACTTAAAACTGCAAATGTTGACCTTATAGGTTATGAGATTTCAAAAGGAGATGGACTCGTTACCGTGAAAATACAAGGGGATGTTTCAGCTGTAAATGCGGCAATAAAATCTGCTGAAATATCTGCTGCAAAAGTAAATACTGTCCTAAGTACAACTGTTATTGCTAGGCCAGATGAGAAATTGGTCAAGTTGATTCTTACAGATGAGACGGTAGGATTGGTAAGATCAAATGATTGTAATGGAAGAGAGATTAATGAAGAACAGGACCTGAGGAGTAGTGAAAACTTACAGAAAGATAAACCTTCTGTAAAAGAAGAAACTGTAAAAGAAGAAACTGAAATAGAAGCTATTGAAGAAGTATCAGAGGAAATAGATAAAATGAATATTGAGGATATAGAAGAAATAAAGGCAACTTGTAATTTATGCATGGATCCAGCGTGTTCTAGAAAAAAAGGTGAAACTAGGAATGCTTGCATCCATCATAACTAAATAAAATTAAGAGGAGGATTTCATTATGAATGATGCATTAGGGATGATAGAAACAAAAGGTTTAGTTGGAGCAATAGAGGCAGCAGATGCCATGGTTAAAAGTGCAAATGTAAATTTAATAGGATATGAAAAGATAGGATCAGGACTAGTAACTGTAATGGTAAGAGGAGATGTTGGCGCTGTAAAGGCTGCAACAGATGCTGGTGCTGCTGCTGCAAGAAATGTAGGAGAAGTAGTATCAGTTCATGTAATTCCAAGACCTCATGGTGATACAGAAAAGATTTTACCAAACACAATTACAGTATAGTTAATAAATAAAAACTAATAAATGATTAAAGGAGGATTTTTATTATGAAAGATGCATTAGGAATGATAGAAACAAAAGGATTAGTTGGGGCAATAGAGGCAGCAGATGCAATGGTTAAAAGCGCCAATGTAATTTTGATAGGATATGAGAAGATAGGATCTGGACTAGTAACTGTAATGGTAAGAGGAGATGTTGGTGCAGTAAAGGCAGCAACAGATGCAGGCGCTGCAGCAGCAGGAAAAGTTGGAGAAGTGGTATCAGTTCATGTAATTCCTAGACCACATATTGATACAGAAAAAATATTGCCTAAGACACTTGCTGAGTAGTTAATACTAAGTTAAAACATATAATGCACGATTTAAAAGTGGATATCTACTAAATTTTGATTCATAAATTATGTGGAAATTCAATTTTAATTGTGCATTATAAATTATACATTGATTAAACAATATAGTTTTTATAAAGGAGAATTTTCACATGGCTAAGGAACCTATGGATATAGATAAAATTGTACAACAAGTGATAGAAGAAGTTAAAAGACAACTTAAAAAGACTGATGATGAATTAATTCCTGTAGGTGTGTCTAATAAACACATTCATCTTAGCATTCATGATTTAGAAACATTATTTGGAAAAGGATATGAATTAACTAAAACAAAAGATCTTCAACCAGGTCAATATGCTTCAAAGGAAACTGTTGAAGTAATTGGACCTAAAGGATCATTTAATAAAATAAGAATACTTGGACCAACAAGAATTGAAACCCAATTAGAAATTTCAATTTCAGATAGTTTTACACTTGGTGTGGATGCACAAATTAGAGAATCAGGAAATATTAAGGGCACTCCTGGAATACTTTTAAGAGGACCAAAAGGCGAAGTTAGAATAAATAGTGGTGTAATTGTGGCTTCAAGGCACATTCATTTATCTTCGAGTTACGCAAATAAATACGGATATAAAGATGGAGAAATAGTATCTGTAACAACTAGTGGTGCTCGGAAAATCACTTTCCATAATGTAACTTTGAGGGTATCTGATAATTTTAGACCAGAAATTCATATTGATGTAGAAGAAACTAATGCATCAGGACTTAAGAATGGAGATACTATAATGATTTCAAGAGAGGTGGTTTAAAAGGTAATGGGTTTAGAAGATGCTAATAAAAATCTTGAGATTTTTCAAAATTTAATTGACCTAGAAAAATGCGGCGATTTTAAAGGTAATCTAAAAGTTGGTGTAGACCTTGGAACTGCAAATATCGTAATCTCGGTAGTTGATGAAGATAATAAACCAATAGCTGGAGCTTCAAGCCCAGCCACAGTTGTTAAAGATGGACTTGTTGTAGATTTTATGGGAGCTGTTGAAATAGTAAGAAATCTTAAGTCAAAGGTAGAAACTATATTAGGCCAAAAGATAACTTGCGCTTCTTGCGCTATTCCACCAGGTATAGATCCTGCCGATGCGAAAACTATAGCAAATGTACTTAGTTCATGTGATATTGATGTTGTAAATATACTTGATGAACCAACTGCTGCATCCTTGGTACTTGGAATTCTTGATGGCGCTGTTGTAGATGTTGGTGGAGGAACTACAGGGGTTAGCATATTAAAGGACGGGAAAGTATTATACACTGCTGATGAACCAACTGGAGGCATCCATATGAGTTTGGTTATTGCGGGAAATTATAAAATACCTGTTGAGGATGCTGAAATACTTAAGAAGGATATTAAAAAAGAAAAAGAAAATTTTATGTTAGTAAGGCCTGTAGTTGAGAAAATGGCACACATAGTAAAAACACACCTAAATGGATATGCAGTGGAGAAAATATATGTAGTAGGTGGTGCCTGTAGTTTTAAAGATTTTGAAGAAGTATTTGAGAGTGTTACAGGTGTAGAAACTGTAAAACCTAAGAGGCCACTTTTAGTTACACCCTTAGGAATTGCAATGGGATCTATTTAGTGAGGTGATAACTATGGATTTAGAAATGCTTATTAAGCTGATTACAGAACAGGTATTATTAAAAATTGATAATGAAAATAATTATAATAATAAAAAAATACTTGTGATTTTCACGGGTTCAACAATTGGACTAGAAGAAAGTGTAAGTGAATTAAAAAAATTAAAAGAATACGGGTTCAAGATGAAAGCAGTACTCTCGGAATTTTCAAAAAACATAGTTGATATGAAGGTATTAAATAAACTGTTTGATAAAGAAGATATTTATATTGATGATAAATGTAATTATAATGAGGAAATTTATAATGAAAACTTTGACCTTCTCATAGGAGCAAATTTAACAGTAAATACTTTATCAAAAGTAGCAGTTGGAATATGCGATACACTTCCAACTAGGTTAATATCAAAATGCATTCTTAATGGAACTGAAATAATAGCAGTTAAAGATGCATGTGATTTAGACAACTTAAATGGAAAAAAAGTTGGATATAAAAATATACCCCCTGCATTTGTTAATATGATTAAAGAATATTTAGATAGATTAGAATCATTTGGCATAAAATTGTTGAATTCAAATAATGTTTTTGAATATGCTACAAATAGAGTAGATAAAGTTGAAAATTGTAATAATGCCGAAGTTGAAATAAATAAGAAAATAATTTCTAGAGAAGATATTGCACTAAATAGTAAAAGCAAGAAGATATTAGTTCCAAGAAGTGCCATCATAACATCTCTGGCAATGGATTTATGTGATGAAAAAGGAATAAAAATAATAAAAAGGTAGGTATATATATATGTATTTAGCAAAAGTTGTTGGAGTAGTAGTTGCTACAACTAAAAATGAAAAGCTCATAGGAAAGAAAATACTTATAGTAGAAGCAATTAATACAGACTATATGCCCCTTGGAACTAGAGAAGTTGCAATAGATACAGTAGGAGCAGGTAAAGGAGAAATTGTACTTGTAACTAGTGGAAGTGGTGCATCAAAAGTATTTGAAGAAGATAATAGTCCCATAGACAGAGCAATAATTGCTATTATAGACAATATTGATGTTGCCGATTAATTAAGACCAAATGAAAGGAGAAAAGTTATAATGAATGATTATAATGTTTTAGACATAGAGAAAATGGTTAGAAGTATAGTAAAAGATATGAAAATGGAAATGGTTAAATCAAAGGAAGATGAATCAAAAGATGATGAATCAGATAGCTTTGGTATATTTGAGGATATGAATGAGGCTATTAAAGCGGCGGCCCTGTCACAAAGACTATATTTAAGATATAGTTTGAAAAAAAGAAGTGAAATAGTTAATTCCATAAGGGTAGAATTACTAAAAAATATAGAGCAGCTAAGTAAAATGGGTGTTGAAGAAACTGGTATGGGAAGATATGAAGATAAAATTTTGAAGAATAAGCTTGCTATTGAAAAAAGTCCAGGAATAGAAGATTTGAAACCAGAAGTTGATACTGGCGATGGTGGGCTTACTCTTTATGAGATGTCTCCATTTGGAGTTATAGGATCTATAACGCCTTCAACAAATCCTACAGAAACTGTAATATGTAATACTATAGGAATGCTTGCAGCCGGAAATTCAGTGGTGTTTTCACCTCATCCATCAGCGAAAAAGGTTACAGCACTTATAGTAAAAATTATAAATAAAGCTATTGAAAAAGTAGATGGTCCGAAAAATCTTGTTGTTACTGTAAAAGAACCAAGTATAGAAAATACTAATTTAATGCTTGCTCATGAAAAGGTAAATATGATTTGTGCAACAGGTGGACCAGGAATAGTTAAAATAGCACTTTCTTCAGGTAAAAAAGCAATTGGAGCAGGAGCTGGAAATCCACCAGTAGTTGTTGATGAAACTGCAGATGTTGAAAAAGCGGCTATAGATATTATTGATGGATGTAGTTTTGATAATAACCTTCCTTGTATAGCTGAAAAAGAAGTTATAGTAGTTGACAAGGTGGCAGATAAGTTAATGGAATGTATGGCGAATTATTGTGCAATGAAAATAACAGATATCAAATTACTAAATAAATTAGAAAAATTAGTTTTAAATGAAAAAGGAAAAATAAACAAAAAATTTGTAGGAAAAAATGCGGATTACATCATGGAGCATTTAGGAATAAAAATTGATCCTAGAATAAGAGTGATATTTGCAGAAGTAGATAAGGATCACCCATTTGCGGTAGAAGAACTTATGATGCCAATACTTCCTATTATAAGAGTAGCAAATGTTGACAGAGCCATAGAACTTGCTATTAAACTTGAAAATGGAAATAGACATACAGCTATAATGCATTCTAAAAATATAGATAATTTAAGTAAATTTGCAAAGGATGTTCAAACTACAATCTTTGTTAAAAATGCACCTTCTTATGCTGGAATCGGCTTTGGAACAGAAGGACATTCAACCTTTACTATTGCAGGACCAACAGGAGAAGGATTAACTTCAGCAAAGACATTTACAAGAAAGAGAAGATGCGTGCTAGCCGATACTTTTTCAATTAAATAGAATTTATTATAGAAGTATCCTTTTGTACAAGTGTTGATGCTTCTAGGAATCATATAAGGAGGTTTAATATGGACTTATTAGAGCAGATATATAAGACCGGCGTTGTGGGGGCCGGCGGAGCAGGGTTCCCTACGCATATTAAACTAAAATGCAAGGTTGAATATCTCATAGTTAATGCTGCTGAATGTGAGCCACTTATTGAAACGGACAAATATATTATGAGGCATAGTGCAGAGGAAATAATAAAGGCTCTTGATGTTATGGCACCAATGGTAGGTGCAGATAAAGTCATAATTGCCATAAAAGGAAAATATGAAAAGGAAATTGACAGCCTTAAAAAAGAAATACAAAGGCTTAATTCAAAGGTTGAACTTTTTTACCTCAAAGGTATCTATCCTGCGGGTGATGAACAAGTAATTGTATATGAAGTTACTGGCCGAGTAATTCCACCCGTAGGAATTCCACTAAATGTTGGAGCCGTAGTGTCAAACGTAGCAACAGTGCAAAATATATACGATGCAATGATGGGAAAAAGCGTTACTGACAAAATTTTAACTGTAACTGGAGAGGTAGGTAGTCCTAGTCTTCTATCAGTTCCTATTGGAACTCCAGTTTTAAAATGTATTGAGGCTGCAGGCGGCTTAAAATCTGAGAATTACTGTGTAATCATGGGCGGCCCTATGATGGGAAAAATACTAAGCCCGGAGGAAGCTTCCAAAAGAAGTATAACCAAAACTGACGGCGGAATAATTGTACTACCAGAGGAGCATTACATTAAAGCAAGAAAATCCATATCATTGCAACATATTATTAACCAAACAAAATCCTCATGTATTCAGTGCTCCTACTGCACACAAATGTGTCCAAGGTATTTGCTAGGGCATCCATTAAGACCTCACAAAATCATGAGAGCAATTTCAATGTCTCGAGACCATTCCGAAGAGGTCTTCAAAGAGGCTTTACTATGCTCAGAATGTGGATTATGCGAAATGTTCGCATGTCCTATGGGGATATCTCCAAGGCAGGTAAATATAATGATAAAAAATGAGTTAAGGCAAAAGGGAGTTATGTTTAAGGCAACCGATAAAATAATTCCCAGTGAAGAAAGAGATGGGAGGCAGATTCCAGTTTCAAGACTTGTACAAAGACTTAATTTAGATAAATACGCAGAAATTATATTTGAAGATAAGGCAAGTGTGGTAGTGGCAAGTAAAGTGTACATTCCCTTGAAACAACATATAGGTATTTCAGCTAAAGCAATTGTAACAGTAGGTGATGAAGTTACCAAAGGGCAGCTAATTGGTGAAATTAAGCTTCAGGATATGGGAGCTAATATCCATGCAAGTATTAATGGGAAAATTACAAAGATATCTGAGTATATAGTTATTGAAAGTAGTGAGGTGATATCATGATTAGATCAATAGCTCTAATAGAACTTAACAGTATAGCAAGAGGAATTGGTACAGCAGATGCTATGCTTAAGTCTGCAGAGGTAAGACTCTTATTTTCAAAACCTGTTTGTTGTGGGAAATTTATAATACTAGTTACCGGAGAAGTTGCTGCAGTAAAAGTGGCACAAAGGTCAGGCGTTGATTATGGTGGGCAATATGTTGTTGATGATATTTTAATTGCTAATGTGCACCCAGATGTTATTAAAGCAATTAATTGTAATGAAACAATAGAGAAAGTAAATGCACTTGGAATAATAGAATTCTTTTCTATAGCAGCATCTGTAGTTGCTGCTGATGCGGCGGCAAAATCAGCACAGGTTAAGCTAATTGAAGTAAGACTTGGAATGGGAATTGGCGGTAAATCCTATATAACTTTAACAGGTGACGTAAGTTCAGTTAAAACCGCTGTTGAGTTTGGAGTAAATGCAGTGGCACACACAGGAATGGTATTAAATAGTGAAGTTATTGCATCACCAATAAAAGAAGTATTCAATAATTTATTATAAAAGGGGGGTATTATATGTCAATTTATCTTGCTGAATTTTTAGGAACTACAATTTTGATATTACTAGGGGACGGGGCAGTTGCAAATATGGTTTTAAATAAATCAAAAGCAAACGGTGGTGGATGGATTGCAATAACAACTGGATGGGCACTGGCTGTTGCTATTCCAGTATTTATTTTCGGAACTATATCAGGAGCACATTTTAATCCAGCTTTAACTATAGGACTTGCTACCATTGGAAAATTTCCATGGAATCAGGTGCCAGGATATATTATTGCTCAAATGTTAGGTGCTATTTTAGGTGGTTCGCTGGTATATCTTTTCTTCCAAAAGCATTTTGATGCAACTGAAGATGCAGATACTAAAAGAGCTGTTTTCTGTACAGGACCAGCAATAAAAGGTAATCTAAATAACTTTCTCTGTGAATTCATAGCTACATTTATATTTGTATTTGCAATTTTAGGAGTTGGAAATACAAAGGTGGTTAATGGATTTGCACCACTTATTGTAGCAGGGATAATATTTTCAATGGGATTATCCTTAGGTGGTACAACTGGTTATGCAATTAACCCTGCAAGAGATTTAGGACCAAGAATAGTCCATTTCTTAATGCCAATCAAAAACAAAGAAGGTTCAGATTGGTGGTATGCATGTATTCCAGTATTAGGACCAATATGTGGGAGCGTAGCTGCAGCACTATTTTATAATGCAATATTCTAGAATAATAATATTTTTAAAGAGCCTCGGTGGAGGCTCTTTTATTTTTGGATGTTACTTCACAGCTTTTAAATTAATATTTTATCCTAGAATAATATTTAATTATACAATTATTACTGTTAGTTGGATATAAGAATAGAAAATCAATAAAAAACTACGAGGAAAAACATTTTAATGAAACATTTCACATATATACTAATAAAGCTTGTAAATTAATTAGGAGATAAATATGCATGAAGTATCTATAATTCAAAATGTTATTAAAATAGTTTCAGAAAGTGCAATTGAAAATAAACTAACTAAAATTACTAAGGTATCGTTAAAAATAGGAGAGTTATCTGGCGTTATGCCAGAATGCTTAAATTTTGCATTCAAAATCTGCATAATTGATACAATGCTCGAAGGTTGTACTTTAGAAATAGATAAAGTAGGTGCAATAGCTGAATGTAAAGATTGCATGCAAGAATTTCCAATTGACCATTTTAATAAACTTTGTCCAGTCTGCAATAAATTTTGTTCTAGTATTATTCGTGGATATGAGCTTTACGTAAATACAATAGAAGGAGATTAGAATATGAGTAAAATAAAGATAGTTACGAACATTCTTCAAACAAATGATGAGATAACCTCTAAAAATAAAAAATTACTGGATGATAAAGGCATCTATGTAATAAACCTAATGAGTTCACCTGGTTCAGGTAAGACTTCCTTACTTGAAAGAATAATAGCTAAGCTTAAAAATGATATAAATATTGCTGTAATCGAAGGAGATATTTATACTACTAAGGATGCTGAGCGAATAGAGGCGCAGGGCGTTCCAGTGATTCAAATTAATACTGGGGGAGCATGTCACCTGGATGGAGAAATGATAAAAAATGCATTAAATGCATTAACCCTTGATAATACCGATTTGCTTGTAATAGAAAATGTAGGAAATCTAGTTTGTCCAGCAGAATTTGAAATCGGTGAAGATATAAAAATTTGTGTTTTGAGCACCCCAGAAGGAAATGACAAACCTTTGAAATATCCACTAATGTTTGAAAAAAGTGGCGCAATTATTCTAAACAAACTGGATTTAATAGAATTCACTGATTTTAACAAAGAAGAGTTCTATAGAGATATAAAATCACTAAATGCTAATGTGGTTACCTTTGAAACATCTTGTGTTAAAAATCAGGGTATAGATGAAATATGTTCATGGTTAATGAGTAAAATACAAGATAAAAAAATAGTGATTAAATAAGATATGTCATCTGGAATTCAGTTTCCAAGAATATGTTAAATTTTATATAAATAGGAGGGAGTAACTTGCATGAAAGAAGGCTTATAAAGAGTGCCATAGATGAAATTCACATAGGCAAAGCCAAAAAAATTAATTTTATATGGATGGAGGCTAACGGTTGTACGGGAAATATAATTTCTTTTCTAAATGCAGATCAGCCAGATGTTGCTTATTTCCTGGAGGAAATGGTTGATTTGAAATTTAGTCCTAGTCTTATGCAAGCAGAAGGTGAAGTCGCCTATGAAAAATTCTTAGAAGTTTTAAATACAGATTTTATATTAGGAGTAGAAGGCGCAATAACTAATATAGATGAGGGCTTTTATAATATATTTGCAACCTATAAGGGCAGACGAATACCTACAGCAGAAGCTATTAATTTAGCAGCAGGAAAAGCAAAAGCAATAATTGCTATTGGGACTTGTGCCTCTTTTGGAGGAATATCCGCAGCTAGACCTAATCCAACAGGGTGCAAAAGTTTAGGGGAATTCCTCGGGCGTGAGGTAATAAACATTCCAGGCTGTCCAGCTAATCCTCTATGGGTTATGGGAACTATAGCTAGCATTATTCTTTATAAAAAGGTTGAAATAGATGAGAAAGGGCGCCCAATAATGTTTTTCAAAGAAACCAATCACACTAATTGCCCAAGGCGTTCTTATTTTGATAATAAAGTATATGCAGGGAAGCTAGGAGAAAAAGAATGTATGATAAAGGTTGGATGTAAAGGTCCTATTACGAAAGCTTACTGTCCACTGGGATTATGGAATTCGAGAATCAATTGGCCAGTTGAAGCTAATACCCCATGCATAGGTTGTGCTAGTGAATTTTTCCCGGATGGTACAGAACCTTTTGTTAGGTTTGACGAGGTGTTAAAAAAACCAGAGGTAGATAATAATTGATATTTAAATCTATTCTAGAATGAGGTGATTAATGTGACTACCAAAATAATTATAGACCCTATAACTAGAATTATGGGGCCACTTAGCATAGAAGTAGAAATTAAAAAAAATAAAATAGTAGATGCTAAAAGCAGTGGGATTCAGTTTAGAGGCTTTGAAAAAATGTTAATAGGACGCTTGCCATTAGATGCAGTTTATTTTACTGAAAGAATATGTGGTATATGTTCTACGTCACATGGACTCGTAGCAAGCCTAGCACTAGAAGATGCTCTAAAGGTGAAGCCAAATGAGAATGGAGTAAAAATAAGAAATTTTGCACATGGAGCTGAGTATCTTCAAAATATCATTAGGCAAATTTGTATTTTTGTATTCCCGGATTATGTAAATATAACATTAGTTCCAGGAAATTTAGACTATGATTTTAGACTTCCGGAAAAATACACGCAAAAAATCAATAGTGATTATATAAAGGCCATAGAATGTAGTCGACTTGCTCATGAAATGGTAGCGCTTATAGGGGGGAAAGCACCTCACAATCATGGTGTATTTGTGGGTGGAACCACTGCAAACATGGATGCTTCCAAAATTATAAGACTGAAATCCATACTACAGTCCATTAGCGAATTTACTTGTGGAAACATGGTTGATGATATAAATATTATAGCTCATTATTATCCGGAGTATTTTAAAATTGCTGGAGGTCCAAAAAATCTTTTAACCTATGGATTATTTCATGACATGCCTAATAAAGAAATGCAGTATGTACAGCCTTCAAGCTATATTGACGGCGAGATAGCTCCTTTAGATGCGAAATTAATAACAGAGAGCTCAGCATTTTCTTGGTATAAAGATTCGAAAGCTAGCGAAGTTCCATCAAATGCTCCTTCTCAAATCGATATTAAAAAGCCGGGAGCTTATACATTTATCAAAGCACCTAGATATCAAGGCAAAGTTGTACAGGTTGGCCCACTTGCTCGTATGATTTTATCAGGTTCCTATAGAAATAGTATATCCACCATGGATAGGCTTATAGCTCGGGTCCTGGAGGGAAAGAAGCTATGCGAAAAAATGCGTATAATACTTGATGCAATAGAACCAATACCTGCAGTTCAGGAAAAATATGTTATTCCAGAGAGTGCACAGGGAATAGGACTTTGTGATGCTGTAAGGGGAGCCCTTGGACATTGGACTACTATAGAAAAAGGTGTTATAAAGAATTGCGATATAGTTACTCCCACTGCCTGGAATCTTTCTCCAATTGATGAGAAGCAGCAACATGGAGCTCTTGAGAGCGCTCTTATTGGAACTGAAATTCAAAACCTTAAAAATCCTGTGGAGATAGGTCGCACCGTGCGTTCTTTTGACCCTTGTATATCTTGTGCAACCCATGTTAATACAGAATTTGGTGAGCCTTATTATATAAACATTACTTAAGACATTTGAAATAAAATAATCATAATACTAATCAGTAAATTTTCAAAATGAATGAGAAATATGATTTGCATTTTATATTAGAGAAAGGAAAATAGTGAAATGAATGAAATAAGTGAAATAAATATTAGTATTGATATGTTAAATACCAATGAAGAGATACATGCGGAAAATAAAGATCTTTTCGATGGAGAGGGCATATTTGTTATAAATCTAATGAGCGCTCCAGGGTCTGGTAAAACCTCTATACTTGAGAAGTTAATTCCAAAGCTTAAACAAACCTTAAATATGGCGGTAATTGAAGGAGACTTATATACTACTAAAGATGCTGAGCGAATTGAAGCCCAGGGAGTTCCAGTTGCACAAATTAATACTGCGGGGCTTTGTTATTTAGATGGAGGAATGGTAAGAGAAGCGTCCTTAAACTTTGATTTAAGAGAGATAAATCTTATTATTATAGAGAATGTGGGATGTTTGGTGTCGCCTGCTGAATTTGATATTGGTGAGGATATAAAGCTTTGTGTGCTTAGTGTGACAGAAGGTAATGACAAGCCTTTAAAATATCCATTGATGTTTAAAAAAAGTACAGCGATAATTTTAAATAAAATAGATTTAATTGGATTTACAGATTTTGTGGAAGACGAGTTCTATAAAGATATTAAACTAATAAATGATAAGGCAAAGATTTTTAAAACCTCCTGCACCAAAAATCTTGGAATAGATGAACTAAGTGAATGGATTTTGCAAGAGGTTAATAAAAAATTAAGATAGTGTTTTCTTGGATTTAATTAAGAAACCTTTTAAAGATAAGGGTTAACTGATTTAGTCCAATTTTTTATGCTCATAAATAGATGATATGTTTACTAATTATAGTACATCGTTAGCATCGCCGAGAATAATGGTATATAGTTTAAGATATGATATAATGTATAAGTTATTATTCTTCGAGGAGGACAAAAATATATGATAGGTAAATTACTTTTAAATAGATATGAATTGTTAGAGAAAATTGGCGAAGGTGGCATGGGAAGCGTCTATAAAGCAAAGTGCCATTTATTAAATAGATTTGTTGCAGTAAAGATATTAAAAGCAGAGCTAAATAATGATGAAGATTTTGTTGCTAGGTTTAAAAGGGAAGCTACTTCTATTGCCAGCTTGTCACATCCAAACATAGTGAATGTTCATGATGTTGGTGCAGAAGAACATATTAATTTTATAGTTATGGAATATATTGATGGAAAAACATTAAAGCAAATAATAAAAGAAAATGGTAGAATTAGTTCTAGGGAGACTTTAGATATTGTTTTCCAAGTAGCAAAAGCACTTGAGTGTGCTCATAAAAACAATATAATTCATCGAGATATAAAACCAGATAATATTATGATAATGGAAGATAATATGGTTAAGGTTATGGATTTTGGAATAGCTAAAGTTGCCGATTCAAGAACCGCAACCAACTGCAATAATGTTATGGGCACCGTACGCTATTTTTCTCCAGAACAAGCAAAAGGAAATTTTGTAGATTGTAGAACAGACATATATTCCTTAGGTATTGTGATGTATGAAATGGTGACGGGACAAGTACCTTATAATGCAGATAGCGCTATATCCATAGCTATGATGCATATACAGGAACCTGTTATTCCACCCAAAGAAATTATCACAGATATACCTGAAAATATAAACCAAGTAATTCTGAAGTCCATGCAAAAGGAGCCTATTAAAAGATACCAAACGGCTAGGGAAATGGCAGATGTTTTAAAGACAATTAAGCAATATCCTAATTTTAAAATAAACATAAATAAGGGTCCAGACGATGCTACAAGGATTATGGCCCCGGCAGTGGTTTCTGATATAGGAAATGATTTCACAACAGTTATGAGTCAAGTTTCAGAAGATGAAAAAACAATGATGAAAACAGATAAACAAGTACTGCCTGCAAATAAGAAACTAAGTAAGAATAAAAAGGCAATGATAATAATTGCATCAATTATTTTAGTTCTGATAGTAGGAATTTTAGGGAAACTTCTATCCAGTGGGACGACTACTAATACGCAAGCGCCCATTGTAAAAACTACTGTTCCTAAAGCACTGCCAGTAGTTGAAAAGAAAATTGTACCATCACTTATTGGAAATACTCAAGATATTGCAGAGCAAACGATTGTTAATAATGAATTTTTGATTGGCAATATAACAAATAATTATAGTGATAGTATTGATAAGGGATTAGTTATTAGTCAAACACCTGTGGCAAATACATCCTATGAAAAGGATGGTAAAATAGACTTAGTTATAAGCAAAGGTAAAGAGATTGTTCAGGTTACTGAGCCACCAATAACACCAGTAAAGAAGGGGAAAGACAAAAAAAGGGGCAAGCGATAGATTAAAAATAAAGTAGCCAATCTCTTGAGGAGAATGGCTACTAACTATTGCTTACTTCATTCGTACGATATACGATGAATGGGCTCATTTCATCATATTATTAGCCATTAATCCTAATATCCATGATGGAACCTTCTTCTCCTTCTTCTTCTTCTTCCAAGTAAATTTCTGATAATCAGTATTCTGGCTAAATCCTCAATTGGACCTCTTCTGCCTATTCCGAGTATTTGTCTCATATCATTATTATCATTACGATCATCGTCATCTTTATGGTGCTCTTCGTACTTGTCACATATTTCTTTACACATATGATCCATTTCTTCCTTACTAGGGCAATACATTGTACCATGCATGGACTCCATCATATCACAATGATGCTTTACCATAGGATGTATCTTCATATAAATCTTAGGATACATACCTTTTAAATCTTTATCATCTTCATCATATTCATCATCTTCATCATACATAGGCATA